>Ga0187888_1004162_pt1 | contig 10752 bp, 8 predicted proteins | sample June2016WEW_7_40_FD_132987 | JGI IMG/M metagenome (GOLD analysis project Ga0187888, IMG submission 132987) | Peatland microbial communities from SPRUCE experiment site at the Marcell Experimental Forest, Minnesota, USA - June2016WEW_7_40 | ecosystem: Environmental > Terrestrial > Soil > Wetlands... | reverse complement strand
GTGACGTCTGGTTGGCCGATCTCGGTTGGGCGGCGAAGTTCCGCTTATCCAGTATGTCGATTTCTGCAAGCGCAGGCTACCCGACCGTGAGACCCCAGTGCGAGACGAGCCTACTTCCTGGCGTCGATGCTCTCCATGTCCCGGACGGTGATCAGGCGGGTGCCGAGGTCTTCGCTGAAGTGGGTTTGGCCGCGGACGCCGATGCGGCGGGCGAGGAAGGGCTCGGGGTCAAGGCCGGGAGGGATGTCGAGATAGGCGATCGTCGAGCCCCGGCCGCCAATCAGGGCGAAGACCTTGTGGCCGTCGACCTTGCGGGCTGAAGGCTGAATGAAACCGACGGCGTCGTAGCTGCGGGCGCGGGTCCGCTCCAGCCGCGCGAGGTCTTTGCGCACCGCGGCCACCTCGCTGTCCCTGCGATGGCTCTTCGCCAGGATTGATTCGATGGTCCGCGCGGCCCTTGCCGCCTGCTCGTGCTGGGTGAGCCGGTTCAGGCGCGTCCGCAAGGCCTCTTCCAGCTCAAGTTGATCGCTGGCCCGTTTGAGCAAGTTTTGATAACCAGCGCGGACCGTTTCGAACCGCCACTGCTCGATCGGCTGGCTGGCGATGATCACCTGGTAGATCCCGTCGATCCGCTGCAGCTCAGCGGAGGTCCCCGGGGGCCAGGATGAGGGCGCTCTTGGCGGGTTGGATCGCTGTTTGGCCGCCTGATTGGGCGGCATCGGCTCCTCGTACGATGCGCGGACCTCGGCGGCTGGCGGAACTGGCGGGGTCGGTGTCAACCAGCGGACCCCCTCAGCGCGAACGTAGGAGACCTGGTCCGCCGGAGGCACGATCGCCAACCAGCGCGACTTTTCCGGTCCCTGGCCCAAGCTCAGGGGAGGGCGGTCAACGAGCTGCACCATCGTTCCTCTTGGCAAGCTTCCCCGCGGTGGACCGGGGAGCCTGGCCTGTGGATGCCCCGACCGGATCGACGCCTGCGGGCGGTTGACCCAGGCCAGCGACCCGCGGTCGTGTTCGACCTCCTCCTCGTCAATCTCCAGGCTGGATTGCTCGATCCAGCAGATCGCCGTGGGCAAAGGCTCGATGGCCAGCCAGCCGGTGCCGGCAGAGCGATCGGCGCGAATGCGGAGCCGATCGCCGCGGCGAACGCGACCTGTGATGAAACCTGCGTCATCGGGCCGGTCGAAAACATCGAGGCGCTCGGTCTGGACCTCCGCCTCGATGGAGGGGGCAGTCTCGACAGCAGAATGCCCGAGCGCGGGAACCTGACTCTGGCTGGCACCGCGAACGTCCGGGCGAGCCATTGCCGGTGGGTCGCCCGGTTCCCCGTCCGGGGAGAGGATCGTCAGCCCGGCGATCTGGATCACCGCAAGAAATATCACCAACGGCATTTCCTCATCATTGACAGGAATCCAGCAGGAACGAGGCCGATCGGCGGCCAGAGAGGCGCAACTTGTCGGAGAGTTGGCTTCAGATGGACCGAGCGGAATTTCTTGTCTTCCAGGCTCGCGCGCCAAGATGTTGCAAGAGGGTGAAGATCAAGGGGTTGATACTCCAGGTCAAGAACCACGTCAAGGTCAATGGAATCTCTCGAATTGTGGTGACAAACCTTTGTTGCATAGACACTTCCGCCAAGAAGGCCAGCACAGGCTGATCCCCGATGGACCAGCATTGATTGCGGGCAGGACTCTTTTTTTTTTCGGCGAGGGCCAGTACAATCGCCGCTTTGCCCACCAGGCCAGGAAGCGAGTCAGACCCACCCGGTGCATTCATGCCGGTTGCGAGGCCTGCTGGGCTCGGGGCGATGGGATTGTCCTGATCGGAAGAGTTTTGGTCCTCGCGAGGAGCGTTGGCGGATGTATGCAATTATTGAAGACGGCAGCCACCAGTTCAGAGTCAGCGAAGGGGACCATGTTCGGGTCGACCGGCGGGACGGGGAAGCAGGTGATGAAGTTGTCTTTCCCAAGGTTTTGTTAATTGCCGGCACTCCTGCCGGTCCGACCATCGGGACCCCCCAGATCGATGGCGCCCAGGTGGTTGGGATCGTTGTGGACCAGTTCCGCACCAAGAAGATTATCATTCAGAAATTGCGTCGGCGCAAGAACATGCGGCGACGACGGGGCCACCGTCAGCCCTACACCACGGTCCGGATCACCAGCTTGGTCCAGGCCCACTGACCCTCCTTTTCAAAAGGTGGGGTTTGCCAGATCGCACGAACCGCTTTAACTTGCCGCCGTTTCGGGCAAAAAAGCGGTTTTTTTCTTCCAATCAGGTGGCCAATGCTTACCATGATGGGGCGGGACGACCGTTGCGGCTGGCTCGGCGACCGATACAGGGGCGAGTCAAACTGTCCGTGCGAACCTGGCGTCGTTTTACCAGGTGAATTGCGGAGTTCTGGCTCCGAGGAACACGAACCCTGTCTGTTGCCGGCCGGCGTTAGCTGGAAACTCGGAATTCCGCGTTTCTCGTCCGGCAAGAGAAGCAACGCGCGCGATCGATCGAGTCGCCTTGCGGCAAACTCTTCGAAACGACGGTAAGAGCAGTGTGGCAGCAGCTTGAGCCGGCATCGCGTTTGCTGAGTGCATTTCATGTGTCGATGGATCGCGACCACTGATGCTCGGGGAATCGCTCGCAGAGCGAGAGCAATCCAGGCTTTTCGATTTCATGACACCGGCGCAGGATGCCGACTGTTACTAGACGGAAATGCACATCTGGACTTTTGGACACAAACAGGGTACACTCGCGACTGGTCTGCTTTGGAGGACTGGCACGGGTTATCGTCTCAGTCTCAGATGGAGTGGAGCACATGGCAACAGTAGGCGAACGGGCAGGATTGGTGACCGCCGCGGGACAGGTGGGGACCGAGACGGAGGGTTCCAAGGAGCGCGGGCGAAAACGAACGGGCATGGAGGTTCCCCGGGTTTTCAGCACCGAGGGGGTCAGCCCGTTTGCCCGGATCGAGTGGGAATTCCGGACCGCGGAAATCAAGGACGAGCATGGGCGGGCGATCTTCCAGCAGAATGATTGCGAGATTCCCCGCGGCTGGAGCCAGCTTGCCACCAACGTGGTCGCCAGCAAGTACTTCTACGGCGACGTGGCCAGCGGCAACGGCTGTCCTTCGGAGGGGAAGCGCGAGTACTCGGTTCGCCAGCTCATCGACCGCGTGACGCGGACGATCGCCGACTGGGGGCGAGGCGATGGCTACTTCGCCACCGCCGAGGATGGCGAGCGGTTCTACGATGAGCTGACGGCGCTGTGCGTGGACCAGTACGGCTCGTTCAATTCTCCGGTCTGGTTCAACGTCGGGCTGTATCACCGCTACGGGATCGCCGGGCCAGCCAACAACTGGCGGTGGGACGAAGAGACCCGCACCGTCGTCCGGGCCACCAGCGCCTACCAGACGCCTCAGGCGTCGGCCTGTTTCATCCAAAGCGTCAACGACGACATGGAAAGCATCATGCGGCTGGCCCACAGCGAGGCCATGCTGTTCAAGTTCGGCTCGGGGACGGGCACGGATCTGTCGACCCTCCGCTCCAGCCAGGAGAAGCTCTCAGGCGGGGGCAAACCCTCCGGCCCGGTCAGCTTCATGCGGGTTTACGACGCGATCGCCAGCGTCGTCAAGTCCGGCGGCAAGACCCGCCGCGCCGCCAAGATGCAGACCCTCAAATGCTGGCACCCCGACATCCTCGAATTCATCGAGTGCAAGACCAAGGAGGAAGCCAAGGCCCAGGCCTTGATCCGCGAGGGCTACGAGGCCAACTTCAACGGCGAAGCCTACAGCTCCGTGATGTTCCAGAACGCCAATCTCTCGGTCCGCTGCAGCGACGCCTTCCTGCGATCGGCCGAGAACGACCAGGAATGGACGACCCGAGCGGTCACGACTGGCCGTCCCATGCAGACCTACAAGGCCAAGATGCTGCTCGACAAGATCGCCCTGGGGACCTGGCTGTGCGGCGATCCCGGCGTCCAGTACGAGGACACGATCCAGCGCTGGCACACCTGCCCCAACACCGCGCCGATCAACTCTTCAAACCCGTGCAGCGAGTACATGTTCATCGACGATTCGGCCTGCAACCTCGCTTCGCTGAACCTGATGAAGTTCTGCCGCGAGGACGGCAGCTTCGACGGCGAACGATTCCGGGCGGCAGTGCGAATCTTCATCACGGCCCAGGAGATTCTGGTTGACCACGCCAGTTACCCGACCGAGAAGATCGCGCAGAACAGCCATCGGTTCCGGCCGCTCGGGCTGGGCTTTGCCAATCTCGGCAGTCTGCTGATGGGCAGCGGTCTGCCGTATGACTCGGACGCGGGCCGGTCTCTGGCCGCGGCGATCACGGCGATCATGCACGGTCAGTGCTACCTGACCAGCGCCGAGCACGCGGCGCACGTCGGCCCGTTTGACGGGTTCGCGCTGAACCGCGAGCCAATGCTCAAGGTCATGGAGATGCACCGGGCCGCTGCCCTTGCGATCGACTCCTCGGCCCCGGCCGACCTGCGGGCCGCGGCCAGCGCGGTCTGGGCCGAGTGCCTCGATCACGGCCGCAAGCACGGTTATCGCAACAGCCAGGTGACCGTGCTGGCCCCGACCGGCACGATCGCCTTCATGATGGACTGCGACACGACCGGCATCGAGCCGGACATCGCCCTGGTCAAATACAAGCAACTGGCCGGCGGCGGCATGCTCAAAATCGTCAACCGGACCGTTCCCATGGCCCTGCAGAAGCTGGGCTATGACGAGCCCACGATCCGGGGCATCCTCGACCACATCGACGAGCACGACACGATCGAACAGTCGCCGGGGCTGCAAGTCGAGCACCTGCCGGTTTTCGACTGCGCCTTCGCTCCACCGCAAGGAGGCCGCAGCATCCACTTCCGCGGCCACCTCAAGATGATGGCCGCCGTGCAGCCCTTCCTCTCCGGCGCGATCTCCAAGACCTGCAACGTGCCCCATGAGGCCACCGTTGAAGACATCCGCGGCGCCTACCTGGAAGGCTGGAAGCTGGGCCTCAAGGCTCTGGCCATTTACCGCGACCGCTCGAAGGGAAGCCAGCCCGTCTCCACCAAGGATGAGTCCAAGGAGAAGGAGACCCCGGTGGCTGTGGCCGAGCCAGCGCCGCCAGCGCCTCAGATCATCTACCAGCCCCGGCGCGAGCGGCTGCCGCACACGCGCAAGAGCGTGACCCACAAGTTCGACATCCATGGTCACGAGGGATACATCAACGTCGGCTTCTATCCCGACGGCCGGCCTGGCGAGCTGTTCATCACCATGGCCAAGGAGGGCTCGACGATCGGCGGCCTGATGGACGTGCTGGGGACGGCCATCTCGATCGGCTTGCAGTACGGCGTGCCGCTGGAGGTGTTCGTCAACAAGTTCGCCCATAGCCGGTTCGAGCCTGCCGGGTTCACCCAGAACCCGGACATCCCGATCGCCAAGAGCATCGCCGACTACATCTTCCGCTGGATGGGCATGGAGTTCATCCCCGGCTACCGCGAGGCCAACGCTCCCAGGCGACCCGGGGCCGACGAGCCTGAACCGGCGCCGGCCGTCACTCCCATGCTCAAGGTCAACGGATTGCGCTCGGCCACCATCGCCGACCTCGAGCACGCCGAGGCCGTCATGGGTGCCAAGGCCTACCAGCAGGCTGCCGCGCGGCCGCCGGTGACGGAAACTCCCCTCGCCGACGGTCTGAGCGAGCAGGACCGCCAGTTCGCCCACTTCCAGAGCGACGCGCCCGCCTGCGACAACTGCGGCGCTCTCACCGTCCGTTGCGGCACCTGCTACCGCTGCTTCAACTGCGGCAACAGCATGGGCTGCTCGTGAAAACTCAAGCCGGGCCTTTTTCCAGGCAACCGTTCTCGGCCCGTGTCATTGGGCAAGCATGGCAAATGGCAGATGGCAGATGGCAGATGGCAGATGACACATGACAGAGGATCCTTGCTCCACCGCCATCTGCCATCTGCCGTGCTGCCTTCATCAAGCTCCCTGGATCATGGCCTCCAGTTGTTTCGCGCTGAGGTACAGCCGGTACGGCGAACCGGGAAGAGCCTGGGAATCCCATTTCTGGTAGAACGACCTCGACTCGTCATTGATGCAGTCGAGGATCACCGCGATGAACGCGAACGTCTTGCCGGCTTCATGACAGTCGAGCAAGGATTGAGCGAGCAGAAGCCGCCCCAATCCCTGGCCTTGATAGGCCTTGCTGACTCCTAGCCAGGCAAGAATCGCCACAGGCAGCGTTCGGCGTGGAAGGTGCCGAGCCAGATCCGTCGGCAAGTCGCTGAAATCGACCTGGCCCGTGGCGAGTGTAAAAAAACCAGCGATCCCTCCTGTCTGATCGATGAGCGCTTTCGTCACGGAGAGGTGTTTCTCTTGATGCTGGAGCGCCCGGGTCGCGAGCCAGTCGTCGACTGCTTGCACACCAGATCGAAACGCCCGTCGAGGATGTGCACGGCACCATGCCTCGAGCCGGAAGCCTGCTGGAAATCGAACTCCGCTCACACCTCGCCTCGCATGATCGCTCCCAGTTGTCGCTGGGCCTCGGTCAGTCGAGTCGGCCGGTTCAGGGCGTTCCAGAAGGCAACCTGTTCTTCGGCACTCAGAGCGATGACCTGCTCGCCGGCCGCCTCCACTTCGCGCCGCGCCTGGGCTACCGTCACCACGCGCACATAATCACTGACGCTGATCCGCCGCAGGTCCGCTGCCCGGGTGAGGTATTCTTTGCTCTCCTCATCGAGGCGAACCATCAGAGAACGCGTTGATGGTGGCTTTTTCGGCGAATGAGACGGGCGTCTCGCAGCCATGGATGTCTCCTTCTTGACCCCATTGTATAGCGATTTGCAATACAGTCAATCTCTTGCAAAGAGACGATTTGCTCCCCGGATGACGCCGAGCCCATCATGGGCAGTGTTGGTTCCTCACCCTGTAGTTTCCTCTGGACAGGACGATTGCTGCAACTTTGCCGGAGTCCGAGCGCGACATCGATCACGCCGGGTTCATCACCGGCCTCGATCACGCGAGCTTCGAGCGAGGCGAGGCGATCTATAACCGTGTCTGCATCAACTGCCACGGGACGAGGGACCGGCTTGGGTCGCTGCCGACCTCGCTCCGCTTTGCCACGGGCGTCTTCAAGAACGGCGCAGACCCGTTCAGCATGTACCGCACGCTGACCCTCGGTTTCGGCCAGATGACCTCGCAAAGCTGGATGGTGCCGGAGCAGAAGTACGATGTGATCCACTACATCCGGGAGGCTTACCTGCGGCCGCATAATCCCGGCCAGTATGGACGCGTCGATCCCGCATACCTAAGCGGCTGCCCAGAGGAAAGAGCCGCGGTGCCGAGCCGGTCGAGATCCAGCCCATGGTGCTGCGCTTTACCGCGGCACTTGATCCCCAAGCAACGATCGATGTGTCCCGCTACAGTGCCCGAATCTGGTCGATCAAGCGGACCAGCGACTACGGCTCGGACCACTATGACGAACGATCGCTCAAGATCACGGCCGCCAGCCTCTCGGCCGACGGGCACACCGTCTTTCTCAAGATCCCCGGCATCCGGCCGACCCGGTGCATGGAAATCACTTACCGCATCCGCGGCAGGGGGGGCGAGACGGTGGACGGGGTGATTCACAACACGATTCACAAGCTCGGCGATGCCGAGGCGAACGCTGAAAACCCCCCATCGATCCCAGGGTCCGCGACCCGCTGAGCAGGGTCGATGAGATGCCCGTCACCATGTCTGGATCGCCAGGTAGGCTTCGATCCGAGCGCTCGTCCGGAATTCGCCGTCCGGATCACCGTGCCCCTACCGCCCGGGCTTCGTGCCTCCACATAATACGGGACTGTTGACCCGATAATTGTGTCAAGCATGGCAAATGGCAGATGACAAATGACAGACGGGCAAAGCACCTCGAGCCATCTGCCATTCGCCATCTGCCATTCGCCATCTGCCATTTGTCATCTGCCATCAGCAGCCTTGAAGAGACCCCGAATCATGCGACCTTCCCTGATGCTCTCCGCGATGTTCATCTCGCTTGCCTTCGCACTCACGGCGGCCGCGGCCGAGCCAACCCTCACGCTGGATGTCTGGCCCGGCAAGGCACCGGGAGAGACCGGTTCCATCGGTCCCGAGAAAGTCCTCGACCAGAAACCCGGTGACAAGCTGGCTGAGCGCCTGGGCGGCGACTCACTTCGACGAGCGCGCCTATCCGCCGATCGATGACGTGGACAAGTTGAGCTGCCGTCCTGATTTCGCCGTGCTGGTTTACCCGGGAGGCATGGACAGGAAGGGCGATGCATCGAGCCCGATCGCCCACGTATCATCGACCACCCCGCCCATGTTCCTGGCGCAAGCCGGTGATGACCCTGTGGATTGCAGGAACAGCGTGGAGATGTTCCTGGCCTTGAAGAACGCCAAGGTCCCAGCGGTACTGCACATCTACGCTTCCGGCGGCCACGGCTTTGGCCTCCGCCCCAGCGCCCATCCCTGTTGCACCTGGACGCAGCGCTGCGAGGAGTGGTTGCGTGATCGGCAGATTCTCACGCCGGCGCCACCGAAATGAGCGGCCGCGTCTTCTGTTCGCCGCCTGGATTGCCGGTTCAGGAGTGAGAACGAAACGGGCGGATCGAGGTGCCGCGGCACCTCGATCCGCCCGCCAAGACGATGGCTGGACGATGGCTGGTGGTCTGTCACGACTTGGTGAACGTTATCCCGGGTGCCTTCTGGCCGCCGGTGGGTGTGAAGACGAACTTGGTGCCGCCCTCTTCGGCGATCCTACCAACCAGGGGTGGCCCATTTTCCTGAAGCAGCGCGAGGGTGTTGTCCTTGTAGCCTGCCTGACCGGTCAGCGTCTGCTTCTGGCCCTTGCTGTCCACTTCCCAGGCGAACTGGCCATCGGCCTGGAGAGTCAGTGCGATCGACAGGTCCGCGGAGGGCTGAGCCTTCCAGGTACCCACGAGGCTGGCCGGAGGAGGTGGAGGAGGCTCGGGCTGCGGAGGTTGCTCTGCCGGCGGAGGCTGTGCCGGGGATGCGCCTGCCGGCTGTGCCGGTGCCGCAGGGGCGCCGGCGGGCTGCCCCGCGGCCGCGACATTCACCTGGGCAGGCTGCCCTGCCGGTTGTTCGGACACCTTCCTCAGAGCCTTGACAAACGAGGCCGAGAGCTGGTCGGTAGGCTGCAGCTTCGCGACCTTCTCGAACTGGCTGGCCGCCGCTTCCTGGTGCCCCTGGACCAGGTAATGGTAGCCGAGCAGGAACTGCGTCGAGGGCGAGTTCGGGTTCGTCCGCACCGAGGCTTCGAGGGCGCGAAGCTGGTTGGTATAGGTGTCCACGTCCGGGTAAAGGCCGACCAGGGTGGACCAGTTCCAGCCAGGTCCGGCCGAGAGCACGGCGTAATCAACAGCCGCCGCCTCGTCGAAACGCTTCAACGCGAACAGACAGAGCGCCCGGAATTCGTGCACGACCGGGACATTGGGCGTGTCCTTGAGAACCTGGTCGGTCAGGTCGAGAGCACGCTGAAAGTCGCCCGCCTTGAAGGCGTCGCGCGCGGCCGAGAACACCTGCTCGGTGCTGGACTCCGTCGCGGGATTGGGAGCCTCCGCCGTGACGTTGATCGGCTGTGAGTAGTCGTACACAACGGTGGTCTGCGCGGGCTGTGCCGCTACGAGGGTGGCGTAGTAGGGATTGGTGTATCCGCTGTACAGCCAGTTGCTGGCCATCGAGCCCAGTCCCCAGCCGGTGTAGTTGCTCGCACCCCAGGTCGGGAAGTAATCATAGACTCCGTAGCCTGAGTAGTAAGAGGGATACCCGGAGCCGTAGCCGCCGTAACCGTAGCCGCCGTAACCCAGCACCGAGCCGAGAGCGCCCATGCCGAAGGAGGTGAGAGCTCCCGTGCCGAACCCGGCCCAGAAGCCATTGCCTCCCCAGCCGCCACGGTACCAGTTCCCGTAGTAGCGCGAGCCATATCCGCCGCCCCAGCCACCGCCATATCCACCGCCATATCCACCGCCGCCATAGTTGATGTTGTTGATGACAGCGCCGTTGTAACCGGAAGAGTAGCCGCCACCGCGGCCTCCCCATCCGCCGCCCCAACCACCATTGTTATTGATGACGGTGTTGCCGGAGCCGATGGTGTTGCCGCCGCCAATATTACCGCCGCCGATTCCCCAGTTGCCGCTGCCATTTCCGTTGCCGATGCCCCAATTGTTGCCGTTGCCAAACCCCGGCCTGTTGTTACCCCAGCCGGGCCTGTTGTTGCCCCAATTGTTGCCGTTACCGTTGCCCAAACCGGGCCTGTTATTGCCCCAGCCGGGCCTGTTATTGCCCCAGCCGGATTCATTACCACCGCCCAGCCCAGGTCGATTTCCCCCGCCAAGTCCGGGCCGATTACCAGCGCCAAGTCCGGGCCGATTGTCGCCGATCGGGCCCGGAAGCGGGGTAGGTCGGTTTCCACCGAGCCCCGGTCGATTACCGCCGATGCCACCGGGAAGGGTGGAGGGCCGCGTCATGTTCCCCACATTGGGCCGGTTCTGAGGCAAATTGGGCTGCGTCAAGTTTCCCACATTGGGCCGGTTCTGGGCCATGTTTCCCATGTTGGGGCGATTTTGGGGCATGCTTGGCCGGTTCATGGGCATGGACGGCCGCGCCATGGCGGGCCGGTTCTGGGGCGTCGCGGGTCTGGTCATGCCGCCGCCCGCGGGTCGTGCCATGCCGCCGCCCGCGGGTCGTGCCATGCCGCCGCCCCCAGGACGTGCGCCGCCCCT
>Ga0187888_1004158_pt1 | contig 10759 bp, 11 predicted proteins | sample June2016WEW_7_40_FD_132987 | JGI IMG/M metagenome (GOLD analysis project Ga0187888, IMG submission 132987) | Peatland microbial communities from SPRUCE experiment site at the Marcell Experimental Forest, Minnesota, USA - June2016WEW_7_40 | ecosystem: Environmental > Terrestrial > Soil > Wetlands... | reverse complement strand
TCCGCTCACCGCCGCCCTGACGCTCGACAAGGCCCTGGCCAAGCGGGTGGTGCGCGACGCGGGTTTGCCGACGCCGGACTTCCTGCTGGTGGAGGAGATCGAGGACCTTCGGTCGCTCTCCATGCCGTTTCCGCTCTTCGCCAAGCCGGTGGCCGAAGGGACCGGAAAAGGGATTGACGCGGACTCCATCTGCCGCGACCGCGCCGCGCTCGAGGCGGCGTGCCGGCGGCTGATCGAGCGTTTCCGGCAGCCCGCGCTGGTCGAGGAATTCCTGCCGGGCCGCGAGGTGACCGTCGGCCTTCTCGGCACCGGCCGCGACGCGCGCGCGCTCGGCGTGATGGAAGTGCGCCTGCTCCAGTCGGCCGAGAGCGGCGTCTATTCCTATCAGAACAAGGAGCAGTGCGAGCAGCGCGTGGAGTACCGGCTCGTCGAGCCGGGCCCGTTCCGCGACGAGGCGGCGCGGGTGGCGCTGGAGTGCTATCGGCTGCTCGGCTGCCGCGACGCGGCGCGCCTGGACCTCCGCGCCGACGCGCAGGGCCGGCCGAATTTCCTCGAAGCGAATCCGCTCGCCGGCATGAACCCCTCGCATTCGGACCTGCCCATCCTCAACGGCCTGCTCGGGAACACGTACCAGGATCTCCTCGCCGAGATCCTTCGTTCCGCCATGAAACGCGCAGGAACAGGCCCGGGAGGACCGCTCCGATGAAAGTGGCCGTAGCGCACAACGCGATGGCGCAGGACGAGAAGGACCAGGCCACGCTCGACGTCGTCGAACAGGCCGAGCACGTCGCGGCGTCCCTGCGCGCGGCCGGGCACGCCGGCAAGCTCTTTCCGCTCGACCGCGACGTCGCGAAGACGCTCCGGAAACTCAAGCTGTACCGGCCCGAATGCATCTTCAACCTGGTCGAGTCCGTCGAAGGCCACGCCGTGCTCCACCCGTGCGCGGCGGCGCTCTGGGAACTGATCGGCGTGCCGCACACCGGCTCGCCCTCCTGGGCGCTCGACCACACCACCGACAAGGCGCTCGCGAAGACGCTGCTCGCCGACGCCGGAATCGCGACGGCCGAATGGGCCATCTGCCGGGAGTTGTCCGACGGCTGGCGCCGCGTGCCCGGACCGTGGATCCTGAAACCGGCGATGGAGGACGCCTCGATCGGCATTGACGAGGACTCCGTCGTGCGCGATCCGGCGGCCGTTCCGGCCAAGCTGCTCGCCCTCAAGAGCCGGTTCCCGAACCAGGCCGTCCTCGTCGAGCGGTTCGTGGACGGGCGCGAGTTCAACATCTCGCTGCTGGCGGACGAGCGCGGCGCACAGGTGCTGCCGCCGGCGGAGATGACCTTCATTGACTATCCGCCCGGCAAGGAGCGCGTGCTCGGATACCGGGCGAAGTGGGAGCCGACGGCGTTCGAGTTCGAGCACACCGGGCGCCGCTTCGATTTCCCTCCCGAGGAATCGGGACTCATCGAGCAGATGAAGCAGATTGCAAGGCGCTGCTGGGCGCTGTTCGACCTGCACGGCTACGCCCGCGTAGACGTGCGCGTGGACGCGGATTCGCGCATCTTCGTCCTCGAGATCAACGCCAATCCCTGCCTCACACCCGATGCCGGGTTTGCCGCGGCCGTCGCCCGCGCGGGCATTTCCCCGGCGCAGATGGTCCAACGCATTTTGGAGGATTCCGTGTGTGTGCCGCCGCTGCCGCGATGAATATACAGATCCGGGAGGAGCTGCTTCCCGCCGACCGGGAGGCGCTGGAGAACATCCTGCGCTCCTGCAAGTTCTTCCGCGAGGACGAAATCGCCGTCGCCCTCGAGCTCATTGACGACCGCCTGCACAAGGGCAAGGCCAGCGAGTACCACTTCCTCGTCGCCATGAGCGGCGACCGCGTGGTCGGCTACTGCTGCTACGGCCTCGTCCCGTGCACCGTCCACAGCTACGACCTCTACTGGATCGTCGTGGACCCGACGATGCACCGCGGCGGCATCGGCCGCAAGCTCGTCGCCGCCGCCGAGGAGCACATCCGCAAGCTCGACGGAAAGCGCGTCTACATAGACACGTCGAGCCAGCCGCGGTACGAACCCACGCACCATTTCTATTCCTCCTGCGGGTACCGCGTGGAAGCGACGCTGCGCGAGTTCTACGCGCCCGGCGACAACAAGGTCGTGTTCTGCAAGGTGCTCCAATGAGCGGCGGGCGCCGCCGGCTGGAGCGGCCATGAAAGCCCGCGTCGGCTGCATTCCGTGCTTCGTCAAGCAGGGCCTGAGCGCCGTGCGGCTTTCGACGCAGGACCCCGTGGCGCAGCAGCGCGTCCTCGACGAAGTGCTGCGGCGGATTCAGGGCCTCTCGCTCGACTCCTCGCCCGCGCTCCTGAGCCAGATCGTCTACGCCGCCGTGCGCGAGATGACCGGCGTCGCCGACCCGTTCGCGGAGGCCCGGCGCCGGACGAACCGGCTCGCGCTGGCGCTGCTGCCCGACCTGCGCCGCCGCATCGCCGCCTCGCCCGACCCGCTGCACATCGCGATCAAGGCGGCGCTCATTGGGAACGTCGTGGATTTTGTCGTCGGCCAAGCCTTCGACCTCGAGCGCGACCTGGCCCAGGGACTCGAGACCGACCTCGCCGTGGACGATTACCCCGCGTTCCGCGCCGCGCTGAAGGACTGCGAGACTTCGGCGAGCTCAGCCGGGCCGCGGCTGCTCTACATCTGCGACAACTCCGGTGAAATCGCCTTCGACCGGCTGCTCATCGAGGACCTCCGCACGCGCTGCCAGGTCACCGCCTCGGTCAAGTCGCGGCCGATCATCAACGACGCGACGATGCAGGACGCCGAGGAGGTCGGCCTGCCCGCCGTCGCCAAGGTGATCGAGACCGGCTCGGACGACATCGGCGTCAACTGGTCGCGCGCCTCGCGCGAGTTCGTCGAGGCGTTCCGCGCCGCCGACCTGGTGATCGCCAAGGGCCAGGGGAACTTCGAGACGCTCGACGAGACGCCCGGCGAGATTTTCTTCCTGCTGAAAGCCAAATGCCCCGAGGTCGCCGCCGAGCTCGGCGTCGCCGAAGGCGCCCACATCTTCCTCCGCAGCCGCGCCCGCCGTCCTCGCTAGGATTCCAGGTTCGAGTCCTAGATGCTCATCCCGTACCTACGACAAACCGCTCCGAATCCTCGATCCCATCATGCGCGTGAGTGGTGTGCATGGGCGTATCCTCTTTCAGAACGCAGGCGGGAGGCAATACTCATTCGTCGAGATCGAAGTTCGGCGACGGGGCAGTGCCCGTCTTAAAATTCAGCCAGGTCCAGAATCTCCTCCTTGTCGGGGAGCTGCGGTTCGCAAATTATAACCTTGTCTCCTTCAAGTCGTACTTTGCCTTCGAAGCGATCTCCGATGCCATACTGCCCGACACACACAAGCAGCACCTGGTTGCGAACGCCTTCCTCCTCGAAAACCCGGGATTCCTTTGCCCTGACGAACAGCAAATTATAAAAAACGCCGGACCCTCCACCGGTCCACGCTGTGAGGAGGACGTGTATACCGTTCCGCAGAACGCCAAGATGCTTATACGCGAAAGAACCTGTTCCGAACTCGCTTTCGTCTTTCCATTCAACCCAGCCATCGTGCAGTCTATCGCTTTCGTCCGTCCATTTGACCCACCCGTTTTGGGTGCGCCTGACCGAGAACCTGTTGCTTTTTTGGCAGCCCGCGACATCAACTGCGGCCACGCACGGCAACGGATCCCAAATGCAGGTAAGCATCAGCCACACACACCCGGGGTGGATGGGTTCCCCACGGTATAGAAAATCGGCCCCTACCCGCGCAGAATCGGCTTCGACTGAACGCCCTGACGACGAATTTGCGCAACGACAACCTGCCAGGGCCAGAACGAACAAAGGAATAAGAATGCGCCGCCAGAGCCGATCATTCACCTGATTCACATGGCTATTCTCGTGTAGCATAAACTCCCAATCACCTGCCCCTGGGGTCGAGCGCGTCGCGCAGGCCGTCGCCGAGCAGGTTGAACGCCAGCACGGTCAGCGCGATCGCGGCGCCGGGGAACGCGCACATCCACCAGTAGTGCGTCATGCTCTGGCGCGCCTCGGCGAGCATTCCGCCCCAGGACGGATGCGGCGGCTGGACGCCGATGCCGAGGAAGCTCAGCCCGGCCTCGCCGAGAATGTTGCCCGCCACGAGCAGCGTCGCGGTCACGATCACCGGCGCGAGGCAGTTCGGCAGGATGTGGCGGAAGAGAATCCGCAGGCGGCCCGCGCCGAGGGCCGCCGCGGCCGTGACGAATTCCTCCTCGCGCAGCGACAGCACCTGGCCGCGCACGATCCGCGCCACGCCGCTCCAGCCGACCAGCCCGAGCGCGACGAACACCACCGCCAGCGACGGCCGCCGGAACGCCGCCGTGATCGCCACCGCCAGCAGGATTCCGGGGAACGCGCTGAAGACGTCCGCCGTCCGCATCAGCGCCTCGTCCGTCCATTTTCCGAAGTAGCCGGCCAGCGCGCCCGCGACGACGCCGATCAGCACCGACACCGCCGTCGCCGTGACCGCCACGTCGAGCGACACGCGCGCGCCATACAGCACGCGGCTCAGCAGGTCGCGCGCGAGCGGGTCCACGCCCATCCAGTGGCGCGCGCCGGGCCCCTGCTCGGCATCCTCGCGGAGCTGCGCGTCGTAGGCATACGGCGCCAGCGCCGGCGCCAGCAGCGCCGCCAGCGCCATCACGCCGACGATGACCGCGCCGGCCACCGCCATGCGGCTGCGCCGGAATTTCCGCCAGCCCAGCCGCCACGGCCCGACGCCGCGTGGCACGGAAGGATGAAGGATGAAGGACGAAGGATGAAGAGGGCTCATAGTCCGCCTCGCTCCTTCCGCTGTTCTTTCGCCTTCATCCTTCCTCCTTATCTGCACTCTGCACTCCGCATTTCGCACCCCGCATTCGTCCGGCTTCCGTCAAGACAGCTAAGCCGCAAAGAGGCGCAAAAGGCACGGCTTGATCACGGCAGATTCGCCTCTGCTTCTTGCGTCTCTTGCGCCTCTTAGCGGCAAAGCCGCCGTTCCTTCCGCGCTCCGCGCTCAACTACTCGTACCGGATTCTCGGGTCGAGCCACACATAGACCAGGTCCACGATCAGGTTCACGACGACGAACGTCGCCGCGAGCCACATGACCGCGCCGACGACCACCGGGTAATCGCGGCCGGAGATGGCGTCGAGGATCGCGCTGCCGATGCCGGGGATATTGAAGACCGTCTCCGTCAGCACCGCGCCGGAGAGAAGCCCGGCGAGGGAGGTGCCGATGAGCGTCACGATCGGGATCAGCGCGTTGCGCAGGCCGTGCCGAAGCACCACCCTCCATTCCGCCAGCCCCTTGGCGCGGGCGGTGCGGATGTAATCGCGGCCGAGCGTCTCGAGCAGGCTCGAGCGCGTCAGCCGCGCGATGCCCGCCGCCGTCACCGACCCGAGCGCCGCGCACGGCAGCGCGAAATAGCGCAAGCTCAGCGGCTCGTAACCGCTCACCGCGAAGAACGATCCCGGGCCGGTCAGCAGCAGGATCAGCAGCATCCCGAGCCAGAAGACCGGCAGCGAGACGCCCGCGAGCGCCACGAGCATGCAGGCCGCGTCCACGACCGATCGCGGGCGCGCCGCGCTGAGCACTCCGGCGGCGATCCCGAGCGCCAGCGCGAAGAGCAGCGAGCCGAGCGCGAGTTGGAGCGTCGGCAGGAAGCGTTCGAGCAGGATGCCCGCGACCGGTTGATCGCTGCGGATGGACTCGCCGAGGTCGCCGCGGACCGCGCGGCCGAGGAAGAACAGGTACTGCGTCCAGAGCGGCTCGTCGAGGTGATGGCGCGCGCGGATCGCCGCCAGCGCGCGCGCGTCGGTCCCCTGCGGCGAGAGCAGCGCCGCCGGGTCGCCCGGCAGCACGTACATCACCGCGAACGCGGCCAGGCTGATCCCGAGCAGCACCGGGACTAGGTTCAGCAGCCGCCGAAGGATGAATCGTCTCATGGAGACAGTATACTCGGCCCGCGAAGCCGCGCAACAGGAGCCGGCTGCTTCGGCGGCGGCGCGAGCGGCCGATTCGCGCGCAGCGTCAGGCGGCCTTGCGGACTATGCCAGCTTGAGGTTCGACCCGACGCGGGTCGCCTGGTCGTGGAACTCGACGACGCGCGCCATTTCGGCATCCATCGCGGGATTGCCCAGATGCTCGATCAATTCGCACGTCGCGAAGCGCTCCGCCTTTCTGGAGTAATCGTCGCACCAGGTTTTCACTTTCTGCACTGTCGCCTCGTCCGGCCAGGGATAATGAATCCTCAACGGCTTCAATCCGCAGCGCCATGGTTTGGGCGTCAGCCGCGCTCGGAAGGAACCCTGCGTCTTGCAGAGCGTTACGTATCGCGGATCGGCGCCGAGCGCTTCCATCGCCCTGAGCGCGCCCTCAGAATCCGGTTCCATGCGGCCGTGCGTCATCAGGTATCTCAGCCCGCCGCGGGTCTGGTACACTCGCACACCGAAGTCGGGCGCCTGGGCGACCGTCGCCCGAATTTTGCCGAGGGCGTTGTCCCGCTCGCGCTCCGCCCGACTGGGTGCGCCCAGGCCGAACAGCCGCTTGAGCCCGCCCGAGAAAACGTCCCAGACGGAATCTTCCGGCAGGTCAATGTCCACGAACATGATCGCCGCCGTATTGAGCACCTCGCAGCCGTAGACGTTGCGGGTGACCGCCGCCCAGGTCTCGCCCGCGTCATTTTTCCACTCGTCGAGCACCGCCTCGTGGACCGGCCGGTCGCCATAGGAATACCGCTTGGGAGGCTGCCGGGCATCGAACGCTCCCGTCGGCCACATTGCCGCGATGGCCCGGGCTCGCTGGTTGCCTTTCTCTATCGCGTCGCTCAGACTCACATCGGACCAGCCCCAACAGGTCAAACGCGTGGTTTCCAAGTCGATGTTGCTTCGGCTCGGGAACGTCGTCGTGCTCTTCGCCCAGTATCGCGGAATTTTCATCTTGCGGTCCTCCGCATTTGATTCGCGCCTGCGCGAAAGACGGCCCGCTGCAAGCCCGCTCTGAAAAAGCCTTTCGCGGTTTATGAAATCGCGAGCGGGTCGCCGCTATCGCGCCATTTCTTCAAGGGCGGTGATCCGCTTCTGCGCCTGCTCGACGACGGCCGGCGGGGCCGACGAGGAGAGCTTGACCACCTTGCGATATTCCACCAGCGCCTCGCTGCGGCGGCCGAGGAACTCGAGGATGCGCGCCCTGTCCGCGTGCGCTGCGGGCTGTTGGGGATCCGCCTCGATCGCGCGGTCCATGTCCGCGAGCGCGCGGGTCAGGTCGGTCTTTTCCTCGAGGTACGCCAGGCCGCGCTCGTGGTACGCGGTGTAATCGCGCGGGTTCAGCTTGATCGCCTCGCCGAAGTCCGCAAGCGCCTGGTCGTACCGCGCGGTCTGGGCATACGCCATCCCGCGGCCGCAGAAAGCCTCGGCGCGCCGCGGGTCCAGCACGATGGAGGCGGTGTAGTCCGCGATGCTGCGGTCGTCCTCGTGGTCCATTCGTTCGAGGTCGCCGCGGCGGCAGTAGGCCAGCGCGTTCTCCGGATCCAGGGCGAGCGCTTTCGAGTAGTCGGCCCGGGCGAGCGCCGGATCGCCGGTGAGCTGGCGCAGCATCCCGCGGTTCACGTAAATCTCCGAAATCCCGGGCGCCAGGGCGACGGCCTTGTCGTAGTCCGCCAGCGCGCGCGGATAGTCCTTCTTCGCGTCCCGGTAAACGGTGGCGAGGTTCGAGTAGAAGACCGCGACGACGGTCCCCCTTGATGTGGAATAGATGCCCTGGTCGAGCGCGGCGATGGCCGCATCCGCGTCGAGACCGGGCGGCAGGCTCGAGACGGGCTCGTTCATCATCTCCGCGAGCGCCGCCTTGGAATCCGGGCCCGTCCTGCAGCCGCCGATGAACGCGCACGTCGCGCAGAGGATCGCGAGAACCGTCCTGCGCGCGAGGATGCCCTTCGTCATGCCGTTTGCCCTTTCCGGACTTCAGCCGGGCTCCGGCGGCGGCGGAAAACGGCCGGCGGCCGCCGCGCGGGATGTTCCGATATTTTACCGGCCCGCGACAATTTCACAAGTCACACGCGCGTTCTTGACGCGGCGGGAAGCAGAAGCTATTCTGCAAGTGTCCGCGCGCGGCGCGAAATTGGGGAAGCGGGCAATGCGCTACAGAATGCAGGAAGGCGAGATCGCGTGGATCCTCCACCGCGTCACCGGCGCGGCGGTGGTGGCTTTCCTGCTGCTGCACATCTCCGACATCACGCTCATCGGCTGGGGACCGGGCCTGTTCGACAAGCTGCTCTTCTTCTACCGCGCCCGGCCGTTCCGGGTGATGGAGGTCTGCCTGCTGGCGGGGGTGCTGTTCCACGCCTTGAACGGAATCCGGATCATCCTGATTGATTTCTGGCCCGCCGCGGCGGGCTTCCAGAAGAAACTTTTCTACGGCGAGATGGCGCTTTTCACGGTGGCGTTCATCCCCGCCGCGTACCTGATGCTGCGTTGAGTGAAGGGAGAGCGTTTCACGTGGAACCCGAGATCGTCCGCAGGCCGAAGGCGTCGGAGCGGTTCGAGACCTATTCCTGGCTCTACATGCGCGTCTCCGGCCCGCTGCTGATCCTGATGGTGCTGGTGCATTTCGGGGTCATGCACCTCTATTACGGCGTGGAGCACATTGATTTCAGCGTCGTCGCCGCGCGCTACGGGACGCCATTCTGGCGGATCTACGACCTGGTCATGGTGCTGGTGGCCGTCACGCACGGAATGAACGGCACGAAGATGATCCTGGACGATTACCTTCATCCGAGAAGCTGGCGCACAGCCGTCCTCTGCCTGGTCTGGGCGATCGGCTTCATCTTTCTGGTGATGGGCGGATTCACGATCCTGACGTTCGGCGTCAAGTGAGGCGGCGATGGCTTCGCTCTACCACAAGCAGTCGCACGAAGCGGACGTGGTCGTGGTCGGGGCCGGCGGCACGGGGCTGATGGCGGCGCTGGAGCTCTCCTCGCACGTTCGCACCGCCGTCATCAGCAAGCTGATCCCGGTCCGCTCGCACACCGGCGCGGCGCAGGGCGGCATCGGCGCCGCGCTCGGGAATGAGGAGCCGGACAACTGGCTCTGGCACATGTTCGACACGGTCAAGGGCAGCGACTACCTCGCCGACCAGGACGCAGCCGAGGTCCTGACGCACGACGCCATCGAGGCGGTCTACCGGCTCGAACACTGGGGCCTGCCGTTCGACCGGACGCCCGACGGCCGGATCGCGCAGCGGCGGTTCGGCGGCCACACGCGCGACTTCGGCAAGGCCGCGGTCAAGCGCTCCTGCTACGCCGCCGACCACACCGGCCACGGCATCCTCCAGACGCTCTACCAGCAGTGCATCCGAAACGGCGTGACCTTCTTCGACGAGTACTTCCTGCTCGACCTGCTCGTGCGCGACGGCGTCTGCTGCGGCGTGGTCGCCATGTGCCTCGCCCGCGGCGACATCCACATCTTCCACGCGAAGGCGGTGCTCTTCGCCACCGGCGGCTTCGGGCGCATGTACAAGATCACCAGCAACGCGCTGAGCTTCACCGGCGACGGGCCGGCGGTCGCGTTCCGGCGCGGCGCGCCGCTGGAGGACATGGAGTTCTTCCAGTTCCACCCGACCGGCATCTACAAGCTCGGCATCCTGGTCAGCGAGGCGGTCCGCGGCGAGGGCGGCATCCTGCGCAACGGCAAGGGCGAGCGGTTCATGGAGCGCTACGCGCCGACGCTGCTCGACCTGGCGCCGCGCGACATCGTCGCCCGCGCGATCTACCAGGAAATCCGCGAGGGGCGCGGCGTGGACGGAAAAGATTACGTCCTGCTCGACGCCACGCCCGTCGGCCGCGCGGCGCTCCAGGCCAAGCTGCCCGACATCAGCTCGTTCGTGCAGACCTATCTCGGCATAGACCCGGCGGAAACGCCGATCCCCGTTCAGCCCACGGCGCACTACGCGATGGGCGGCATTCCGACCGACCTGGACGGCCGCGTGATTCTGGACGAGAAGAATATGCCGATGCCCGGATTCTACGCCGCCGGCGAATGCGCCTGCGTCTCGGTCCACGGCGCGAATCGCCTGGGCACGAACTCGCTGGTGGACATCCTCGTCTTCGGCCGGCGCTCCGCCGCGCACATGCTCAAATACGTCCGCGCGAACCCCTGGACGCCGTTTCCGCCGGAGCCCGCCGCCGAGAGCGAGCGGCGGCTGGCAGCGATCCTCGACCGCGCCAGCGGCGAATCGCAGGCCGCGATCCGCGATGCGCTGCGCGAGGTGATGATGGACAAGGTCTCCATCTTCCGCGAGGAAAAAGGCCTGCGCGAGGCGCTCCAGGCGATTCGCGGACTGAAAGAGCGCTACGCCCGCGTCGGCATCAGCGACCACGGGCATTGCTTCAACCAGGAACTGCAGGAGACGCTCGAGCTGGGGAACCTGCTCGACCTGGCCGAGGTCACCGCGCTCAGCGCGCTCGGCCGCACCGAGAGCCGCGGCGCGCACAGCCGCGAGGATTTCCCGAAGCGCGACGACGCGAACTGGCTCAAGCACACGCTGGCGTGCCCCGTCGCCGGCGGCATGGAGCTGAAGTACAAGCCGGTCACGGTCACCCGTTTCCAACCCCTGGAGCGGAAGTATTGAATCCAGGTCCTGCGTGCGGCAACTTGGGACAAGACGCGGCAGAGCAGATTCCCGCAGCGTGGAGGGTATATTCC
>Ga0187888_1004140_pt1 | contig 10799 bp, 9 predicted proteins | sample June2016WEW_7_40_FD_132987 | JGI IMG/M metagenome (GOLD analysis project Ga0187888, IMG submission 132987) | Peatland microbial communities from SPRUCE experiment site at the Marcell Experimental Forest, Minnesota, USA - June2016WEW_7_40 | ecosystem: Environmental > Terrestrial > Soil > Wetlands... | reverse complement strand
TCCTCTTCCTCGAAGCCGGGAAGCGGCCGGGACGAAGATTGGGGCGCCGGGGGAGGGGCCGGCCGGCCGCGCCCGCGACCACGACGTGGTTCCCGGCCACCGAAGGGGTCGGCTGCGAGTCCTTCCCCGAAGGTCTCCTCGCGCTCTTCCTCCGGCCCGTGTGTCTCGGGCACGCCTGGCGCGGGGCGATGAGGGCCTCGCTCTTCAGGCTCGTTCTCGTGGGCGGGTGGCGGTGGCTGGGGAAACCTGGTTCGCTGGGTGCGGCTGGGAGGGAGGTCAGGATCAAACGGTTCGGCTGGTCTTCCTGGTCTCCAGCGTGGTTCTTCGGGCTCGACCTGGCGGAATTCGCGCTCGCGGTGGCGTACCCGGTCGAGATCCCGTTCTCGTTCCCGGTCGCGTTCTCGTTCTCGATCAGGATCCCAGTCCCGCCCGACTGTCTCGGCCCAGGGGGACGACTCGGCTTCCAGCGGGCTTTGCGCGGGCTCCTCCAGGCGGGGAGCCGGCGGTTCGAACGAGGTCGGTTCGGGGGGAGGGGCCGCCGGCTGGTCGGCGGCGTCTCGCTCATCACTCAATCCTTCGCCGAACCGGCGGGGCATTTCGGATCGATCGCGGCGCCCGCGAACGGACCGGTCCGGGCGCTCACGATCTCGGTCCGGGCGCTCACGATCTCGGTTTCGGTCCTCGCCGCGGGGTGGAGCAGGAAGCGAGGGGGGAAACGCCTCGTTGGGCGGTTCGGGTCTTGACCGGCGGCGATCGTCCCGGTCGCGTCCGCGGCGCGGATCGCGTGGCCTCGATCCGGATGCGGGGCCTGGGCCTGGCCTGCCGGTCGGCTCGATCTCCTCGCCATGCGGCTGATGGCGATGGTAGTATTGCGGCTCGACGTCCGAGACATGAAGGAAGCCGTTGCGGCCGACCGAGAAATCGACGAAGGCGGCCTGGATGGCCGGTTCGAGATTGACGACCTTACCCTTGTAGATGTTACCGGTGTAGCTCTCGTGGCTGGTCCGCTCGACGTACAGCTCTTCGAGGACGCCGTTCTCGACGATCGCGATACGGCACTCCTCGGGCTGCAAGACATTGATCAGCATTTCTTTTTTCATGCGGTCTCTTTCCAGGACTGACGCGGTTTGCGTGTTCGTGTTCGGTTGATTCTCGGATGGACCGAGCGGGTGCGTGCCTCGGTCCGGTAATGAGTCGCTGGCCGGTGGCCTTCCCCCGGGACCAGGCAATACTGTTGTTGTCTCACCTTCGGTCGTCAGGGGGGATCGCGGCTCCGTCTCCTTGAGCACTTAGTATGGTTCGATCATCAGTGGCCAGCTCCACATGGGTCCGCACCAGGACGGCTCCCTGATCCAAGAGGTCGCGGAGCCCCAGGCATTCGAGCAGTTCCTCGGGGCGGGCCGAGCCGTCAGGACAGACCTTGAGACGGGCCCTGAGCACTCCCTCATCGGTCAGTTCGGCATTCAGCAAGAAGGGTCGCAAGTCAATCGTCTGCTCCCGGTCGCGATCGGGACGGCGCCGTACCAGAGGCCAGCTCGTGCTGGCCAGGAGCGAGCCCAGTTTCGACAGGGTCTGAGCGTGGCGCTGGGTCGGCACTCTTAGCTCATACTCGAGAGCCACGGGCCGGGGTGCCGGTGCGCCCGCCGGCAGAACCTCGGCACCGAGCCAATGGAAACCCAGAGGAGCGGCCGCTGCTAACCGGCACAACACGTCCGCCGGCTCTCTGGGCTCGAACAGCTCGATATCGACGATCTCGTTTTGCCCCTCGATCCCCAGCCCCAGCGCCAGGGCGAAGACGATTTTCGGCCGCGGCGTGAACCCCTGGCTTTGCGCCAGAGGAATCTGCGCGCGGCGCGCCATCCGCTCCAGGCAGCGCATGATGTCATGATGGCTGACCAGGCGGAGATCACCGCGCTTGGCGAATCGGAGACGCAGCTTGGTGGCTGTGGTCATGTCCTGCGACTTGTCGTGACACGACAAACCGGGGCGACTTCGCGCGCCTGTCCGCTGATGGGTCGGTCCGGACCGCGCCCCTGGGGAGCAAACGGTCAGGTACCCGCGGGTCAAGGCGGTCCAGGGTGGCGCGGCAAAATGCCGGAAAGCCGGCCTGAACTGCGGCCGGATATCTCGGTCGTCTCGCGGGGCACGAAGTGGCTCGGCTGGGGTCCTTGAGATTGACGAAGAGGTTAGTGTTCGGCGGTCCGACGCACGACCGGTTCCGCTACGAACCCTGGTCACAATCGGGAGGCAAGGCCGCGGTCGGTCGGGATCAGCTGTAAAATTGCCGATCCCCCAGATATCCTGTCGCGTCAAAATGAGTCACCGGATCGCGGGGGCTGCCGGCTCGGGTGTATCGGGCAATGCCTGGCGGAGCGCGGATTCGAGCAGAGCCGTGACGGCCTGAGCGGTATCAAGACGCAGCGCCTCGGCAGCAACTGCCCGCGCGGTTTCGATCCGCACGCCGCGGATCACCCGGCGAACTTCGGGCAGTTGGTGCGGGGGCATGCTTAGCTGACGCAAGCCCAAGCCCAGGAGAAGCATGGTGTAAAGCGGCTCTCCACCCATCTTTCCGCAGACAGTTACCTCGATGCCGTGCACTCGTGCGGCTTCGACCACCATGGCGATCAAGCGGAGCACGGACGGATCGGCGGCGGAGTACAGTTCGGCGACAGTTTCGTTGGTCCGGTCCACGGCCAGCGTGTACTGAATCAGGTCATTGGTTCCTATCGAAAAGAAGTCCACCTCCTTCGCCAGGTGATCGGCCATCAGGGCGGCAGCCGGAACTTCCACCATGATGCCGACCGGCAGGTTTTCGCGAACGGCGTGCCCCTCCGCCACGAGCTCGGCGGCCACGTCGCGCACGATGGCACGAGCCGCTCGCAGCTCGGCGAGCGTGGTCAGGAGAGGGAAAAGAATCCGGACGTCGCCCAGGGTGCTGGCGCGCAGGATCGCCCGGAGCTGGGGCCTGAACAACCCCGGGTCGCGAAGCGACAGGCGCAGGCTGCGCAGCCCCAAGAACGGGTTGGATTCGACATAGGCCGATTCCCGGTAACGTCCCAGCTTGTCGGCCCCCAGATCGAGTGTCCGGATCACGATCGGCCGTCCCCGCAACGCGCGGATCACGGCGGCGTACGCCTGGAATTGCTGATCTTCGCTGGGGGGGGGCTTGGCGTTCAAGAACAGAAACTCGGTGCGGAACAACCCGACGCCCTCGGCGCCCAGCTTCACGCAGGCGTCAATCTCCGCGGTGAACTCGATATTGCCCCAGAGTTTCACCCTGGTGGAATCGAGCGTTTCGGCCGGAAGATTGGCCTGCTGCGAGAGGACATGGAATCGTGCAGACCGCTCGACGGCCGCCGCGCGATACCGCACCTGGGTGGGCAGATCCGGATCGAGGATGACCAGACCCTCGTCGCCGTCGATGACCGCCATCCGGCACTGTCGGGCGATGTCCAGGAACTTGCCCAGGCCGACCACGGCCGGGATTTCGAGCGCGGCGGCGACGATGGCCGTGTGGCTGGCACGGCCTCCCACCTCGGTGGCGAAGCCGAGCACGCGATTGGGATCAAGCCCCGCAGTCTCGCACGGCGACAAATCCTGCGCCAGGACTAGGGCGGGAGTCGGCAGCTCATCCTGGAACGACTTGGGTCGCTGTCCGATCAACTGGCCGAGGATCCGCGCCTCGATGTCACGCACGTCGGCAGCGCGGGCCGCCAGGTGGGAATCGCGCAGCCGCTCCAGGCGGGTCGCGTGCGCCTCGAGCACCTCGATGATGGCATGCTCGGCGGAGACTTGCTCATGCTCGACCCGGGCGCGGGTGTCCGCGCGGAGAGTGACATCGCCGATCATGCGGGCGTGGGCCGCCAGGATGTCGGCGTACTGGGGGCCCAGCCGGGTTCGAGCTTCCCCCTCGGCCTCCTCGGCCTCTCGGCCGGCAACCTCCAGCCCGTGATCGAGCCGCTCCAGTTCGCGCTTGACCGCCTCTGCCGTGATCTTCCGCGGGGGCAACCGGATTCCGCGCGTGTCGAGCACCACGATCGGCCCGACCGCGATTCCGGGGCTCACGGCAATGCCTCGCAGTACATGCATCGGCGCGGCCATGGGCGTCGGATCAGGGGCAGAGATCGAGGTGCCCGGAGGCGGCATGCCATCGTTCCTGTGATCGGCGTGAACCCGAGTCAAAGCCTCAGATCCAACCCGGCCTGGGCGTTGCACCAATCGGCCCCGCGCTGCTGGTCGGTCCGCAGGCGTACGATCCGGCGCCTTCATCGCCCGGGCTCTGTGTTGGGGTGGCTCTGAATCGTGTCTCCATTTTCATTCTCGTAAAACTGGGCTGAGACCAGATCGGACAATGCGTCGAGGGCCTCCACGGCGTCCGGCCCGCACGCTTCCAGTTCCAGTCGCGTGCCGCACTCAGCGGCCACAGTGATCAGATCGAGAATGCTCTTGCCGTTGAACTGATTGCCATTGTAATGAACCCGGATCTCCGATCGATAACGGAGCGCGAGCTTGACGAACTTGTCGGCGGGACGCAGGTGAAGTCCGAGACTGTTGGTGATCTGGACTTGGCGATGGGCGACAGTCGTGTCGTGGCTCATCAGCGGCTCGATCGGCCTGGGCCGGGGACAAGCGACCAGCGATCTGACCGGGAAAGCTCGAAGCCAGTTCGGAGGTCGTGGACTATGGCTGTTGGAGCGGCGTATCCAGTCGTCGCCCCACCGGGTATGTCCCGGCCGCAACGGCGAGGATATCCCATGTTGTCGGGTCGGAGCCGTCAACCCGCCGCGGCGCCGCGGAACACGGGGTCCACGGTTCGCTCGACGGGAAACGCTTCCGGGTGAATCGTCACGGCGGCGCCCTCCGGAATGGGCTGGCGACCGGCGGGACGCAGGATCAAGGCGAATTCTGGTCGGCTTCTTCGAGCACGTCGATGACGTCCTGCCGGGTCCGGGCCTGACGCAGGAAACGGACGAAGCGCTCGTCCTTCAAATGTCGCGAGATATTCTCCAGAGCTCTGAGATGATCTCCAGGCTGGTTCTGAGGAGAAACCAGCAGGAAGAAGATGTTAACCGGTTCGCCGTCGAGGGCCGCGAAACTGACCCCTCGTCGGGACAGGGCGACCGTGCCGATCAAGCGCGAGAGCGTGGGGTGGCGGGTATGGGGGACGGCGACTCCCATCCCGATCCCCGTCGAGCCCAGTTCCTCACGTCCGAGGATGGCTCGAATCACACTCTCCACGTCTCCAGCGGCAAGATGGCCGGCCTTGTGCAGGCTCCCGACCATCTCCCGAATCGCCTCTTCCTTACCGGTTGCTTGTAAGTCAACGATAATTGAATCTCGAATCACGAAATCCGCAAGCTTCATCCGCCCCTCCATCGACCGGCCGCCAGGCGAACAGTCCTGGACCTGGCACCGAAATCGCGACGCTCAAACGGGGGATCAGCGCCGGGAGGACGGCGGACAACCAACCCGTGGCGTTACGTGTCGTGGCGACTGCAGGGAAATGCCTGGTTCAAGGGCCTACGCCGGACTGGACCTCTCTGGGATCGGTTCAGGTCGCCTCGGGAGGAGCGGACTGGTCGGAAGACCGGGATGAGCCCCCTGCCTGAGAGACGTCGCCTTTGTGCTTCTGGACCTTCTCCTTGTAACGCCGCAATTGATTCTCAATCTTGTGGACGCACTGATCCATCGCCGACTCGGGGGTGGGACCGACCTCGCGGGCGACAAAGTCGTGCTTGTGTTCGGCCGAAACCAGGATCTCGACATCCCAGGCTTGCTTTCCCTGATCGACCGCCACCTCGATGGCCATCAGTCGACCGAAATACTTGAGCAGCTTCTCAGCTTTGTCATGTAAGTGATGTTGCTGCTCGGGATCCAAAGCGCCGTGCCGAGTCGAGATCTGGATTTGCACTCATCCGCTCCTTCCCTGACCTTTCTGCCAACCTCGCCGTCAGCGAGCGATGGCGACTCCAAAATTTAACCCCTTTCCGTGTACTTGGTCAAGACTACACCGAAGCAAAGATCATCCAGGCTCTATTTTTCAGAGCTTGCTGGTTCCCGCGGAGATCGCCAACCCGCGGTGGACGCTATCGTCGGAACGGGCTCTTGCGTAACGTGGAGAACCCAGGTTGCCAGGCAGAGCTGATCATCACACAGCCTGTCCAGTTGCGCCTTTTTTGGCGGCAAGGAGAGACCCGACGTGTGGGTTCAATGTTACGATCCCCTGGGGAACTGGCCAGCCTCCACATTGGCGGCCGCGTTGCCAGTCTTCGTCCTTCTGGGTCTGCTGGCCTGGGGCCGCCTGAACGCTGGCAGGGCGGCTCTGGCCGGGCTGTCGGCGGCGTGTATCATGGCTTTTTTCGTTTTCGGCATGCCGGCGGAAATGATCCTGGCCAGCGCGGTGTTGGGTTTGGTCTTCGCAGCCTTTCGGGTCGTCTGGCTGATCGTGGCGGCCGTATTCCTGTACGACATCGCGGTCACCACAGGCCAGTTCGAGATCATGAAGGCCTCGGTGGCCAGCCTCTCGGGCGATCGCCGGCTCCAGGCAGTCCTCGTGGCCTTCTCGTTCGGGGCGTTCATCGAGGGGGCAGCCGGATTCGGAGCGCCTGTCGCCATCTCGGCGACCTTTCTGGTGGGTCTAGGGTTCCAGCCCTTTCAGGCAGCCTTGCTCTGCTTGATCGCCAACACGGCCCCGGTGGCCTGGGGGGGAATCGGGACTCCGCTGCGGACCTTGAGCGCGGTCACCGGGCTGGATGTCGAGGCGCTCAGCGGGACTTGCGGACGGATTCTCCCTCTGCTCTCGGTCTTGATCCCGTTCTGGCTGGTCCGCACCATGACCGGCTGGCGGAACACGCTCGAAGTCTGGCTGCCGCTCGTCGTCATCGGGGGGCTGCATTTGAAGGTTGCCAAGGGAGCGGCGGTCACCGGCCATGAGGAACTTTTGCCCGATGACCTCGAGAAGGCCCAGGTCGACGTCGTCCCGCTGTCGTCGACGGGCACCGCGGTATTCCTGGCGGCGGTCCTGAGCGGGTCGTTGCTGGGTCTTTCGCCTCTGGCTCTGGCTCGACTGCTTGCCAGCACGATTCGGCGAATGGTTCCCGCGATCCTGGCCATCGCCTGCATGCTCGCTCTTGGCTTCGTGACCAAGTATTCGGGCATGGACGCGGTTCTTGGGCTGGCCTTCACGCGGACGGGGCGAGGCCTTTACCCGATCTTTGGGACCTTGCTGGGCTGGTTGGGAGTTGCACTTACCGGCTCGGATACCTCGAGCAACGTCCTGTTCGGCAATCTTCAAAAGATCACCGCCATCAAGCTTCAGCTCGACCCGGTCCTGATGGCTTCGGCGAACTCGACCGGTGGCGTAATGGGAAAGATGATCGACTCCCAGTCCATTGTGGTGGCAGCCGCGGCGACCGGAGAGGGGGGGCGAGAAGGTGAGTTGCTACGCGCAGTCCTCTGGCATAGCCTCGCTCTGGCCCTGATCGTCGGGCTGATCGTCTGGGTTTACGCGCATATCCTGCCTGTCATGGTCGTCTCTGCTCCTTCGTCCCTCCCGTGACCAGGCGAAATCGACAAGATCCCCGCGATTGATGCCCTCGCACCGCAAGGGGTCCCTCGACATCCACGACTGAGTGCGTATGAACAGTAGGGTGGGGCCTTCCACTCAAGAGGAAAACCTGGCCTGACCGCTCAGCTCATGCTCCGGCCGCGGGTGAAGGTATCGTATTCCGAGCATTCCTTTCCGCGTCCGGCATCCGGCGCTTCGGTCCGGCGTGTTTGCCAGGCCTCTGGCGCCTCTTGCCGGCGTACGGCATTCTCCAAAGGTTCTTGCTCACGAGAGACTTGAGTCACAGGGGGAGAGGTTTGCGACGATTCTGGCTCCCGAATGTGATCTGAAGAGAGCGGGACACGGACTTGAGTCTTCCTGGTCTTTTTTGATCGAGTCTTGGTGGCGGTGGCCATGCAACACCTCCCCGCGCGACGCGGGAAAAGCCAGGGAAGTACCGGAACCATCAGGGAGCTCGATGGCTCGTGATGTTCCATGCCTTCCCGCGACCGGTTCATTCTCCAACCGATCGCGCACCTGAGCGACTTGACCAGGTGCGAACCGTCAGCATGAGCACAAAGATATGCTGCGCTCTGGACGTACGCGGCAGACCTTCAGCATCCGGGCTTTCGGCTCTAAACTATATTCTAGCTGGTGCTGCTGGTCCTGGCCAGTGCCTCGGGTGACAATTCCTTTCGGGATCCTCGAACTGGTACATTATTGCGTTGCATTCGAACACGCGGCGAATCGGCGTCTTTCTCCATGAGTATATGGAGGCAATCGGGCGCTCGATTGGGGACTCATCCATCATGCGTATCGGAATCCTCTCGGACACGCACGACCAAGTGCAGCGCACCAGGTCCGCGGTGGCCGTGCTCGTTGAAGGCGGAGCCGAGACCCTGATCCACTGCGGCGACTTGACCATTGCCGACGTCGTCAACGAATGTTCGGTGCTTCCCTGTTATTTCGTCTTTGGGAATTGTGATTATGACCGCGAGAGTTTGCGCCAGGCGATCAACCGGGTCGGCGGCACATGCCTGGAACGGGGCGGCCTGATATCCCTGGGGGGGCGTCGCCTGGCCGTCACGCATGGCGACTCGGACCAAGAACTTCGTCGGCTTGCGGCACTCGAGCCCGACTATTTACTCTCCGGCCACACTCATGTTGCCAGCGATGTCCAGAAAGGCCCCACGCGGTGGATCAATCCCGGTGCACTGCATCGCGCTTCGGTCTGGTCCGTGGCACTTCTCGACATTGCAAGCAAGCATGTCAGTTTGTTGCCAATAATCAACGCGAAGATGCAACATTGATGAAACCGCCCAAATCGACTGGTGGTCCCCGATCAAGGGCGGTAGAATCCTCCAGACATCTCCGTGGGGACTCATGAGCAAACGTGCCACCTCGATTTAACCGATAGGTTCGGATCTTTGCGAACCTGCACCAGGGCCCCTCGGTCAGAGGAGTGGGAAATGCGTCTTTGCCTGGTTGAAGATCTTGCCGTAGCCGGACTTGAGCCGCTCACGCTGACGCGGCCGATGTATGAACTCTGGCTGGGATGCTCGACTCTGGGTTGCAAGATCGCTAATGCGTTTGGGATCGGCCCGGGGCCGCAGCGGCGCAGCAGCGTGGTGCGCTCGCACCTGGTTGCGGTCCAGCGTCAGCGCGATCCTCACATGGTTGTCAACGATCGCGACTGGCTTGCCAGGGGGCCGGTGATCGTGGCGAACGCTCGGTGGGTAGCTCCTGCGGGGTTTGAACCGCCGGATTCTCACGGCCCCTGGGTGGGGCTCTGTGATGGGCAACCAGCCTGCGCATTGGTCGGTCCCGAAGATGCCGTATCCCTCGATCCGCACGGGATCGATTCCTGGTTTGACAAGATCGCTGCCAGGTACTCAAGTATCGACGTGGGCGGCGAATGGATCTTCCGCCCCTGGGATCTGGTGGCCCGCAACGGAGCCTATATCGAGCGTGATTTTCAGGAGGCCCGGCGCAGCGGCGTGACCAACCGGCAACTGGCAACCCTGGCCCTTGTGGGGCCGTCCAACCTGCTGCGTGTGCATGAGACCGCGCGCATCGACCCGTACACCGTCTTCGACACGACGACCGGACCCATCATTGTCGCTCCCAACGTCTGGGTCCAGCCATTCACTCGCGTGGAGGGCCCCTGTTACATTGGGCCGGAGACCCAGCTTTTCCGGGCCAACATCCGGGGCTCGGTTTCGATCGGCCCCAACTGCCGGATCGGCGGCGAGGTCGAGGACACGATCGTGCACGGCTTTTCCAACAAGTATCACGAGGGCTTTCTGGGGCACGCCTACATCGGCGAGTGGGTCAACCTGGGCGCAATCACTTCCAACAGCGATCTGCGGAACGATTACGGCGAGGTGTTTGTGCCGCTTCAGGGAGATCCGGTACCGACCGGGCAGGCCAAGGTTGGCTGCTTCATCGGTGATCATACGCGAACCGGGATGGGGTCGATGCTCAACACCGGCACGGCCATCGGTGTCATGTGCAACGTCCTTCCCGCCGGTCTGCTCCTGCCCAAGCACGTTCCCTCGTTCACCGCCGTACTGTATGGCCGGGTCGGGTCGGGTTTCTCGCTCGATCAGATGTTCGCCACCGCCCGGATCGTGATGGGGCGGCGGGGCAAGACCTTCACCGACGCCGAGGAGCAGCTTTACCGCGGCCTCTTCGAGCAGACCCGGTTGGAACGGGAACGGGCCTTCCAGCGGTCCCACGACCACCGCGCCGATACCTGGCCGGTGGCTCAGGCGCGGTTCTGACCGCTGTGGTCGGGTCGGATCAGGTTCGCTCTTGCGGCTCCTGATCGATCGTATCTATCATGGTATATCCGAGCAGGGGTGGGACGACGAACGACCCGCCCTTTTTGCTTTCGAACGCGTGCCAGCCCAGTCTGGCCAGGCGTTGCGTGCTTGACGACGCCTTCGCGAACCTCAACGGCCCGCCTGGCGTCCGAGATCGAAAGGCCGGATCGACTTTGACCGATCTCTCGAAAGGGTCGGCTTGCCGGAGCCCTTAAGATAAGCCATTGGGACTTGCACGATCGTCCCTGAAGATTGTGGAACCAAGGTCGGAATTGGAAAAGAGCTGGGAAAACTCATAGGTATCGCAGCAATTCCCGGTCACTTGAGTGTCACTCATCCTGGTTCGCCCATTTTGACAGTGACAGCCTGAATCGTCACCATCCGGACGTGGAGAAGGACTTGAGGTATGGGCTGCAGGGGCCCGAACC
>Ga0187888_1004138_pt1 | contig 10803 bp, 6 predicted proteins | sample June2016WEW_7_40_FD_132987 | JGI IMG/M metagenome (GOLD analysis project Ga0187888, IMG submission 132987) | Peatland microbial communities from SPRUCE experiment site at the Marcell Experimental Forest, Minnesota, USA - June2016WEW_7_40 | ecosystem: Environmental > Terrestrial > Soil > Wetlands... | reverse complement strand
GAAAGAGCAGCCGCAATCAATCCGCAATCGGCCAATTGCCACGAGCAACTGGCCCGAATCTACTGGATCGAGGGCAGAGTTCCGGATGCACTAGCTGAAAAGAAGAAGCTAGCGACCCTAGCGCACGTTCCGGCGCTCTTCCAGGACCAGGAGGAGATCGCCGCGGCTTACGCAAAATCGGGCCTGCCCGGTGCGCAACTCAAAGCGGCGCAACTTAAGGAGCGAGAATACGAAGCCAATCGGCAGGACCTGGAGGGCGCTGCGCCCTTCTACCAATCTTATTCCGCTTTGTTCGTTGCCTTCCAGTACGGGCTCCTTAAGGATAGGGAGAAAACGCTGCATTGGTTGAACCTAGCTTGCCACGAACGATTGTATCAGGAACAATATGACCTCCTCTCCTATGGAAAGGGCGCTCCCGAGTTCGACTTCCTGCGCTCCGACCCGCGCTTCAAGGACCTCCTGCGCGGCCTAAATCTCCCGCCGTAAGCCCGCCCCCGGCCATCGGCTCCCCATTTCTTACCTCTGCCTCCGATGCGATTCCCTTCCGTACATGCGCAGTTGCGGAATCGGCTTGCATACAGGACAACAAGGGAGCACAGCCCTTCCGATCACCTCTGCCAGACTGTGCCTGAAAAACGCCCTTCCACGCCAGAATTGACCGTCTCATGACCCGTACCGGCCTTGCTAGCATTCGCCCGATGGTGCCTCACCTGAGGTCGACAGCAAAGCGCTTCAGGATGCCAAAATGAGACAGTCAAATCGAGCGGGGTTCCCATTCTCGCGTGTTTTCGGGTTCGCCCACGCCCTTATCAAGGAGGAATGTCTTCGTGATATGCTGCAGGCGGGAGTTCCAAGTTTCGGGCTCATAAGTGAAGCTGGCCATTCAGGGCGAGGGCGGTCGCAACGCATAGGTTCATATGCTTGATTTCAAACGCCACCGGGTTACAGTAGCGCTCACGATCGCATTGATCACAACTGGCACGCTTGCATTGGAGGACCAACTTCCGGCAGCGCGCGACGCTCGGGCATTGCACGTCGTGCAGCTTCAGGTTTCGAGCCCGAAACCCCAAACCCTATATGAAGTCCGTGCGATCCATGACCCAAACGGGACGGGAAGATTTTACATGGGTCGAGAGATCGCTCAAGTCATGGGGACGGGTGGCATTGCTTGGCTCGATCGCCCGGAGCGGGAAGACGAAGAGCATCCTGAGGCGGTGATTGACGCCATGGGACTTCGTGGCGGAGAGGTCGTTGCGGACCTGGGCGCTGGATCGGGCTACTTCACGTTCCGACTTGCGGCAGAGGTTGGCAAGACGGGCAAGGTCCTGGCGGTTGAGATCCAGGACGAGATGATCGAGACCCTCCGACGGCGCGCCAAAGCGCTGGGAGCCACCAACGTGGAGGAGGTGAAAGGGAGTGAGACCGATCCCAAACTACCTGCAAGCGGCGTCGATAGGGTGCTGATGGTCGATGTCTACCACGAACTCGCCTATCCCTTTGAGGTCATGACTAAAGTCCGCGAAGCGCTGAAGCCAGGCAGGTGTGTGGTCTTCGTCGAGTATCGAAAGGAAGATCCCCGCGTCCCGATCAAAGAAGTGCATAAGATGAGCGTGGAGCAGCTTGCGAAAGAAATGAAAGTGGTTGGGCTTGCGCACGTCCGGACCGTGGAATCGCTACCATCGCAACACATTGTGATTTTCGAGAAGCTCGAATAAGACCAGCACCCCCGTCGCCGACTTGTTCATCTCTGGCGACAAGGGCGGGCGAACCGGCAGGTACTAGACGTGAGACCGACTTATCAGGCCGAATCTCCAGCTAAGATCTCAAGTGGCCCGCCAGCAGCGGGGCGCGGCGAATCCAGCCAAGCGGCAAGGGTCAGCCGCTGTTGAGATTACGCCACCGCGAAAGCGGCTAGACCACACGACTCGTCATTCGCAGAAAGCAAGCCCGCGTCCATTTCTCGGTAAGCCGATTACACGTCCAATTGAGTCCCGACGTCACCAGAGTTTCTCAAGGCTGGACTGATTTCGTCTTCACGTTCCAGCCCTCCACTTCCACGACCGGGGCGGACTGGCCCAGGTCCTTCGTGTTGTAGGTTGCGGTGACTTGGCGACTCTCGCCGGGGAGGAGCGAGAAATAGTTGTCCTGCCATAAGATGGGCAGCACACCTTCGTCAGTCGGACCGTGGCGGTTAACGCAGCAGCCGGTCCAGGCCCTCTCGATCTTGAGTCGGACGCCGAAAGCGAGCGTCCGGCTCGGGTTGCGAAGGGCAACCGTAGTAGAGCTTTGGGATTCCCCGCGCTGAGACTGGGCCATAACCTCCAGATCGACTGGCGGCAAAGTGTTCAGTGCCGTGTAGTCGGCGAACGATTTTGTGGGTGTCCAGGTCGAGTGATGCGGGTCATCGGGTTCGTCCCGCGATCTTCCCCAGTCGAGAGTCTCGGGTTGGGTCGAAAGCCAATAGAAGTTTCTGCTGACCAGACTGCCGGAGGATTCCAGGGTCAGGTTTAAGAAATACGTTGAGCTAAGCCCCTCCGTTTCCGGCAGGGTGAACACGCGGGTACTGCTGTCGGGGCCCACCTCGACCGTGGCTTCGCGCGAGAACTTCTCCGCCATGTCAAGGTTGTACACCTTGGCCGTGACCTTGAGGTTCGGAAAGGCCTTGTAATACGAGTTCACGATCACAATGGAGCGGTCGTCATACGAGTACTGGACATGCAGTGGTTCGCAGGCGACCTTGACGCCGAAGTAAGAACCGCCGGGGCGGAGATACCAATCGTACAAGTGCCAGATCATGCTTGGCCAAGCATTGTTGAGCATCCACTGAATGACACCCGTGGACGTGTACTTGTTGCGCCCATACGCTTCCATCATGGCTCGGTGGGCCTCGTAGGCCTGCATTTGGGCTTTGCGGGAATACTCTTCGGCAGAGGCCGAGGCGCCGTAGCGCCTGTTGAGCGCCTCGGTGAATACGCTGAGCGTGCTGGACATGCCCCCCGCGTGGTATTCCCAGACTGAGTCAATCGGCCAAAGATGATCCGCCGGCAGGAGGCGGCGCAGGCTCTCGATGGGCGGGATCGCCGGACCGGGGCTCGTCTCAGTGTTAAAGCCATATGCTCCGCCGAAGTTCGTATCCAGGTACCAGAAGGATGGGGCCACATATTCATAGGGACCGGTCATCTTCACGCCGCTTGGGCCGACGGTAGTCGGCGTGGCCGAGGCCGAGGACACAGCGGGATTGGGCCAGTCGCACTCCTGAAGAATCTGGAGGTACATCTTCTCCACTTTAGGGGGAGGCGGGTTATCACTGCCGTATAGCCAAGTGAGCACGGAAGGGTGGCGCTCGAGGCGACGGATCTGGTCACGCAACGACGCGGCGGCAATCTCCTCATTCTCGGTGTCCCACCTGCCCCACTTTTCCCACTGGTCGCAACAGCACCACCCTGGCATGACCAGGATGCCCAACTGATCGCTGAGGTCGAAGAAGTGGTCATCCTCCAGCTTGCCTTCGAGACGCACGGTGTTGAGATTCAGATCGCGGACGTAATTCAACTGGGCTTCCTGCCGTTCGGGCGACGAGCGCATCAGGAGGTCCATGCTGTAGCCCGCGCCGCGGATGAGTATGTTCTGGCCATTGATGTGGAACAGCCGATGCCCCTGGCTATCAACCTCCGAAGTCACCTGACGTATGCCGAAGCGAATGTGACTGGAATCCGAGACTCGTCCGCCAACTTCGAATTGCAGGTCAAGTGGATAGAGGTTTTGAGGCCCAAGCTGGGCCGGCCACCAGAGGCGCGGGTTCGCCAACCTGAGTTGCGGGAACCTCTCCGGCCTGAAACGGACTACCTGCATTTGGCCGGGGCCGAGTCGCACCGGTTGCGAAAACTCGATGTTCTCGATCTTCCCTTTCAGGGAGCCTTCGACAGCCTGAGCACTGCCGTTTTTCAACTCTGCCCTGACCGTGAGTTGAGCCAGTTCGGTCGAGGGCAGGTCGAGCTTCGTGAGCACCGCAGGGTAGCGCAGAGCGACGGGGCCAGTAGTCGTGATGTGCACGTCGCCCCATAGGCCCATCTCCTTGTCGGGTGGCATGGGAGCCCAGTCCACCAGGGTAATGGCGAGGTCGTGCGGTTGGGGCGGAAAAACCTCGACGGCTAGTGAGTTGATTTCTCCGGGCCGGGCAGCAGCGGTGATGTCGAACTCGAACCGCCGCCAGGTGCCGGCTAGCTTATCGGCGGAGGCGATTTGGCGCCCATTCATCCAGACGTTGGCGCGATAGGTGACGCCGTCAAAACCCAGCCACATCGTTGTGCCCCGGAACTCGGTAGGGAGCTGGAACTCCGTCCGATACCACCACGAGTGCCGGAAAGGGCTGCCCGGCGGCATGGGAATATCGGTGAAGTTCCCATAAATCGGATAAGTGGTGCCAGGAACCGCGCGGAGGTTCATTCCCACATAGGGGTCGGGGTAGCAGTGCTCCTGCACAAGAGCATTAAACACAGTGGTCGGGACCGTGGCCCGATACCAGTCGCGTGCCTTAAATCCTGGCGTCGAGATAGCCGCTCCCGTTTCGTGCACTTCGGCGGAGGATTGGATGGCCCAACTCTCTCGAAGCAGAAGCCCATTTGCCGCCGCTGGCGTCGCTTCCGGCGGAGAGGCGACCAGGGCGAGAAAAAGAAAGGATAGAAGTGAAATCCGATCATTGCACATTGATGCTCCTCCATTGGCCTGCGGCCGGGGGTAAGCCTGTTCCCGGCCGAATATGCGGATTCGTCAGAGGCAAGTTGTCCCACCGAGCTTCTCAACGATGCGGTAGTGGGAAAGGGTCTTGCCGACCATGGGCCGCGTCTCTGCGAGTGGCCTGGCAGCTAACTTCGGGTGAAAGCATCATAGACCGCACCTTTGGGCAAGTCAACGCGATCCGCGTTACGGCGAGTACGAAGAAGTCTATCTGATCACCGAACGCGGTCGGAGGGCGGAATTAACTGCAAAGCCGGATTGTGCCTGAGAAACACGCATCTCGGGAGTTTGAACGTGAGTGGCACTTCACCGGTTATTTTCGACTTATCCTCAACTGACCGCCCGGATATTGTCCGTGTGGCCGACAATGCGTCCGGAATGTGAACTCGGCTTGGGGTGCATGTACTCCAGCCCCTCTGCCCGCTTCTCGGCGCTCCACACATTTCAAGCCTTTGGGAATTCTGAAAAGCCCCCACGCAACAATGGCTTGCGGGGCGCCATCGCGGTCGAGTGACCCCAACGGTCAGGCCCGCCCGCCGTTGCAAGGGGGAGAAGGTGTGTGACCCAAAACCTCTAGTATCCGGTGTGACAGAGAATGGGAGTGACAGAGAATGGGAGTGGTTCAAAAGGATTAAACGTCGTATAATCTCGCGCGCGCAACTGGGGAGCAGAACATATGAACGTACAAGAACAAATCAAGAAGTATATTACCAGCCAACCGGAGCCAAAACGCAGTGAAATGCGAGAGTTGCATCGGCTCACACTTCAAGTGTCACCAGAATGCAAATTATGGTTCTTCGATGGTAAAGACAGCAAGAATCATACTGTTTCCAACCCTACGATTGGATATGGATTTCACACAATAAAATATGCCAATGGAAAAAGTAGAGAGTTTTTTCAAATTGGTGTGAGCGGAAACAAAACCGGAATCTCTGTCTATATTCTTGGCCTCAAAGATAAGAAGTACCTAGCCAAAACGTATGGAAAAAAACTAGGCAAGGCGAGCGTGACCGGATATTGCATTCGGTTTAAAGCTCTAAAGGATATAAACATCGATACGCTTGAAGCGGCAATACGATATGGGCTTGCAGCTCAGAACGAAAAAGGCAAGCTGATGAAATAATTCCACTGTTAAAGGCAAGCAGTTATCGATGTAAAGGCGCTCCAGTATACGACCCCCTACAGCCCTGACCCGCGCCACAAAGCCATTCTCTATAAAACGGGTCTCCCGCAATAGTCGTGCGGCTCTCTGTCAGCGCTCCTTGGCTTTCTCTGTTTGCCGTTGCCCGCTGCGGAAGTATCACGCGCGACCCGGAAGTTGGACAGGCGGTCAAGTTGCCGATAAACGGCCTACTCGTGCTTCTGGTTCGTCGCCACAAACCGCCAGGTCAAGTGGGCTGGAAATAGGCCACACACCGCCGCCAGGAACCAAAGCTTGAGAACAGAGTCCACATCCTATAATCTTTCCGTGGTCCGCACGGGAGAGGAGGTGTACTTTGAATCGCCGAGAGTTTCAGGTTTCCATGCTCCAGCTCGCGGGAACAGGCTTCTTGGTTCCCAAACTGCTTGCGACGCCCGGCCCCCAGGCTATGCTCGACGTCACTGAGCTGTACAAGAGGGCGATAGTGATAGATTCCCTCTGTGGCCCGTTTGTTGATTCCGAGGGATTACCGGGGGCTGCGGCGCTGGCCGAGGTACGAACATCGGCGATTACCGCCATCAATTTCACGATCTCGGCCCCGGATTTTGAGGGGACGGTTAAGAATCTTGCCTTGCTGGAAGCGTTGGTCGAAAGGCATCCTGAGGCGTTCGCAATCATTCGGCAGCACTCGGACATCGCACGCGTCAAACGTGATGTCAAGATCGGCGTCATTCCGGGCTTCCAATACACGGCGTTTTTCGAAGAGGACGTCGGGCGAATCGAGACCTTCCGCCAACTGGGTGTGCGCATCATGCAAATCACCTACAATAACCGCAATACGCTTGGTGACGGTTGCTTGGAGCCGGGGAATGCCGGGTTGAGCCGGGCGGGGATCGGAGTGGTTCATAAGATGAACGACTTGGGAATCGCGGTCGACCTGAGTCACAGCGGGTATCGCACGACGGCGGAAGCCATCGCGATCTCCTCGAAGCCGATCCTGATTTCCCATGCCGGTTGCGCGGCCGTCTATCCGCATCCCCGCAATAAGTCCGACGAAATCCTGAAGTCGCTGGCGGATCGCGGCGGCTACTTCGGAGTATATCTCATGCCTTATTTGGTGGCTTCGCCCGCGGTGCCGACGCGCCAGCACGTTCTGGATCACTTGATTCACGCGATCAATGTCTGCGGCGCGGTTCATGTGGGCATTGGCTCCGATGGATCGATTCAGAAGGTCGTCCTTACCACGGCTCAGAAGGCTGATTTTGATGCCGACATCGCACGCCGTAAGAAGCTCGGCATCGGGGCGCCGGGCGAGGATCGCTACCCCTATGTACCTGATCTGAATGGGCCGGACCACATGCAGATCATTGCGGAGGAGCTTGGCCGGCGCGGCCAGCCCTCTTCGGTGATCGCCAAGGTGCTGGGGGAGAATTTCCAGCGCGTGCTGGGAGACATTTGGGGAACTACTTAGCACAGGAGACTTGCCATGCACGACCGCCAACGCGGCGCACGGAATCTGCTGGTTGCCGCCATCCTGACTCTTTTGTTTGGTGCAAACGGCTGGGGGCAGAAACCGTCCGAGACGCCCATTGCCGTGCCCGCGCTGCCGGCGGATATCCCGAGCACGGCTCGACTCTATTCCGTCCGCATCATGGGAAATCCGGCGGGACGCCAGGCTGTGTGGACGGCACCGGACGGCACTCTTCACATTTTCTATCAATATAACGACCGCGGACGCGGCCCCAGAACTACCAGCATTCTAAAGCTGGATGCCCAGGGCTTGCCAGTGGCGGAGAGCGTCAGCGGCAACAACTACCTCAAATCCCCTGTGCAAGAAAACTACACGTTTGCTTCCGGCGTCGCCCGCTGGAAAAACAATTACGAAGAAGGCGCGAAGAAGCTGACCGGGTTGGCCATCTATGTCCCCGTCAACCAAGCGCCCTGGGAGTTGGGACTTCTCGTCAAAGCGGCGATGGCCAATGACGGCAAAGTAAGTCTGCTACCCGAGGGGGAGGTCCGGGTGGACCGCGTCACGGGACTCACCCTACAATCTTCCGGCCGGAAAATGCATACGACCTTGTACGTCCTGAGTGGGCTGGATTTCTCGCCGGCATACGTTTGGCTCGATGACGGAGGTGCTTTTTTCGCTTTCACGGATTCTTGGACTGCGGTGATCCCGGAGGGGTGGGATTCGGCTGCGATGGAGCTGCAGGCTCCTCAGGACAAGGCGGCGCATGCCCGCGCTGCAGAACTTGCCGTGAAACTGGCTCATCCGGCACCGCACGGCCTGGTATTCGCGCACGTGAACCTTTTTGACGCTGCCTCCGCCGAGATTCTCAGGGACCAAAGCGTGGTGGTCGCGGGAAATCGCATCCGCAGCGTGGGACGCTCGGATCAAGTCGCTCTTCCCGCCGATGCGGAAGTCATCGACGGTACGGGAAAAACCCTGCTTCCCGGTCTATGGGATATGCACGCCCACGTGACAGATAATGACGGGCTCTTGAATTTGGCCGCGGGCGTCACGACGGTCCGCGACCTCGCCAACGATATTGACACGCTCTTGGCCCGCCGCCAGCGCATTGCCGAGGGCAAAGAGATCGGCACGCGGATAGTCCTCGCCGGGGTCATCGACGGCCCTGGGCCCTTCCACGCACCCACCAAGGTCCTTCCGTCCACGCCCGAAGAAGCCCGCGCCGCGGTAGACCGTTACGCGCAGTTGGGCTACGTTCAGATCAAGATTTACAGTTCCGCAAAGCCAGAACTGGTGCCGGTCATCATCCAACAAGCCCACCGACTGGGGCTGCGCGTGAGCGGGCATATTCCGGCGGAGATGACCGCCGCACAGTGCGTCGAGCTGGGTTACGACGAGATTCAGCACGCCAACTTTTTAATGCTCAACTTCATGCCCGACGTGAGAGACACCAATACGCCCAGGCGATTTACCGTTGTCGCTCAGCGCGGCGCCGATCTCGATCTCCATTCTCCCGAGGTACAAAGCTTCATCAAGCTGCTTCAGGACCATCACACCGTCCTCGACCCCACGCTGAGCGTCTTCGAGAATATGTTTACGGGAAGCTTGGGCAGCATTCCCCCCGGATATCAAGCCGTCGCCGGGCGATTGCCGCCGCAGGTGCGTCGGGGACTGATGTCCGAAGGCCTGACGCCCCCTCCCGGCATGGCCGAACGCTATAGGGAATCCTTTGCGAAAATGATGGAGCTGGTGGGCATGATGTATCGGGCACGGATTCCGATCGAAGATGGTACCGATGCGATGGCCGGTTTCACCCTTCAGCGCGAACTCGAACTCGATGTCCAAATGGGAATCCCGGCCAATAGGGTTCTTCAAAACGCCACGCTGAACGCTGCGCGCATTATGAAGTTGGATGGTGAGCTGGGCTCGATTGCTCCGGGCAAGCTGGCCGACCTTGCGCTGGTTCAAGGCAATCCGGTGAACAATATTAGCGACATACGAAAGACAGTATGGGTGGTGAAGGATGGCTTGAGTTATAAACCGGAGGAGTTGTACTTAGCGATGGGTGTAGCCCCCTAGCTAGAACTCTATAAATGATTGTACCGAGACCGAATTGAACCCGCCGACCGATGTGACGGTAAACAGCGCACTCCTGCATCCGGTTCGTCGTCACCCCAATCCAGGTCAAATGGTGGAAACGTGGCCACACCACATTTACTGTGCGGGCTGACCCAGGATGCCTTCTGGTTGCCGTATCACCCAACCGGGTAGATGTTGTGGCCTCCGAGCGCGAGCATAATAGGCGATTTTCCGCACTGGCCTTTATGCCAGGAATCGGATGTGCAGTTGGCTGGGTTCCCTCTAGATGCCCTGTTACCCAGCTTCGGGGAAGAAGGACGGGAAGCCGACTCATCGCCTGGAGGTTATCTTCAAGGGCAAAGTGGTCGCTTCGCGGGAAGAGCCTGGCGGCGCCCGGATGCTTGAGCTGAGCGAAAAAATCAAAGTGGAGGGCACCGGATGGCTCGCCGCGCGATGCTCTTCGCAGTGCGGCCCCACCACCTCGTGGCGTTTCAGGATCGCCGCCCACACTTCGCCGGTCTACGTGCAGGTTCCCGGGCGGGAACTGTTTTCACCGGAAGCTGCGACCTATTTTCTCCAGCTTATCGATGGCGCCCAGTTGTATGTCGAGACGCTTGCCACGCGGCCGGAGGCCGAGGATCTCGCCCGAATTCGCAAGGTCTATGCCGACGCCCGCGCGGAATTGCACCGCCGCATGCACCAGCACGGCGTACCCCATTAGCGCCGGCGAGATGAGACGCCGCCGAGGCCGAAAGTCTGCGTTTCTCTCGGCCTTTTGGAGGGCGCAGATCGCTTTGAAGGTGTGAGAAGAATCAGGGGCCTGTCATCCTGAGCGAAGCGAAGGATCTGCTTTTCTTCGCGCGCCGCGAAGAAACTCACCCTTAGCAGCGCAGGGCTCTCAGAAGTGATGCGGCAGCACCGTCAAGACCTTGGCCGCGCGCGCAGCCGGGGCCAGAGGCCAGGGGCGGAAGGCTGGAAACTGTGAAACAGCAGCGCGCCGTCCGGACCGCACCGCCAGTGCGAACCGTAGGCCGCCTACCGTCAGCGTAGCTGCCCCCGTCCAACTTCCAAGTGGCGCATTAATCGCCCGGAATATTTAATTGTCCGTAGTCCCAGTGATAAACACTAGTGACAAGAACGGATCTATTTCCTCGAACCCCGTTTCGGGACAACGACCCGCCGCGATAGACCACGCAAAGCTTGCTTCCCGAGCGGCACCTTCGTCATGGTTCTCTCTCGCGTAACTTTTTGGGTGTTGTACCTCGATGATAATGTCCCCTTTTCTCCTCGTTAGAAATGTCCCCTAATAGAGTCTCCGAAAGGAGGCAGATTGGGGCGAACCAGGATGAGTGAGAGGGAGTTGAGGCGGTGCGGG
>Ga0187888_1004132_pt1 | contig 10822 bp, 8 predicted proteins | sample June2016WEW_7_40_FD_132987 | JGI IMG/M metagenome (GOLD analysis project Ga0187888, IMG submission 132987) | Peatland microbial communities from SPRUCE experiment site at the Marcell Experimental Forest, Minnesota, USA - June2016WEW_7_40 | ecosystem: Environmental > Terrestrial > Soil > Wetlands... | reverse complement strand
GTGGTAAAAATATACCTTTATGGCTGTCGTGCATTTGATTTGTAACTAAATCGTCAATTTCATCAAAATATACAAATTTTTGACGAATACGAAAAGTGTAGGTATGTCCTTTAAAATTTTTACGTCACTTGGGTGTTCGAAAATCTGACAAGATGGGTATAATTTCATAAATTAATTTACCTAAAAAAGCATATAAACTATGTTTTTGGTTTAAGGCTGTACTAAGTAAAACTGTTCGGCGTTGTCTTTTACCATGGACTTGGTAGGAGACTGTAGGAGGTTTACCTACAATTGCTGTAAAAATTAATTTATGTTGGAGTGTTAACTCACTTGGTTTATATAATCCAACCTGAGCATTGATGCTGGTAAGGCCTCCAATACAGGTAGGGCCGTAGTCGGTACTTTTGTTATTAATAACCCCTTTGGTATATAACAGGTACTTTTCAATACGGTTTACCATACGTTTTAAACAATACCGCCCGATAAGGATATTACCGATTTATATTTTGTTCTTATTTTTTTATCTTTAACCAGCTCTAAACAAACGGGCCCGTATACTTTACTACCGATAAAATTTGGAATATTTTCTGTTTTACCTGCAGGGCCAAACTTAGTAGGTTCTGTAAAGGTAAACATCCTGTTTTCATCAAACTTAATGTAAGAGCCATTTTTACGATTACTGGACTTCTTAATCGATATCAGCAATGCTAAGTAAGGCCTTAAATTTGGTTGTTTTTTTTTCTTATTCTTAATTTTACGTTTTTTTTTTACTTTTTTTGCTAACTTTGCTTGCTTTAATTTATCATCTTATTGTCGGTAAACTTTTCGGGAAGTTGAAACGACGCTGACAATTTCACCCAGGCCCGCATAACGCCGTTTAAAGCCTCCGTAAATTTTTATACAAGTAAATAGAATGCCCCCCGCATTATCTGCAGCTACTAACTTTGATTCGACCATTATCATTTTAACCCTTTAAAGTAGAGTGTTCATTAAATGTAATTGTACCCTTAGTCCTATACAACAGTATTAGAATACCTAAACCAACAGCTGTCTATGCGGCCGTTATGGATAAAAAACATAAAGCGTAGACTTGACCGTAATAGTCGCCTCAAACTACTGCAGAGGTAATTAAATGAAAATTAATGCCTAGCATCATTATTTCTGTGTTAATTAGGATACTTAAAAATTCACAACTTTCAAGAAAACCGATAATACCAAATAAAAATATAGCGGTCGATAAAGGAAAAAATTCATGACTGTAGATTAAATTACTGTAATAATGATCAAGATTATTTGAATATTCTATTGAGGTAAGATATTGTAATAACATACTATTAAAATATTAATAATGCTGCTGTAATAAAAATAAAATAGCCAATAGAAAAGGGTAAAAATACTTTCCATCCTAAACTCATTAATTGATCATAACGATAGCGCGGATAATTTGCTCGAATTTTAATTATTAAAAAACAAATAAACAATGTTTTTAAAATAAATCAAAAACTAGATGAGGGTAAGATAGTAACGGGGGATAACCAACCCCCCAGAAATAAAAGTGCAGTAGTTGAGGATAATCAGAGCATATTACTATATTATGCTAAAAAAAACATTGCAAATGTCATAGAAGAGTACTCGATATTATAACCCGCAACAATTTCAGCTTAAGCTTAAGGTAAATCGAAAGGGGCACGGTTTGTTTCGGCTAATACCGAAATAAAAAAAATAATAAAAATAGGTAATAAAGGAACACAGAACCATGTACTTAACGCTTGTTTGTTTACGATCTCGACTAAATTAAATGAATTAGCGCAGGCGGCAACAGGCAACAGTAGGAGAGCAATTGAAATTTAATAAGAGATTAATTGGGCCGCCGACCGCAATCCGCCTAAAAATGCATATTTTGAATTGCTTGTTCAGCCAGCGCCGATAATCCCGTATACACCCAACGACGAAAATGCATAAATAAGTAGAAGACTGTAGTCGAAGTTTGTTAAGTAATTTAAGTCAGTAAAGGGTATAAATACCCAAATCAGTAAACTTATAGCTAGAGCTAAACAAGGTGAGATTAAAAATAGTATCCAGTTTGCTTTAATGGGGATTATAATTTCTTTTAATAATAATTTTAACCCGTCAGCAAAAGCTTGTAATAATCCCCAAAACCCTGTAATATTGGGGCCTTTACGGCGTTGTATAGAAGCTAATAATTTTCGTTCTGCTATAGTAAAAAATGCAATTGCTAATAAACACGTTATAACTGTAATTAAAGATACTATCATATAAAGAGAGCGGCAGGAATCGAACCCGCTTAATTTGGTTTTCAAAACCAATTCTTAGCCAAAATCAGACAAGCTACCTATCTGTAGAAATAATTAGAATTGAACTAATGACTTTACGCTTATCAAGCGTACAATATACCAACTGAGTTATATTTCCAATCTTTGAGAATGATAGGAGTTGAACCTATTTGAAACTCGATTAGCAGTCGAGCCCTCATCCGACGAGGACCAATACCTTGCGGATATTCTTAATACCCTGTGTCAGATTTGAACTGACGTATGGCAGATTTTAAGTCTGCTGCGTAACAACTTCGCAAACAGAGCGAAATTTTACATTAAGCTCGGAAAGAGTTAAACTTTCATTTCACCGTTATGAGCGGCAAGTTATGTCGTTGAACTACGGGCCCGATACAGATACAGGGAATTGCACCCTGGACTTTTAGCTTAAAAGGCTACCGCTTCTAATTATGAGCTATATATGTTATTATGGAATAATTATTATTATTTTATTAGTCACGTATAACGAAGATTTTCTTGTAAATCGATAGCATTTTTGTGGTATTCATTTCGTTTTTTAATTAAGGTGTTTGATTTAAGTAATGATAACTGAATTATTCCAGCATTGAGTTGTTTTCAAAAAGCTATCCTGTTACGTTTTAAGTTATATCGGTTATCTAAGATATATAATTTAATTCACTTAATTACAATACTATAACGCTTATTTAGATTAACAACTTTTGGATAAACAACTGCCGTTTTACCGGGAAAAGTATTTTCTAATTTAAATAGTGGTTTAATATTTTCAATAATTTCGAATAAGAATATAAGCGGATTGGTGTGATAAGAGAGTTTAATTTGAATTAAAGAGAAGTTAATATACTTTATAATTTTGGCCTTTTTGCCCTTTTTAATAAAGATATTACCTAGTTTATTAACTCAATATGAACTATAGACGCCGTTATAATATAGGGTAGAGACTTTATATTTACGCATTTAAAAAGCTTTTCCTTTCTGCTTGTCTTTTTTACCTGCTTTGTGTCTTGATATAGTGTGTTTAATACGCAGGCCCCGGCCGGTATAAATACTTGTCGGACGGTATACTGTAATATATTTTGCTAAGTAATTAATATTTTCTTTATTACTTGATATTAAAACGAGTTTTCGATCTTTTTTAGTAATATAACAACGTAGATCTACTGGAAGACCTAAATATATATCCAATGTATGCCCTGCGCGAATTATTAGATACACATCAAAGACAAGTTCATTTTCTAATTGCATACTCAATTGAAGGGGGTTTAAAATAACGTCGTTTTTAATTAAACTGGCACTGTCGTTACGGATTACAAAAGCCCGATAACCGATCCCTTTGATAATAATGATATAACAGTAGGGTGTGTATATACCCCATCTAATATTTTGTACAACTCGGTTTGGCATTACTTTATAGTAAACAGCGGGATCCCACCTATACCTCTTTGAGAATGGTTTGTAATTACCCCTTTATCAGTACTGGTAAAATTACAACACGCGTTGCCTTTTAATTTATTGTATTTTAAACGGTGGAAGGCTGATATTGTTCCTTGTTTATTAAATCTGTATTGTTTAATATCGATAATTGGTTTAATATTTAGAGATCAGTTTTTTCAATGTTGTATTTTAATTTTGAGTATAAGGTAATTTCCACAACATACATAACTGTGTAAAAAACCGTATTTACATAACTCCGAGATAAAAGGGTATTTAACGCGGGAGTTCGTAGCAGAAATAATCACAAAATTACGATTATTGTGGGTAGCTTTAATAATTTCAGCAATAATGTAGTTTTGCATAAATTATTTTTGTAACCCTGACAATAGTCCCGATTTCATTAGTTTACGTGTACTCTGCCGAGAAATAAATAATTTTCGATTATACGTATGACCATTACCAAGGAATAAACAAAAATTTTTGGGTTTAGTTAGGCTGTTAAATAATTTAAAATCATATCGGTGTAAATTATTCTGAAATATAAACATCTCATTTAATAGAAGTTCGCGCGTATCCTTAGCATTGTAGTTTAACATTACAGATCCTAAATTGCATGAAAAAAGCTTATTAAATAAGCTTGTTTGTAACCGTCGACGGTTACCACTTACCCATTGTGATTGCTTTTTCATAAATATATTAATTGAATCCTCATTAATTTGTGTAACACGGGCCCAGGGTATAATATCCTGCGGTATTCGTTTAAGGGATCGTTTACGCATCTTATAAATTTCACATTGAAATAATTCCAGATAAACGGTAACTTTGAGGCAGTTCTACCGACTTATAAACAACCTGTTTAATTGCATCCATATAGTAAACTTCTTGAAAACCTGATAAAGGAAAGTCTTTACGTAACGGGTGACCAGAAAATCCATAATCTGTTAATATACGCCGTAAATCTGGATGTTTAATAAAAAATATTCCCGATAAGTCTCACATCTCGCGCTCTGCTCAATTAAAGGCAGGGTATAAGTCTTGCATTGAAATAACAGCTAACCAATCTTTCGTTTTAGTAATTAGTTGATATCTTATGTTATTAACAGAGCTTTGAATATAGTATGAAATTGTAAAACGGTATTCGTTATTAATAGAATCGCTCGCGTATGCGTCGATAGCTGAGTCACAGTTAAATATACTGCTCAACTTGTAAAATGTTGCTATGCTTAATATTGAGCTTCTGTATGAAATAATATTAATTAAACCGCTGCACGCAAATTCCTCATCATATACCCCTAAAATAGCTTTATTATAGATAATAGTAGTTGGAAATGTCATAGAATATTTATAGTACCGTTATATTTGGTTAATTTAATTCTTTTTGAGAAAGTGTATTAAGAGTACGTGTAATAAATAAAGGACCGTTGTACTCTAAACTAATTTTTTCATACTGTTCAAAATAGTGTCGACTTAGTATTAAAGAAGGGATTGATATATAACTATTAATTAATTCATTGTAAAATCCCTTACACTCAAAGAATCTACTCTCTAGCTAAATCGTTAGAAAAGTTAACAATAGTGGTAAAATTTTTAAATATATGGGTAAGAACTCTACTTCAACGTATCCCCATAGACTTGGAAGGGTTGTAATAGAGTTATTAAAAAAGGATGAGCCGAGGCCGCTAAATATATCTTTAAAAAGGTAACCAGAAACTAAACTTAGCAGACCTAAAAAACTAAGGATGTATACCTCTACCCGAGTTATTTTTGTATGCTGTTTTAGTGTACTTTTATACCCTACGTAGTCCCCCCAAAAAACTTGTTCTAATAAACGAAATGAGTAGGTGGAAGTTAGTATAGCAGATACTATGGCTAATCAGAATAAAGTATGGGTACTAAACCAATATTCAGTTATAGAGGATTCAATTATCAGGTCTTTTGAATAAAACCCAGCTAAAAATGGAAAACCGGCTAGGGCAAGGGACGCAATAAACATACTTATATAAATAAAAGGTGAAAGTTTGGCCAGACCGCCCATTTTACGAATATCTTGTTAATTATTTAAAGTATGAATAATAGAACCTGCGGATAAAAAGAGTAATGCTTTAAAAAATGCGTGATTGAATAAATGAAAAAGGCTGATATTATATAAGGATAGCCCACAACTTAACATCATATAACCAAGTTGGCTAAAGGTTGAGTAAGCAATAATTTTTTTAATATAGTTTTGAACTGTACCTATTAACCCGGATATAAGTGCAGTAATACCTCCCCAAACAGCAATTAATACTAAAGTACGGGGGGTATATTAAAATAAAAATGAACACCGAATTATTAAAAAGATACCGGCTGTAAACATAGTTGCTGCATGTATCAGTGCCGACACTGGAGTAGGGCCCTCCATAGCATCAGGTAATAAAGTATGCAAGCCTATTTGGGCAGATTTACCTACAGCACCTAAAAAAATAAAAATAGAAATAATCTCAAGAATGTCTGTTGTAAAATATGGAATAAGTGATTCTAGTGTTGTAAATTCTAACGTATGAAATACTACTAAAACGGTAGCTATCCCGGATAATAAAAACAGATCTCCTACCTTATTAATTAAAAAAGCTTTAGTAGCAGCTTTACATGCTTGTGCTCGAGTATATCAAAAACCGATTAATAAATAAGAGCATAAACCAACACCTTATCAACCTAAAAATAAAACAAGTAAATTGCTTGACGAGACTAATACAAGCATAAAGAAAGTAAATAATGAAAGATATGCCATAAATCTTGATAAGTAAGCGTCAGTATACATATATATACAAGAATAAATATGAACACAGCTTGAAATGGCTGTAATAACTATAAACATTATACCAGTAAGACCGTAATACTGAAAACAAAATGTAATATCAAAGCCGGTAACTGATAGTCAATTGTATAATTCTATGTATAAAACAGTATTAAAACTGTGATATAGTAATAGTAGTGAAAATAAAAATATAATTATACTGTTGGTAATACTAAAGATTATACTTCCATAAGTTCCCAGTTTATGACCAAATATACTAATTAATAAAAATGAAAAAACAGGTAATATTAAAACTAAGCTAATAAGAGTATTAATGATTTAGTAATGTTTATTTTTTACGGAGAAGTTTCGTATATAGTAGCGAACTCAACGAGTAGAAAGAAAGGAGCGTGGTAATAGCTCGTATGAAAAGGGATACCGTATTATCGTGATAAGTAAAATAGAAAAATCAACATATAAAAACGGTAAATAAGATACTTTATTATACGCAGTATTTAATGTGTGTTGGGAATACAGACGTTTATCCAGGTGTAATATCCAAGACTGTAATTGTATAATATCCCCAGGTTTAAAAGGGCTGGTGCTTGTAGATATTTGGCCATTGCGGATGACTGCGCCTTGTTTAAGTAGAAGTAAGCCGGACATGGTTGAAGAAATAAATCCTAATAAAAATAATAAATTATGAGGTAATAAAGTTATTTGAATAGTAAAGGTATTAATTAAATAGTTTGTACCCCAACTATTTAAGCTATTACGGCGTATTTTTAACCACAGTTGTTTAATATTAAACAAATTTAATCCAGTCAGTATTGCAAACAGTTGTAAAATTATCTTATTATAAACTACGTATTTCTTAATTTTTCGATATCTGTTGGTTCACCGACGTAACCGTTTTCGTAATAATTTATTTTTAATGTAGGCCAAATTGTATTGCCGAAACTGGCGCCAAATAACTGTTTTTTTAATAGAAAAAAATTTTATTTTATTGATTGGAATGTAGCTGTTTATAAAGTGGTTGTCGATAAAAATTTTGGGAATTTTAGATAGGGGGGGGGTTTTTTTTCGAATCTCATAATTATATCTACTAATAAAGTGTAGATTAACTATAAAAAATATATTTTTATATGACGGTTGATTGTGATGGCATTTTTTATTAATCAAAGACGAAGACTTATACAGACATTTAGGGGTGATGTTTAAGAATAGATGATAGTTAAATTTTTTATTAGGTGACCAGATTTTTCGTGTTTTAAATAACCTGTATTTTATTATAAATTTTTTATATTTGAGTCTTATTTTGAATTTATTATTATTGACTTTTTTATAGTGCAGCATGCGCCCAAATAACAGTCTAAGATGCAATTTATATTTATTCTTTATCCTGTGTAATTTAAGATTGTATGGGCAGTGTATTACCATAGAATTATTATATCGTTCTATAAATATGGAATCTGTCGGACTTGAACCGACAACTTCATGGTTGCAAACCATACACTATACGATTGGAGTTAAGACCCCTAATTATTAGTATACTGGTAATTTTATTTCAAAAAAAAATAGCTTAATAATGTGGTGTAGATTTCTATAAAATAGTATATACGCGCAGTATTAATAATCTTACATTGCGAGATCTGACGGGATCGAAATTATTAATAGTACAGCAAATTATTAACATATTACTTATATTAGTTAAAATAAAACTACATTATACCAATAAAGTTGTATAAATTTAGCGGGCCGTAAAGTAAGCTGGTAAATCCCAATTAATAGAAAACTCTAATCGCACATAATTAACGTGCGGTATTTAGTAGATTACAATTGTTAAAGATTAACACAGTACTTTAATTGTTTGAGTTAAATATCCAAGATCTGTATTAGACTGGATTTAGAATCTTTTAATAATGTGTCCCGGGGTGTTATAACCCCCAACAGTAGGGTTAAGAGTTTTTATAAAGCCGGGTTATATTTATTCAAAATTAGTATAAATAATTATTAATAAAGTTGGTAGTACTGTCGATTTTACCCGTAAATAATACGTTACATTTAATGATATTTAATATATATATATATGTATATTATAAGGCATATTATAACTAGTTTTTATTACTCGCTTAATATAAACTATTATTCTAAAGCGCAACATAAAAAAACATATACTGCACTACTCTTCTCTGGAATTGAACCAAATTAATATTAACCAATAAGAGTTTATTATAAATAGTTTTAAGATTAATTACTTATTATGTATATATAACATCAATTAAAACGATGTAAAAATTTTAGAATGATTAACGTTAGTCGAGGTTCTTAGATTAACGAGTGTTATTAACCCGGCGTATAGTAGAGTATACATATTAATAATTATTTAACCAATGTAAATATACCTCGGTTGGAGCACCTATAATTGAAATAGGCATAAAAGCATGATTTAAACCGCACAATTCACTACACTGACCAAAAAATTGGCCAATTCGCTCAATATATATTGATAATTGATTTAAACGACCCGGACATGCATCAACTTTCACACCTAATGAAGGAACCGCTCAACTATGAATAACATCTGTAGAAGTAACGAGAATACGTAAATGTGAGTGGGTCGGTAAATAAATATCATTATCAACCTTTAATAAACGATAAGAACTTGTTTCATCTAAATCTTGATCCATATACGAATCAAATATAACGTTGGTATTGAAAACATCGCCTATATCTAAGTTATTATAATTAGATATAAGTAAATTAATAGTATCTGTATATTAATAAGACCAATACCATTGACGACCTATAACTTTTAACGTTAATAATGGATCGAATTGTTCATCCATAGAATACAGCAATATAAATGAAGGTAATGCAATAAATAATAAAATAATAGTAGGAATAATAGTTCAAATGATCTCGATTAAGGTATTGTGGGTAATATTATCCCCTGCGTAGCCGTGGATATTAAACCCATCACTATCAGAAAATTGAATTACTACGATTGTTAATAGATATAATACAAATAACAGAATGAACACCAAAAAAAACATGATATCGTGATGTAAATCTACAATACCTTCCATGATTGGAGAGGCTGGGGTTTGAAATGCGACGGCTTTACTGTGATGAGTAGGTAATCCTATAAAAGGTAATAAGAATGTAGGTCGTTTGACAGCAATAGTTCAAGCAAAATCTACTAAATCATGTTCTTCTAGATAGGCGTCTAACTTATACATTGCTTCGAACCCTTCAGGGGTTGCGTATAATGTTAATGCAAAAGAATCAATTACTGACTGATGGGCAGTAGTGATAATAGGGCGTTTGTACCAAAATGCATCAAATAAAACAACTAAAAATACCAAGGTAGCAAAGGTTGAAATTAAAGCACCTATTGAAGCAATATAATTCCACGTATAGAACGTATGTGGGTATTCTGCAATACGGCGCGGCATACCAGCTAAACCTAAAAAATGCATTGGAAAAAATGTGATATTAACACCAATAAAAAACAAAGTAAAATGTACTTTAGCCAAAAACTCATTATATGTAATACCTCACATTTTTTCAAATCAATAATAAAACCCAGCAAAGATTGCAAATACCGCTCCCATAGATAGGGCGTAATGAAAGTGTGCTACAACATAATAAGTGTCATGCAATGATACATCTAAGCCAGCATTAGATATAATAACCCCAGTAACACCCCCTACCGTAAATAAAAGTATAAATGCAATAGCAAATAACATAGGTGTGTTATAAGTAATTTTACCCCCCCACAATGTTGCAACCCAACTAAATACTTTGATTCATGTAGGAATTGCAATAATCATGGTTGTTGATGCAAAGTATGCGCGGGTATCAATATATAATCCAACCGTATACATATGGTGACCTCATACGATAAATCCTAAAAATCCAATCGATGCCATAGCTCATACCATAGCATGATAACCAAAAATACGCTGATGTGCATATTTTGGAATAATTTGACTAATAATCCCAAAACCGGGTAAAATTAAAATGTAAACCTCAGGGTGACCAAAAAATCAAAAAATGTGTTGAAATAAAATTGGATCGCCACCACCTACGGGAGAAAAAAATGAGGTATTAAAATGACGATAAGTCAAAACCATAGTAATACCCGCAGCTAAAGCAGGCAGGGCAACAACAAGGAGAATAGATGTAATTAAAACAGATCATACAAATAGTGGCATACGAAATAGAGTCATACCTTTAGGTCGCATATTTATGATTGTAACAATCATATTAATAGCACCTAATATAGACGAAGCGC
>Ga0187888_1004126_pt1 | contig 10834 bp, 3 predicted proteins | sample June2016WEW_7_40_FD_132987 | JGI IMG/M metagenome (GOLD analysis project Ga0187888, IMG submission 132987) | Peatland microbial communities from SPRUCE experiment site at the Marcell Experimental Forest, Minnesota, USA - June2016WEW_7_40 | ecosystem: Environmental > Terrestrial > Soil > Wetlands... | reverse complement strand
CGCCGGTGCTCGAAACGCTGCTGGCGCATTGGTACTGGCAGTACTTCCAACAGAACCGCTGGCGCTTTCTCCAGCGGACGGCGACGGCGCAAGCGCCGGGAACGGATTTCACCACCTGGGATTTGCCGCGGCTCTTCGCGCAAATTGACCGGCATTTTCAGCAATCGCTCGCGGCGGAAAAAATGCTCAAAGCCACCCCCATCGGCGCGTGGGATGACCTGATCGAAAAAGGCACGATGCCCGAAGCGTGGCGGCCCACGCTCTACGATTTCATCGCGCACGAGGCGCTGGAGTTTTACACATCGGGCGAACAGGCGGCGGCCAAGCCCGAGGACGCGTTCGCGCTGGCGGCGGACAGTCCCATTTTTCTTTCGGCGGCGGAATTTCTGAGTTGGGTGGATCGGCTGGCCGGCGATACGAATGCCGCGGCGGTGAGGGCGCTTCACCTTGATCGCGACCTGCTGCGCTTTCATCAGAACGAGCCGGCACCCCGGCTGGCGTTTGCCGCGGCTGATCTGGAGCGGCTGACCTGGGGCTGGAACGCGGCCTTCGGCGAGGACAAGAACGCGCGTTACAAGGCCGCGCTCCAAGCCTTCATCCGCGACTATGCCGATTTCGCCATCTCCGCGTTGGCCTGCGAACGCGAAGCCCGCGTGCTACAGCAGGAAGGCGATTTGGTTGCGGCGCACGAACTGGCCGGTCGCGGCGCAAAACCTTATCCGAACGGACCGGGCGGGAAACTCTGCCGCAATCTGGTCATCGAAATCGAGGCCCAGTCGGCGGGGATCACCACCGAGCGCGTCTGGAACGCGCCTTGGCCGAAAATAACCGTTCGCTACAGAAATACGGATGTCATTTATTTTCGGGCCATTCCGGTGGATTGGGAAATGTTCCTGCAACGGAACCATCATCGCCCCGAAAATCTGAGCGACCAGGAGCGGCGGGAAATTCTGGCCAAAGCCCCCGCGCTCTCCTGGTCCGCCAAACTGCCGCCGACACCCGATTTCAAGGAGAAAACCTTCGAGGTGGGCGCGCCGGAGAATTTGAAGCCGGGCTATTACTTCATCGCCGCGAGCCACGACGAGGCTTTTGGCGAAAAGGAAAACTTCGTTTCGATGGCGGAGGTTTGGGTGAGCGATCTGGCGCTGATCACGCGCACACGCGGCGGCAATATCGAGGGATTCGTCCTGGAGGCCAATTCCGGCGAACCGGTCGCCGGCGCGCAGATTTCCGTCTGGCATCAGGACAACAACAATGGCAACCGCGTGGCCGATTCGAATCTGGCGACGGACACGAACGGATTTTTCTCGATGAAGCCGGAGCCAAATCGCAACTACCTTTTTCGCGCGCGCCACAACGGGAGGGAACTGGCCTCGGCGCAGGACATTTGGTGGTATCAGTGGAACCAGCGCCAGGAACGAGGCCCGTATGCGGCGACCGTATTCTTCACCGACCGCGCGATTTATCGGCCCGGGCAAATGATTCAATACAAAGGAATATGTATTTGGGCTGATCAGACCAAGGACAACTACGAGACGCTCAAAGGCGAGCCAGTGACCGTCGTGTTCCGCGATGCCAACGGCAAGGAAGTCGCCCGACAAACACAGCGGGCGAATGATTACGGCTCGTTCGCCGGAAGCTTCACCGCACCGCGCGACCGGCTGATGGGTGCGATGATGTTGTATGCCGAAGGGCGCGCGTCAGGCGCCTCCCAATTCCGGGTCGAAGAATACAAGCGTCCCAAGTTCGAGGTCACGCTCGACGCGCCGAAAACGGCGGCGAAGCTGAACGAAACGGCCAGCCTCACCGGCCACGCCATGAGCTACACCGGCGCGGCGGTGGACGGCGCGGAAGTCAAATATCGCATCGTGCGGGAAGTGCGCATGCCGTGGTGGTGGGGTTGGTGGGGGCGCGGCCCGCAAAATCAGAGCCAGGAAATTGCCCACGGCACGGCGCGGACCGGAACCGACGGCTCGTTCACAATTGAGTTCACGGCGAAACCGGACCCGAAGGTTTTGGAAAAGGACGAGCCGACGTTTGTTTTCCAAATCAGCGCGGACGTGACGGACGGCGCGGGGGAAACACGCTCGGCGGACCGCGGCGTCCGGATCGGCTACACCGCGCTGGAAGCCATGCTTTGGGCGGACGATTGGCAGACCGGGGACAAGGCGGTGGAATTGAGCATCGCAACGAAGACGCTGGACGGCGAGGCGCAGCCGGCGGAAGGCAGCGTGAAAATCTACGAGTTGCAGCCGCCGGAAAAAGTCCAACGCGGGCCGCTGGCAGGAGGATATTTTTACGGGGGCGGACCGTTCGGCGGCGGCAGCGGGGACGAAAACGATTTAACAGATCCGAACCACTGGCCGTTGGGCAGGGTCGCGGCGGAACACCCTTTCAGCACGGACACCAATGGCGCGGCGAAGCTGTCGTTCCCGCTCGGCGCGGGAGCCTATCGGGCGGTGTTGGAGACGCAGGATCGTTTTGGCAAGCGCGTCACCGGCAGGCTGCCGCTGCGCGTGGTGAAGCCGGACGCCGCGGCGCTGACGATCAAGATTCCTCATCTGCTGGCCGCGCCGAAGTGGGAGATGCAGCCGGGCGAGGAATTCATGGCGCTGTGGGGCACGGGTTACGAGGAAGGCCGCGCTTTTGTGGAGATCGAGCAGCGCAACAAAATCACCCGGCAGTTTTGGACCGGGCCGGGCCGGACCCAGCAGCAAATCAAACTGGCCGTGACGGAGGCGCTGCGCGGCGGCTTTACGCTGCACCTCACGCAGGTCCGCGAAAACCGGGCTTATCTCGAATCGCACAGGATTTCCGTGCCGTGGAAAAACAAGGAACTGGCGCTCACCTGGGAACATTTCACCTCGAAATTGCTGCCGGGCCAGAAGGAAACCTGGACAGCGGTCGTCACCGGGCCGGGCGCGGAGAAGTCGGTCGCGGAAATGGTGGCGGCGCTTTACGACGAATCGCTGGACGCCTTCGCGGCGCACAACTGGCAGCACGGTTTCGGGGTTTTTCGCGAAGATTATTCGACGGCGCAGGCGCAGTTTTTGAATTTCGCCATCCAGTTAAATCCAGTCTTTGACCATTGGAATCCGGGAGGCGAAAGGGTGGAGATGACTTACCGCCATTTTCCGTCTGACCTGACGGACAATTTGTGGGGCTATGGTTACTCCAGAGGATTTGGCGGCGGCGGTTTCGCCCTTGGCGGCAACGCACAGGGAATGATGATGGACAAGCTGGCCTATGCCAACGCTCCGATGGCGAGATTAGCCGCATCAGCAGCGGAAGCGCCCGCAGCGCTCCCGGCGGGCATTGCAGGGGCCGCAATGGACACCGTGGCTACCAAGAAAGATGGCGGCGGCGGCGGCGCGGGCGGCGAAGCCGGGCGGACTCCTTCCCGCGCAGTTGACTTGGGCAACGTCAGCGCGCGAAAGAATCTGGACGAGACCGCGTTTTTCTTCCCGCAGTTGATGTCGGATTCCAACGGGGTCGCGCGCCTGACGTTCACCATGCCGGAGGCGCTGACGAAATGGCATTTCCTCGGCTTCGCGCACGATCAGAAGCTTCGCGCCGGTTTTCTCGACGGGCACGCCGTCACCGCCAAGGACATCATGGTGCAGCCCAATCCGCCGCGATTTCTGCGCGAGGGCGACACGGTCGAGTTCACCGTGAAAGTGTCGAACCAAAGCGACAAACGGCAGAACGGGCGCGTGCGCCTTAACTTTGAGGACGTCTTCGGCAGGGCGGGCAGTCCCCTGCCCGCCGACGCCGCGCACGGAGTGACGCGCCCTGCCGAAATTGACAAACTTCTCGGCAACACGAAACCGGAACAGGCCTTCGACATTCCGGCGAAGGAATCGCGCAGTTTTTCGTGGCGCATTGCGGTGCCGGACGGCGCGCCGTTTTTGAGTTACAAAGCCGTGGCGGCGACGGGCGAACTTTCGGACGGCGAAGAAGGCGGGCTGCCTGTTTTGTCGCGGCGCATTTTTGTCACGGAATCCTTGCCGCTGCCGGTGCGCGGGCCGGCCACGAACAAATTTGAGTTCAAAAAACTGGCCGAATCCGGAAAATCCAAAACGCTCCAGAGCCAGAGCGTGACGGTTGAGATGGTGTCCAACCCCGCGTGGTACGCGGTGCTGGCGCTGCCGTATCTGATGGAATATCCCTACGAATGCAGCGAGCAGACCTTCAACCGCCTCTACGCCAACACGCTGGCGCGGCACATTGCCAATCACGATCCGAAAATCCGCGCCGTGTTCGACCAGTGGAAAAACACGCCGGCGCTCGACTCGCCCCTGGAAAAAAATCAGGACCTCAAATCGGTCATGATCGAGGAAACGCCGTGGCTGCGGCAGGCGCAGAACGAAAGCCAGGCGCGGCGCAACGTGGGAATTTTGTTTGACGACAACCGGCTGAATTATGAAACCGAAGCCACCTGGCGCAAGCTGGCCGAAATGCAACTGGGTGACGGGCGCTGGCCGTGGTTCCCCGGCGGGCCGGGCAACGATTACATCACGCTTTACATCGTCACCGGTTTCGGCCGGCTGCGCCATCTGGGCGCGGACATCGCGACGGCGCCGGCGTTGCGCGCGCTGGCGCGGCTGGATGAATGGATGACCGGGCATTACGCGGACATTCAAAAGAATATGGCAAATCCGGACGATTACGTGCCCAGCGCGACGGACGCGTTGTATTTGTATGGCCGGAGCTTTTTCCTTAGCGACCAGCCGGTTGCGGCGCAGCACAAGACAGCGGTTGAATTTTTCCTGAAACAGTCGCGGAAATTCTGGTTGCAAACCAACTGCCGCCAGTCGCAAGGGCAACTGGCCATCGCGCTCAAGCGCTGGGGCGGCGATGAAAACCTGGCGGTGGCGCCGGCGATCATGCGCTCGATCAAGGAGCGCGGCGTGAGCAACCAGGAAATGGGCATGTTCTGGCGCGACACCGAACTGAGCTGGTGGTGGTATCGCGCGCCGATTGAAACGCAGGCGCTGATGATCGAGGCCTTTGACGAAGTGATGCACGATCCGCAGTCGGTCGAGGACTGCCGCGTCTGGCTGCTCAAGCAAAAGCAAACGCAGGATTGGAAGACGACCAAGGCCACCGCGGACGCGGTGTACGCCCTGCTGTTGCGCGGGACCGATTTGCTTTCCAGCACCGCGCTGGTGGAGGTGACCCTTGGCGGCATCAATGTGACGCCCGGCAAAAATGATTCGCCAATCCGCAATCCGCAATCCGAAATCCGCAATCAACCGGAGCCGGGCACCGGGTATTACGAAGTCCGTTTTGCGCCCGCCGACATCAAACCGAAGCTGGGGGAGATCACCGTGAAGAAATCCGACCGGGGCGTGGCGTGGGGCAGCGTGTATTGGCAATACTTTGAAGACATGAGCAAAGTCACGCCTGCCGAAGGCACGCCGTTGAAGCTGAAAAAAACTTTGTTCACAAAAGTCAACACGGCTCGCGGCCCGGTGCTGCAGCCGGTGAAGGGAGCTCTTGCCGTGGGCGATGAATTGGTCGTGCGGATCGAGTTGCGCACGGATCGCGACATGGAATACGTCCATCTCAAAGACCAGCGCGGCAGCGGCACCGAGCCGGTCAATGTGCTGTCGCGCTACAAATACCAGGATGGCCTGGCGTATTACGAGAGCACGCGCGACACGGCGAGCCATTTCTTCATAGATTACCTGCCCAAGGGGGTTTACATCTTTGAGTATTCAAGCCGCGTCCAGCTTCGGGGCGAATACCAGACCGGCATTGCGGAAATCCAGTGCCTCTACGCGCCTGAATTCAATAGCCACAGCGAAAGCCTCCAGCTCACTGTCAAATAAACGATGGAATGAGTTTCAACGTCATTGGCATCGGAGAGATTCTCTGGGACCTCCTGCCCTCCGGCAAACAACTGGGCGGGGCGCCCGCCAATTTCGCGTTTCACGCGCGTGCCTTGGGCGCGCGCAGTGGCGTAATCTCCCGCGTCGGCCAGGACGCCCTGGGCGCGGAAATGATAAAACGGCTGCAAGCTCTCGGCCTGCCGGTTGCGGAGATTCAAGCCGATCCGTCCGCCCCGACGGGAACGGTCAGCGTGGAGCTTTCGGCCGATGGCCAGCCGCGCTTCACCATTCACGAGGATGTCGCCTGGGACCGTCTGGCCCTGGAAAAAACCGCTCTCGCCGCCGTTGCCCAAGCGGACGCGGTGGCCTTCGGCACCCTGGCCCAGCGCCGCGAGCCGGCGCGCAGCACGATTCGGGCGCTGCTGGCGGCCGTTCGCCCCGGCGCGTTGCGGATACTGGACCTCAACCTGCGCCAAAATTATTTCTCGCGGGAGATCATCGAGACATCGCTCCGCCTGGCCAATATGGTGAAATGCAACGATGCCGAACTGCCTGTGCTGGCGGACATGCTGGGTTTGCGCGGGAGTGCGCGGCAGCAAATCGAAGGGCTGGCGCGGCTGCACGCCCAGCGCCTGGTGTGCCTGACCCGCGGCGCGCAGGGCAGCCTGCTCTATTGCGGGGGCCAATGGGCGGATGATCCCAGCCAACCCGTTGCGGTCAAGGACACCGTCGGGGCTGGCGATGCCTTTACAGCGGCGCTGACGGTGGGTGTGCTGTCTGGAAAGCCGCTCGAAGCCATCAACCGCCGGGCCAACCAGGTGGCCCGGTATGTCTGTTCCTGCGAAGGCGCGACTCCGCCGCTGCCCGAATTTCCAGATCCTTGAGAAGAAACTGCACAGGATGAGCAAAAAAATACAGCCGGTAACCCACTTCGACATCTAAAAGGAAGAAAAAGAGGCCCCAAAAAGCTGCCTAACCGGGGTTGAGCGGCCTGTTTATTACAATTTTATAACAAGCGGCAGGCAAGTGGCATTCCATCTGCTGATTCAGCGGCGGTGTTGGAGAGGGCAGAGTTGCTCAAAACAGGACATTAACGAACCAAACCAAATCAAACTCTCCAAAACCAGGGCCATCAATGGCCGGCAACGACAAGCAAAACAAATAAACGAGACAAGCATGAACACTCCCAAGAGCGTATTAGAACTGGCGAAGAAGCAGGGCGCGAAAATGATTGATGTCAAGTTTGTTGACACCTTCGGCACCTGGCAGCATTTCAGCCTGCCCATTTCCGAGCTGACCGAGGAGGCCTTTGCCGACGGCTACGGCTTCGACGGCTCCTCCATCCGCGGCTGGAAATCCATCGAGGCCTCCGACATGCTGGCCATGCCCGACCCGGACACCGCTTTCATTGACCCGTTCTGCGCCGTGCCCACCCTCTCCCTGACCTGCACCATCGCCGAGACCGGCACCAAGGAGGCCTACACCCGCGACCCCCGCGGCATCGCCGGGCGCGCGGAGAAATACCTCAAATCCACCGGCCTGGCCGACGCCGCCGTCTTCGGGCCGGAGGCGGAATTCTTTATTTTTGACAACGTGCAGTTCGACGCCAAATGCAACGGCACCTTCTACTCGGTGGACTCGGAGGAGGCCATCTGGAACAGCGGGCGGGAGGAAGCCCCCAACCTGGGCTATAAAATCCGCCACAAGGAGGGTTATTTCCCGGTCGCCCCCCACGACACCCAGCAGGACATCCGCACCGAGATGTGCCTGGTGATGGAGGAACTGGGCATCAAGATTGAGCGCCAGCATCATGAAGTGGCCACCGGCGGCCAGGCCGAGATTGATTTTCGCTTCGACACCCTGGTGCGCACGGCCGACAACATGATGCTTTACAAGTATGTCATCAAGAACGTGGCCCGCCGCCACGGCAAGACCGTCTGCCTGATGCCCAAGCCCCTTTTTGGCGACAACGGCTCGGGCATGCACACCCATCAAAGCCTGTGGAAAGGCGGCCGGCCCCTGTTCGCCGGCAAGGAATACGCCGGCTTGAGCCAGATGGCCCTCTATTACATTGGGGGCATTCTCAAGCACGCCAAGGCCCTTTGCGCCATTTGCAGCCCGACCACCAACTCCTTCAAACGCCTGGTCCCCGGCTACGAAGCCCCCGTCAATCTGGCTTACAGCGCCCGCAACCGCAGCGCCGCCATCCGCATCCCCACTTACAGCGAGAATCCCAAAACCCGGCGGATTGAGTACCGCCCGCCCGATCCCGCCGCCAATCCCTATCTCTGCTTTGCCGCCCTGCTCTTGGCCGGGCTGGACGGCGTCCTCAACAAAATCGAGCCGGGCGAGCCGATGGACAAAAACATGTACGAACTGCCGCCGGAAGACCTGAAGAAAATCCCGCAAGTCCCCTCCAGCCTGGGCGAGGCGCTGGATCTGCTGGAAAAAGACCACGCCTTTCTCTTGAAAGGCGACGTCTTCACCGCCGACTTCCTGGAAATGTGGGTGGCGGCCAAGCGCAAAGAGGTGGACGCCCTGCGCCTGCGTCCCCATCCCTACGAATTCCATCTCTACTACGATGTGTAATCCCGTGCGGAGCTTGTCGCCGGGCATCGCCTGATGCCGGGGCAATCTCTCCGGGGAGGACACTGATAAAGAGCCTGTTTTTAAAGGGTTTTTTTGATGTGAATAAGTCGCGAATAACGTTTAATATGTTGTGATAGCCAAACAACGCCATTGTGTAATACAACACTCATAGCTGAACCAAGAAAAAGCACCATGACACAAAACGTGTCTCCAGTTTACGCGAGCGCCGCGATCAATATAATGCAATATATTGATTATCAGTCACTTATAACCGGATCATAGACGCCGTTGCGGCAAGGCGACGGGCAACCGCCACCTTCCGTGCCCTGTCCATCCGAGGAAAATCTTTTCATGCGCGCCCACGAGGGAAAACCGGGGAGGGAGAAAATGCTGGTGAATAATTGGCGCTTTTTGAGGTTTCAGCACTGAAACCAAATGCAAGCATCCGTCGAAAAGATTTGGGAGTCGGCCCAGCAGTCGTTGCGCACGATGCTGAACCCGGACATCTACAATCTCTGGTTCCTGCCGGTCAAGGCGGTGGGGCTGGAGGAAGACACCGTCGTGCTGGAAGTCGCCAACGATTTCTGCGAAGTCTGGCTCAAGGACAACTACCTGGGGCTGATTCGCGATGTTCTGGCCCAGGCTTCGGGGCAGATTTTGAAAATCAGGTTCCGCGTCGGCGAGGCGCCGCCCTTGGCCGCCAGCCCGGACGGCAGCGTCAAAGCCAGGCCCAGGGCCATGGTGGAACCCGGGGAACGGGCCGGCGCAGCGGGACGGGAACCGGCTTTCAACCCCAAGAACACCTTCGAAACCTTTGTCGTCGGCGAAAACAACAATCACGCCCACGCCGCGGCCATGGCCGTGGCCCAGGCCCCCGGCAAATCCTACAACCCACTTTTCTTCTACGGCGGAGTGGGACTGGGCAAGACGCACCTGCTGCACGCCATCGGCCAGCATGTGGCCACGCACAAAAAAGTCTCCCGCGTCACCTATCTCTCCTCGGAAAAATTCACCAACGAATACATTGACGCCATTCAGAACAACCAGTTGGTCCGCTTCCGCCGCAAATACCGGCAGACGGACGTGTTGTTGATTGACGACATCCAATTCTTGGCCGGCAAGGAACGCATTCAGGAGGAGTTCTTCCACACATTCAACGCCTTGCACGAGGCGCATAAACAAATCGTCCTGACCTGCGACCGCCCCGCCGCGGAAATCCAGAACCTGGAGCACCGCCTGGTCTCCCGCTTTGAATGGGGCCTGGTCACCGAGTTGCAGCCGCCCGACGTCGAAACCCGCCTGGCCATATTGCGGAAAAAAGGCAAGGCCATGGGGGTGGAGTTGCCGGAGGACATCATCAATTTTCTGGCCAGCCGCATCCGCACCAATATCCGCCGTCTCGAAGGCGCCCTCATCCGCGTCGCCTCCTTCGCCTCCCTCACCGGCAAGAAACTCACCTTGCAAGTCGTCGAGGGTTTGCTCCGCGAAGTTCTCCATGAAGAGGGCCGTTACACTGTCAACATTGATTGCATCCAGAAAAGAGTCGCCGAACATTTCGACATCCGCCTGGCCGACATGACCAGCAAGCGCCGTCCCGAGAACATCGCCTTCCCCCGCCAGGTCGCCATGTTCCTGGCCCGGCAAATGACCGAAAGCTCCCTCAATACCATTGGCGAGGCCTTCGGCGGCCGGGACCACGGAACCGTCCTCCACGCTTGCCGTCTGGTCAAGGACCGCATGGAAGTGGACGCGCAGGTCCGCCAAGCCGTCCACTACCTCGAAAAACAACTCTTGAGGTAATTGCGGATTGCGGATTTTCTGAGAATTTGGGGATGGCGACAATGAAACCGGCAATTGGCAATCCGCAATCCGCCATCGGCAATGGCCCCATCATCGAAGTTTCCGGCCTGACCAAAACCTTCCGCACCTACAAAAAGGAGCCGGGCTTTGGCGGGGCTGTGCGCGGACTCTTTCATCGCAAGTACGAACAAACTGTCGCGGTCAACGAAGTCAGCTTTTCCATTGCCGAGGGCGAATTGGTCGGTTTCCTCGGCCCCAACGGGGCTGGGAAAACCACCACCCTCAAAATGTTGTCCGGCCTTCTCTACCCCTCGCACGGCTCGGCCCGCGTCCTGGGCTACGTGCCGTGGGAGCGGCAGGACGGCTACCGCCGGCAATTCGCGCTCCTGCTCGGCCAGAAAAACCAGCTCTGGTGGGACCTCCCCGCCCGGGAATCCCTGGAACTGAACAGCAAGATCTACCGCATTGCCCCGGAGGTGTTCTCCCGCACGGTGGCGGAATTGACGGAGATGCTGGCGGTGAAGGACAAACTGGACGTGATGGTGCGCGAACTTTCCCTCGGCGAACGAATGAAAATGGAACTCATTGCCGCCCTGCTCCACCAGCCCAGG
>Ga0187888_1004125_pt1 | contig 10837 bp, 5 predicted proteins | sample June2016WEW_7_40_FD_132987 | JGI IMG/M metagenome (GOLD analysis project Ga0187888, IMG submission 132987) | Peatland microbial communities from SPRUCE experiment site at the Marcell Experimental Forest, Minnesota, USA - June2016WEW_7_40 | ecosystem: Environmental > Terrestrial > Soil > Wetlands... | reverse complement strand
GGATCTCGAAGGGCGGCTGCGCGCCGGCATGGAATCGAACGGCATCACCGGCGCGGTGCAGGACACCATCGTGCACTCCATCACCTCCTTCGCGCTGTACGGATTTCCGGAATCGCACGCGGCGAGCTTTGCCCTGCTGGCATACGCCAGCGCGTATTTGAAATGCCATTACCTGGCGGCTTTCACCTGCGCCATGCTAAACAACCAGCCGATGGGGTTTTACTCGCCCGCCGTGCTGATCAAAGATGCGCAGCGGCACGGCTTGCGTGTGCTGCCGGTGGACGTGCTGGAATCGGATTGGGACTGCACGGTGAAAGCTCGGCCCGGCCTGCCCTTGCGCCTCGGGCTGCGCTACGCCAGGGGATTGCGCGAAAAGGCCGGCCGCGCCATCGTTCGCGCGCGCCCTTTCTCGAGCATCGACGACTTGGGCTCGCGCGTGCCCGAGCTGCGCAAGGACGAGATCAACCGCCTGGCGGAGATCGGCGCGCTGAATTCCATCGGCCGGCCGGCGCGCGGTTCCCATCGCCGCGACGCGCTCTGGCAGGCGCAGCGCGCCACACTGCCGGTGGGCCCGCTGCTCGAGCCGCAGGAGGAAACCGGCGAGGGATCTCCGCTCGCGGCGATGGACACCGAAGAGCGCCTGTGGGCCGATTACCGCGGCACCGGCCTGACCATCGGCCGCCATCCCATGGCGCATCGCCGCGCGGAAATGAACGCATTCGGCGTGACCCGCGCCGCCGATCTGGCACGCCTGCCCAACGGCCGCCTGGTGCGGATTGCCGGGTCTGTGATCGTGCGCCAGCGCCCGGGCACCGCCAAGGGCTTCGTCTTCCTCAGCGTCGAAGATGAAACCGGCGTCTTCAACGTGATCCTCGCGCCCGACATTTTCGATCGCTTCAAATTCGTGGTGCTGAGCGAGCCATTTCTGCTGATTGATGGCGTGCTGCAAAACATTGATGACGTAGTCTCAGTGAAAGCCGCCCGTGTGGCTGCCCTGCCCGAAGGCGCCGCGGCGGAAGTGCACAATTTTCGGTAAGGCAGTTTCCGGGCCCTCAGTCCGATTTACCGCTCTTCGGTTCCGCCAGAAGTTTGAATGACTTGTTCTTCAGATCGCGCTCGCGCCCGGCCTGTTGCGCTTGAGCGAGCCGCTTCACGCACTTCTGCAGCTCCTCACGATCGGCGGCGGAGGTTGAATGCCGCAGAGCGACGATCAGGTGGTAAATGGCTGCTTGATCTAGAGGATCCTCCTTCAGCGCCAGTTCCGATTGCTCCTTTGCGAGCTGATACCGTTCAGCGCTCAGATACAGACTCGCAAGAAGGTCCCGCGCCGATACGAAGGTTGGCTTCAGCTCGACAGCCTTCAACGCAGCCGCAATCGCTTCTTGCGAGCTCCGGACATCACCAGCCGACGCGTCCTGCTCAAGCAGCTTTCCAAGCAGGTAGTAGAGCTGTGCGCTGGTTGGATGAGAGCGCAACTGGGCACGCACCTTCTCTAGCGCCAAATCCGGACGGTCCTTCTCCACTTCCGCCAGATCCATGGCGTATGAACTGAGACTCTGCTTCAGATCGAGACTCCCGGCCATCTTGAAATCGGCTTCCGCCTTATCGTATTGGGCGAGTTGAGCGTACATTAGTCCGCGAGACACGTAGAGAGAAGAATCTCCGGGGATCTGCTGAAGTCCGAACGTGAGCATCTTGATGCCTGCTTCGAAGGACTCATGGTCAAGGCAGAGGATGGCGAAGGAAGTATAGTAAGCGGCGTTTTTGGGATTCAGAACAATGGCCTGCCGCAGATGAGATACGGCATTGGGAGTATCCCCTGCCGCTTCGTAGGCTTCCGCCGCGAGGGTGAAGGCGTCAGGATCTGACTGATCAGGCCCCAGTAAGGGCTCAAGCGTTGTGAGCGCGGCAGTATGTTGCTTCATTTCCATCTGCAGGACGGCAAGATCGTACCTTGCAGAGGCTCGTTCAGGAACAAGCGAAACCAGCTGCTGGAATGCCGCCAGGGCTTTCTGCACTTGCCTCGTCTGCTGCAAACAGTGGCCGTAAAGTTCAAGTGAGGCGGCGTGGCCGGCAACGCTTCTTGCGCTGGATTCGAAATGGCCGACCGCGGTTGCGCAGTTTCCTGCTCTGGCCTCCACCACGGCCAGCATTTCATGCGCAACCTCATCTGTCGGGGCGAGCTTTACCAATGTCCGCAGGGTTGGTAGAGCCTGACCGGGCTCCATGCGATAAAGGATCTGGGCTTTGCCTTTCAGTGCGGAAATCAAGTTTGGTGACAAGCGAAGAGCCGCGTCAAATGCAGCTAAAGCGTCATGGCTGTTGTTCTGGAGTGAAAGGGCTATGCCCTGCAGCGTCCAAACGCGCGCGTCGCCCGGGCTCTCCCGCAATGTGGAGCGCGTGAGTTGCAGGGCTTGATCCAATTGGCCGCTGCGGATGAGGGACTCTATGGACGCAACGGGTGCCGGGCGTTGCTGACCGGTCGCGGTGGCGCTCAATACGGCAAACAGTGCCAGGCAGGGAAGATGAAGTGGTATCCTCTTGTCCCCCAAGTGTACGCCTAGGACCGTGCCCAACCGAAGTTCGGAACAATCCCTTTGCCTTCCCGGATCGTAATAAGCCGATCGCACTTTATAGACCGATAAGTTTCGGTTGCACCGCTTGGCCAATGGACCGTTATGTCCGCGGCCGTCGCTTCTCCCAAGCCAAAATGAAGGCGGGAATCGCTGCAAGAATAGTAGCTCGACTGGCTCAGAACTGGCTGCGCCTGAGTTCGCCCGCTGTAGCGAACCAGCGCTCGAGCGCCGATGGCGCTGCGGTTCGACTTCGTCCCAATCAGCTTCACCTTTAGCCAATGGTGATTGCTCTTCAAATCGTTTCGCAAGAGCGACGGTGGCTCGTTCATGTTGAAAATCAGGATGTCCATGTCGCCGTCGTTGTCAAAATCTCCGAAAGCACAGCCGCGACTTGAATGCGGAGTCGAGATGCCCGGACCTGCGGTTTCGATCTCCTCAAACGTTCCGTTTCCCAGATTCCGGAAAAGAATCCGAGGAGATTTGTCGGGGTTTTGCGGCAGAATCTTCTCCACCTCGGGATACACGCTGCCGGTTACGAAGAAAATGTCTGGCCACCCATCGTTATCCAGATCGCAGATGCCGGTTCCCCAACTGATAAAGCGGGTCTCGACGCCCAGTTTTGCGGCGTACGTAACATCGTCGAAATTGCCTTTGCCGTCATTTCGATAGAGGACGTCGTTATCGTTGACAAAGTGGGTTTTGAAAATGTCGAGATGCCCGTCCGTGTTGTAATCGCCAACCCCAATACCCATGCCGGCCTGTTCGCCTCCGTCGCTGCTCAACGCAACACCGCGAGCAACGGCATCTTCAACGAAAGTTCCGTCATGCTGGTTCATGAAGAGCAGGCTTGGAGTGGAGTCGCACGCGACGTAAATGTCGGGCCAGCCATCTTCGTCGAAGTCTGCGGCTACGACTGTCATGCCATAGCTTGGCCACGGCTTGGCAATTCCAGCCTCAACGCTCACATCCGTGAAGGTGCCATCGCCGTTGTTCCGGTACAGCGAATGCCTCCCATAAGGAAGGCCTCGCGGACCACAGTTTACCGGAATTCCTTTCCAGTTGCAATTGACCGAAGCACCGGGCCTTGGCACGTGCTCCAGGTCAAACTTGAGATAATTCGAAACGAAGAGATCGAGGTGGCCGTCGCGGTTGTAGTCGAGGAAGGAACAGCCCGCCCCCCATCTGACCTCGGGACTCTCCAACCCGGCTTCTTTGGTCACATCCTTGAACGTCCCATTTCCCAGATTGCGATAGAGGCGATTCTGTCCCCAGTAGGTGCAAAAAAGGTCTTCGTATCCGTCGTTGTTGTAGTCGCCGATACAGACAGCATTCGCCCAGCCAACTGCTTCGAGACCCGCTTGCGCAGTCACATCCGTGAAGGTCCCGTCACGATTGTTCTTGTAAAGGCGATTCGAAGCTCCAGGAGGAGCTCCTTCGAGACGAGTTCCGCTGAGCAGAAAGATGTCAATCCAACCGTCGTTGTCGTAGTCGAGAAAGGCGCAACCGCAGCCGTCTGCCTCGATAATGTATTCCTTGTGATCTATGCCGCCATAGACCATGGTCTTCGTCAGACCCGCCGAGGCGGCAACATCGGTAAAATACGCGTTGAACGGCCGGCCGGATGCCGCGGCTCTCTTTTGAGCGGCTGCGACGTGACCGCCCATGCCTTGCTGCGAATAGCATCGGGGTGTCACGTACCCGGCTGCTGCGGCGAGTGAAAACGAAAGAAAGTGACGTCGTCCCAAACGCATTTGAGCTAGTGAGACTCCCGGGAATGGATGTCTAAACGCATGTTTCTCCAGCGGCGTGCCCGGCGACGTCCCGCACACAGCAACGTGGATGTTCCACCTCGCCCAACAGCACCGCCCTTACCAGACGTACACGGCGGCTGCACGAGGAGGACCAGGTACGAAATCAGTCACCTGTGTCTGCAGAAGAATCTCGATGTTCTTCTTCTGCCAACCCGGAGGAAGCGTCCGCATTGCCGGCTCCAACAACTCTGGACGGGTAACCAATTCGCTTGCCGCCTGCGTGCCTTCCGTGCCAATACCGGCTACGATCATCGTAAACTGCCCAGTGGCCGAGTCCAGCAGCCGGGCCACTAGCGCAGTGTCGTCGACGGGTTCCCGGTTCCTTCCGTAATGCCGTTCCCAGTATCGGCCATTGGCGCCCTGTTCGCGAATCCCGAAGCGAGCGCCATCGGTGACAAACGCAAAGTGCAGAGCGGACGTGATTTGCAGCGTCCAGCGGTTGTTAAAGGCACCTACAACCACCGCGGGCGAGTTCTTCAAGTCGCCGAATGAATAGTCCGAGCCAATCCGGACCTGGTCTGGCTTACCAATCTTGCCCATGAGAGTTGCGAGCGCGATGGCCGCGTATGTGTCACCCCGCGCGACTCCGTAATCCGGAGTCCTCGCCATATCGCCCCAGGCGATCTTCTGGTGCGGATCCAGGGGCAATGCGCCGAGTCTCTCAATCGGATTCTTAAATGTTCCGGGATGCTGCCGTGCATACTCGTCGTATAGCGCCTTCGCCGGCCGGTATACCACCGGCATGGACAGACAGACGAGTACTGGCTGCGGGGTCGCGAACACTGGTGCCCAGAACTCATCAATCGCTGCCTTCTTTTGGGATGCGCGCGAGCCCCGGACCCCGACCGCGACCGCGCCAGCGACCAGCAGGATCGCGCATATCAAAGCAGCCACCCAGGATTTCGCCAAGCTGCCCAAGCGATCAGCCAGGCCGGCATCTGGAGGCCGGGATGGCGTGAACGGAACGGGACTGAGTGGCGGCTCAACCGGCGCCTCGCTGAAGACTGGGGAATAGGAGCCCACGGGGAGTTGAACGCGGATTGCCGACGGAGTGGTGAGTGCTCGATAGTACTGGTCAAGCCTGCGACGAACTTCGGCCGCCTGGACGCGAACTACCGGGTCATCGCCCGTGGCGTAGTCGCGGCGACGCCCGAACAGCTCCACGCCGATTGTGCGTTCCTTGATTGGCTCAGTGCCATCCAGGGCGTATTCAACCACATATCGAAGGAACTGCTTGGATCGTGCAGCCTTGCGAAAGAAACGGCTTTCCAAGATCTGATTCAGCTCCCGGAGTACCAGTTCACGGCTTCCAAGCTCAATCGGAACTGCGTTGCCAAATGCCATTTCAGCTGTCAAAGTCACTTTCCGGACGGCTTGCGCGTCCGAAGCGCTCTTGGCTGCGGTAGTGAATGCTTGCCCCCCACCAGGCCTCGCGGGCCATTGCGAGAGAAATTGTATCAGAACGGAGGGCATCCGTAAAGGTCCATTTTATTGCGTACGGTTACCGTTCCAAATGTGGTTATAACCGACTTACAATCAATGACGTACATGCCACCCCGAGCGGCTGTTACATCGACAAGAAACATCTGCCAAGCCGACAGCCGACACGGACCTCACCAAGCACGGAGCGGCTTCGCCCGGTGTGCTGAGCCAGGATCCGAAGGCACCCCCCGAAATGGTAGCGGTGCTGGGTCGCCCCCAACGCCACAGATCTTCCATATCTTGGAGACAGCACTGCCACTTGACAGTCTCGCTCCTGAATTCCATAAGACTTCAGGGCCAATGCCGCGCTTCGTTGGCGTTGGCGGGAGCGTGGACTTCCTCTTACTGTAAAAAGACTGTTCATTACGTTGCGCCCCCGAGTTGGGTGGGCTACGCTCGATCACTGTTCGTCCGAGCGACATTAGGGTCGTGCCTCGGCCAGACGAGGGGTTGGTAGAGTCTTTTGGCGACAGCGCCGCTAAGAGGAGGTTCCATGGAAGTTCAATTGAGACGTTCACTCATTGTAATGTCGATGCTTTGTCTTGCCTCATTGACCGCTTTCGGTCAGTTCTTGAGCGGCCTGGAGGGGATAGTTCGCGACAAAAGCGGCGGTGTCGTACCTGGTGCGAAGGTGACCATAACGGACAGCCGCACCCAGGTGTCGAAGAGCACCACAACCAATGACTCCGGCTATTTCCGAATCGAGAGTATTGCGGCCTCGACGTACGGCGTCCAAATCGAGAAGTCTGGCTTCAGAACTTTGGAACTGAAGGATCTTGAGATTCCTGTTGGCCAAATTCGAACGGTTGAGCCTACATTAGACATCGCTTCGATGGAACAAAAGCTCGTCGTGACGACCGAGGCGGCAGGGGCCGTCGACCTTGTCAAGGCTGAAACCGGGTCGGTGATCCAGGCATCAACGGTTCAGGAAACGCCCTTGTTGGGACAGAACGTTTACAGTCTGACGACCTTGGCGCCCGGCCTCACCGGCAGTGCCGTCACCGCTAAAGGTTCCGACAGTTACACGAACGAATACGCCATCAACATCAACGCTGCCGGATTGCGGCAGGAGGAGAACGGGTACGATATCGATGGCGCCCAAACAAATACTCCGTCACGCGGGGGCGGCACGTCCTTTTCCCCTAATCCGGCAATTGTCGAATCCGTCGAGGTACGAACCAATGACTTCGACGCATCAAAGGGGAGAAATGGCGGTGCGATTGTGGACGTCTATACGCGCTCCGGCAGCAACCAGTTGCACGGAAACGTCGATTACTACTTTACCAACAACGACTTGTCCGCCAGAACGAAGTTCGATCCGTCGCAACTGCCTTCGTCCCACCGGGACGAAGTAAGCGCCGCGTTGGGCGGTCCAGCGATCAAGAACAAGCTATTCTGGTTCGGAGCCGTCGATGTTCTTCGGTCGACCATCGACAGCCCAGGCAGCGCCACAGTCGAAACACAGGATTTTGTTACCTGGGCAAAGGCGAATCTCCCGAATACGGTCGCCCTTCAAGCCCTTACCGCGGCTCCACCACTCCACTACGCCACCGCCAGCAGCCCCGATGTCGTAACCGTGGGCCAGATCACTGGAAGCTATTTCCCCCTGCCTGTGGGAATCCCCGCGGGCCTTGACGCGTACGGCAACATTACCTACACGAACGTGTCGCCAAAAGACGGCGTTCAGTGGAATGGCCGCGGTGACTACTACATGAGCGACAGCGACCGCTTCTATCTCGATATCATGCGGATGTCCACCACCTCTACGAGCACCAGTGTCAGACCGGCATTCGCAGCGCCCAGCGCGGGCCATTCCACGTTTGCGAACGCGGATTGGACCCATACTTTCAGTCCGACCCTCTTAAACGAAGGTGGGGCGAACATCATTCGCCCGTACGGACAAAACGGATCGAGTCCCGAATTCGCCGTACCCAATATCAACGTGAACGGGATTTCGGGCTTCGGCAACTGGGGGCCCGGCAACTTCACCCAGCAGACCGTTGGCTGGCGCGACGTCCTGACCGCGATGGTTAAGGGCCACACGCTCAAAATCGGTTTCGCGCAGAACGACGTCCGCGAAAACGATGAGCAGGCCGGAGCCTTTGACCGGCCGTCGTATAACTTCGATAGTCTGCTCGACTTTATCCAAGATGAGGCGGTAAGCGAGAGCGCAACTCCGGTCAGTCTCGTGAACCATCAGGAAGCGCCCTATTACCGCAACTACCGTGCGCTCATCAGCGGCGTCTTCATTCAGGACGATTGGAAAGTGGCCCCTCGTCTCACGGTGAACCTTGGCGTTCGCTACGACATGATGAGCAACTTTTTCTCTATCTATAGTCCTCAGTTGAGCGACTTCAACCTGGGACAAGGCTCGGGGTTGTTTGGCCAAGTCGCGGCTGGCACGGTCGAGCTCAGCCCGAGCTCCAAGGTGCTCGACCACAATATCTGGGCTCTCACTCCACGCGTAGGGTTCGCCTGGGATGTCCTTGGCAAAGGCAAGACGTCGATCAGAGGCGGGTTCGGCATGTTCGCCGACCAGCCGCCATATCTGCACCTCACGGATATGACAGCAGGCAACCTGCCAAACTACTATTACCCGTATCTCGCCGTAAGTCAGGGACAGACGATTAACTTCCAATTGTGTCAGCCGCCTGCTGGCTTCACAATATCGTGTCCGGTGGTGCCAACCAACAACGCCACCATCAATCCCACGACTGGTGCGCTTTACATCAATGGCGTCTTGTCACCCGCGGGAATCGGTGGCATCGACTCGAACTACAAACTGACGCAGGTGGAGGCGTGGAGTTTGAGCGTGCAGCAGGAGCTGATGAAGGGTCTTGTCCTCGAGGTTAACTATTCGGCAACCGAGGCGCACCACCTGCCCGTGTTCAACCAGGACGTCAATCGCTACACAGACAGTCTGATCATCAACAATGGCACGTTGGGCCGTCTGAACCCCAACTTCTCGACGATACAGTACGCCACTTCCGACGCCAATTCGATCGGTAACTTCGGCTCGGTTAAGTTGCGCCGCCAATACTCGCACGGACTCACGTTTGGGGCGGTCTACACGTATGGAAAGGCGCTGGACGACTTCACCGGTTCCGGTTCGTTGGATAGCGGAGCAGCAGCTACAGGTACAGGAGCCAATGGTGCAGACCAGGTGATGACGAACTATAACCTGGCTGCTCAGCGCGGCCGTTCTGATTTTGATATTCGCCAGCAGTTTGCATTCGACTTGAGTTGGACCACACCGAAGACGTACGACGCGCACTGGGAAAGGTCCTTGCTGGGCGACTGGCAAATCAGCGGAATCTGGCTGCTGCAAAGCGGGCTGCCTTTCACGGTATTCACTAGCCAAGGCTTTGTACCCGTGTACAATGCTGCCGGTCAAGTGATCGGCAACAAAGGCGGCGATTACAACGCCGATGGAAGCAATTTCGACTCTCCTAACGCACCCTCGTTCGGAACCAATGTCAGCTCAGGGAAAAATAACTACCTGAACGGCCTGTTCCCGGCTTCCGCATTTCCGGTTCCCGCGCTCGGGCAAGAAGGTGACCTCGGCCGGAACACCTATAACAACGAGGGCTACAACAACATCAACCTGACCGTTGGCAGACTGTTCCCGATTCGCGAGAGGCTGAAGATCGAGGCGAGAGCCGAAATATTCAACCTCTTCAATCGGACTAACCTCACTGGGGTCAATGGGGACCTGAGCTCGGGCACCTTTGGACAAGCTACGGGCCAGCAACCGGCGCGCAGCCTCCAGTTGCATCTAAAAGCAACATTCTGAGTGTGCCGGCAGACAAGCATGGACACGCTGCGGGGCAGCGTGCTCCATGCCTTCTGGTGAGGAGTTTCGTTCGGTTTTTACCTCTTTTGCGTTGTGGTTGCGGCTCCTCTGGAGGAGCCGCCTTCTTGCTTATGGCAATGCTGCTGTTGTCGTCGTTTGACCCCGGCCATCTGTATTGCTGGCTGAGCAATCCCCGCTGGCAAACGCCGGCCGCGGCAGCCGATGCACGCAACGAACCGAGGCGGTTTCGCACGCGGGCCGTACCGGTGCTAGACTGCCATTGTCGTCCGCGTCCTGCAGAGCCGCTATTCTAGCTTCCGTGAACAACAGGACCGAATGAAACTCCAGTCCGGGGCAGAGATGCCAGAAGGGAATAGAAGGATGAGTTCATCGGGCGGTTCTTCCTCGTCGATGGGAGAGGCGTAGATTTCTCGCGCTCGGCTGCGTTTGCGGGGGTCTCGTCATTGGCGCAGCGGCTTGAGCTTGCCGAGGCGGCGGCGACGGAGTATGTCTGCCAGTCGACATATTGCTTGACCCAATTGAACCACTCGGGATGCTGGCGGCCCTGCGCTCGTGCTCGACACGTTGCGGAAGCTCGTTCGGCAGGATCAACCTCCGTCCGGACGCGGCTGTCACCCCAATGCCGCCGGGCCGAAAAAGCAAGGCGCATGGCGGTTGTCAACACCGTTCCGCCTTCTAAATCCATTACAACTTCCGCCGCCATTCGCAGACCACTCACGCCAGATCAGCATACTGCCGGCAGAGCCATCCCCGATTTGCGGAATCGCTGGGTCGAGATCAGAAGCCATTGCATGACCGGAGAAAGTGATTTAGAATCAGACAAGTAGAATGTCGGGGCGTAGCGCAGCCTGGTAGCGCACCTGCCTTGGGCGCAGGGGGTCGGGCGTTCAAATCGCCCCGCCCCGACCAAACAGAAAAAGCGGGGCTCTACGCCAAAAACGGGGGCAGACCCCGATCCCAAGCCTTGGCCCTGATCAAAAACGGGGGCAGACCGTGATTGACCTGCCCCCCAAAAACTCTACCAGCGATAATTGAGGATTCTCCATTATGAGCGAGGAGTTGTCGCCTTCGCCTCTTCGCGCAGTGCGGCGATCCGGTTCTGCAGCGTCCGCAGGCTGATCCCCAACATCTCGGCGGCGAGTTTGCGGTTGCCG
>Ga0187888_1004121_pt1 | contig 10850 bp, 15 predicted proteins | sample June2016WEW_7_40_FD_132987 | JGI IMG/M metagenome (GOLD analysis project Ga0187888, IMG submission 132987) | Peatland microbial communities from SPRUCE experiment site at the Marcell Experimental Forest, Minnesota, USA - June2016WEW_7_40 | ecosystem: Environmental > Terrestrial > Soil > Wetlands... | reverse complement strand
GAGTAGCCAAGCCTGCAATTCGGCGAGCGTGATGTCGGGTTCGGCCGCAACGCGTGCACGAAGGGCATCATCGTGCGGCGCCAGCTTCGGTTTGGGACCGCCGCCGGATCGGCGCGCGGTCACCGCGCTTCTCCTAGCCTCTTCCTGGCTGCGGGAGGAGGGAGAATGCGGTGCCGACGGGCTCAGCAGCAACCGCGGAAGCGGCCCTTGCCGACGGCGTAGCGCGCGTTCTGACGCTCCACGAAGAACTCCTCGTAGGTCATCACCGGCTGACCTGGATGGGTGGTCCGCCGATGATCCACGTAGGTCTGATAGTCGGGGATGCCGACCATCAGCCGGGCCGTGCGTACCGACCATTCCTTCAACGCCAGGATGTCAGGCATGGCTCATCTCCGGCACCAGGCCGACCTCGACGGTGGTGACCTTGGGATTGCTCAGGGCGCGCCGGATCGCGATCAAGCCGTAGACCGTCATTGCCAATACGACGGCTACGAACAGCGCGGCGAGCGTCGCGTCGACGTAGTCGTTGAAAATAACACGCTGCATCTCCTCCATCGTTTTCGCCGGCGCGAGCATCTTACCGGCCGCCACCGCATCGCTGAACCGTTGCGCGTGGGCGACGAAGCCGATCGCCGGTACGGTGCTGACCACCTTCTCTAAGCCCGCCGTCAGAGTGCACACCAAGAGCCATAGGGTCGGAGCGATGGTCACCCAGGCGTAGCGCTGGCGCTTCATCTTGAACAGGACGACGGTGCACAGGATGAGCGCGATCGCGGCCAGCATCTGATTGGAAATGCCAAACAGCGGCCACAGGGTGTTGATGCCGCCCATGGGATCGATGACGCCCTGATACAGGAAGTAGCCCCACGCCGCGCACGCCAGCGCCGAGCCGACCACGTTGTTCGACCACGACTCGGTGTGCTTGAACGCCGGCACCACGCTGCCGATCAGGTCCTGGATCATGAAGCGGGCGACGCGCGTGCCGGCGTCGACCGTGGTGAGAATGAACAGCGCCTCAAACAGGATGGCGAAGTGGTACCAGATCCCCATCATGACGCGGCCGCCGAACATGCCGGAGAGGATCTGCGCCATGCCGACCGCCAGCGTCGGCGCGCCACCGACGCGCGACAGCAGCGTCTTCTCGCCGACGTCCTGGGCAATCTGGCTGATCGTGTCGGGAGTGACGGTGAAGCCCCAGCCGGAAATCACCTGCGCCGCCTGGGCGGCGCTGGTGCCGATCAGCCCGGCGGAACTGTTCATGGCGAAATAAACGCCGGGCTCGAGTACCGTCGCTCCGATCATCGCCATGATGGCGACGAAGGATTCCGTCAACATGGCGCCATAGCCAATGAAGCGGACCTGGGTCTCGTTCTCCAGCATCTTCGGGGTGGTCCCCGACGAGATCAGTGAATGAAAGCCGGACACCGCGCCGCAGGCGATGGTGATGAAGAGGAACGGGAACAGGCTGCCCGACCAAACCGGGCCGGTGCCGTCGATGAACTTAGTCACCGCCGGCATCTTCAACTCGGGCTGGACCAGGATGATGCCGACCGCGAGCAGCGCCATGGTGCCGACCTTGAGGAAGGTCGACAGGTAGTCGCGCGGAGCGAGCAGCAACCACACCGGGAGTACTGAGGCGACGAAGCCGTAGCCGATGATGACCAGCGCCAATGTCTCGCCGCGCAGGTCGAATAACGCCGCCAACTGCGGCGTCTCGGACACGGTGCGGCCGTAGATCAGCGCCGCCAGCAGCAGCACGACGCCGATGGCCGACATTTCCGCGATGCGGCCGACCCGGATGAAGCGGGCGTAGACGCCCATCAACAGCGCGATCGGGATGGTGCAGAACACGGTGAAGGTGCCCCACGGGCTACCCATCAGCGCCTTGACGACGACCAGCGCCAGAACGGCGAGCAGGATGATCATGATCAGCAGCACGCCGATGAGCGCGATGCCGCCGGCCGCTGGCCCCATCTCCGAGCGCACCATATCGCCGAGCGAGCGGCCGTCGCGCCGGGTGGAGAGGAACAGTACGGTCATGTCCTGCACGGCGCCGGCGAAGACAACGCCGGCGAGAATCCAGATCGTACCGGGCAGATAACCCATTTGCGCCGCAAGCACCGGGCCGACCAGCGGACCAGCGCCGGCGATTGCCGCGAAGTGGTGACCGTACAGCACGTAGCGATTGGTCGGTACGTAGTCGAGGCCGTCGTTGTGACGATAGGCCGGCGTCTGCTGCTTCGGATCGACACCCAGGACCGTCTCGGCGATGAAGAGGGCGTAGAACCGGTAGGCGATGAGATAGATGCATAACGCGGCGATGACCAGCCAGGCGGCGCTGATCGTCTCGCCGCGGCTGAGTGCGACGATGCCAAACGATACCGCCCCGAGCACGGCGATGCCCGCCCACATGAGTTTCGACTTGATCCCATTATTGGGGGTAGCAGTAAGTGTGCTCATGCGCCTCTCCTCCGGCGTCGATCGTAGAGAACTGGATCAACGCGCCCTGCCCGAGCCGCGAAGTGGATCTCAGCCACCGCAATGACCGCGATTCCCGGGCGCCTCCCAACTTGGCACGAATATTCGCGCTTTTGCGGTCTTCCTGCAAGACAGACGCGAAGCGGAACGCCGATCCAGGACGGCTCAACTCATTGTAGAAGGGCGGCCAGATGACCGCGATGAACTGGATCAGAAAAAGGAAGTACTACGAGCCCTAGCCACTGCGTCGTTCGCCGCGCTGATCCATGGTTCCCGCCGAATGCCGCCGGCGTCTTCCCAAAATGTTGGAGCGGGCGATGGGAATCGAACCCTCGACATACAGCTTGGGAAACTTCGCTTAGCGTGCCACATCCGGGTCGCTAAACGTTAGACCCCAATCGCGAAACGCCGACCATGCTTCCATCCTGGTCCTTTGCCTCTCTCCGGCACCCGCCTAGTATGCAGCATGTGGCAGGGCGCGAGGGCTAAACGTCCACGAGATAGACGACTCAATGACGACTACGGAAATGCGCGAAACCCATATAAAATGGCATTTCTAGATCATCGGGCAATGCTTTGTTAGCGTGGGTCTCACATCCCAATCTCGTCGATCCACTGCTTGAGCACCGTCACCGGGTAGCCTTCACCGTAACCAGCGGCGACGGTCTTTTTCTCGTGACCTAGAACAGCCCATTGGAGGCTGTCGGGCTTGCACTGTGCGATGCGGAGACGGTCCTTCGCACGGTGTCTAAACGAGTGCACCGACTTAGCGGTGTTCGCTTTTTGGCTGACGATGCCGATCCGCTCAAGCCAAGGATTAAGCCGCGAGCTTGCGTTGTGCGACGGTCCCGAGAACAGCCGCCCCTTGACGGTCTCCGGCAGATACGGGAGGAGCGTTGCCGGGAACGGCACCCGCCGTTTCGACTGCTCGGTTTTGGTGCCGACGATCACATGCCGGATGCCTTGTTCGGGTTCCTCCTCGCCGTCGATTTGGAAAGCCTCGTCGAGCCGCATTCCCGTTGAAGCCAACACGCGGACCAAGAGTTGATCCGACGCGGGCAGACTATCGAGGTTGTCCCAAATCAGCTTCATGTCGGCGTCGGTGAACTTTAGACGCTTCGTCACGTCATCCCCTTTTGATGCGATAGCAGCGAACGGATTAAACCTGAGCTTGCCCTCCGCGATGCCGAAGTTACAGGCGGCACAGAGTTGCGCGATTTTGTGCATGACGGTGGTGCTCTTGACCTTGGCTCCCGTGCGCCCTTTCATCGCTCGCAAGTGCGCCACGAGGATACGACCGTGATCGCGTGTTGCATCCTTGAGCTTCACACCGGGGCAAAGCTCCTTGAACAGCGACCACGTTTCGCGGCACTGCTTTTCCTGCGGACCGGTGATGTTGCGTTCACGGAGATAAAGCTCGATCAGATCATCGTCGCCGTTCTTTGTCGCCACGCCCGGACGTGAGACGCCCTCTATAACGTCGAAATGGTCCCGCACTGCCTCCACATAGCTGCGCAGGGTGAGCGGACCGCCGACCAGCGCGAACGCCTGCCGACCGTTCGGTTCGGTCTTGATGACCGCGCCGTTGTGATTGATGTGGATCAGGAGGGTGTCGGTGGCGACGATCTTGCCACCATCCGGACCCGCGTGCTCGCGGTTCGGCTCAAGCTCATGCTGCCATGCTGGCGTGAGCGCCGGGCGCTTCGCCAAGAGCTTCTCTTTGTGTGCAGCGATCAGGGGGAGCGCGCGGAGTTCGGCAAGGGCACGGTCGGGCGTGCCGAGCGAATGCTCAACGGCTTTGCCGCCGTCTTGCAGCCGCACTCGCCAGTTTTGCGAGCCGGGGCGCTGTAGCAAATAGTCGCGACGCATTGGGGGGACCCTCGTTGTCTGCCGCCAGAAGTGAAAGGTTCAAGTGACAGCAACATAGTGAGGGTTTCAGTGATAGCAAAAGCTCAATGAAATCGGGGTTAACTTAGCGTTTCACCGCCCGATGCTCTAATATCCTAGTGGAGCATGATCTTTTCGGAAAACCGGCTTCCACTCCCCGGATCGCGTCCGGGGGCAGGCTTTTTCCGGATCATGCTCTAGTCACGCCCGCCGCTGGCGCCAAGCCGCCCACAGCGTCAGCGCGCCGACCAGTACGACAGCGAGCGGCGCGCCGGGCAAGCCGAGCGTGGCGAAGGCCACGGCACCGCACGCGGCGCCGAGCAGGAAGCCGGTCGCGATCGCCAGCACGACGGCAAGCTGCGATCGCACCGTGATGAATTCCCGTTCGCTGGTGGGATCGCCCGGATCGCGCGCGTAGCGGCGCCAGGCCAGGAAAAGCTCAGTGCTCGAGATGCCGAGCTGCGTCATGTTGCCGGTCATCACGTTGGTCTGCGGGATGCCGCGCATCAACAGCCGCACGATCACGCTCTGCGTGCCCATCGCCATGGCGCCGAACAGGCCGGCGAAGATGCCGTGCCAGTCGCTGGCGCCTTCGATCGGCGGGCCGACGATGAGCAGGATGGTGAACGCCGCGAGCAGCATGGTCTCGAAGGCGAGCATCCACGGCAAGGCCGCGCGGCCTTGGTGGCGCAGCCAGCCGATCAGTCCCGCGGTCAAGGCCGCCGCCACCAGGAACGCGACGATGGCGATGAGCTTGCCGGCGACGCCGGTGTCGTGCGTGACCAGCTCGGCGCCGCCGATGACGAAACTCCCGGTCACCTGGGCGACGAACAGTCCAAACAGCGCGAGGAATGTGTAGCTGTCGACATAGCCGGCGACGAAGCTCAAGGTCGCCGGCACCATTCGCGGCAGCGGCACCTCGCGCGACGGCGCGACTTCCGTCATGGGCAATCTCCCTTGCTACGGCGGCGCGGCAGCGGTCCCCGATGCGGGAGCGCACAGCTTGCCGTTCCGGATTTCGCTGTCGCGCCGTCCGCGCTACGGTGTTAGCTAAATTTCGGAGCAGCGCCAATGCACGTCAGCCCGTTCCACTATCTGCCGCTGTCGCCCGGCTTCTTTTCGATTCTGATCGGCCTTTTCCTGATCTTGTTCGTTTTCCTGGTGCTGGGCGCGCTGCGCCAAGCTTATCTCAGCCTCGGCATCAGTTCGTCGACCGCCATGTGGCTGTTGGTTGCCTCGCTGGTCGGCAGTTATTTCAACATCCCGGTCGCCAATCTGCCGGACGAGCAGGTCATGTCCAACCAGGTGATCGACTTCTTCGGCATGCAATATACCGTGCCGGTGGTCGCCGAATGGCCCGGCACGGTGATCGCGGTCAATGTCGGCGGCGCCGTCATTCCGGCGCTGATGTCGCTCTATCTGCTGATCAGCCGCGGATTGTGGCTCAACGGCGCCGTCGCTACCGCGGCCGTTGCGCTGGTGCTGCACTGGCTCGCCGAGCCGGTGCCCGGCCTCGGCATCGCGGTGCCGGTGTTTTTGCCGGCCTTGGCGACGGCCGTCGTCGCTTTGCTGCTGTCGCGCCGGAACGCGGCGCCGCTCGCCTATATCGCCGGCAGCATGGGCACGCTGATCGGCGCCGACCTCACCAATCTCGACAAGGTGCGCGGCCTCGGCGCGCCGGTCGCCTCCATCGGCGGCGCCGGAACCTTCGACGGCATTTTCCTCACCGGCATCCTCGCCGTGCTGCTGGCGGGCATTTTCCATCCCCGCCCCCGCGCCGCGCAGCCGTATTGAACCGGCGGGCACAAAAATCGACGCCGCGCGGCCGCAAAAATGCGGCGGCGGCGACGCCGCCATGATACGGTTGAGCGGCGCAAGCCGGGAGCGCGTTGCGCGCGCTCGGTCCGCGCACCAACAACGGTTTTGAGCACCAACAAAGGACGTGTCATGCCCTGGTATGACTATCTCGCGCATTTCCTTGCCGGCGCTTTCCTCGCCAACGGCATTCCGCATTTCGTGCAAGGCATCTGCGGCAACAAATTCCAGACGCCGTTCGCCTCGCCGCCGGGGGTCGGCGAGTCCTCACCGATCGTCAACGTGCTCTGGGGCTGGTTCAATTTCGCCGTCGCCGGCGCGCTGCTGCGTTATTTTTTCCCGCCGCTGCCGCCGCCGATCGGCGGCTCCATCGCCACGGCGCTCGGCGTGCTCGTCGCCGCCGTGTGGCTCGCCCGCCATTTCGGCAAAGTTCGCAACAATGCGCCGCATCCGTGAGCGGCGGTTGCTCGCCTGTGGTCGAGGCTGACCGATGTCCGAGAAATGGTCCACGGCCGGCGCCCCACGCGCGATCACGGCCTATCACGCCCACGTCTATTACGATCCGCAAACGACGCGCGGCCGGGCCGAACATTTACGCCGGCGCGTCGCTACGGAGTTTCCGCAGGCCAAGCTCGGGCGCTGGCACGACGAGCTGGTCGGGCCGCACACCCAAGCGATGTATCAGATCGCCTTTCCGAGCGGCATGCTGGCATCTTTCCTGCCATGGCTGATGCTCAACCGCGACGGGCTGACCATCCTGCTGCATCCCGAAACCGGCGACGACTACCGCGATCACACCGCGCATGCTGTCTGGTTCGGCGCCGTGCTGCCGCTGCGGCTGGAAGCATTCCGAGACGACGGTCCGGCGTGTTGATTGTTTGCCGGCACAAGCTTATGGAACCGACGCAGGTCGAGTGAGTTTGTTTCGGGGCTGCAGCAGGAGGAATCTATGAAAAAGACGTTGGCCGCCTTGAGCTTCGCCGCTGGGATCGGGCTTATGTACTGCCAAAGCGCCGGCGCCGTTCCGGCCAGTGCACCGGTCATGAAGGAAGCCGCGACGGCCGCCTCGCCGGTGCAGCAGGCGCAATATGCCGAACGCCACACCCGGCGCGGCGTCATCAAATGCTACCGCGATTTCGTCATCGGCCCCTACCGCTGCCACAGATACGGCTGGTGGTAGCGGCTGCGGACCCGATCCGGAAACCAATGGCTGCCCCGGATGTGCTCCGGGGCAGATTCGCAAAAGATCAGGCTCGAAGTAGTCTCGTGTCCCGATTCCGAAGTTCGCATCATTATGCGGCACCCTCGTTTGCGAACTTCGGAATCGAAGGACACTAGGCGTTATCCTCGACGTCGGTATCCGGCCGGTCGCTGCCGAGCGCGACCTCCGCGTGCCACTTGCCGCCCTCGTCCTCATATTCGATGGCCTCGGTATTGCCGGGCTGGCGCTGCTCGGCGGCGGCACGGCGCGCGGCTTCGAGCGCCTCCGCGTGCGTCGGAAAGCTTTCCGAGAACGCGCCATTGACCGTGTAGGCCCAACCGTCTTCATGGCGGACGACTTTGTAAGTGATATGGGTCATCGGTTCACCTGCTCTCGCACGGCCTTCTCAATCGGACTGTGATCGAGGTCCGCTGCTTCACAGGGGTCGCGGACCTCGTTGGCGATCCATGTTGGCATTTACCCGGCCGCCGACGCAACAGCCGGCCGGGCCGGCCGGGCCGGCCGCTTGCCGGCTCGCCAATCCGGCCCGCGGGCTGTTATGTATGCGGGAGCGAGAAGGAAGCGATATGGCGGAGAAATCCAAAAAGCATGAGGCGAACGCTCAGTTCGCAAAAATACAGCGCGCGCAGGATGCCCAGAAGGCAACGTCGGAGTACGAAGCCGCGGCGCTGGCGTTGCGCGCGAAAACCGAGCAATTGAAGGCGCTCCGCTTGGCCAGAGACGCCGCCGCAGCGCCGCCGCAGCCAGGCGCCGCGAAACGCAAGGCCGGCAAAAAGGGCAAGTCCGGCAGCCTGTCGGATTGGCTCGACGGACAAGCCAAGGATGGCCGCAGCCGTTGAATCGGCAAACAGTGAGCAGGTTGGAGGAAGCGAACGCCGCCGCTTCTGTCGCCTCGCGCGTTCGGGCACGCCCGCTTGCGGAACGGACAACCGGGTACGCCGGTTAGCCTGCAGAGCCGCAAAAGCCGCGTACCATGCCGAACCAACGCGACATCGACCGCCGGAACGACGTCCGGTTCCTGACGCCGCTGCTGCTCATGGCATTGGTGCTGGTGATCGGCATTCTGGTCTATGCCTATACCGGGCACGCTGCAGCCGCGATCGGATAGGCGCGCGGACGGCACGCCGCGCACTAACCTGATGGTCGGTTCCGGATCTTTGTGGAGTCACCCTCGGGCGCGCGGCGCGCGGCCCAAGGGCTCGTTCCGTTACGCAGCGCCCTCCGAGCGGGCGCTAATGGTAGCTTAACCGGTCGTGTGCCGCCGGTGCACGTGGCGATAGGAATGTCTGACCCCTCGCCGGTGCTGATACATGCGGGGTTCCGCATAGGCGGCGTAGACCGGCCGCACCCCGAACAGACCCTCGACGCCGCCGATCACGCCGCCAACGGCGCCGCCGACGACTGCGCCGACCGGCCCCGCCGTATTGTTGCCGACATAGATGCCGTGGGCGATGCCGTCGGGAATGCCCTGGGCCTGCGCCGCCAGCGGCGACGCGAGTGTTGCGGCGGCGCCGATTAAAAACAAAGTGCGGCAAAAGGATCACACTCGCTGGTCCGATCGCCCTGGCCGAGGCTGTTTTCGTTTCGGGGAAATTCGGCGTAGCCTGATCCGGGGGAAGATCATGTATCCACGCGCCCGTCTCGACGCGCTGAGCGATGCGGTGTTCGGCGTCGCCATGACGCTCTTGGTGCTCGACGTCCGCCTGCCCGAAGATTTTCATACCGACGATGCCAACGAGCTTCTGCGCGCTCTCGGCTGGCTGTTGGACAAGTTCTGGCCGTATGTGCTGAGCTTCGTCGTGCTCGGGTTGCGCTGGCTCGGCAATATCCAGGTGCGGTCGCGCGGCGAGCTCGTCGGCCGCGAATACGTCAATTGGTGGCTGCTCTATCTGCTGCTCATCACCTGCGTGCCGTTCACCACCATCATCATCGGCCACTTCGGCACCCTCGCTCCGGCGATCTGGCTCTACGCCGGCAATACCGCACTCATTGCGCTGGTCGCGTTCCGCCTGATGGCGCTGACGCCGGATATCGAGCGCGACCATCATCTGCGCGCCCGCCAGGTGCAGTTGATCCTGCTGATTGCGTCGTCGCTGCTGGCCATCGCCCTGAGCTTTGTCACGTCGTGGGCTTTATGGATCATGTTCCTCAACTTTGGCGCCCCGGCGCTGACCCGCTGGAAGTACCAATCGAGCTGAGCGATGCAGCATCCGTTCGCAGGCGCCATCGCCGACGGCTAATGCATCAACAGCTGCAATCCGCCGATCACGATTTCCACCGCGATGAGGATGATGATGATCAGCTCCAGCCGCGCCGCCCGCTCGGTATCGATGATGTCGGCAAACGCCTTGGCGGAATCGGAGATCACGGTGAGCTTGCGGGTCAGCACGTCGGCGCGCTCCTTCAATTCATATTCGTCCTCAAGCCGCGCGTAGAAGCGCTCCAGCGCCGGCCGCTCCCAGAGCACGTCCGGCTTTTCCGCCACGGCGACCAGGCCGGAAACGCGATGTTGAACCAGCAAGGCGTTGCCGATGTGCTTGAGAATGGCGCGGCGGCCGCCGGGCGTGCGCCCACGCTCCGCCAGTTCGCGGGCGATCGGCTGGATCACGTCGAAAACCTTCGTCACGTTTTTCTCGTCGTGCGCCAACACGACGCTGGTGGCGAGCGCATCGGCGATCAGCAGCGTGTGTTCGGTGGTCAGCGACTTCACGACAATAATTCCCGACGGCGTGAGCTGGTCGTCCTTGTCCGGCGCGATTTCGATCTGCACCGACTCTTCTTCGCGGATTGCTATCGGAGCGACGACGCGGCCGTCCAAACGCTCGATCACCTCCTCCTCTTCCAGCGGCGACATGCCGACCAGGACGGCGACGCCGTAGCGGAACAGCGCGACGACACCGTTCTCGCCGGCGCGAAACGCCAGCGGTACCGTCGACAACACGTCCTTGCGTTCGAGGCCGGCGGTCTCGATCCGGTCGCCAAGCAACAGCGCCCGCACCGTAATGCGGCGCGCGGGCGTTGGCGGCAAATCGCTCATGACACTCTCGGGTTTGTTGTAACGTAAGCGGCGTTGTGACGTGTTGGAAGGAGAAAAGTCGGGAAAAAGGTGAGTAGGCCGGCTGTCACCGCGGCCGGCCGTCGCTGAACTCGCGCTCGAGGATTTCGCCGAGCGTCGCGTAGAAGAAACCGTTGAGGCGCCCGACCGGATCGAGCTTGCGCATGTCGATAGAGCCGTTGGTCATGCAGGCCGGATCGACATGCATATAGACCACCTCGCCGATGACCAGCGCGTTGTGCTTGCGGCCGAATTGCAGAATCTGATGCAGCTTGTACTCGAAATGGATCGGCACCTCTTTGACGCGCGGCGGCTTGACCTTCACGCTCGGGATCGGCGTCAGCCCGGTCTCGGCGAATTCCGAATCGTCCTCGGGAAAACCGTTGGCGGAGT
>Ga0187888_1004119_pt1 | contig 10860 bp, 8 predicted proteins | sample June2016WEW_7_40_FD_132987 | JGI IMG/M metagenome (GOLD analysis project Ga0187888, IMG submission 132987) | Peatland microbial communities from SPRUCE experiment site at the Marcell Experimental Forest, Minnesota, USA - June2016WEW_7_40 | ecosystem: Environmental > Terrestrial > Soil > Wetlands... | reverse complement strand
AAGGCGAGCAGATAGGAGATTTCGGGAAGCGCCCCGGCCCTGCGGAATCCCCCGTCATAGTCATTGGTGTTGTGAACGAATATGCCACCCGTGTCGTGCGTGACGTAGGCCATGACATCGTCGTTCATCTCCTTGCCCGTCCTACGGTACATGGCCTGCCTCGCGAGCATGGATGGGTCGGTTCCGCCACCGGGGCCGCCGGAAGCATTGAACGGAAGGACAGTGCCCTCGGAGGCGTCGCCCCCCGGGATATCCACCCACAGGCCGCGTGCGTCCAGCGCGCTGATCACCACGTGTTCCCGCAGGGCGCGGTCGATAAGCTGGCCGAGGTCCGATTGCAGATCGAGTGCCAGAAACCCTTGCGACAGCCATAGAATGCTTCGCTGGCCAGGCAGCGCACCCAGGCGCCGAACCAGATTCTCGAGCACGTGCAGACACTGCCTGGATTGGACCTGGTCGTTTTGCCAGGCCATTCGGGCCGCCTGCTGAGCCTGGTTCTGTGCATCAGCACAAGTCTTCGGGTCGCCGCCACAGGCGCAACCGATGTATTCCCACGTGGCGATGTTGAGCATTATCGAATCGTGCTGCTCGTCGATCAAGTAAGCCTCGTAAGGCATAAGCGGCGGGCAGTCGTTCTCGGCACGGACAGTTCGCGGACGCGGCCGGAGATTTGCCAGAGCTTCGTGCAGCTTGGCGCGGTCGTCCGTGAAATCGAGACTTCCAAGGCCAGACGATGTGAAGATGCCTGCGCGGTCCGCTGGCTGTAGGGAGGAGTCAAGGTATCTCTCCGCCGCCGCACGGGTGCGGTACATGTCCTCGAAGGCCACCACCAGGTCATCGAAGTAGAAAGCCACGTAGCGCTGGGGCAGCGCCAGCGCTGGTGCGGCTTCCGGTGGTGCGGGGGGCTTGGCAGTTGCGGAAGTCGACGTAGGAGTCGCCGCTGGAGCGGCCGCGAAGGTCTCGACTTTGAAGAGCGTCACGCTCTGCGGCTTGCTGTTGTCCGAGAGGCGGAAATCATCCTTCGTTAGCCCCCCGACGGCCTTGCCGCCCTTGTCGCGCACCACCACGCGCACCAGAACTTCGTTCCGCTGCGCCCGGACGGTAAAGGTGGGCGTCGTCTCCTCGCTTTTGATCTCCGGAGCTTCCTGGTTTTGGAGGGCAGGGGCGGGACCGATGAACCAGATGCAGGCGATGCCCGCCAGGAGCACCCCGATGAACATCGGTCGCATCAGCTTCGCCGGAACTTTCATTTTGTCTCCCGGCAGGCCGTTCACCTCTGGATTGTAGGGGCGGCCCCTGTGGCCCCCCTCGGGCAACCACAAGGGTTGCCCCTACGAGGTTCACTCGCCCAGTTGCCGGGCCAGATAATCTGTCAGGCCAAGTTCTTTGATCAGGCCCAGTTGGGTTTCGAGGTAGTCCACGTGGCGTTCTTCGTCGCGTAAGTTCGCCAGCAGCAGGTCAGCACTGCCCTGGTCTCCGGCCTTGGAGCAGACGGCGTACCCCTTGTTGTAGCTGACGATGGCCGTGTGCTCGCCTTTGAGGTCAATCGTGAACTGATCGCTGACCTCCTTGCCCGCTTCGATTTTCGGAAATGTCTGTACGTCCGGCGTGCCTTCCAGGAAGAGGATCCGTTCTATCAGCTTCTCCGCGTGCTTCATCTCTTCGATGGCGCGCTTCTTGGTGAAACTGCCCAGTGACTTATAACCCCAGTTATCGCACATTTCGGCGTGCAGAATGTATTGAACGGCGGCGCCCAGTTCTTCGGTCAGCGCTCCGGCTAGAACTTCCAGTACCTCGGATTTGCCTTTCATGGCTTATTGGCTCCTTGAGATGAATGACGGACTATGCGGTTGTGAGTGGCTTGCATGCTGCCAAGTTTCTAGCCCCGTCAAGGGGACGGAGTCGAGGCGTTTACCGAACGGACGGTGCGTGACACGACGTTGGGCTTCTGCCTCTCGGCTTCGGGTCCTTGTGCGAGGGCTCTTATCCCATCACTTTTCAAGGGCTGTGTCAAGAGATCGCTAGGTAATCTCCTAAATCCGTGCTGATAAATGTCGCCCAACATTTAGCTCGAATGGCGCTGAACAGTATGCTCGAAGGACGTGGCAAACACGAGGCAGGTAGCTGTTCTAATCCTCAACCCTTAAGCAAAAAGGCCGCATTCTCTGGAAAGGGGGCCCCGAGAATGGGGCCCCGTATTTGGGCAATTTGGCAAGACTATTTGCAGTGCTAGAAGTCTAGCAATCGTGCAGACATTTTGTCTGTGCACTTCTGCTCACGTCTCCATTTTTCTTCAGCACACTTTTAGGACGCTACCCTTGCCTGGGTAATGCTCCAGTTTGATGTAGAGGCGGCTTTACGCCGCCACAACTTCGACCGGAGACACACCCTCGCCCACGTAGCGCCTGACCTGAGAGGACCGCCGATCCCGGTCTGCCGGGCCAGCAGGGTGGACTCCGCTCCGCGAGGCGGTCCGCGTTGCGAGTAGGCGGCAAGAGGGAGCGGGCTGTCTCGCTTGACTTCGAGAGGGCTGGGTTCTAGAGTAGGCGTGACTGATTTGATGCTACCTGTCCTGGGAGTGCGCAGACAGTTCTGAACTCCCTCGAGACCGCGAGGCTGGCTCATGCTGCTCGTTGCCGGGTTATCAGCGTTTGCTGTGTTTCTAGGCCTTGCCACCATCGGCTTCTTCTTCCTGGTGGTGAGCTTCGTATCCGGGGAGTTGTTCGACCATGGCGACCTGGCGGGTCACGATGCCGACTTCCACGGCGACGTACACGGGGGCGCAGGAGTCAGCATCTTTAGCTCTCGCATTCTCAGCGTTTTCGTGACGGCTTTTGGCGGCTTTGGGGCGATTGGTATCCATTTGGGCCACAGCATCGAGGTCAGCACGGCGATGGGCGTTGCCGGGGGCTTGGTTTTTGGCACCATCATCTACCTTTTCGCGAGCTTCCTTTTCAGCCAACAGGCATCGAGCGACGTGCATGTAAGCGATCTGGCAGGGAATACGGCACAGGTCAGCGTTACCATCCCGAAAGCTGGCGTAGGGCAAGTCCGCTGCAGGCTGGGTGAGAGTGTGGTGGACAAGATCGCGCGCTCGCAGGACGGCGAAGAGATTCTCGTCAATACCCTGGTGAAGATCGAAGCCGTGGTGGGTGAGACCGCGATCGTCCGGCGAGCGGAGCAGGGCGGCAAATCGGAAACTGGAAACTAGAAGTTGGAAACTGGAAAATAGAAAATAGAGGCTGGAAACCGGAAAATGGAAATTTGAAAATTGAAACTGTTTAGCTTAGTGAGCAACTGAAGTCCGGCAGATACCAGTTTCTATTTTCGATTTTCCAATTTCCAACTCCGGGGGATGTCATGAGCATGATTACGCAGTTTTTCGTTCCCATCATTGTAATGTGCGTGCTTTTGGCCCTGATTGTGGCCATGGCGCTTTTCAGCCGGAACTACCTGAAAGTGCCGCCCAACGCGGTGGCGGTGTTCAGCGGTCGCAAACGGAAGGCGAGCGACGGGAAAATCGTGGGCTACCGCATGATCAAAGGCGGAGCAGCCTTCCGCTACCCGCTCCTCGAGCAGGTGGACTACCTGTCGCTGAACGTATTTACGATTCCGCTCGAGATCAAGCGGGCTTACACCAAGCAAGGCGTGCCCATCTCCGTGAAAGCGGTGGCCAACGTCAAGATCAAGAGCGACGACATGTCTCTCAGCGCCGCTGCCGAGCGCTTCCTCGGCATGTCGCACGAAGAGATCCAGCGAGTGATCTTCCAGACGCTCGAGGGCCACCTGCGATCGATCCTCGGTACGCTGACCGTGGAAGAGGTCAACAGCGACCGCGCGAGCTTCGCCCAGAAGCTGACCTCGGAAGCCGCCGTGGACTTGGAGAGAATGGGCATTGGCGTGGACGTACTCACCATCCAGGACATATCCGACGAAGAAGGTTACCTGGACGCCCTCGGTAAGAAGCGAACGGCGGAAGTGAAACGCGACGGAACCATTGGTGAGGCTGAGGCCACGCGCGACTCGAAGATTAAGTCCGCTCTGGCCATGCAGGAAGGAGAGAAGGCGAAGTTCGACGCGGACGCCAACATTGCGGCGGCGCAACGTGACTTTCAGGTAAGGCAGGCCCAGTTCCTGGCCGAAGTGGAAACGCAAAAGGCCACGGCGGCGCAGGCCGGTCCGCTGTCGCAGGCCAAAGCCAAGCAGGCAGTGGTCATGGAAGAGGTGCGTGTTGAGAGGGTGCGCACCCAGGAGCAGATCGGCGTCCAGGAACAGGAAGTGCTGCGTAAGCAGAGGGAACTCGAGGCGACGGTCATCAAGGCCGCAGAGGCCGAGCGGCAGGCCGCCATTTTGCGTGCGGAAGCCAAGAAGCAGGCGGCCATCCTCGAGGCGGAGGGCGCCAAAGCCGCCCAGATTGCGATGGCTGAGGCCGCGCAGGAGAAATTCCGGCAGGAAGGTCTGGGCCAAGCCGCGGCCACCGAGGCGCAGGGCCGCGCCGAGGCCTCCAAGGTGGAAGCCGTGGGTCTGGCCCAGGCGCGTGCCATCGAGGCGCAGGGCGTTGCCGAGGCACAGGCCATCCTGAAGAAGGCGGAAGCGTGGAAGCAATTCAACGAGGCCGCCAAGCTCCAGACCATACTCGAAAAGTTGCCTGCTGTGCTGCAAGCCTCAGCGAGTGTTTTCGGGGCGGTTGCTGCTCCGCTCGGTAACATCGATCGAGTGGTGGTCATCGAACAGGGTAACAGCGCGGCTGGTGATGGGACGGGAGGCATCGGCCGCATCGCTAAAACCGGACCGGCCTTGGTGTTCAGCCTGCTCCAGCAGTTGCAAGCCTTGGGCCTTGACGTGCCCAGTGTCCTGTCGCAGTTGGGCATATCGCATGAACCGGCGGGCAGGCATGAGGCGGCCAAAGAACATCAAAGCGCCGAGCCCAAGGCCCTCGCACAGGAAGTTCACGAGACCGCCGTGGAGAACAAGAGTTAGAGGCGCGTGCTGTAGGGGCGCCCCTTGTGGGCGCCCGCGGGCGGCCACAAGGGCCGCCCCAACCCGGGGGTAGCCATGCCTTCTTATCAGGTCGAATCCAAACTCCAGAGCGACGCTCCTCGCGCTTTGGTGGTGCACTGCGGTGACCATCGGTTTCAAGCGGCCTTCCAAGAGTTCTTGAACCGCGACCTGGGGCTGGATGGCAACTACGACTTGTTCGTCGTTCCGGGCGGTCCCCAGAGTCTGACCCTCGTCGAGTATCTGCCCAAGTTCTCCTGGGCAAGCTGGAGGTGGTTCAAGTTCTTCGTTGAGAACCATGAGATCGACCGGTTAATACTCATCCAGCATGAGGACTGCGCCTGGTACAAGAGCCTGCCAGTGCATCTTCACACTTCCTCTGAGCCACGCGAGCGTCAGGAAGAAGACTTGCGCAAAGTGGGTAAGACCCTTCGAAAGGATTTTCCTCAGCTCCAGCTCGAACTCTATTTTGCGGCCTGGGACGGGGAACCGCAGGGGAAGATCGAATTCATTCCGCTTGCTGTGTGACTCGCCCAACGGGCCCCGCGACGATTGCACTGTTGTGCACACGCGGCCTTTGCCGGCAAGCCAGGTGGCTCAAAATGGCCACCCTAATGGCGGAAATCGGCCACGACGGGTGCTGTTCGCAGGCGGGACCGACTGGCGCCGCAGCCCTCGAGCGCCGTATCGTATACAATCTACGCAGTCAGGTAAATCCTTCCGAGCCAGCCACCTACAGATGTTGTTCACTTATAGGTATTACTCGTACTTTCAATACTTTTCGGAACTCGTATTTGGAACGCGATGTGCTCGCAGTCCCGTGGTAGCGTTCTTCGCGCGTCCGATCGTCCGGTAAACGGTAGTCCGAAACTCCTCAGACCTTGAGGAATGGCGGTTGAGACTCGAAAAGCGCGGATCTTACTGACATTTTGTAGATTCAAGGAGGCCCGGCATGCTTAAGAGAGGATGTGTATTCTTTCTGGCATTGGTCGCAGGCTTTGCGGCCCTCGTGATGGTGAGCTGCGGAAGTGGCACGCAAGTGAGTACACAGCAGCCCCAGCCCGCTACGCCGACTGGGATGCTCGTCACCTTTGGAACGGATCAGCCTAGCTGCGATGTCGAGTCGTTCATGGTAACGATCCAGTCGGCTTCCCTCGTTCAAGAATCCGGTGGCGCGCCGGTCACGATCACGGCTCCGAGCCAGCCAGTGGATTTTGCCAGCTTGGTGGATTTCACCAACATTCTCACATTTGGCAGCGTCAATACTGGAACTTACAGCCAGCTCACACTTACGCTCACCAGCCCGCAGTTGACCTACCTGGACACTTCGGTAAGCCCGCCAGCGGCCGTAACTATGCCTCCCTGCGCTGCAGGCAGTGCCTCTAACTGCACTTCGTTTTCGAACGGAACGGCTACGGACACGCTCAACCTGATGTTCAGCCCGCCCCTCTCGATCGCCACCAACGGCGCGGCGGGGCTGGTGGTGGACTTCGACATGCGCGATTCGGTGCAGACCGGAACCACGGGCGCGATCACGGGTGTCGTAGACCCCCAGATCACCGTCACGCCCTCCGTTGCGTCCGGAACTACCTTGGGAGAGGCCGATACGGTTTATGGCGTGGTTCAAAGCGCGCCCACCACGACGAGCAGTAATCCGAGCTTCGTGGGCAGCTTCCCGCTTCAGGTGCAAGGTGGGGTGGGGCAGATTCTGACGATCCAAGTCACCAGCACGACGGAATTCCAAGGCGACGGCGTCAGCGGCGTCTCCGGCGATACGGCCCTGCAGTCTCTGGCGCAGGGGACGTTCGTGGAGATTGATGCCATCGTTGACACCAGCGGCAACATTATCGCCCAAGAAGTAGATTCAGAAGCCCAGTCGGTCACAACCGGTCAGTCTGGCGGTTTCTTAGGCAGAGTTATCACGGTCACGCGCGACGGTTCCGGCAACGCCACCGGATTGAATCTGCTGGTCGGACACGAAATCATGGACATGACCAGCGAGGTGCCGTTGCATTCCTCCCTGGCCGTGACCGTCTCGAACTCGACCCATTACTGGGCGAACTGGCGCCATTGGAACCGTAACTCTCTCCAGTTCGGACCGCAGACGTTGGGACTTGCGGAGGACGTGGCCGTCTACGGCACTCTGACCGCGGGTACGAGCACCACGCCCGCAACGCTCGCTGCTGAAGCAGTCTTTTTGCGGCAGCGCAACGTGCTCGGGACCTTCCAATCGTTGCTGACGTCGGGATCCGATAATAAGACCGGCGGTTTCACGATGATGCCTTGCGGACATCTGTTCGGGGGACAGGCGATCACCGTACTGACTTTCGGCGACAGTAGATTCCATGCCTTGGGCGGCTTATCGGGTCTGACGGCGGGCCCTGTCATCAACGTCGCTGGATTGCTCTTCTACGAGCAGCAAAACGGCCCGGCCCAGCAACCCACTTGGACGGCGCCGACCTGGGTGATGCAGGCCAAGACGATTCACAAGTTGCAACAGTAACACCTGCACGGAAACGTAGGGGCACGCCATGGCGTGCCCCTACCGTTATGCTGAGATACTCCTCACGGAATCAAGCTCTCTTCCCATTTCTCGGCGGCGCGTGGAATCTTGCCTTCGAGAAGTCCTGCGAACGAATTCAGCGCCGTTCGCGCGTCTCCAATTGGGTAATAAAAGGCTTCCCAGTTGTCGCTGTCCTCGCCGTCGTGGTTCGGGATCACATAGTCGAAATACCAGGCCTCTTTGAGTTCGCCATAGGCGCTGGAGGCGCGTTTCTCAATGTTCTCGAGGTCCTTTGCCGAAAGTTCGAGTTTCTCTCGATGCGTACGCCGGAGCAGTTTGCGCCTCATGATGTCAGTGACCAAGTCTGGAAGAGAAACATTGCGCTCCGGGTCCTTGAGATAGACGATCTCGTCCTTCGATAAAGGCGAAAGAAAGATGGCCAGCCGATCAATTCCTGCCAGCTTGGGATGAGTCTGGAGGACTCGGCTGACGTAGGGATTCCCTTCGAAGAAAGCGCAGTTCTCTGCCAGAAGTTCGCGCAATTCTTCCACATCCAAAGCTTGCAGATCCCCTCTCACGTCCAACACGGCATACCGGATTTGCGCCCGCAGCGCCTCAATCTGCACCCGAGTGCGAAAATGATAGTCGACCCCGTCGACTTCTCGAGGCCGTGGCGAACGGCTGTTGTAAAGTACCAGCTTCCGCAAGGCTTGGCGTAACTCGGGATAGAATCTAGCCAGGGCCTTATCCAGTGGACTCTTGCCGACGCAGGATGGTCCGGACAGGATCACCAGCCTGCGGGACAGTTCATTCCTCATTGGCTGCCACCCCCTCCACACGTGAACACCAGTGTGGCCAGTATAATACTGCGGGAATTGCTTTTTTGGCCTTTATTTATGCGGTTGTGATAAACGTTTGGGGGGAGTTACTGCGGCACAAGGCAAACATCTGGATCTCCCTTACTTTCTCGGGAGGCGGCGGGAATCCCGGGATTCCGCCCGCTTCCGGTTTTTTCAAAGGGCAGGCATGCACTGCTGGCGCATGGCCAAGGAGTGGGCGCATAATGAAAAGCCATGTTACGGACAACGACACTTTGCATGTTGATGATCGCGTTTGCCACGACCGTACCCACGAGAACTCCATCAACCCTCGCCAATGCGGGTTTGCATGCCGATGCGACGCAGGGCGCCAAGCTGATTGCCTTGACCTTTGATGATGGTCCCAAACCGTACGTGCTAATGGGCACACGTACAGGGAAGGGAGTTTCCTCGCCAAGCTTGCTCAGTTTACTCGACAAGCAAAATGTAAAGGCGACGTTCTTCGTGATGGGCTGGCGGCTCTCGAAAAACGCCGACGCGAAGTGCCGCCAGGACGATGGTGGGGTCTGCCGCGAGGCTGCGGAGGAAGAGCACCGGCGCGGCCACGAGATTGAGAACCACACTTTCGGCCACGGCGACTTCCGCCTCATGGTGAAGCGCTACGGCGAAGAATGGGTGCTGAACGATATCGAGCGGGCTTCGACGATCATCCAGAGTATTACCGGAGTCAAGCCTTCTTATCTGCGGCCGCCGGACTGGACCATCTGGCCTGAGCTCCAGAAAAAGATCGAAGCGCGCGGCTACCGCGTCATGACAAGGTCCAGAGACGTGCCGCCGGCGCTGCGCGACGTTGACTCCGAGGATTACTTCTGCGCGGGGCGCAGCCTGGCCAAGTGCCCCAAGCCTTCAGACTATGACTACGTGCTGCGCAACATCGCCCAGCGTGAGCGCCAGGGTGTTGAACAGCACATCCTGGTATTTCATGAGCTGCCGCAATCGGTCGAATTGCTTTCGCGGCTCATCCCCGAACTCCAGAAGCGCGGTTACAGGTTTGTGACGCTGCGGACGTATATGGCCGAGGTTAATCGCTAGCAGGATGGCGAACAATCAAAGCCATTTGTCATTCTGAGCGAAGCGAAGAATCCCCGCAGTAGAAGTTATAGCGAACTACCGAGATCCTTCGTCGTCCCGATCAGATCGGGACTCCTCAGGATGACACTCGCGATAGTTTTCCGGCGACCTGTTACGAGACCTGCAACACCGCGGCTCCCCGGATGGCGTCGTTCTTAAGCGAATTCAGGGCGCGATTGGCGTCGCGGAGCGGGAAGATCTCGGTCTCTGTGTGGATGGGGATTTCGGCGGCGAGGCGGAGAAAGTCCTCGCCATCCTGGCGGGTGTTATTGGCGACGCTGCGCAGTACCCGCTCGCCGTATAGCAAGTCGTAATCGAATGACGGGATCGGGCTCATATGGATGCCGCCCAGCGCCACGGTGCCGCCTTTCTTCAAAGCCTTCAGGGCTGCCGGCACGATTTCTCCGGCAGGAGCGAAGACGACGGCGGCATCGAGTTTTTCGGGCGGCTCGTCGATCGTCCCGCCCGCCCACACGGCGCCCATCTCGAGCGCCAACTTCTGGTGACGCGCGTCGCGGGTCATGGCGTAGACTGAAACGTTCCAATGGCGTGCCACCTGGATCGCCAAGTGCGCCGCCGCCCCAAAACCGTATAATCCCAGCTTGCCACCCGCTTCAATACCGGAAAGGCGCAGGGAGCGAAAACCGATGATGCCCGCGCATAAGAGCGGGGCGGCATGCTGGTCCGTCAGGCCCTCGGGGATTGGATAAACAAAGCCCTCCGGCGCTAGCGTATACTCCGCATAACCCCCGTCCACCATATACCCCGTAAAAGTGGGATTGTCGCAAAGGTTCTCTTTTCCTGCGCGGCAATAGTCGCAAACCCCATCGGTTCGATGAAGCCAGGGGATGCCCACTCGGTCCCCGATGCGAAATCGCTTGGCTGCCTCGCCTGCCTTCTCAATGCGCCCCACCACCTGGTGCCCCGGGATCACAGGTGATTTGCGTGGCGGCAGTTCTCCCTCGACGACATGTAAGTCTGTGCGACAGACTCCGCAGGCGGCTACCCGTACCAGAACGTGGTCGCCCTGCGGCACCGGATTCGGCACGTCAGTGAAGTCGAGTGGATTGGTCTCGACCCGCGCGGGGGAATGGAGCAAACATGCCTTCATGGGAGCCTCTCGGAAATCCAGTGGCTAGTGCCTAGTGCTTAGTGCCTAGTGTCGAGTGCTTGGTGGTTGGTGCCGAAACAGCTCCTCGTTCCTCAATATGGCCTGCTAACTCTCAGCTTCACCCACTAAGCACCAGGCACTAGCCACTAGCCACTATCCATTGTACCCCCCGTGTTCGAGCGCTGTCTCATACATTGCCACAACGTTTTCCGGCGGCACCTCGGGCTGGATGTTATGGACAGCGCAGAGGACGTACCCGCCATGCGCCCGCAAATCGTCGAGCCGGCGCTTCACCTCTT
>Ga0187888_1004117_pt1 | contig 10865 bp, 9 predicted proteins | sample June2016WEW_7_40_FD_132987 | JGI IMG/M metagenome (GOLD analysis project Ga0187888, IMG submission 132987) | Peatland microbial communities from SPRUCE experiment site at the Marcell Experimental Forest, Minnesota, USA - June2016WEW_7_40 | ecosystem: Environmental > Terrestrial > Soil > Wetlands... | reverse complement strand
TGGCACGTCCCTGAACCGCTTTTGCGTCCAGGCCGTGGCGGGCCTTCCACTCACCCTTTACGGCACGGGTGGTCAAAGACGGCCCTTTCTCAATATTCGCGACACCTTGCGCTGCGTCGAACTTGCCATCCTCAACCCGCCCAAGGCGGGAGAGTACCGCGTCTTCAACCAATTCACCGAGACCTTCAGCATCTCGGAACTGGCCGAAACCGTCCGGCGCCAGGCTGAAAAGCTTGGCTACTCGGTGACCATCGAGCACCTCCCCAATCCCCGTGTGGAAGAGGAGGAGCACCACTACTGCCCCCGCCACCAAAAGCTGCTTGACCTGGGATTGAAACCCCAACTGCTTTCGGAGGTTTTGCTGGACAGTGTCCTCGTCACGATCCGCAGCCAGGCGCACCGGATCCGTCGTGAATCGATTTTGCCGAGCATCCAGTGGGACGGCGCCTGCGGTGCGGCGGGATCGGCCGACCGGCGCGTGACCCGCCGTTCTTGGCGGTCTCCGTCGGGCGGAATGCCCAGGGAAGCCTCGCACAGACAGAGCTGTTACCACCGGCTTTAATGCGCCCTGTCGAATGACTAGCCACGGTAAAACTAAACATGCCGTCAGGCACGGGTGATGGCCCCTGACGGGCTGTTGCCTCCTTATTCGCGCGAGCGCAAGGCACTTCCGCGGCAAGGGCGTTTAACTGGCCAAGTGGGTGGCCTTGAGGTAGCGGTAGCGCAGCGCGGCAGAGCCGCAACCGAATCTGTAGGGCCGAACAGCGTTCGGCCGAGGCCGAGCGCTGCTCGGCCCTACGCCGCATGCCAAAATCTTTGCCAAAATAACAAGCATTCACGATATTGCATTGCAGAGGTACACGGATTTTGCGTTCCTCTACGGCTTTTAACTTATTCGCCCCAATCCTTGGTAAGAGCCGCAGAGGAGGGCAGAGTGCGCCCACCTCTGCGCTACCCCGCTCTCGGCAATCTAGGGTTTGAACATGCCATCGATTCGACTCGTCCAATCTTCGCGAACCTGTTCGGCCTCGGCTGGCGTCGCGCCGTAGAGCAGCCACATCAGGGTTAGCATCGAAGAATCGCCGCATTTCTCGCAGCACACCACCAGCAGGGCGTGTTTGCGATCCGGAAACTCCACGATACAGGAGCCGTGGGCGGCGTTGAAGTATTTGGACACTCCTTGCTGCATTTCCGGGGTTCCCGCCAGCATTTTCTCCCAAGCTTCGGTGTGAGGCACGGAGAGCATCCTGAAGATCATGATATTCGTGCAGGAGGCCACGCCGTGCTCCACGCTGTGCTTCATGATTTTCAGGTAGACCGGCCAGCCTCGGCCATACGATTCGAACTCGCCGTCAAACTTTGCCGTGGACTCAAAACCGGAATGGACCAGGCGCATGACGGTTGAGCCACCTCGGCTCTCAACGTAATAGTCGATCACGCTGGGCGGCGCGCCTTCGGAACGGTCCGCCACAATCCGTATGTGCTGGTTCGGCTCCCACACTTCGATTCGCGAGGTGGCCTCCATGCCCGGTCCCATCGACACGATGACGCTTCCGCCGACACCTGGCTCCACCTTCACATCGGGAGCGAACCAACTGGCGATTCCTTGGCTGGTGCTCACGGCTTCCCAGACTTGCTCCACGGTCGCGTCAATCTCGATTTCCATTTCGTGTTGACGCATCTGCTTTTTCATTTCAGTGTCGCTCGCCATGTTTTCTCCTTTTATTGAACCCAAATGGATTATTGAATCCGGATGGAATTGGTCTCTACCGGTTCCTCGCGCGTGATGGCTGGATACACGCCCCCGAAGAACCGGAACTTCCGCCCGCCTTCCGCCGACTCGTCGTGATACTTGGCGGCAAGCCGGGCCACGTGCTCTGCAAGTTCTTCCGCGAATGCATTGCGAGATTCCGCCGACGCGAAACGAATCTCGACCTCCAACGCCATCGTCGAGACTCGCTTCTTCGACTTGTCCGGCGATTTCTGCGCACGCGTGAAAATCACCGCCAGATCGCGGATCGCCCGCGCCGCGAGCGATACCAGGTATGCCGCGGAGAAGCGATCGCGCTGCTGTGCGGGGTCCCGTTGCGCCGGGTCGATCGATCCCAATTTCCCCAGCGCGATGGGACTAATCACAAAACTTTGGGCCGCGGATCGCACCACCCGTTCGATGCAATTGCCCTTCCGGCGCTCCTCGACCAGCTCGACGAGTCCGGCCTGCTCCAGTTCGCGCAGATGATAGCCAATCTGCTGTCGCGGTAGCTCCAAGCGCCGGGCGACTCCGGCGGCCGAATCCGGCTTCGACAAATGCTCCAGAATGCGCATGCGCGCGGGACTAAAGAGCGTCGCTGCGGTATCCGCGCTTTGTATGACCTGAATCGGCGTTGACGCGTTCTCTGCCGTGGTGACCATAGAGGCATTAGACACGGAACTATAAATACTGTCAAGACACATTTTACTGTCGCCAATGGCGCGGTCGGTTAACGGCGTTAGTGTTAGCGAGTCCATAGAAGCGAGCGTAGCGCGGACCCCCGATTTTGGGGTCCGCGGTACTTACCGGGGTTCACGGTTCCGAGTGCGAATCAGGCACCCTTGGTTGGGTGTTGTGGCTTTCCCCGGGCAGGGCTGGAAACAGTCCAAGGTCCGAAGTCCGGAGTTCGAGGCCGGAAGAACAGTGACGATTGACAAGTGACGAGTAACGAGGGCTGAGAGCACTATAAATGCAGCGCCGCGACCTGAAGATTCACACCTCGTCCCAGGGGTTGAGAAGAACGACGCCGAGGCCGGCGAAGTCCTTGACGTTCCGCGTCAGGAGGGTAAGGCCGTGTTCAAGGGCCGTGGCGGCGATCACGGCGTCCACCACCTTCACCGCGACGCCCTGTTGTTTGGCACGCGCGGCCAAATGCCCCCAACGCTCGGCGATGGACTCGGTGACCGGGAGAATCCGGCCGGCGTACCAGGAACGCACATCAACCTCGAGCCAGCCTTGCAGCGCGTCCCGTCTCTGGCTGGCCGGAAGCAGGTCGATGCCCTTGCAGATTTCGCCGAGGGTCATCACGCTCAGGAAGAGGCTCTCTTTCCCGGCCTTGCGGAGAAAAGCCACCACTCGCGCGTCCGGGGTTTCGCGCGTCAACTCAGACGGGACGTTAGTGTCAACCAAATAGCCCTTCACAGGTTGATATCCCGGCCGGTATCCCTGTCGCGCTCAAAGTCCAGATTAAGGCCGCGCAGCGGCGCGAAGAGTTCAACCATGTCCTTAGCGGGCGGCGTCATAGGTGCGGTAGCGGGTTGCACCGCCTGTTCGAGCAGACTGGCGGCATAGGACTCGACCTCACGGCCCTGAGCGGCAGCCTGGCGGGCGAGCGCCGCCTTAACCTCGGGGGTGATGTCAATGGTGATCGTCATGGGTCCTCCTTTCCGGCCATCCCCACCGTACCGCGCCGCACAGCCCTCCGTCAAGCGTCATGGTCAGGCTGGCGCTTCGAGGTCAGGGTCTTCGGCAACCCATTTCCATTGTTCCGGGGAAAGACCTAACTTGCAGATGCGCAACCCCTAACCCCCCGGAGGTCGGCTTGTCGGACACTGGACGCTGCCAGGTACACCTCCAAAATCCGTTCTTGCTGGTCGCGTTATTTATGAACCCGTGGTTTGCGATTCAATCCGGAGCGACCGAGATCTGTAGAGTCTGCTATAGAGTTCTTACCGCCTCCTCGCCGATGAAGCCCCCAAGACTATGGTTCCCCTCAGACCGATAATCTAGGCTCACTTTTATCCCGGTGCTGACACAGAGCAGCCAAAATGCCCGCCACGGAGAAGGTGTGAAAGAATCGGCGAGAGGCCAAAACACGCATGCCCTGTCATTCTGAGCGAAGCGAAGAATCTCGCTTTGAGTTCTTTCGCATCAGCCACTTCCATCGGCAGGGCGAGATCCTTCGCTCCGCTCAGGATGACAGCGAAGAGCGCAGGACGACAGCGCCGGTCATTTCTTTCACACCTTCAGAACACAGGGGCGCAAAAAACTACTTGACAAACTATGCTTAATATGATAGGCTACCATCCGGTGGTTGGTTGCATGCTCAGGACCCTCGAGACCCCGCCCGTGACTCCGCTGATTCTCCCTCCGGCGGCAATATGTCGTTCCAGCCCTGGCTGCGGCCACAGTAAAAACCTGAAAACTTACGAGCGAACCGGGAATGTCAATGAAAACAAACAGTCGAGGAGTTGAAGGGCCAATTCAAGAGGTTGGGTCGGATCGCAACGGCTTGTCACTCTTCGACTCTCGACTTGCGACTTCTCGACTTGAATTCGACGGAACAAAGCGAGAATGTCTATGAAAACAAAGGACCGGCTCGGAGACTCAACCACCTCCGACCCCTCCTTATCCAAGGAGGGGAATTCCGGGCTCCCCTCCTCGGATGAGGAGGGGGTGGGGGTGGTGGGACTTTGCGTCCTTGGCGTTCTTTGCGCCTTGGCGTGAAACAGGCGTCTTGCCGCAGAAGCGGGGAACGCCGGAGAATTTGGAAAGAGATGTTTTTTAGAGGGAACGAACTCAGTCATCTGTTGCATATAAAGGACTTAACATTTTCAGGATACACAAAACGAACTGTTTTTTGATGCAAACGAACTCAAAACGAACTCCAAAACGAGGCTGAACGTGCGTAATCTCTATGGCTTCATCCTAGTATTCGCCTTGCTGGGAAGCGCTGCGGCGCAAACGCCGGCCCCCGAATACCGCAACCCCGCTCTCTCCATCGAGCAGCGTGTCACTGATTTGCTGAAGCGCATGACGCTCGAAGAGAAGGTCGGCCAGTTGACCACCGCGCGCCGGGGCAACTTCGGCATCCTGGACACGACAGGGAGATTCAACGACGCGAACGCGCGCCAGGCCTTTCGCGACATGTTCAGCGTTGACTCAAAGATCAGTCCGCGCGACGCCGCAGTGCTGCGCAACGCCGTGCAGCGTTACCTGCGGGAGAAAACCCCCCTGGGAATCCCCACGATCTTCATGGGAGAGGCGCTGCACGGCTTCATGGAGAACGGCAGCACCAGTTTTCCCCAGGCGCTGGGCCTGGCGAGCACCTGGGACCCGGACCTGGTCCGCCGTGCGTTCACGGCCACTGCCGATGAGATGGCTTCGGCCGGCGATAACCAGGCGTTTAGTCCGGTGATCAACCTGGCGCGCGATCCTCGCTGGGGGCGGACGGAAGAGACTTACGGCGAGGATCCCTATCTCTCGGCGCGCATGGGCGTGGCGGCCATCCAAGGATTGCAGGGGCCGAACTTCATCATCGACCGCCATCACGTTTTGGCCACCGCCAAGCATTTCGCGGCCTACGGGCAATCGGAGGGCGGGCGAAACCTTGCGCCGGCCAACTACTCGGAGCGCGTCTTGCGCGAGGTATTCTTTGAGGCCTTTCGCGCCGCGGTCGTCGAGGCACAGGCGGGAAGCATCATGGCTGCTTACAACGAGATCGATGGCGTTCCCTGCCACGTGAACGGGTGGTTGCTGAACCGTGTGCTTCGCGAGGAGTGGGGATTTCAGGGGTATGTCACCTCGGATGGTGGCGGGCTGCAAATGCTCGTAACCCAGCACCACGTCGCAGCCAATAACGCCGACGCGGCGCGCATGGCGCTCGCGGCGGGAGTGGATTACGACCTCTCGGACGGCTCGGTGTTCAACACTTTGGTCGATCAGGTGCGCGAGGGAAGGATTCCGGAGAGCGAAGTGGACAGGGCTGTGGCGAGAGTTCTGGGCGCGAAATTCCGCTTGGGCCTTTTTGAGAATCCCTACGTCGATTCCGACTACGCGGGGCGCATCGCCAGCAGTCCGGAACATCAAAAGCTGGCGCTCGAGGCCGCGCAGGAAACCATTGTGCTTCTCAAGAACGACGGCAACCTGCTTCCTCTGGATTTAAAGAGACTGAAGAGCATCGCCGTGATCGGCCCGAATGCCGCGGACGTTCACCTGGGCGGCTACAGCCGCGAACCTGCACATAAAGTGAGCATTCTCGATGGCATTCGCAAGCGGGTCGGTCCGGACGTGAAAGTGCTCTACGCCGAAGGCTGTAAGATCACTACCGGCATCCAGGGCTGGCGCGCGTGGTACGAGGACAAGGTTGAGGTTCCGGACGCCAAAAGCCAGCTTGAAAGCATTCGGGCCGCGACCGAAGCGGCGCGGAAGGCCGGCGCGGCCATCGTGGTGGTGGGAGAAAACGAGAGCACGAACCGCGAGGCGTGGTCGGAGAAGCATCTCGGTGACCGCGATTCGCTCGACTTGATCGGCTACCAGAACCAGCTCATCCGAGCCGTGGTTGAGACTGGAACCCCGACGGTCGTGTTCCTGATTAATGGGCGCCCGCTTTCGATCAATTACGCCGCGGAGCATGTGCCGGCGATTCTCGAGGGATGGTACCTGGGCGAGGAGGGCGGCACGGCGGCGGCTAGCGTGCTCTTCGGCGACGTCAACCCGGGCGGGAAGTTGCCCGTCACTTTTCCGCGTTCCGTGGGCCAACTCCCCGCCTATTACAATCACAAGCCTTCGCTCGAGCGGAGTTATGTACTTGCCAACAGCAAACCTCTGTTCCCCTTTGGCTATGGACTCAGCTACACGACTTTTCGATTTTCGAATCTGCGCGTCGAACCGGCCCGCATCGGAACCGGCGGAACCGCGACGGTAAGCGTCGACGTGACCAACACCGGCACCCGGGAAGGCGATGAGGTTCCGCAGCTCTACATCCACGAGCGTGTCAGTCCGCTCACCCAGCCGGTGTTGCAGTTGAGGGGATTTCAACGCATCAGTCTGAAGCCCGGAGAGAAGCAGACCGTCGAGTTCAAGCTCACATCGGATATGCTCTCGATCGTGGACCTCGAGATGCGCCGCGTTGTCGAACCCGGCGTTTTCGACATCATGGTCGGTGCGAGCTCCGCGGAAACACAGAGCATCCCGCTGGAGGTGGTGGCGAAGTGAGACTCGCTGCGCTCCGAATGACCATGCGGGGACGAAGGCAGGTAAAAACAACAAGGCCCGCTTCGGAGAAGCGGGCCTGAGAAAAGGGAAAATAGACTGCAGTTAGCGCTTCTTCTTGGCGGGCTTCTTCTTGGCTGGCATGTGATCCCCTCCTCTAGGGAAGTCGGGACGATTTGCGGGGGAGGCCCAGAATTTAGTGGCCATCCCGACCGACACCACAATATATAGTGGCCCGCGCCCTCTTTGTCAAGTGAATTCTGCTCCTCCTCGGACGATGGCCAGCCACTGCTCCCCGAATAAAGCACGCTTCATTGCTCGCCCATTGCCTGCTGCCCGTGGTTGTGCCCAGTGATATGCCTCTCGACAACGTCAATCAGAGCATTGAGACGCTCATCGGTGGTCTTCTGCGATTCGGTCAAACCCTTCTGCGATTCGGTCAAACCCTTCTGCGATTCGGTCAAACCCTTCTGCGATTCGGTCAAACCCTTCTGCGCTTCGGCGAGCTTGGCGAGCCGGTCGTCGAGCCGGGTGAAGCGGTCGTCGCTGATTCTTATCGATTCACTTACGATGCCGGCAAGTTCGGCCACCGAGACCCTGAGGTTTGAAACAGTAGCCCCCAGCTTGTCCATATTCGCCTCCGAGCGCGTGAGGTCTGATTCGAAGCGCGTGAGGTTTGACTCGAACTTGGCCTGCATTTGCAGGATGAATTCAATGCTCTTTTCCATCTCTTCTGACGTCATCGCATGTCCTCCGCTTTCGTATGCACTCCTATTGTACCCCACAAGCCATCGTGCTCAACAGGGCGTGTCCCGGGTGAGGAATGCAGCCACACCGGCACCATCCGCAGCCCTCAACCGGCCTCCCCGAAATCAATCACATGAACTTGATTCGTTGGTTGGCCGCCGACTTGGCAATCAGTTGTTGGAGGCGGCGAAGTTGTGTCGCTTCCTGTCTGGCGCTGGCCACCCACCCGATGGTCATGCGCTGATAGGAAGGAGGGAAATGCCTGAAGTTCTCCCAGGCGGTTTCCTGCTTGCGGAATTGCTCTTCCAGAGCAGCGGGGAGCCTGGTGGGGAGCGCGGGGGTTTGGCTGCGAGGATCAAAGACCTCTGACCCTGCGGCGGTCATCTTTCCTTCCTTGAGCATCTTCCGCGCGCGCTCGATGTTGATCCGGGACCACTGGCTCTTCGCCTGGCGCGGCGTAAACAGTCGCGCATAGCGCGCCTCATCCAGCTTTCTGATCTTGCCGTCGATCCACCCGAAGCAGATGGCTTCCTCGACCGCATCTTCGTAGGCGATTTGTGGATGGCCTGTCTCCTTCTTGTAATGGACCAGCCAGACCTCTCTCGCCTGTTTGTGATTGGCTTCCAGCCACACGCGCCACTTGCCTCGGTCTTCGACATACAACGTCTTCATCTTGGCCTCAGTCTTCACATGCTGAGTGGATTCCCGCTTTCGCGCGAATGACAGCACTCTGCGGCGGCGAAATTCGTTTTTGCTGAGAGCTGACGGCTGAGAGCTGATAGCTTCTCATCACACGTCCAACCCGATCGACCGCATGAGGTCGAGCGCATTGCTGGTCTTGACGATTCCCGGCTGGAGGCGGTAATCAAAAACCAGTTTCCCATCCTCGAGGCGATCCTCGAAGTGGGCGTTGGCAGCGCGCGGGCCGAGTTCACCTGCGATCTCCGCCAGCGCCAGGTCGTGGGTCGTCACGAGTCCGATCGCCCCGCGCTCGACCAGGCTGCGCACCATGGCTTCCGCGCCGCGCCGCCGGTCGTGGGAATTCGTTCCTTGCAGGAACTCGTCCAGCAGAAACAGCACCGCAAGCCGCCCCTGCGTCAAGTCGACGATTTGTTTCAATCGCCGGATTTCAGCATAAAAGCGCGAGATGCCGCCTTGCAGCGAATCGAGTACGCAGATGGACGCGCCCACGGCCAGCGGCGACAGGCGCAGCCGCCGCGCCCGCACCGGGGCGCCGCACTGAGCCAGAACCGCGTTGATGCCGACTGCCCGCACGAACGTGCTTTTCCCGGCCATGTTGGGCCCGCTGATGATGAGCACACGTAAGCCCTCTCCGAAGCAGGCGTCATTTCGCACCGCGTCATGCTCTGACAGCAAGGGATGAGCCAGGCCTTCGGCTTCAAAGCAGGGCGAAGCCGGGCTGAATTCCGGGATAACATCGAAGGGATGCTCGTAAGCATAGCTGCTCAACGACACGAGAGCTTCAAATTCGCCCACCGTGGCCAGCCAGCGGCGCACGGCCGGGCCGGTCCTTCTGCGCCAAATCTCAACTGCGCAGGCGCACTGCAAGGTCCAGAACACGAACAGGTCGATCGAGGCGACGAACATGTTGCCCCTCGAATCGAGATACTCCACCAACCGATTCAAGCGAGCGATCCAGCGTGAGGGAGGCCAGCCCTCCGAATCGAGCGCCCGGCGTAGTTCGATAAGCCGCGGGGTCGTGAATTGCTCGACCTCCAATCGCGCCAGCACGCCGGACAGCAACCCCAGACCGCGGGCAGCGCTCTGGACGGCGCGCGCGACGCTTTCCGCGCGCGGACGGTAAACAAGGTTGAAGCCTACGTTGATCGCGCTTACGATTAGCGCCGGATACCCCACCCCCCGGACCATCCAGGCGACAAGACTCGCGAGCCATAGTCCCGCGAGGACACCGGCCAAAGCTCGTAGCGGCGCCGACGCCAGCAGCGGCTCGCCTTCGCCCCACGCCGCCAGACTTCCCGAAGGCTCGAGCGAGCGCGCATCTTCGGCCACCACCGCCAGGTTTTCGCGAAGGTCCAACCGCGGTCGCAACTCCTCCATGGCCGCGTGGCGGCCGCGGACCAGTTCGGGCGGGGCGGGCGCCAGCAGCCAATTCGCGAGTGTCTCCTGGCCGGCCTGGGTGCGCGCGGTGCAGAGCAGTTCGAACAGCGAGCCCGTGCCAAAAAGATCGAGGTCGCGAGCATAGGAGTGCGAGGGGTTCTGGAAGCGTTCCCCCGTTTCCCCGGTTCCCATCCAGCGATTTTCAAGTCGCGCCAGCGCACGCTCGTAGTAGGTGACAGTGCGTGAGCACCGCTCTCGCCTTTTGAGTACACGTTCGTGAATGACCGCCAGAACCACAATGGCCGCCAGGGGCGCCGCCACCCAGAAAACCGAGATGACCTTGGCCGCCAAAGCCAGCCCGATCACGATCAGGGTTACGCCGCCCAGCACGAGTTTGCTGATGCCCAGGCGGCGATGTTGGTTCTCGTAATTAGCTTGTGTGGTCTTCAGGGTTGCGAGCCGGCGGCTGTACTCCGCTTGCGGGTCGCCGGGCTGTGCTTCAACGGGTTCTTTGGTCTTGGCAGCAGTTGCCATGCAAGATTGTGGGGCGACCCTTACGGTCGGCCGCGGGCGGCCACAAGGGCCGCACCGACGTCGTGATTATCTCACAGACATGCACCCGGACGGGGTTTCTCGTGTCATCAAGCTCGCAGGGGAATCACGACTGAAAAAACGAAAGGCCGCGATCGCTCGCGGCCTTGGTCCTTTACTGTGGACTGTTGACTGTCGACTGTTAACTTGTCTTTGACAACTGAGTTGAGCAGCCACGCCCCTCTGAAATCTCAAATTTCAAATTCGAAATCCCCAAACGCCGAGCGTGCGCTCCGGGCCTGCCGAGCCGAAGCTCGACCCCGGAGCCGGTTCTCTCTTAGAAAGGAGGTGATCCAGCCACAGGTTCTCCTACAGCTACCTTGTTACGACTTCACCCCAATCATGGGTCATACCTTGGGCGCTATCCCCCTTGCGGTTGGAATTACGACTTCTAGTACAGCCCACTTTCGTGATGTGACGGGCGGTGTGTACAAGGCCCGGGAACGTATTCACCGCGTCGTTCTGATACGCGATTACTAGCGAT
>Ga0187888_1004111_pt1 | contig 10870 bp, 13 predicted proteins | sample June2016WEW_7_40_FD_132987 | JGI IMG/M metagenome (GOLD analysis project Ga0187888, IMG submission 132987) | Peatland microbial communities from SPRUCE experiment site at the Marcell Experimental Forest, Minnesota, USA - June2016WEW_7_40 | ecosystem: Environmental > Terrestrial > Soil > Wetlands... | reverse complement strand
CGGGTTCAAGTGCATGGCTGGGGGGTGCCAAGACAAGGACATTAACGACCTCAAGGAGGTCCTGTCAGAAGAGCATGACATCGAGGACTACCCATATCTGATCTACGTGGAGGACGATGACGACCTGCTGTTCAAGGACCCGAGTTTCTCTGTCGCGGACGCTGATGCGCCAGAACCTCAATCGCCTGAGGCTGTGGTCGCGTTCCTGAATGATGAGACACCGCAGACTGAAGCTGAGCCTGAGCAGCCCAAGCAGCCAGAGATCGATACGACGGGGTTCAACTACCGCAAGACTGACACGGGCAATGCTGAACGTTTGGTTCGGCGCTTCGGTGGTCGCATTCGCTATGTCCGCGATATCGGCGAATGGCGCGTCTGGGACGAGAAGCGTTGGGCACCCGACACCCACGGGATCATTGACCGCCTTGCCAAGAAAGTCGCTCAGGAGATATTTGATGAAGCTAAGGATTTGGAAGACGACGAGCGTACATCTATGTTGCGCTGGGCGATCATCTCTGAGGCCAAGGAGCGTCGGAACGCTATGATCGATCTGGCATCGAAGGAACGCACCGTGGTCACCGTCATCAACGAGTATGACCGCGACCCGTGGCTGTTCAACTGCCAGAATGGAACAATCGATCTGCACACGGGCAAGCTGAAGCCTCACAACCCTGCGGACATGATTACCACAATCAGCCCAGTAGTGTATGACCCCGAGGCCGAGTGCCCGCAGTGGCTCGCGTTCCTAAATGAGGTTATGGGCAGCGATCAGCAGATGGTAGATTTTCTCTCTCGGGCGACGGGTTACACCCTATCTGCTGACACGTCGGCGCAAGCGATGTTCTTCCCGTATGGGGACGGCTGCAACGGGAAGGGCGTGTTCCTTGAGGTCGTGCGACACGTCATGGGTGGTTACGGCAAGGACACGAGCTTCGAGACCTTCGTCATCACCAAGAACAAGAATGAGGCCCGTAACGACCTCGCGGGATTGGTGGGAGCGCGGTTCGTCACGGCTTCGGAGTCTCAAGACGGCCACAAGCTGGACGAGGCTCTCATCAAGAGGCTCACTGGCGGCGACCCAATCACTTGTCGGAAACTCCACCACGAATTTTTCACGTTCTATCCGAATTTCAAGATTTGGATGCACTCCAACTACAAGCCCGTCATCCGGGGCACGGATTGGGGTATCTGGCGTCGTCTGAAGTGCATTCCGTTCGAGGTCACCATCCCCGACGACAAGAGGGACGAGCAGCTTGCGCCCAAGCTCAAGACTGAAGCGCCGGGGATACTACGCTGGATGCTCAAAGGCATGGCTGACTACCTGAAGTTCGGGATGATGTATCCAGACAAAGTGAACGAAGCCACGACCAAGTACCGCGAGTCGCAGGATGTGGTCGGTCGGTTCCTTGGCGACAAATGCGTCATCGCGGAGTACGCCGAGGCAAAGCAAACCGAGATGTACACAGCATTCACAATGTGGGCTGAGGCTAACCGCGAGCACGTCATGAAAGAGAGCCTATTCTCTGATGCGATGCGTAAGAGGTTTGGAAAGCCGAGGCACAAAGCGGACGGCAACTATTGGACAGGTGTTGGACTCAAGACAACCACAAACCAGCCTGATGTTGATCCAGAAGCGGTACTGTAGCTGACGAAACCTGACGAACTGACGGGATTTTCTACTTTTTCTCTATATACGCGATTAAGTAAAAAATATAGAAAAAGCCGTCATCCCGTCAGGTTTCGTCAGCCGACCGCTAACCTTGGGCTATTTGGCACGGAAGAGGCGTTAATAAGAAAGCCCACAAGTAAACTCGTCCCGTTGTCCCGCTCCACGATCAGCGTCAGCTTGAGGCCCTTGACAGTCTGTTCGACGAGAGCGATCCCAAACGGCGCTGGGTACGGCTGGAAATCCGTACCCGGTTGCGCCGATCAAGACCCGCAACAGCAACGGAGCGGGGCAAAGCACTGTTCCTTGTTTCGGTTAGACTTCCGCCAATTTTTGTTCGGCTTCGTACAGGCTGTTGACCAGTTCCAACCGCTCCCGAATCTCTTCGTTGGTCATGGAGAGACTGGAGTCTTCCAGCCGCTTCTCCGCGTTTTCCAACGAGATCACGAGGTCGAGTCTTTCTTGAATCTCTTCGTTTGTCACAGTTTTATTCCCCCTTTCTAAGATTGCTCGGGGCATTACTTTCCCCCGAGGGTGTTGAATGCGTACCCACAGTTCGTTTAGGAATGGGGCATGGCACAGCCGTGTTCATTCGTAGCACTTAATAATCTGTTTTGGTGTTTTGTGCTCGGGCGGGTAGGACGTGCCTCGCTTCTAAACGAGTGCCCGAGTAGCGGGTTAGGATGGCTCTGTGGCGAACTCGCCGAGTCGGTGCTTCCGCTAACATTATAGTAACACAGGACGCCGAATCCCGCAAGGGGCGGGCTGTTTGGGGCGATGCTAAGGGCGGAAGATAGTCTCGATTTTCTCCGGGTGACGTATCCCCGCAGTCCAGACATACACGCTGTTCAAGCTGCAATCAAGGTAATTCGCGGGATTGTTCAGGGGTGATTCGCGGACTTTCAAAACCCATTCTTAGAGGCGGCAATCGCGTCAGTTCTCTAACTGCTCCGATCCGCCCAGATGCAGAAATGCCATCAATACTGGAAAACTTCTAACCTGCGTCTCGAACGAGCGCGAATTGAAGTCGCCCAGTAGCACGGCTCGAAACAACTTCTTGGAGGAAAACGCAGTCATGAACGCACGAAAACCAATTCGCGATGCCATCATCAAGAAGAAGTTTTGGTATTGGAAGGACATCGCCAAGCAGCCATCTCGCTATTCAACGAGTTGTCCGCCTTCTCGGGCACGCAAGAATTTCTGGAGGTTGTGCGCTCGTTACCCCGAGGTCGCCGCGAAGCTAGGGCTCAACGAGGGGTCGGTCTATTAGCCGCCGTGCAATAACGAGCACTTCGTTTAGGTGTAATAGTTTGAACTCGCCTGATTCGACTGGGGACGCAGATGCCTAATGAAAGGCGAGGGCCAGTCGCTGTAGAATGAGCGGCACGGTGGATATTCCAGTAATCAAGACTCCCAAACCCTCCGGAGCGGTCGACCACCTAGCCGACTTTCTCAAACTGTCTGGTGAATGGCACAGCACGCATTCCCGGCCTAATACTGGGATGTTGAGCAACCTGTGGTATCGCGGCGTGAATATTCATTTCGACTGCCAATCTCCCGGAGTCTATCGAAACAATTTTACGGAGCGGGCGAAGTTGTTCAAGATCAAAGGGGACCTTGAGGACAAACGTCTCCGTCTTGAACGCGACATGATCTCCAACTTTCGCACTGCGGGGGCTGCATTTCTTAGCAAGCACAACCATGCCGAGATGTATTTCTCAGCGCAGCACTTTGGGATGCCTACGCGATTACTCGACTGGTCAACTAACCCATTGGCTGCGCTGTTCTTTGCTTGCGAAGGGGAAGAGAGCCAAGATGGGTTCGTGTACGCGATGGATGCGACGAAGGTGATTCCCGAAGATGCCAAGAAACATAGCGGAGAACGGTTGTGGCCGTCCGTCATGCTGATGCACAATCCGCTTGTTGAGTATGCGGTAAGCGTCTCGTTTTGGAGTGCACCTGACCCAAAGCAAAAGCCCTACGTTTTACCCGTTCGCCCCGATGTCATCCCGGGTCGGATCGGTCAACAGAGTTCGTGCTTCACATTCCACATGCATCGTGCCACTCCTGTCGATAATCCCTCCTTGATAACAATTAAGGTCAACGCCGCTCGTAAGGGGGCCATCCGAGATGAATTGCACCGAGTTAACATTAACCAATTCACGACCTACTACGACCTTGACCATCTATCGAAGGAGATAAGGAGAGGCTGGGGCTGCTAGGGAGTTCCAAAAATTAGCCGTCTTACGACACATCGAGGGTTTGGGAAGCACTCGATGAATCGAGAGCGGCGGGCCGATAAGATTCCTATCTTTACGTTCGGTGCTACAATCCCGCGCATGGCGAACCTGATCGCAATCGTGAAGCAACTCGAAGCAGAGCGTGATCGCCTTGACAAGGCGATACGAGCCCTAAAAGGTGTCGAGCATCGGGCGGGAATCAAGGGAAAACGGAGAACGGTCAGCATGACCGCTCGGAGGAGAATGGCGGCGGCTCAAAGGGCTCGCTGGGCGAAGGTGAAGGCAGGCAAGAAGTGAGCTACGCGAAGTACAAGAACCGATTGGACAGTCTCAACCCAGTCGCCATCAAGCTGGGCCAGACCGAGATTCACGCTCCTCAGCATGACACGTGGGGCATCCTAACCTGTGACTTATGCGGAGAAAAGTTCGCCTTGGGGCCAAATCGAATCTACGGGAGCAGGGCAAACGAGACGACCTGCGTGAAGGAACTGGAGTCTCTTCTCGTCCGAGACCACGAGCAGAGCCAGTCCCACCAGAACAGCTATGACTTGCGAGAATGAGAGACCGCGATTCTCTACCAACCGCACTCCTCGTCGTCCTCGTCCCAGCTATCGCCATAGATGATCGAGCGGTACTCCTCAACCAGTTCAGGATCGGTGACCTTCTCGCACTTGGCAGGGCTAACAAACACGAAGCTGCCGTTCCCGCAGTCCCGTATCTGCTCAGGATCGGTGAATTTCACGACATCGCCCTCGGCAAAATCTCCAAGCTCTTCTGGAGCGGCGACCACGCCGAAGTTCACGGGGCCAGATGGGGCTAAGAGCATTAAGCGGTCAAGCTGTGCAATCGAGTCGAGGTCTTTCATCGCTACAAGCCGCTTTCTGTATGGAACGGCTTCGCGGGATTGACAACAGTTGTAGGCGCTTGGAAATCGGCAACGGCGGACTTGTTTTCAAGATGTGCGGCAACGTTCTTGAAGTGTTCTTCCCCAACTTTCGTCCCCCGCTTACGTCCCAACACGTCGCGTCCACGCTTAGTGTGCATATCGTAGATGGGACCGTCATCCGTGACTACAGGCTTCGGCTGTTTGGTCTGGACAGCCAACTTGATCTCGTCTTCGGTCGGCGGTCGGTAGGTTGGATGTTCGTTGAAGTAAGTGATGGCGTCGTCAACCGCACGGGATTTCTTCGCGCGACAACAAAGCATCATCGCTTCGACAACCATCAAAAGGTCGGAATGGCGTGCACCGTCTTTGCATATTTCCGCTATCTCTTCGAGTTCTTTGAGGTGCTGTTTAAGGTTCTTGTATAGGTCCAGAACGCGCGTCTTGACGGACAGGTCGGCGAGGCCAATGTCTTCACACGCGTAGACGAACGGTCGCTTCCAGACGTTGATGTGGCAACGGCCTTCGGCATTCGCAAAATAAAGCTGTTTGATCCAGTAGACGCCGTTGGCTTCGTCCCCCCGACGCATGGACTTGTGTGCACCAGACATGGCGACATCAACATCCCAACCATCCGGCGTCTTCGCACAGTAGACAGGCATTAGCTTGATCGGCTTGAGGTCGTCGAGATTGTAGGTCTTAACTACAGGTTGGTCCGTGCCGGGAAACATTTCCTCGACATCAACTTTGTTTGGATCGGTGACATGTAGATGCGAGATTTTGGCGATATTGCCGTCTGGCGTGGTGTACGCATCGCCAATTTGCGGCGGGATTACCTTCGCTTTCGCCAAGAGGCGGTAGAAAGTGGATGGCGAACCGAGGTCCTTGTTCTGTTCCATCCATTTCTCTACTGTCGGTAAGCTGGGATCGAGGTCTGTGCGTGCACCTTGGTTCTTCGAGAGCAACTCATACGCTCTAACGATGACTGGTGCAAGAGTTTCCCGAATCTTCTTGGCTTCGGTGCGGTTGAGCACGATTCGGTCCGTTCCAGCCTTGATAAGGCTGTCGAGATCGTTGAATGACATCGAATCGATGTCACTTCCTGTCAATTGACAGGAAGTTGCTGTTGTAGGTGCGACGGATGTTTGTTTTGTGCTTTTTGCTTTTTTCATGTCGTTTTTTCTCCCTTACTCTGCTAATACGACGTTTTCTGGATTTCTCTTGCCCGAAAAATGAGTGGCAGGTCTAGCGTTGGGACCGATGCCCCCCATCGCGGTGTGGTGCCGCCCTGTGTTGTGAGGTTAAGTGGCTTTCTGGAGGAACGAAGAGTCGGGCAGGCTGGGAGCCCTGCAAGGGGGATGTTAGGCACCGGAACGGCCTAAGGACCGCCGTTAAACCAACTTTTTTCGACAAAATGTCCGAAGTAGCAAGGAAGTTCTTCTCGAATTGAGTATTTAGATATTAGTGGGTTTCGGAGTTCGGCCTACACGCTTTCCTGCCTCGAATTTCTCAAAAGAAACTTTGCGAGAGTTAGGGAATATGACCCGCATCACAAGACCGACCGTGGCCTCGAAGGACAGCTTCATTGGAACAGTGCCTCCAAATCTCGGGCTCGATACCCACCCCCAGCGTGGGTGTCCTTTTTTCCGCTACCGTGCCTTCGGCGGTCTGGGGGGAGGTCTGCCCCCAAGGACTGCTGGGCCCGATCGCTGAAACCCAGACGGGTTCGGGCAAAACTGGCGTAGACTATCGGGCAGAGTTACGGGGCAAGCAGAAGGAAGGAAGCTTGGCCCGAAGGAGATTCCAAGAAGGTTCGCTTATCCTGCGAGGCAAGAGGAGTCCGAAGTGGAGCGGAAGGTGGCTGGAGGACGTAGTTCTCCCAGACGGCACCATCGAACGGATCCACAAAAGTGCAATCGTCGGCACGAAAAAGGACTTCCCGACCCAAAAACTCGCCAAACGTGAACTTCGCCGTCTGATTGAAGCAGCAGGCGTCAACGGACTCGACTACAAACCGAAACCCACCGCCACGTTCAGCGAGTTTGCTGAGCGATGGAAGCGGGACATCATGAGCAAACACGCACTGTCAACGCAAGCCTCGGAGAAATCCGACCTCAAGGCTTGGGACACACTCGTTGGTCATTTGCCCGTTCGAGACATCACCGAGGAGCTACTCCAAGGGATTATTACAAAATGGGAGGACGCGACTGGAGATGACGCCGTGGGAGCGAAGACGATTAAGAATCGGGTGGGAACGCTGAGGCTCGTGATGAAAAAAGCGAAGAAGTGGGGATACATCTTGGTTAACCCCGTACTGGACTTGGAACTTCCCGTATGGGACAAAACTGAACAGCCTCACTTCAGCGTTGAAGATGTTCGGTGCATCATCAAGGAAGCGGAGTATCCCTACAATCTCGTGTGGTGGCTAATCTTCGAGACCCACATCAGACGTGGAGAGGTCTGTGCCTTGGATGTAAAGCATATTGACGTGCCCAACCGCATAATCAATGTGCGTCGTTCCCGTTGGGGTTCTACTCTCAAAAACACGAAGTCCAAGAAGCCACGCAAGTTTAGTTTTTCGTCTGAACTCGCGGAAGCGTTGAGGCCGCTAGTCGAGGGCCGACACCCGGATGAGCCGTTGTTTCTCACGCCGAAGGGCGAGCGGCTGCACCCTGACAACTTCGTGAAGAGGGAGTTGAAGCCTCTGCTGGAAAAACTCGGTCTGGAAGGTGGGACTCATGCGTTTCGGCACGGAGCCGCTACGCTGATGGATGAGCTTAACGTTCCAATGAAGATTCGGCAGTCGCGGCTTGGTCACGTGGACCCAGAAACGACGCTGAATTACTCGCACATTGTTGGAGCGGATGATCGGAAGTTCTCTGCGTCACTTGGAAAATTGTTTGCTCAAGTTTACGCATCTTCCGCGATTGGCTCGGCGTAAGTGGTTGATCTAATTAGTTAAGACTGGATTTCGGGGAGCGTCTTAACAGGCTCATAACCCAAAGGTCGGTGGTTCAAATCCACCCCCCGCAACCAACTAACCTACTGAATCACCATGCCTTCGCTCTCTGCGAAGGTTTTCTCTTGTGCCAACTTGGCCACATTTGGACACAACATCTCACCCAATTGTTCGGCGACCAGCCTGTCATCTTCCTCAACGGTGTGAGTGTAAACGCCAAGCGTGAGGCCCGATCCGGGAGCGTGTCCGAGTCGCTCCTGGCGTATCTTCATGGGTGCATTGAGCCTATCCATCAGGCTTCCGTTTGTGTGCCGGAATGCATGAAGTCCGCAGCGCCGAATCCCGAGGGATTCGAGCAGCGGGTGCAGCTTCCGTTTCACGACTAGATTCTGATCCCACGGCGTGCCGTTCTTGGTGGCGAACACCAGATTCAACAGGTTAGGTCGCCATGTCGAAAGGTACGCACGGAGATGGGAGGCGAGTTTCGGGGAGATGGCGAATTGCCGAATCGAGTTCGCTGTTTTTGGGGTTTGAACCTTGCCACGCCAGACCGACTGCTTAACGTTGACGAAGCATTGCCCCAAGTCTAGGTCTTCGATTCGCAAACCGCACAATTCTCCGGCCCGCATTCCGGTTTCGGCGGCCAGCCAGCAGAATGATTTAAATGGCCCACTGGCCGCAGCGATGATGTGTTGGATTTCATCCAGCGTGAAGAAGAACCGCGCCTGCCGCGCAACCTTTGGAAGCACAAGTCCTTCAAATGGATCGTGTGAGACATATCCCCAAGCTCTGGCGCTACTCCACATCATTCGAAGCGTCAGCGCCAGGTTGTGGCAGCTCTTGGGAGCCAAAGTGCAGCGTTGGACGAACATTTGGACCGTTTGTCCTCCGACTTCCCTCATGGCACAACTCCCGAAGTAGGGGACCAGCCATTTCTTGAGCTGACTCCGAACCGCAAGCTGCGTTGATTGTTTATGCTGAGTCAGTGCGTTGTTCTTCCAAATCTCCGCAAACTCAGCGAAGGTTGCTGTTCTTAAAGCTCGATAGTTGACGCTGTTAATTGGAGCGATACGAAGTTCTAGTTCACGCATTGCCAATTTCTTGGTGGGGAAGTCGCCCTTTGTTCCGAGGACCTCCTTACGGTTGATGCGTACCAGTTTGCCCTCTGAATTGATTACATCCTCCCTCCATCGGCCAACCCACTTCGGTTTTCGCTTACCTCTGAGCAGCACACTACCGCGTTGAAACCTTCGACGCGCCATTTTTTCAAGTTCCTCTCTTGAAGAAAGCGCGCCGACGTTCGCCTGGTCCGAAACGATACCACAGCGGTGGTCGCGAAGTGGGATTGTTCGGCCAGGCACCACAACCTCGGGTTTTAACTGGTCCGTGATCACGCGGTTGGATCTGTTTTCCGAACTGGGAAATTTGGTGTTCGGCTGACGGGACTTTAGGGCCTTCTGCCCTCTGCGTAAAGCCGAGGATTGTCCGAATTTTGTCCGGCGGACAAAATACAGGCAGGAAAGTGCGGAATGCAGCGAGGATTGTGTAAACGCTAGAAAGCTGTCCGAGGAGTTCCGGCGGACGGGGCAACGGACGCGGTCGCTTTCTTGTATTTTTCTTCTGCTCGCGAGAAGCGCTTTCGAACTGCACGCCGGAACTGGGGAAGATTTAATGCAGCTCTCCAGCTCTTTACCGCGCTCGTCGGATGTCGCTGGTTGTATTCGGCCATGGTACGGGCCGCTTCTCGTTCCAAATTAGAGCGAACTGGGAGGTTTTTGTCGTCGAGCAGAGCAGCAATTTTCAAGATTTCAGTCTGCGGGAGATATTTTGCTTGGCAGCCCCTTCGTGCCTGTACCATTAGCTTGCCGACCGTCGCTTCGAACTCCGAGAGCGGAGCTGAAGAACGAATGGGCAAGGAACGAGCCTGCGACTGTGCCCTGCTCGCGGAAGTGTCCTGGTTTCCAGGTTGAGGTGCCATGCTGGAGTGATCTTGATTTTCGTGCGACGAGGTCGAAATTGCATCTAGATTCTTCGTTCGTTCAGCGTACTCACATTCCTTTGCTTCAATCTCAAGGCGCCTTTGCCAGCGGCCCTGAAGCCGTCGCATCTGGAGATCTAGGCCATTCAAGTGGGCAGTCCTGAGACTAACGGGAAGATTCGTGCCTCTGACAAATCGCGAGAACTCGTTTGCAATTGACTTAGCTCGGACTCCAAGCATTTGAACAATGTGCGCACCGACACCTCGCACAAATGCGGCAGACTTCACATATCCCTGGGTTTGCCATACTGCACAATAGATCTCATACTCTCTCCGAGCCTTCTCGTCGGCACGCTCCACTTTCATCTGCAAAATCAGAGAAGGCACGGTATTGCTGTTCAGATTGAGTCGATTCTCGAACCGAATGCGTCTCTCGTCTGCCTTTATCCGATTACGCATTTCTTCGCCCAAATCGATCAGTTTCAGGACCACTAGGCGGTGGTCGATGTCTTCCCATCGAAAGAGTGGCATTTCTTTATGTCTCGCTCGGACGGGAGATTACGGGCCTCCAGTCACGAGATTGCGCCCGCCAACAACTCGTCCAAGTTCAAGACTTCTTGTCTTGTGCCCAGCGAGCCTGTGCAGCCTTGCGGGCGGACTCTCTACGCTGTTTCAGCGTGAGTTTCTTGGCCGTAGCCTTTCCACCTCTACGGCCGAGCTGTACCGCAGCTTGATTCTTCTTCGCCATAAATACCTTTTACGCTCATGCGCACCGCTGCGCAACCAGGTTTCTGGTCAATGCTTGACAATGCGCACCGCTGCGCATATCATCAGCACGTAAGAACGGGCTGAATGAGTGCTTGCAACACTCACCCAGCCCTAACCACAGTCGCCTAACAAGGAGGCAACAATGGCTAGACAGCAACGTACCACCACCGCTTCATTCCCTCAAGAAAGCCCAGCCGCGATCGCTCGGGTTGCGCTCTACGCGCGGGTCAGCACCCTCAACAATCAAGATCCCGAAATGCAGCTCGCCGAACTGCGGGAATATGCGGGGCGCCGCGGGTGGCAGATCGTTGAAGAGTTCACGGATCAGGGAGTATCGGGCTGCAGGGAATCCCGGCCGGCATTGAATAGACTCATG
>Ga0187888_1004106_pt1 | contig 10888 bp, 7 predicted proteins | sample June2016WEW_7_40_FD_132987 | JGI IMG/M metagenome (GOLD analysis project Ga0187888, IMG submission 132987) | Peatland microbial communities from SPRUCE experiment site at the Marcell Experimental Forest, Minnesota, USA - June2016WEW_7_40 | ecosystem: Environmental > Terrestrial > Soil > Wetlands... | reverse complement strand
CGACCAGCACGAGCGCGGTGGGTTCGTATCCGACTTCCTGCTCGGGAGCGTCGGATAGTAATTACACCATCGGCTACGCGGGTGGAAGGCTGACTGTCGGCCAGGCTGCGCTGGTAATTACCGCCAGCAGCGGTTCGATGACCGCCGGTACGACGCCACCCGCCATCACGCCCAGCTACGGCGGGTTCGTGGCCGGCAACACGTCGGCCAGCCTGACCACCCAGCCCACGTGCCTAACGAGTGTAACCAGTTCAACTTCCCCAGGCACGTACACCGGGGCGGATACCTGCTCGGGCGCGGTCGATCCCAACTACGCGATCAGCTACGTGGCAGGGAATATGGTCGTTAACCCGGCGGGACAGACCTCGACCTTCACCATCACTCCGGAGCCAGGGGCGGAAACCGTGAGCCGAGGCGTGGTGGGCGGGTTCCTCCTCAAACTCCAATCGGTGGATGGTTTTAACGGCAACGTGAAGCTGAGCTGCTCTGGCGGCCCGGCAGGTTCGTATTGCGTCGATTTTCCGATGACCGTCAAAGTGAATGGCACAGATTATGCGGTCTCCGGAATCTTGTTCCCCAAGAACTCGAACCCCGGCACTTACCTCATCACCTTCACCGGTGTTTCGGGCTCACTGACCGTCAAGGCGACCGCGACGTTCACGGTCAAGTAAGCCGGTGGGCGGTAGATCCGACATGACCGATTACTCGGAAGCGTCCGCCCAGGTTGTTTTGACGGTGAAGAAATGATCGGCAGGTAAGAGCGGTTATTCCTCAAGGGGCACGCCTCGGCGTGCCCCTTTTTTGTGCTTACAGCGGTCCTACCAGGTTTGGAAGGCGCAGAAAAATCAACACAGCTCATCCGTCGGTTGACGGACTAAGGCGCAAAGAAGTGCAAAGGAGAGGTCCTTGCTCTTCTTTGCGAACTTTGTGTTCTTTGCGGCTTTGCGTGAAACCGGGATCCCGGCTTAGGGACTAATTCACGCAGCGTGTCAAAACCAGATTCAGGTACTTGTCCACCTGACACCTGAAATCCGGCGGCACGACGGTAGTCGAACTGTATTCGACAACGATGGCCGGGCCTGCAATCCGTGCGCCCGCCGCAAGCCGCTCCCGGTCGTAAACATGGGTGGCGCGGAAGCGCCCGTCAAACCAGACCGGTTTGGATTTCATCTTCACCGGAGCTGCGACCCGCCTCTGATGGACGTGCAGTCGCGGCTTGGGAGTTCGAATCACCAGGCGAAGGTGCAGGTTCACGATCTCGATCCGCCGCCCCGCATGAGAATACCCGTAGGCCCGCAAGTGTTGCTGATCGAACAGCCGGCGAAAATCTCTCTTGAAAGGCAGCGAAAGCTCATAGGACTGGCCGGCGTAGCGAAGGTCCAGCCGCCGTTCGGCCCGCGCCGACTGGGAGGGAAAATCTTCCTGTCGAAGCTCCGTACGCAAGGCACGCTCCATTCTTGCAAAGCGCTTCTCGAGTGCGAGCCAGAGGCCGGCTTGCCCTCCATCGCAGGGTACAGGAAGGAAGACCGACTGGACGGAATCTCTGACGATATCCGACAGCAGGATTCCGAGTGCGGAGAAAGCGCCGGGGCTCCGTGGCACGACGACTTTGGGCAGCCGCAGACCGCGCGCCAGGTCCGCGGCGTGCAGCCCTCCGCCGCCGCCAAAGCAGACGAGAGCAAAGTCCCTGGGGTCGTGGCCGCGCTCGACGGAGATCACTCGCAAGGCCTTCTCCATCGTGGCGTTGGAGACGGCCACGATATCAGCAGCTAGTTGCGGGGCAGTCTTCAAGCCAATCCGCCTTCGGTGCAGTCGAAGGAATTCTGCGAATCCCTGCTCCGCCGCTGCGAGGTCCAGGTCAAACTCCCCGCCCAGAAAGAGGCCGGCGTCGAGGCGCCCGAGCAACAGGTTGGCGTCCGTGACGGTGGGTTGAATGCCGCCGCGGTGGTAACAGATCGGTCCAGGTTCTGCGCCGGCGCTTTCCGGGCCCACGCGTAATGCGCCCCCCGCGTCCAGGCGAGCCAGCGACCCGCCGCCCGCCCCCACGGAGTGAACATCGAGAACAGGAACTGCCACCGGCAAGCCGCCCAGGGTGGTCTCATTGGTGGTGCGGGGCAAGCCGTCGATCAGGCACACGTCCGTCGACGTGCCTCCCATATCGAAGCTTATGGCGCGGTCCAGTCCAAGTTGCCGGGCAAGCCAGGTGGACGCCACAACGCCTCCGGCAGGCCCGGAGAGGATCGTCCGCACAGGCTCGCGCGCCGCGCGCTGCGCGGTGGTTATTCCCCCGCTGGACTGCATCACGTAAACGCGGCCCGCCTCCCCCACGCCACGCTCGAGCCGCTTAAGGTATTCACCCATACGTGGGATCAGATAGGCGTTGATGACCACCGTGGCCAACCGCTCGTATTCACGGAACTCGGGGAGAATCTCGTGGGAGACAGACAAGGGCAGTCGTAAGGCACTTAGCGCTGCCGCCACTACGCGTTCATTCTCAGGATTGAGATAGGAGAAAAGGAAGCAGAGAGCGACGGAATCGGCATTCAATCGCTTGAGCTTGCGGGCCAAGCGGGCGATGGCGGCTGCCGACGGCCGCTGCAGAATCTTCCCGCTCGCCGCGGTTCGCTCCTCAATGCCGAAGCGGAAATCGCGTGGCACGAGCGGCGGAGCGTGCCGCGCCTCGAGATCATAAAGCCGGGGGCGCGCCTGCCGGCCGATTTCGAACAGGTCCTCGAAACCCGCGGTGGTGACCAGGGCCACGCGCGCTCCTCGCCGCTCCAGCAAGCTGTTGGTGCCCACGGTTGTGCCATGGATGATGTCGAGTGAGCCAGCCGGCCGAAACGGCTGCGCCAGGCGGCGCACGCCCTCGAGGATGCCGCGCGAAGCGTCGTCCGGTGTCGAAAACACCTTGAGGATCTTAACCTCGCCTCGCTCAAGGATCACGCAGTCCGTGAACGTTCCGCCCGTGTCAACGCCAATGCGCATGGTAAATGAAGGAGTCAGGATTCAGGAGTCAGGAGTCAGAAGTGCGCAACTGACCGTTGGCTTCCGTCTCGTGATTAGCTGTCATCCTGAGCGAAGCGAAGGATCTCCGCAGTTGTTTCTCAATTTGGTCTCAGCGACAAACTGCAGAGATTCTTCGCTTCGCTCAGAATGACAGACAACGGGGATGTTGGTTTATTCTGACTCCTGACTCCTGACTACTGACTCCTGCCCTAAAGGAAACGCCGCATGTGCGGTCAGAGTCGCATCGGCAAGTTGCCCGGCTTTCAGCTTGTAGTAGCCCGCCGACGCAATCATCGCCGCGTTATCGGTACACAGCCCGGGGGAAGGGAAGAGAGCACGAATTGCCTGCGCTCGAGAAGCCTCCCGCATGCGTGCGCGCAGAAGGGAATTGCAGGCCACCCCGCCGGAGACAAACACCGAGTCGACGTGCGCGGCTTCCGCTGCCGCCAAAGTGCGCTCCACGAGGTTGTGGACGACAGCGTTCTGGAAACTGGCGATAAGGTCCAGTGTGGCCTGCGAGCAGCGGGCCCGCAGTTCGTCGATTGAGACGTTGTCGCGCGTCTGGCGCCACGCTCGCCGCTCCTCCGCCTCGAGGGCCAGGGGAGTGCCGCGGACGCGGTAAAGAACTGCCGTCTTAACTCCGGAGAAGCTGAAATCCAGCGGGTTACCCTTCATCTTGATGCGGCCAAAATCCACCGCTTCGGCATTCCCCCAGCGGCCCAGTTGATCGATCAGCGGCCCGCCCGGGTACCCCAAAGCGAGCAGTCTTGCGACTTTGTCAAAGGCTTCGCCGGCTGCGTCGTCGCGTGTATGTCCGAGGCGCCGGTAATTAAACGCAGCCGAAGGTGAATGGGCCGAGGGGCTAACTGCCTCAACCAGGAACAGACTCGTGTGACCACCCGAAACCACCAGCACCACCGCAGGGAGTTGCGCCTCTTCCGCAACCTTCCCGGCCAGCCGGTCCATTTTGTTTTCCAGCAGCACGGCGTGGATGTGGCCTTCCAGGTGGTTCACGCCCACCAGCGGTTTGGCCAGGGCGTGGGCCAGCGCCTTGCCGTAAACCAGACCCACCAGAAGCGAGCCGATCAGTCCCGGTCCCTCGGTGACCGCGATGCCGTCCACGTGCCTTATGTTCACTCGCGCCCGCGCGCAAGCTTCGTTAACCACCGGCTCGATCTTGCGCAGGTGCTCTCGCGAAGCCAGTTCCGGCACAACCCCGCCATACTTCGCGTGCATTTCCACCTGCGAGGCGACAACGTTGGACAGTATTTGTTCCCCGTTCGCCACGACGGCCGCGGCGGTTTCGTCGCAACTCGATTCAATGCCGAGAACTAACATGCCTAAATGCTAACACAGGTGGACAGCAGGAGTCAGAAGTCAGGAGTCAGGAGTCAGAATAGAAACCGGCCGACCGGTCGTTGTCATTCTGAGCGAAGCGAAGAATCTCTGCAGTTCGTCTTTGAAACCAAATAAACAAACAACTGCAGCGATCCTTCGCTGTGCTCAGGATGACAGCTAATCACGAGATGGGAGCGAACGTCGGGTGCCTCACCTCTGTCTTCTGTCTTCTGTCTACTGACTCCTGACTTCTGACTCCTTACTTTTGACTCTTCTCGCAGGGTGGCGGTACACTGGCCTCGTAGGGAAGCTCGCTGAGTCTGTGAGATGTTGAGGTGCAAATGAAGATTCGCAAAGCGGTTCTGCCGGTTGCTGGTCTTGGCACGCGATTCCTGCCCGCCACCAAAGCGCAACCCAAGGAGATGCTTCCCATCGTGGATAAACCCTTGGTGCAATACGCCGTCGAGGAGGTTTCCGCTTCCGGCATTCCCATGGTGATCTTCGTCACCGGCAGGGGAAAGACGGCCATCGAGAACCACTTCGACGTGTCGGCGGAACTCGAGCAGGAGTTGGAGGGAAAAGGGAAGCAAGAACTGCTGAAGCAAATCCGCTCGATCGCGGGGCTGATGCGATTTGTCTACGTGCGCCAGCAAACCCCACGAGGCCTCGGGGACGCGATTCTCACGGCGCGCGACGTCGTGGACGAGGAGCCCTTTGCCGTGCTGCTCTCTGATGACGTGGTCGCGAATCCCGTGCCGTGTTTGAAACAAATGTTGGCGGTCTTTGAGCGCTATGGCCGAAGCGTGATCGCGATCCAGAAGGTGCCTCGCAAAGCTGTGGGGAGTTACGGCATAATTCGCGGCCGGCTTGTGCCCGACGCGGAATGGCAAGGGCGGCTATTCCGCATCGACGACATGGTGGAGAAGCCCACGCCGAGCGAAGCGCCCTCCAATCTGGCCGTCATAGGACGATACATCCTTACACCGACAATTTTCCATGAGCTCGCGGCGACCACGCCAGGGTCGGGAGGCGAAATCCAACTCACCGACGGCTTGCGGCGCCTGCTCACCAAGGAGCCGATTTACGGTTACCTGTTTGAAGGGAAGCGGTACGATGCGGGCGACAAGCTGGGTTTCCTTCAAGCTACGGTGGAACTGGCGTTGAATCGCCCGGACCTGGGGAAAGAGTTCCGTAAGTATCTCAGATCGTTGAAACTGTAAGAGAGATCAGGCGGAGCGACTGGCGGAACAACGGACTTGTTTCTCTTCAGGATTCTTTGCCGGCCGCAGGCTTGTCTGCGGATTTCTTCGACTCTTCCTTCTTTGCGCCTTTGGTACCTGGCTCCTTGTCTCCATTGCCAGATTCTGAGGAGCTGCTCGAGGGCGGGGCAGAAGACTTGTGCGCATAGTCCGTCACGTACCATCCGCTCCCCTTAAACTGGATGGCTGACGACGAGATGAGCTTTTCCAGCTTGCCTCCACACTTCTCGCATGTGGTCAGGGGAGAATCAGAGAACTTCTGGATTTTCTCGATGCGCTTTCCGCACTGCGTACACTCGTACTCGTAAAGCGGCAATTTGACCTCCTTGCAAAAACCCTACTGAAGTATTATATCGGCACCCTCCAGCCACGTCAAAGCCGCGCCGGCATCCAACTCTCCGTTGTCATTGTGTGAACGAGTTGATACACTAGAAACGATAGAGCACACTTGATGCCTATGCCGCGAACCTCTGCTTCCGCCAAGCCGGATCTGATGGATCCTCTGGAGGATTCCACCAACGGGTCGAAGGGCAAGCTCTTTGTGGTCGGCACACCCATTGGGAATCTGGAGGACATTACTCTGCGCGCCATTCGTATCCTCAAGGAGGTGGATCTGATTGCTTGCGAGGACACGCGCCGCACGCAACAATTGCTCAACCACTATCAGATTCACACGCCCACCTTAAGTTACCACGAGCACAATGAGATGACTCGCGCCCCGGAGCTGGTCATCAAGTTGGCGGAGGGAGAAAACATCGCGCTGGTCAGCGACGCGGGCATGCCCGTGGTATCCGATCCTGGCTTTCGCTTGGTTCACCTGGCAGTTCGCCACGCGATTCCGGTGATCCCGGTTCCCGGCGCCTCAGCCTTTGTGGCGGCTCTTGCTGCCTCGGGGTTGCCGGTGGACAAGTTTCGTTTTCTCGGTTTCCTCCCCGCCAAGAAAGCGGCTCGCCGGCGGGCCTTGGAAGAGAACAAGACGGCCACGAAAACGCTGGTGTTTTATGAGGCCCCCCACCGCATCCTCGAAATGCTGCGCGATCTTCGGGACATTCTGGGAGAGCGCGAGGTAGTTTTGGCGCGTGAAGTGACTAAGGTCCACGAAGAATTCTGGCGTGGCACGGTCTCCGTGCTGTTAGAGCGGCTGAAAGGCAAAGCCATCAAAGGCGAAATAACCCTCCTGGTGGGGGCTGCCGCCGAGGCGGGAGAGGACCGGCCTGCCGAATCGCCTATCCGGGCCGAAATCCAAACCCTGATGGCCGAACGCGGACTCGATGAGCGCGCGGCTTTGAAGGCCGCTGCCAAAGCACGAGGCATCTCTCGCAGCCAAGCCTATCGCCTGTTGCAGGGTGAGAAAACCAAGCAAGGTTAATCTCCACTCGTTTCCTTTCTACCCCAACCGATTGAATAGAGACGATGGCTTGAAGTCAAGGCACCCTGGGCGATGGTAGTGTCTCAGTTTGATTCTTGTAGCGGCGGTCTATGACCGCCGGTCGTGAATTCCCAAGGAGTAGCGGCGCTCGCAGAGCGCCGCTACAGCAAACTGAGACACTGCCTGGGCGATGAGGACTGCACGCCACCGTGTGGCGCCCACCCTAAAGACCTGCTTTTGCGTGCCGATGGACTTGTAGAAGAGAGGCAGGCATGCCGGCAGGGATCAACCAAGCGGAATCAGCTCGTATGGAGAAGGAACAGAGTCAAGAGGCCAGGGTCCGCGCCATGTTCGCGGAGGGCTTCCCCACTCTTCCCGCCTATATTTTTGAGCTCAGTACGCTATTGAGTTGTGTCCCAGTGGACCTGAGGCGGGTCTGCCGGGTTATTCGAACTGACCCTAGCCTCGCCGCGCAGGTCATACGCCTCTGCAATGCGGCGATGTTGGGTCTGCGGGGGAGAGTCTCGCACATCGAACACGCCGTCATACTCTTGGGGACGGAGCGGCTGAGGACCCTGGTGCTGACCTGTTCGCTGGTCCAGCATTGGGGGAACTTGCTATCTTCCGCGGATTTGTAGTCTTTCTGGCAGCACAGTTTGTTGACCGCGACCCTGAGTGAGCGCTGCGCATGCTGTGTCGGCTACCTGGAGACCGAGCAGGCGTATCTGGCCGGGCTCCTCCACGACTTGGGGGTTCTGCCTCTGCTCCTGCTCTCGGCGCGATCGCGAGACCCCAAACTCGCTCCAGGCTCCATCGCGTGGGGAGAATCCGTCGAGCTCGAGCGCCAATATAGCGGCGTTGATCACTGCCTGGTGGGCAAGTGTATTGGTCTCAGTTGGAACTTTGCGCCGCAGGTTGTCGAGGTCCTCGAGTATCACCATCGGCCTCAGGACGCAAGGTACGACCAGACTCTGGTGGAGATCGTCGCCGCTGCCGATCTGGTATGCCAGATGCACGGGGTACGGGTTGGTGGTGCGCCTTCTCGAATCGCACTCGCCGACCTAAACGTCTACAAGAGCCTCCTCGATAACTCCACTCAGAGCTTGACCGACGCCGAAAAAAGCGAACTCGCAAAGGTCCTGGAGCTTGAGTTTCCCGAGATTATGCATTTATTGGAACTGCCCATCGCCGTGAGATGGGGGTGATACAGAAATGAAACCGGCACGTGTATTGATTGTGGACGATTCCTCCGTGATGCGCAAGATCGTAGGGCGCTCGCTACGCCAGGCAGGTCTGGACGTGCTCCAGGTACTCGAAGCATCAAACGGGTCGGAAGCTCTATCCCTTGTCCGAGAGAATCCCCTGGATCTTATCCTGAGTGACATCAACATGCCCTTGAGGGAGGATCTCCGGCCTGGCGCAGGCTTGCGCGCTCTCCGTGCCCACCGTGATCTTCGGAAGAGATTTCACGCTCTTCTCACTTGTCCGCGGACAGCATCACGAAGTGACCTTGGAATTTGAGGGTAATCTCCTGTGCTTGAGCTTGGACCTGCATGGTTAGTATTTCGTTTGACCTTCACTCAAGACAGTAGGCACTTGTTATAATGGTGCGCGATTGGCGGAGAGCGAAACCCTGCGGGATCAGTCGGCGAAACGCACAGTTTCGCTTTGCGCCAGCCGGCGAATCCTGAAAATGGTGCCTGGAACATGTGAAAAAATTGAATCCGGACCCCTCATCAAGCATGTAACTTGATGAAAATGCGTAGTCGTGAAATCGGCAAAACCAATTTTTTCACAGGTTCCTGAAACCTTTTCCCCCTTCCCCCCCCAAAAAAAGCTGAGCGGACTTTCCTAAATTCGCTCGCCGTGCCTGGCCTCACCAGGCCAAGTAGATTTGCTATGACGAAAGCTCGTTTGCCGACGCGCCGACCGGAAAACGAGAACCTGCCTCCCTCCCAAATTCCGGTCGCTCACCGAGATCATATCTACAGTTAGCCGACACGTCAAAGTGAGTTCCACACCAGACAGATCGCCATATTTGCCGTCAGGGAAGAGCGTTTTTCATTCCAAATCCAGCCCAGTACCCAGTCAGCATAGTTTCCGAGTGCGTTTCATGCGACCGGGATCACGGATTGGCGCTCCCGCTCTTCGGCAAACGCCGCGCGAAGCCCATTTCAATGTGAATGTGGCTTTGGTAATCAGGCGGCGTCTCGAACAACTGGAGCTTGAACAATTCCTCCACTCGAGGAGGTTCAGGCTCCAATCACAGCCCTGGCGCCACTCAGAAACCTTCAACCATCCAGATATTGCTGCTGGCGACTAGGCCCCGTAAGGCAAGGTAGCGGCCGTCCGGTGAGGGTATGCCCCAAATTGAGCCGCTCGCTGCCTTGTACTGCCATAGCACCTTGGCGTTGCCCTCCAAGTCCACGTGCAAGAGGGTGCGGTCCTGGGGCGACACAGACCCGCAGTAAAGCCCCTTTCCGTCAGGGGACCAGTCAAGACCTGAGAGATTCGACCAACCCTTCACCGTGAATTCGCGGTCGGAGCTACCGGAGAGTGAAAGCAAGCGAATGTGAATCTCCTCCTCGCTGCTTCTCGAAATCGCAAACGTAGTTCCATCGGGAGAGAGTCCCGTCCCGGCGATTTCCGCCGAGGGGTCTTTCTCAATGGTCCTGAGCACCTTACCTCTGCCCTTCAGGGGATCGAATGCCGTAAGCGTCAACTGTTTTTCATCCTGGCTCAACTCGCCGATCACGCAGAGGCTTGCCGGGGCGCGAGCGCAGAGGTGGTCAAGCCAATTTCGGGTCTCGAGGACTAACTGAGGAACTCCACCGCTCACAGGGATGCGCATCAGGCGGACCGGAGTCGAGGGGCCAACCGCTGTTTTCGGAAACTCCACGAAGAGTATCCAAGAGCCATCGGGGCTGAGGCGCGGCTGGTCGACGTCCTGCGGTCCTGTGAGCACAGGCTCAGAGGTCTCCTGGCTGACTCCTTGCTTGAAGATTCCCGTAGCGCCGTTACGGTTTGATTGGAACAATACAGCTTTGCTGTCCGGCGTCCATGCCATGGGCTGATCGGAGCCTTCGTCATTAGTCAGCCGCCGAGGGGGATTCATGCTCGTTCCCCCTGCCGCGAGTTCGCCCACATACACCTGATCCTGAAATGTCGACTTCCGGAGCACCAGCCGCTTCCCATCCGCACTGGCGCTCAATCCCTCAAGGTAAGATCCTGCCCACTGGGTAACGCGTTTCGGTTTACCGGTGGGCGATCCAGTATGATTATCAATGCCAATTTGCCAAAGATTGTCACTCCGGGAATAGACCATCCGCCCGTCCGTAAGCCAGCAAAAAACGCCTAGGTCCGCTTCCGACACTGCTACGTTCCGGCGCGCCCCCTTCAGGTCGCAGGTTTCAATGGAGATTTGGTCCCCCTCGGCAGTGCGCTGCACCCTGATGTAGGCCAGGCGCTGTCCATCCGGCGACCAGCGTACCGAGTACAGCCACTCATTCTCTCCCAGGGCGAGGACCTTTTGCGGGTTGTCTCCTTGGCTGCCCATCAACCAGATTTCGCGGAGGTCATACGAGGCTCCAACTGGGCGAAAAGCGATGTGTGTCCCGTCCGGCGAGACCTCAAACCCCAAGGCACTCTCGCGAAGCTCTCGCGGCGATTCCCCCAGCAGCGCGACCGTCCACATGCTCTTGTGGCCGCCCGGCTCGGATGCGCCGACGAGCAGTTGTGTCCCGTCGGGAAACCACGATGCGACCGACCAGTAGGCACCGGCTGGAACTCCGGCCGGCCTGAGGATGAGCCGCTCATCTCCCGTCGAGAGCAGCTTAACGTGAATCCCGGCCGGGTCGGAATAGGCGAGGTATTTGCCATCAGGAGAAATGGCATTGCTCTGGACAGCGTTGTCGCT
>Ga0187888_1004097_pt1 | contig 10913 bp, 12 predicted proteins | sample June2016WEW_7_40_FD_132987 | JGI IMG/M metagenome (GOLD analysis project Ga0187888, IMG submission 132987) | Peatland microbial communities from SPRUCE experiment site at the Marcell Experimental Forest, Minnesota, USA - June2016WEW_7_40 | ecosystem: Environmental > Terrestrial > Soil > Wetlands... | reverse complement strand
CGCTGGCGTGGACGCTCCCCCAGCTCGCGGCGATCGGCGGCCGCGGTTCTGCGGTGGGGCCCGGAGCCAGCTCGGCGGCCGGCTGGTTGACCAGCTCGGGGCGCTCGATCGTCGCGGCCGGGGCCTCGAGCATCTCGAGGCGGTCGCGATAGCGCGGATCCTCCCGGGCAGCAAGGCTCCAAGAATTTAGAAATTTGAAGTCCGCCATTCAGAAGTCGAATCCCGCACAGCGCTCGATCAGATTCGGCAAGTCGGCATGCCGGTACCATTTCGCCGCGGTCTGCTCGGTCGTGTGTCTCAAGACGCGCTGGATGAGGGCGGGCCCATAACCGTGATATTCGGCGTGCGTTGCCCATGAGTGACGCAAGGCAAGGAACGTGAGACCTTCAACGCCAGCTCGCTTGCCGACGGCCTGCAACCGTTGCACGGGCTTGGTTCCAGGCGGTCCGCTAGTCCAGTTACTCCGCCGGTTGAGCGTAGGGAAGAGCCAAGGGCAATCAGGAATCGGGAAATCGGCCGGCGCGTCGAGACGATGCTCAAGCCAGTCCGCCAAGATCGGTACGAGAGCGTCAGGAATCGGCACGGGTTGCTCGCTCGCGTTTGTCTTGAACGCTCTGCCTCCATCACGGCCGCGGTCGGTTAAGTTGATGAACCGCTCCTTAAGGTGGATATCGGCGGCGTGCAAGAACTGTGCCTCGCTTACTGCTCGCAAGCCGCAGTATGCAACCGTCGCGGTGAGAGCGTAAAGGCGGCGGGCACGCCACTGACTCCAGCCGGCGGTTGTCTCAATGTCCTGCGCCATGAGGGTCAGAACCCGGCGGATTTCCTCCCGCGAGTAATGTTTTCGCTCAGTGGGCGGTCCCATGCGACCGACCCACTGACTTACGCGCCGCGAGGCGAATGGCGACACGCGGAGAACACCGGAAATGACGGCCTGGTTGCAGATGGCGCGGAGAACTCTCAGCACCCCGTGGAGGGTTCGAGGCGATTGTCCGGGGGGCCGGGATTCGACATAGCGAGCGACCAGGGTCGGGGTCAATTCGGCCGTGGTCTTGACCTCGAGGGCAGCAATCTCGCGCATGACCTGCGCCACCTGTCGGCGGGTTGCCGTTGCCCGGTGGGGCGGGTCGTATAATCGTAGTATATCGTCTCGGAATTTGGCGAACGGAATCGGGCGGATACGCATTGGCGATGTCTCCTGTCGTCAGTGTGGGGCGAATGAAGAAAGCGACGGTGAATCAATCGACCCACCGTCCCAACGTGTCAGAGGGCGTTTACGGCGATCAGCCAACCGGCAAGCCGGCGGCGCCGGGGTTGTAGCTCGGAACCGGCGGGATGTCCTCGAGGGCCTCCATCTCGCGGCGGATCTGCTCCCGGGCCTTCAGCCGGTCAGTCTGCCAGGTCGTTCCGGCTCGCTTCTTGCCGCTCAGCTCGAGCGACGCGGTTAGCTCGTCGAAGCGCGCTCGCAGTTGCTCGAGGCGCTCACGCTTGGTTTGCATCGGCATCGGTCGCCTCCTGTAACATTGCGATACCGCCTGGGTGCGCTCGCATGTAGGCCGCATCGGTCCGGGCCAAATCAGTCCGGGCCAGGTTCATCAGCTCTCGTTTTCGGGTCTTGCGGTTCTTCCGTTTGGGATCGCAGTTGCTCGCCTCGAGCAAGGCGATACGTCGCATCAACCGCTTGTGGCGGCGCTTCTCGGCTCGCCAGGTCTTTCGACTCATGATCCTGTCCTCTGTCTGGACTTCGTCCCCGTCGGTTGCGGGAAACCGTGCGGGTCGAAACGTTCGACCCGACAGGGGTATTGTACGCGAATTTCGGTACTCAGTACACAAGGTACATTCGATTCCTCTGTTGACAGAGTGTTGACTTGAGGCCGGTTCATTCCGTACACTACGTACAAGAGCCTATGGACTTCGGCTATGATCGTCGTGGATAAGGTGGACCCACGATGGAGACAGCCGTCATGGTTCGCAAGAAAGAAGTGAAACCCGTGCCTGCTACTGAAGTCGTCCCAAAGGCCGTCCGGCTCGATTTGGACCCGAAGCTTCACGGTCAACTAAGGATTGAAGCCGCCAAGCTGGGGAAGCCAATGGCGGTCGTAGTGCGCGACTTGGTTGTGAAGTTCTTGGAGGAGCGCACGAAGAAAGGCGGTGCAAAGTGAGATCCGAGGATTTGCAAGAGGTCATCCGTGCTGCGCCGTTCCGGCCGTTCGCCATCGTCTTCGCAGACGGCTCGCGGGTCCTGGTGTCACACCCGGAGTGGATCCTGCATCCAAAGGGGGCCCGCACGGCCGTGGTGATGGAACCGGACCAACGCCTCCACATCATCGATGTCATGCTTGTGCAAAGGCTCGAGCTCGATCCCCCGATTCCGGCCGGGTCGATCGCTCCGAACCCGAACGGTGGGGAGTGATGGATCTCGGGAAAAGCCGGTTGGACCCGCCCTGACTTGCGACCGCCGCGGCATGACCGATGCTACCGAAGCATCGCCGGACGCCTTTTCTTTGCATCCCCATTCCCGCCATCGGGAACGAGCAGCCAAGCCGGAACCCGATCGCCGGGCTCGCTCGCGAAGCTGATCTTCTGGCGAGTATAGCCCCGTTCCTGGTGAGTCTCCGAGACCCGAACATCCACCGCAACCCGTCGCTCTTTCCCCGGCAGCGGCTCCATGACCTCTTGCAAGTGCGCCAGAATATGCCCTCGCCGGATCTCCCAGTCCGCCGCCGTCTTGACCGGCCGCTCATTGCCCTGGGCGTCACGAACCACGAGCAGCCGGGTGTGGTCGGGATAGGGGGGAGGCGCAGGGTCGCGAGGAGTCTCTGCCGCGAACGCACCCATCAGCGGAAAGCCCCCGCTCCAGGCCAGGAGTACGAGGTGCGCGATCAGGGTTCTGGCTCGAGCACGTTTCACCGCGGGGCGGCTGAGCGGTCTCATGGTCGGGAAGCGGTTTTCAGAGGGCGCGATCAAGGAGAGGCCTCGTTTCTTGCTCGCTGTGGGACAAGATTCCAAGTCTTGTCACGTTACGATAAGAATTAGGGGGACGAGGTTTCCAGCTTGGTCATCGATCTCCCTGGCCGGGGAATGCATTGGCGTTATTGGGTTTCTAGTTTCTCGACAAGATTGGAATCTTGTCACTCTAAAAACGGGATCAGCGGCCGTTGTCACCATGCATGTCCTCCCGTCGCAGGGATAGGTCGGCTGGCCAAGGCCCGACATCGATCACAGGAAAGTCGTCAAGGACTAAAGTGGGCGGAGAGGCGGCCTGGTTCGGTGACCTGTGGTGTGTGCAGGCGTGCGTGTAGTTCTAACTCGGTATGGACTTCGCGGCCGATTCGCTGTCAACTTGGCGGGCCGCGAACAAAGCTTCGGGGCTGAACGATTTGAGCCGGGCGGACGGAATGCCGATGAGGATGAGAACGATCGAAGGGATTGCGCTCGTTCTGCCGGAACTGCCGGCCGATCGAGTGCGTCAGGCGTGGAGCGTTGTCACGTTGGTTTCCGGGTAGCCCGCGCTGGTGATTAAGGAGAGGCTCATGCGGAGTCTGCGGTATTCCGTGGCCGTGTTCGGACTGATGGCTGTGGCCGCGCCGTGGAGCATGGCGGCGGACTACAGCCCGAAAGATTTGCTCAAGTTCCGGCCGACCCAGACCGGTGTGGACTACGATACGCCCACCGACGCGGCGGCCATCGAGGCCTGCAAGGTCGAGCTGGTGACCGACGCGCAGAAGCGGACTGTCGGCTATGCGCTGCGGGACGGTCAAGGAAAACTCCTCCGCCGGTTCGTCATCACCAACGGCGGGAAGTACCTCAACCAGTGGAGCTATTACCAGGACGGCTTCGAGGTGTATCGCGAGAACGATCTGGACGGCGATCGCACGCTCGATGAATGCCGCTGGCTCAATGGCGGCGGGACCCGGGTCGCCGTGATCAGGAGCGGCAAGATCGCCGGCTGGAAGCGGCTCTCGGCCGAAGAAGCGTCCAAGGTGCTGGTGCAGGCTTTTGTCAGTAGCGACCTCGAGCTGCTGGAATCACTCATGGCCACTCCCGAGGAGCTTGCGGCGGCAGGCGTGCCCAAGGATGTGGTCGACAAGGTCACCGCCGGGGCGGCCAAACGCGGCGAGGCGGTCGAGGCCCTTCAGAAGTCACTCACCGGCTGGACCGCCAAGACCGTCTGGAACCGGTTTGATGGCACCTATCCCCATGTGATCCCGGCTGACCCGGCGGGCGGGCTGGAGAAGGACCTCGTGCTCTACGAGAACGCGGTGATCTTCACCGGCGGACCAGCGGGACAGGCCAGCTCGGTCAAAACCTCGTTCCTCCAGGTGCCCGAGATGATCAAGCTGGGCGAGACCTGGAAATTCGTCGAGCTGCCCCGCGCCGTCGATCCCGAGAAGCCGGTCGTGGCCTCCACCAGCGGCATCCGCTCTGCCATCTACGACGTCGCTGGCCCCGGGCCCCAGCGCGACGAGGCGATGGAAAAAAGCATCAAAGCCCTGGCCGACTTCGACAGCGCCAACGCCAAGCTCCAGACAAGCGGCGACAAGAAAGACCTCGCCCGGTTCCACGTCGGCCGCGTTCCTTTCCTCGTCGCGGTCGTCAAGGTGGCCAAGGACGGCGAGGACCAGGTCAACTACAAGAAGCAAATTGTGGACAGCCTGGTCGCGGCCTACCAGACCGGCGCCTTCCCGAAGGGCCGGCAGGTGCTCGAAGGGATGATCGAAGAGGGCACCAGGGTCTCATCTTATGCGGCCTACCGCCTCATTGGCGCTGACTTCGTGATGCGGAACGAGGAGCCCGGCGCGAACTTCCTGGGCAACCAGAAGAAGTGGATGGCCGAGCTCGAGGACTTCCTCACCAGGTTCGGCAAGTCGGAGGAGGCCCCGGAGGTCTGGTTGCAGCTTGGCAGCTCCAACGAGTTCAACGCCGAGGAAGATAAGGCTCGGCAGGATTATACCAAGCTCGTCGAGAGCTTCCCGGACACTCCGGCCGGCAAGAAGGCCGCCGGCGCTCTGCGGCGGCTCGACCTCGTGGGCAAGACGATCGGCATCAAGGGAACGAGCTTGCAGGGCGAGACGGTGGACACGTCGCAGTCTCGCGGCAAGTCCGTTCTGGTCGTGTTCTGGGCCTCGTGGGGTGGTCAGTCGGTTCGCCGCGAGCTACCCGACCTGGTGAAGCTCTACGGCAAGTACCAGGGCAAGGGACTGGAGATTGTCGGGGTCAGCCTGGACAACGAGCGAGGCGATCTGGAGGCCTACCTCAAGGAGCAGCCGATGGCCTGGCCGCAGATCTTCGAGGCAGGCGGCATCGATAGCCGGCTGGCGACCGAGTACGGCATCATCTCCCTGCCCACGATGTTCCTGATCGACGGCCAGGGCAAGGTGGTCAATCGCAGCCTTCGAACCGCTTCCGAAGTGGAACGCCAGCTCGACAAGCTGCTGTCCCAGAAGCAGCCGGGAGTGGCTCTGGGCGAACGCTGAGCCGAGCCGAGTCCGCGTCACGAACGCGATAATGACGAAATCCATCTGGCCGGAGGCAGCTTCCCCGCGAAGTGGCTTCCGGCTTTTGGTTTTGCTCTGCCGTGCCCGCGTTTTGGCCGTCTTCGCCGTGTTTCTTGACGACACCCAGATGGCGAGACGGTGTGGAACCTGGCACACCGCTCGTCAGGAAATCGAGGGGACGGAGGGGATTTCCGCCTACGCCTGCAAACTTGTCCTAGAGTTCTTTTGTCTCCGGCGAGCCGTACGCCGGGGTGGCGACGCCTTTCCTCGAGAGCAGGAGGCGGCACTGGGTTTTCGCAACTCTCTGGGACGCAATCGAAGCCAGGTCAGGGGTGCGCCTCCACGTGCGCCTTGCCCCGCGAGCGAAAAGGCTCCATCCGATCGTCGACTCTAGAACTCGCAGCAACGGATGTGTCAAGAATCCTCTGGCCAGGTCGTTCACGACGATCGACCGTGATTGAGCGCTCGACATGGACGGTCCCAGGAAGAGCGAGGGAAGCCCGTCTCGCGCCGATTCGCCGGATTCGCAACATTTCGTCTTGTCGGGAGCCTAGAGTATGTACCGGTTCGTCTCCAGATCGAAGACCCGCAAGGGCTTCACCCTCGTTGAACTTGCGGTCGTGATCGTCATCATCGGCGTTCTGGCCGCCTTCGGCGTGCCTCGCTTCCTCAAGTCGGTCGAGCGGTCGAAGGCCGCTGAATCTTTCTCCTACCTCTCGGCCGTCCGATCGTCCCAGGAGCGCTACCTCGCCCAGTATGGGCAGTACAGCACGGACCTCACCCAGCTCGACATCCAGATTCCCAGCCCGGCCTACTTCACGATCGGAACCGTCTCGGCGGGATCCACGGGACTGACTCAGAACTCGTGGAGCCTGACGCTGACACGCACAGGTGCCTCGGCCGGCTACGGAGCCTACACGGTCATCTTCACCGACCAGGGCTACGACGCGACGAACTCGGGAATCCAAACGCTACCGGACATCAACCCGATCAGTAACGCGATCACCACCACCTCAAGCTGATCGGGGTCAAGCGACTTGATAGAAAAAAGGATCCTGCTCTCCTGCTTGCTGGGAGAGCAGGATTTTTGATGCGCACACTCGTCAGGCTTCGGCCGAGCCCCTCCCTGCCTGTCAGCGCCTTGCGAAGGCTCAGGCCGGGGCCGGCTTCTCGTGGAGATCGAGCATCGTCCTCCAGCAGGCCAGCCATCCCCCGGCCTGCCGGGCAAAGACCCAAAGATCCCGGCCGCGCGCCCGGAAGCCGGAGCCTTCCCGCTCGTAAATCATCTCGAATCCGAAGCTTGCCACAGCCAGATCGGCGATCAAATCAACCTGGTGATCGAGTTCGGGGTACGCGACGATCCGGGCGCTCTGGCAGAAATCCACGAACCCGGCGATGAACGCGTCGCGGCCTGTGGCTCGACCCGCGAAACCCGGAAATACAAAGGTAATCTCAGGATGGATGAGCGCCCCCATGTCCTGGGGCGACCCTCGAGCCACGCTTGATTGATCGTGCCGAGCGCCTCGGTCACGCTCTCGGAATCTGTTGGCATGATTCGTGGTCTCCCTTTTGCGGAATTCGTGGACAGGTCTCGCCAGCCCAGGCTGGATTGGCCTGATGTCACAGGACTACTTCGGTTGATCCATCGCGCGCGGTTCCTCGGCGGCATTGCCCCCCCGCTGTCAAGCCGATTATCCTGTCGTTACGCGGCCGCACAAGGTGATCTGGGCCCGACCCTGGAAAGGACCGTCTGCGATGCAGGTTCTGGCGTGTCTGAATGGAGAGATCATGCCGGTGGAGGAGGCCAAGGTCCCGGTCTGGGATCGGGGTTTCGTGTTCGGCGACTCGGTCTACGAAGTTTTCCGGATGTACCAGGGCCGGTGCTGGCTGGAAGTGGAGCACCTGGCGCGGCTGAAGCGAAGTCTCGGCGAGCTGGATTTCGCGCCTCACGACCTGAGCCGGATGATGGAGCGGGCTTACGAGACGATCAGGGTCAGCGGGATCAAGGAAGGGACACTCTATGTCCAGATCACCCGGGGAGTGGCGCCCCGGTCGCATCCGTTCCCGCATCCGCCCGTTCCGCCCACCGAGGTGATCATCGTCCGGCCTTACGATGATGGGCCGACCGCCCGGCTCCGCGAGAGTGGCGTGCCGATGATCAGCCATCCCGACCTGCGGTGGAAGCGGTGCGACATCAAGTCGACGAATCTGCTGGCGAACGTACTGGCCATCGAGGCCGCGCGCCGCTCCGGGGCTTACGAAGCGGTCTTGATCGACGCGCATGGGTTCGTGACCGAGGCGACCCACACCTCGCTGCTCTGGGTGCGGGAGGGACGTCTCGAGGGCACTCCGGAGGGGCACGAGATCTTGCCCGGAATGACTCGCCAGCTTGATCTCCGATTGATCGGCTCGCTGGACATCCCGTTCGCGGGCGCGCACGTGACCCTGAATGAGCTGAAGGCTGCCGACGAGCTGATTCTGGTGGCCACCACGACGGAGGTCGTACCCGTGATCGAGCTCGATGGCGCGCCGATCGGTAAAGGCACACCCGGACCGGTCGCGCTGCGGCTCCATCGGGCTTATGAAGCGGCCGTCCAGGACTGGCTGGCGGGTGATACTCTCGCTCGTCCCGCGGCCGCGCCTGTGCTGGGAGGCTGAATGAGCGCGGAAGAGACGCTTGACGACGACGATCCTTATGCCGCCCACATGCGCCGGAGCCCGCTTCCTGGCGCGGGAATACGGATCATCTTCTTGACCGAGCTGTCGTCTGATTCCGCCGAACGGATTATTGCGCCCATCGTCGCCTGGTTACAGGCCGCCGGGCGCCCCGTCGCAGCTCGGACTGTCATCCTCGACGGGCGCACCGCACGGCTGAACGATGCAGTGCGGGCCGCCCTCGACGATCTCTCGCATCCCCTCGTGCTGATCACGACGGCCGTCCAGCCCTGGTCGCCGGCTCATCTCGAGCCCCTCCTCGAAGCCATCGACCGGTCCGATCATGTTGTCGGCAGACGGCCTGCCGGGACCTGGCGCCGGATAACACGTGGGATCGGCTGTCTGGCTCGGCGTCTGATCTTCGCGGTTCCCGTTCTTGACGTCCATTCACCGTGCCAGCTCCACCGCATGGAGAAGCTCGCGGCGATTCCGCTTCAGTCCGGCTCGTCGTTCCTCGACCTCGAAGTCCTGGCTAAGGCGACATTCCTCGGCCACCTGCTCAGCGAAGTGGACGTGCCGCCGCTGGCAGGATGGGCTGTGCGGAGAGGTCGGTGGAGAGATCTGGGCGCGGTCCTGCGGCACCCGGAATTCCGGCGATCCGCCATGGTTGCGGCCTCAGTTCCAGCGGAAGATGCGGAGGGCCAGAAAAAAAGTGCCGATGGCCCAGGCTGCCAGGATTGCGATCGCCTTGAGGATGTCGTGATGGAGCAGTCCGGCGCCCTCGAGCACGACCAGGCGAAGAGCGCTGACGAGCTGGGTCAAGGGGAGAGCCTGGATGAACGGCTGGGCGCTCTTGCCGAAGTTCTCCGTGGCGAAGAAAACCCCGGAGAGCAAGTACATCGGCAGCATGACCAGGTTCATGAGCCCGCTGACTGTTTCGGTAGTCGTCGCCCGGCTGGCGACCAGCAGCCCGATGCCGGCGAAAGCCAGGGCGCCGATGACGTCGATCAGAAAGAACAGCAGCAGGCTGCCGCGAATCGGCATGTGGAAGGCGAGAGCTCCCAGCAACAGCATGATGAAGACGTCGGGGATCAGGAAGGTCAAGCGTGAGGCGAGGATCGCTCCCAGGAAATCGCGCCTGGGCATGGGGGTTGCGATGAAGCACTTGAGCAGCTTGCCGATCCGCATATTGACCAGGAAGAAGCCGATTCCCCAGAGTCCACCTCCCATGGCGTTGACCCCGATGAGGCCCGGGATCAGGCGATCGATGTACCGTGTTCCCGGCTCGGTGATCTGAATGTCATTGGGCTGGCGCGGGTTGACCCGGCCGGCGGCCTCCTGAAGGACATCGTCGATCACCTGTCGAGCGGCGGTCGCTTCCGGTCGAGTGGGGTCATAGCGGAAGGACCAGGACGTCTGGTCGATCGGCATGATCTCCAGGACGGTCTTGCCCGTGTTCAGCCGGTTGTCGGCCTTATCCTGCGGTGCGACCTCGAGGGAGACCGGCGGCAGGATGACGCTCTTGAGGTCGCCCGGAGAGGCCTTGGCAGCCGCGAGTCGGTCGTTATGATTCCTGATCGCCTCCTCGATGGGCGCGGAGAAGGGGCCCTCGACCAGGTCGACCTGGATTGGTGAGGGGGGACGGTTCTGGAAGGCATAGCCGAGCACAACAGCCAGCACGGTGGGGAATCCGTACACCCAGAAGATGCGCGCCGGCTGCCGCCAGAACTCGCGAAGGCGGGCACGATAAAGCTGAAAGAAAGGAGAATTGCGAAGCATCACGCGTTCTCGAGGTGGTAGGGATGAAAGAACCGTTGCCGGCGAGGAGATCCGTCTGTCGAACGGGCTGCTCAGGACGATGGGCGAGCGCGGTTCCTCCGCCTCCTGCCGCCCAGATTGAAGGCGCGCGTCTCCTCGGCCCCATCGTCGCGAAGATGCCGGCCAGTCAGCGACACGAAGACATCTTCAAGGCTGACATGGCGGGTCGTCAAACGGGCCAGCGGCCGCTTCAGGCTGTCGAGCTCGTCGAGCAGGGCGGGGATGGCCCGATGGGGCTCGGAGACGGTCAGCGCGTATCCCTCGCTATCGGCCCGGGCCGTCAGTACCGAGTCCAGACCGGAGAAAGCCGCGGGCTCCAGCGGCGTGCCGTCGCCGTCGATCGCGAACTCGACAATGTGGTCGCCGCCCAACCGGGCGATCAACTCGCGCGGAGAGCCCAGCGCGATGATCTTGCCCTGGTCGATGACGGCGACGCGGTCGCATAGCCGCTCCGCCTCGTCCATGTAGTGGGTGGTCAGCAGGACGGTTCGATCGCGGTCCCGCAGCTCCCTGATGACTTCCCAGAGCTGGCGGCGAGACTGGGGGTCGAGCCCTGTCGTGGGCTCGTCCAGGAAGAGCAGCTCGGGATCGCCGACCAGGGCGATGGCGACGGCCAGCCGCTGTTGCTGGCCGCCGGAAAGCTGCTCGATCAGGGAATTGGCCTTGCTCTCCAGGGACACCCGGGAGATCGCGTCGTCGACCGGCAGGCCCCCGCGGTAAAAGCTGCGAAAGACGGTGAGCAGCTCACGTACCGTCTCCTTGTCCGGGAATCGGGTCTCCTGGAGCGTCACGCCGATTCGTTCCCGGATCGCGGTCTCGTCGGTCGCCCAGTGCAGCCCCAGGACCTCGACCGCTCCCGATGTCGGCTGATTCAGTCCTTCGAGGATCTCGACGGTCGTGGTCTTGCCCGCTCCGTTGGGGCCGAGGAGGCCAAAGCACTCG
>Ga0187888_1004091_pt1 | contig 10929 bp, 11 predicted proteins | sample June2016WEW_7_40_FD_132987 | JGI IMG/M metagenome (GOLD analysis project Ga0187888, IMG submission 132987) | Peatland microbial communities from SPRUCE experiment site at the Marcell Experimental Forest, Minnesota, USA - June2016WEW_7_40 | ecosystem: Environmental > Terrestrial > Soil > Wetlands... | reverse complement strand
TCGGCGTCCAGGCCGGTAACAGCTTCTTCAACGGTACCGTGGGAGTAGGTTACGCGGGAGGAGCGATGCCGACCTCGCCCGTCATGCTGGCCGTGTCGGGTCCTTACCAGAGCGATCCGTCGGTCGGTCCCAGTCTGGGCAGCATCAACCTGTACGCCACGGGCGGGGCGGGAGCGAACTTCTCCATCGGCATAGACCCTTACGGGAGCGTCTGGCTGCAGGGACAGAACGCGGCCAGCACGGCATCCTACCGCATGATGCTCAACCCCAACGGAGGCGGCATCGCGATCAACACCGACTCCAACCAGCTGAACAGCATCGTCATCATGGATCCGTCCATGACCAGCTCGGCGGCGACCTGGAACGGGTGGAGGTTTATCGGCGGGATCTTCAATTATACGGGAGCGACCACGACCACGACCACGCTCGTCGAAGTGACCCTGCAGAGTCCGTCGATCACGTCAATCAATGCCTGGACCGTCTCCGACTTCTACCTGTTCAACATAGGATCAGCTCCTCAGTCGGGCAGCAACGTCACCATCACCCGCAACTGGTCTCTGTACGTGGCGGGTAACACTAAGTTCGGCGGGAGCCAGCAGTGGCACGCGAAGGTGATCAACAGCGCGGGGCCGTACACGATCCTCGCGCCGACCAACTCGAGCACGGGCGACTGCGTCCTGCAGGTGACGTATACCGCGACGGCTGCCATCGTGCTGAACCTGCCCGCCACCTCCGGGGTACAGAGCGGGTTCCTGCTGGTCATCGTGGACAGTGGCTACAACGCCGCTGTCAACAACATCACGGTCACCGCCGCCGGGACCGACAAGATCAACAACGGCAGCGCGGGCGGGAGCGCCGTCATCGCGACCAACGGTGGCGTGCTGTGCCTGGTGGCGGACGCCACCACCGGCAACTGGGAGCTGACCAACGCGTACGGCGGAGCGTCGCGCGGAGCCTACTACTCCCCGCAGGTGACGTCGGGGCTCGCGGTCAACCTGGCGCTCGGCAACTACCAGCGCATCGTCCTCGCCAACGGCGCGAATACTCTCTCCGTCAGCGGGCAGCAGGGGGGAGGGCGTTACCTGCTCAAGCTCGTGCAGCCGTCGTCGGGGTCAGCCGGGACGGTGACCTGGCCCTCGACTTTTCGCTGGGCGGGTGGGGTAGCACCGACCCTCACCACGACCAGCAACTATGCGGACTTGGTGGCCATCTCTTACGACGCGACCGGCGCGGTTTTCGACGCTGACTGCAGCCCGGCCCACACCAACTGAGGTAGCACATGGTTCTCGTCTACTTTCGCCTCTCTTTTCCACCCGGACTCTCGCACGACTGGACATGGTTCGGCACCTTGGACGATGCCGGAGCTTACGATGGGCTCGTCGAGATCAAGTTCTGGCAGGACACCCTGGGACTGGGCTGGGGCATCTGCGACGCGGGGACGTGGGCGGCGTACTCGGCCGACGTGGCCGCGACCTCGACAGATACTCAGCAGACGGTCACGCAGGTAGAGGAGGCAGACGTGGCCGCGGCAGTGGACCCCAGCCTCTGGAGCCTCTGAGTGGCGAACAGGTACTACGTCGGCGGGAACGGCGGCAGCTGGGACGTCACGTCGTCTTGGTCGGCCACCTCGGGCGGTTCGGGTGGGGCGAGCGTACCGACGAGCAGTGACAACATCTACATCGACGCCAACTCGGGCCTGCAGTCGAACAACAGCAAGATCAACTACACCTCGTCGAACACCCTGAACTGCCTCAACGTCACCATGAGCCAGGCCGGGACGGTCTCGTTTGGCAGCGGTTCCATGGATCTGGACGTGTATGGCAGCGCGGTGCTGGTCAACCTGATCCCAGCACCACTGACCGTTAACTTCTACGGTACTGGCGCTCAGACGCTATCGGCGACGAACTGCAACCTCGCGTGGGTGATGTACGTCTACGGCGCCAGCATCAGCTTGACTTTGCAGAGCTCCATCAACGTCGACGCGCTCGAAGTGTACGCCGGCGCGCTCGATCTGAACGGCTACAACGTCACATGTGAGGCGTTCATCACCACGGGCTCGGGAGTAGGTACTGTGTACCTGCGCTCCGGTACGGTGACGTTCTCCTCGGCCTTCGAATTACAAGCTGGCAACATCACCCTCATTCCGGGCACGGCGACGGTGACGGGAGCTGGCTCCGTGGGATTCGTCAGCCCAAGCCAGACGGTGACCAACCTCGTGCTGACGGGCACCACGACGTTCACGGCCGGCGGCACGATCACCAACCTGACCTGGGCGAGAGGCATAGGCTACACATTCCAGACTGGGATCACGATCACCGTCACCAACCAGATCCAGCAGACCGGCACGGGTACCACGCAACTCAGTAGCTCGAGCACCGCCAACTTCACCCTGTCGTCCCCCACCCGACAGATACTGTCGAACATGCACCTCCTCTCCTGCACGGCAGCGGGAGCGGGAGTGCCGTTTCTCGCTACCAACGCCAGCATCGTGCCGCATAGCAATGTGAACTGGATCGTGCAGCGGGCCTTGTTTCCCGCGGGAGACTGACTCATGAAGACCCTCACTACGACAGTACCAGTAGCGAACGCCGTCGGTTCGATCTCCAAGATCGGGGTAGTCAGCTGGCTCGACTACAGCCACATCGCCTCACCCTACGGACAGATCATCTGCGCGGCGGTCGCGCCGAGCGGCAAGGCGTATCCCGGTCCTGGGCAATTCTACGCGCTCCAGGTCAGTGACTCCGGACTCTGCGTAGCACTCTCGGTCAACCCGGCTCCCGTCCTCACGACGGACCAGCTGATCGCGACGCCGGTGCAGCTCACAGGCACGCCGTACACGACGGTCGCGCAGCTCTACGACGCGACCGTGGGTACGCGCGCGGCCAAGCTCCTGGCCCTGGAGGCGCAGATGGTCGCGTGGGGTCTCTGGTCCGCGGGCCTCGCGGGGTCTTGACTTTTCTAACGACATCAGGTCTGCTCGCTCGGAGGAAGCGACGCGATGATAAAGCTCACCATCGACCAGCTGGTGAAGGCGGCCTACATGGGCAGCCTCAAGCGTTTTTTTGCCTGCGGGCTCGCGATGCCCGCCTGGAAGGCCCTGCGCCACACGGCGGAGGCATGCGAGAAGGAGGTCGCCGCGTTCGAGAAGAAGCGGGACGAACTCGTGGCCAAGTACGAGGGTAAGGTGCGACCTGACAAGAACGGCTGGGAGTTCGGCAAGCCCGAGCAGGCGCAGGTGTTCGGCGCCGAATTCGAGGAGCTGCTGCGCACGGAGGTCGAGGTGCCCGGCTCGCCGATAAGGCTGGACGACGTCCAGACCGGGGCGCTGACGGGAGAAGACAGCATCAGGCTGGCTCCCTTCTTCGTCGACTGACGCCATGAAGATCTTCGTGCTCGGCCTGCCTCACTCGCAGACGCTGGATCCGGCGTCGTCTTCACACACGAGCTGCGCTTTTACTTCTCAGATCTGGTACCTGTGCCGGATGCTCCACCGCCGCGGCCACGAGGTGATCCACCTGGGGACGGAGGGGTCAAACCCAGAGTGCACGGAACATGTCAGCGTGTCTACGCTCAAAGATTATGAGGCCCTCTACGGCAAGAAGCGCCCGACCGACTACTACGACACTAGTTGCGACGGCCCGAAGCAGCGCTACATGAACCTCTACGCCGCCCGGGTGAAGCTCGCGGTGGCGGAGAGGACGACCAAGAACTGGTCCGCCGTCGTCTGCAACACCTTCGGGGCCGGGGCCCAGCAGACAGCGTGCGAGGGGATCCCGCAGTTCGTCGTGGAGAGCGGCATCGGGTACAACTACCCCTGGTCCAAGTACCGGGTCTACCCGTGCTATGCCTGGCTCCACTTCCATCACGGCGTGGAGAAGAAGTACGCGGGAGACCAGTGGTACCACGTGGTGATACCGCACGCCTTCGACCCGGACCTGTTCGGCCCCGTCGTCGACGAGAAGCAGGACTACGCCCTCTACTTCGGGCGACTGCAGGAGGACAAGGGGGTCAGGCTCGCGGTCGACGTCGCACGCAAGATCGGACTGCCGATCAAGATAGTGGGACTCGGCAACCCGGCCCCCTTCCTCGGGCCCGGCGTCCAGTACCTCGAGCCCGTGGGCGCGAAGGACCGGAACGAGCTCATGCGGCACGCGAGGATGCTGTTCTGTCCTACGCGCTACGTGGAGCCGTTCGGCGGGGTGGCGGTCGAGGCTGCCCTCGCCGGCTGCCCTGCTATCTCCACCGACTGGGGAGGGTTCACCGAGACGATCGTGCACGGGGTGACCGGGTGGCGGTGCCGCACCATGGAGCAGTTCGTGTGGGCAGCCAGGCACGCGGGCGACGTGAAGCCGGCCGCGTGCCGGCAGTGGGCCTCCGCCAACTTCTCGCCCGACGTGATCGCTCCCAGGTACGAGGAGTACTTCGACATGCTCCTGCGGATGGAGCTGGAGAAGGACGGGTGGAGCTCCGCCCGGGACGACCGGCAGCAGCTAGACTGGCTCAGGCGCGAGTATCCCCGGTAGGCACCATGGAGCCGGAAGGGTTTCAGTCGGGCGCCTTCGAGGACGACGCGTTCCAGGTCGAGCTCGTCTTCGTGACCGCGTTCCAGCCGGACGCCTTCCAGGAAGACGCTTTCCAGATCGAGCCCGTCCTCACTCCCACGCTGGCAAAGGAGGTCAACGTAGACGGCGGCTGGTCCAACCAGGGGATCGAGCGGGTCGAGATCGTGGACGGTCCCACGCCGGTCCAGCTCCAGCGCTACCTCGACGGCCTCTGGGACGACGACGAGGACGCGTACGAGAAGGTCGAGCCGGACTTCGTGTTCGGCAAGGAGGAGTACCAGCGGGAGCGGGCGCGCAGGCGCGGAGGACGGCCCGAGCCGTACGCCGATCGGCCCACGAGCTTCAGCTTCGATCCCTCCCTGGACGACCACTCGCGCCACCGGGCCGTTATGCTGACTACCGACGCCGGCCTGCACGGCATGCCCCTCCTGAAGGTGGACGCCTTCCCCCTGCGCCACAAGCTCGGGGTGTTCGACCCCTCCTACGAGCGCCTCATGCGGGGAGGCACGATGGTCCGGCTCGAGCCGAAGGACGCCGCCGCCCTCCCCCACGTGGCCCGGCTGGCGCGTTTGCACCGCTACCGCCTGGTCATCTGGACACCCGTCGCCCTGTACCTCTTCGACAAGACGACGCTGAAGACGAAGGTGCCGGGCGCCGTCTGGATGGCGCTGGGAGCGAGCATGGCCCTGTGGCTCGGCTCCGAGGTGACGGCCCGCCGCGAGGATGACGCCCTACCGACCGAGCCGACCGATGAGATCGCGCAAGAGAGCGAGGAGCCGGCGCGCAAGAAGAGCAGGCGCCGCTAGTACATGTGGTAGCGCAGGCTGATCACGATCGCCGTGGCGCTCGTGTTCGAGCCGGCGAGCGCCGCCCAGATCTCCGTGTGCGGCGCCTGGATCTGGCACATGAACGGGCTCTCCAGCTCGATGTCGGTGGCGGCAGTGCGGGTGAAGCGGGTCCGGCCGATCTCCACCTGGCTCCCGCTCGGGCCCGCGTAGAGGACGATCTCGTAGACCCCGTTGTCGGGCACGGAGTCAAAGTTGATGCCGTGGATGTCGAAGTTGTCGGGGATCGTGCCGGCGGGAACGACCACGGACAGGGCTCCCAGCGTCCAGGCCAGGGCAGACTTGGTCACCGTCGCCCCGACGGCCATGGTCGGGTAGACCTTGGCGGCCGCGTGGTCGTGCGTGTCGGTCTTGAACACGTGCGAGGAGATGCTCGTCCCGTTCTCGTCGTCGTCTTTGTTGCCCACGACGTCCGAGAAGTAGACGTTGTCGGCCGAATTGACGCTCGGTACGGGTATGTTGGGGATCCAAGACATCTCAGATTATCTCCCAGTTGTCGGTCTCCGTGTTGGCGTAGAGCCAGATGGCCGAGCCGGAGACGTTGATCACGTAGCCCTCGCCGATCGCGCCGCCGATCGCGTCGGACCCGGAGGCGACCACGGTTATGGGGTTCGTGGTCGCGTTGTTGGCCGAGTCGATCACCACGATCACTCGCCCGTTGGTGGTCCCGGAGAGCGCCGGCAGGTTGATCGCGGACGTCCCGGTAGAGGAGTAGCTGCTCCGCAGCGCGACGTCGGTCGCCGTGACGTCGTAGTTCGACACGTCGACGTCGGTGTGCGGGAGGATGAAGGGACTCGCGACGCCGCCGCTAGGACCCGTGGGTCCCGACGGTCCCGACGGTCCGCTGGGGCCGCTGGGGCCGCTGGGGCCGCTGGGGCCGGATGGGCCCGCGGGGCCGACGCCTCCGGTACCGCCCGTCCCGCCTGTGCCGCCCGTACCTCCCGTGCCGCCCGTTGGACCAGAAGGACCCGGGACGTTTTACATTCCTCACTTGGCATGATAATGTCAAATCATGTCAAATTCCAAGATGGCGAGGAAACTTGGTTGGACCTTTCTCGCCATGGGCGCCGCGATCATTGCCGTTTGTAAGCCAGATGAGTGGGCAACCATGACAATAATTCTAGCAGTTAGTCTTCTTCTGGCTGGTCTGCTCTTTGAATATTCCATACGTGAAAATAAGAGAGAAATACACATAAGAAGTATAAGCAGACTCCGTACAATGAATTTCGTAGAAGAAACATCCTGGGAAGCCAAGCGTGAACTTTCCATTGAATGTCCATTGTGTGGTAAATTAACCATTCGCAAGTCACTTTGGAAAACACTGGGAAGGCAGGAATTGAAGTCGGAATACTGTTGCGCTGACTGTTATACGGAACGTTTTGGAAGACCGGCATTAGATCCGTTAGCAGAACAAGCTTTTCCAAGTTGGAAAAGACTTCTCAAGGATAAAAAGAAATGACTTCGCAGTATAACAAAAACAGTAACGAAGACCTCAGCTTTTTTCAGTTGACCGAACGGTATCCTGACGAAGTAAGTGCTGTCGAGTATTTCACCTCGAAGCGTTGGCCAGATGGAGTGGTCTGCGTCCGGTGCGGCTCCAAGCAGGTCTACGATTCCAACGCAGACCGTCGCTTGCCATTGTGGAAATGCGGCAAGTGCCAGCACCAGTTCACCGTGACGAGTGGGACAGTCATGCAGGACACGAAGCTGCCACTCCGCAAGTGGCTGTTCGCCTTCCACATGATCGGGGGGGCGAAGCAGGGCCTCTCTTCGAGGTACATCGCCCGCCAGTTGGGCATCACGCTCAAATCCGCGTGGCACCTCACGCACCGCATCCGCAAGACGATGGAGGATAATTCGCAGCAATTCACGGGCATCGTGGAGGCCGATGAGACCTACATCGGGGGCAAGAGGAAGCATGTGGGCAAGGGCTACCGCCGGAACAAGATCGCGGTGCAGACCATCGTGCAGCGGAACAAGGAGATGCGCGACGGCTCCACGGTCATCGGCAAGTCGCAGTCCATAGTGCTCGATCCGATGGCTGACAGGGTCGATGGCCGGACGCTCGGGGGCAATCTCCGCAGGCACACCAAGCCCGATGAGACGAGGTTGATGACCGACGAGAACCCTGCCTACCTGGAGGTCGGCAAGTCGTTCAAGTCGCACGAGAGGGTCCACCACAAGCACGAGGACTACGCCCACGTCGAGCCGCACTCGGGCCGCATGGTGACCACGAACAGCGCGGAGGGATTCACGGCCAACCTGAAGCGCCAGATCCAGGGCACACACCACAGCACGTCCAAGAAGCACCTCCCACGCTACCTGGAGGAGTACGACTACAAGTACAACACGCGCGACATGAGCGACACGGAGCGTACCGAAGCTGCCATCGCCAACATGGAAGGACGGCGCGTGACGCTCTACAAGCGGGCGTATGGGACGGGCGATGCTCTCATCGGTCACAAGTCGTCGGAGCGTGGAGAACAAGGCACCCTGCGTGGGCGCCATTCCAAGCGACAAAAATCAATGACCAAGCGACGAGACTAGAAATAGCCCAACAATTCAGCTCGGATCTCCTTGTACGTCCCCACAGCATCGCCAAGCAATCGAATCTGGCCCCACGAACTGAAATTCAATCCTTGCCCTAGATTGACGACCGGAGCACGCCGATGGTCACCCAGACCATAGTAGATGTAGCTGCCTTCTGCTGTGGTTTGGGAAAGTCGTCCCAATCGCAATACAGCACCGCCATAGCCTCCCACGCCAATTCGATAGTATCCTGAAAACGGAGCACCGGACGCCAAGTCAGCGTCAGTGAGCACGAAGAGAAGGAATGGCTGGCCAAAGCGGAACGCAATTCCTCCTCCGGTATCCACGTATCCATAACTGCATCGCGCGCCTGCACACCCCAGGTTACGGGCCTGATCGCCTCCGACGCGGATCATCCAAGCTGTTTTGGGAATCCAGCGATCGTAACCTGTCACCGACAAAATGTTGAGCAGTTTGGCCTCTTCAGGGAACAACCGATGGGCAGTGTTTTCAAACCGGATGCGAAGTTGAATCATCTCCAACTCAGCATCGTCGAGATAACCGCGTGACGGATCCAAGAAATCATGCAAGGCCAGGCGCAGGGAGAATTCCTCGAAGACCGCGTGCTGGGCTCCCTCCATGCCACTTGACAATCCCAGCCGTAATGGCCGATGGCCGGTTTCGGGGGCATCGTTTGCCGGTTGTGTGTTGATTCCCAGGGGCGGAATGCCCGTGCGCCCCCGCAGGATGAGCAACTCTCGTTCCTTGCGCTGGAATTCCGGCGAGGGAGCTTTGGTCGAATCTTCGTGGAAACGCAAGAGATCGTAAGCCGCATCAATGATGAACGCTTGGCGCTGGACGGATTGGTCTTCAATCAATTGTTGAGCATCACGACCCCGCATGCTCAGTGCTTCTGCCGCTTTGATCTCGTGGCCTGTCAGATGTGTTTTGCGATTCAAGATTTGGACACGCAATGACGGTCGCACCGCGTGTGCCTTGACCAGACCGGGAACCGACAGGACCACTCGCAGTGTTTCTGCCGGGAGGACCGGGCCATGAAAACGATCACTCAGCCGCAAGTTTGGATCAGCAACTTCAAGGAGTTCCAACAGGAAGTAGGAACAATTTTCAGTTGCGAAGTAGTAGTTGAAGTAAGTGTTGTGGGTTTCCCAGGTGTGCTCCACCAAGCGTTCAACCTGTGTCTCATCCAATGCCAGTTCGTACTCCCATAGATCACGACTCTCGATGTTGGAGTATTCCTGGATCTTCATGTAGTAAGGCATTACGTAGAAATGGCCAGCAAAGCCTCCGAAGAGACCTTTCCAGGCATAGACGAAGCCATTCTTGGTATCTTCATCGGCGGCAAAGTTGACGATGTAATCAATGGGATGGTTGCCTGCCCCGGTCCGGCGGGTGAGACGCAGGAAAGTGTGGCCGTACATGGAAGCGGGGCTGTTGATGTAGGCGGACGAGTAGACGAACGTGATTTTTTCTGGGGCGATAGATTGGCGCCAACTGGTGAAGAGGGGACAGGTCTGTTCGGGCAAGAGAGCCGTATCTATGGCCAATTCCTGCTTCAACCATGACCATCGGGCAGGGAAGCGGCATTGTGCATGCTGGCTCACCTCATCACTCGTCATCGCCGGCTTCGCGGGAGCAGCGAAGGCGATTAAGGTAGCCATCAACTCGGCATCAGGATCGGTTTCACCTACGGAACCCGCCAGAAAGAATCCCGATCCGTCAGCGCTGCTACGCCAGCCACCGAGGAGAGTGCGATGATAATGAAGCAGGACTTGCCACATGCGCGTGCGCGCGAGTCTTTGCACACGCGCTCGTGCCTGCAATTCGTTCACGTAAGAACGATCTGCTGAAGTGGATGAGCTGTACAGGCTCACATTCAGACAGATCAGCAAGAGTCTGAAGAGAATAGTGACTCGGCATCTCGCTGAAAAATGCCGAAACGAACGATTACTTGCGATGTTTGTGGCCGGCAACTAACGATGGGCGAGGTTCATTGATTCGCCCCTGGCACGGGCAAGCGCGCGAGCATCGGTGCATGTGGTTGCCAGCGACGACGATTCCTTGATCTGCTGCTTGATGTTTGCAAGCATTTGGATGGGATTGGTCGAGGGACTGGGCACAAGAATCTCAAACTTGTCTTGGGTCATCTTGGCGAGTGTTGGCTTGACGGAATCCTCACAGCCGAGCAGGGTGGCGAAGGAGGCCAAGAACTCACCCCCTCCAGCTGCCATATTGCCCTTCAAATCCTCGAAATTGACTTCAACAAATGCAGCCTGTTCACGCTCCGCCCTGATGACACCGCCAGTGGTGCAGTTGGATGTCCCGGAGGTTATGCCGAATGTTTGGATGCCAGTATGGTTGGAAGTGGATGCAAGGATCTGTGATCCCAGCGTGTTCTGGCGGCCGAAGAAAACTGAGCCCAGCCCGCATCCGGCTATCCCATATTCTGGACCTGCATAAACAGGACCGGCAGAATACATGGGAACAATGGGAGCGGTAGTAGTGGTGGTAGTGGTGGTGGTTTGTTGTGCGTGGATTGTGCTGCTGATGAGCAACAACATGGTCCCCAATCCGAATGCCAGTTTTCTCATGGATCGATGTCCTCCGTTGTTTGGGCCTCTATGTCGAGACGGGTTACCCTACGCTGGTTGCTTGTCTGCGTCAACGGATCTGGAGAGAGTCAACAGAGCATTGGGTAGGACACAAACATACATGTGGTAGTTCGGGGTCTATCAGATGACGCGGGGAGAATAGGTTCTCGCGGCTAGGAATCGAGCACCTTCGTCATCATGGTCCATGGCTGGTTCGTCATCCCGAAGGCTGAAAAATTTGCAGCAAAGCGCGTCAAGCACTTGCCAGTTTTAATTGTTGCGATTCGTAGAAGCTGATAGAGTTCTTGTGACGCTTGTGTTTTCAGGGTCGGTGCAGGTTGCCATTTCTTCTTCATTCGCCAGTCTGACTGGCGAGGAGGT
>Ga0187888_1004089_pt1 | contig 10932 bp, 10 predicted proteins | sample June2016WEW_7_40_FD_132987 | JGI IMG/M metagenome (GOLD analysis project Ga0187888, IMG submission 132987) | Peatland microbial communities from SPRUCE experiment site at the Marcell Experimental Forest, Minnesota, USA - June2016WEW_7_40 | ecosystem: Environmental > Terrestrial > Soil > Wetlands... | reverse complement strand
TGCAACAACGGTTGGCCGAGGCCGATCAGCTGCGGCGGCAACACCTTCAGCGCGCCCGCTACGACGCCGATTTGGCCCGGGAACGGTTCATGCAAGTCGATCCCAAGAATCGCCTGGTGGCCGACGCACTGGAAGCGAATTGGAACGAGAGGCTGCGTGCGTTGACCGAAGCCCAGGAGCAATATGAGCGACAACGCCAAGCGGATCGCGCCGTATTGGACCAGGAAAGCCGAAGCCGGATCTTGGCGCTGGTAGCCGACTTCCCGAAACTCTGGAAGGATCCCAAGACGCCGGATCGGGAGCGAAAACGGATGGCGCGGCTCTTGATCGAAGATGTCACCTTGATCAAGGGTGAACAACTCACCATCCAGGTCCGGTTCAAGGGTGGGGCGGTGCGGACGTTGATCTCGCCCCTGCCTCAGCCGTCCTGGATGATCTGGCAGACCAACCGCGAAGTGATCGCCGAGGTTGATCGCCTCCTCGACGACCACACCGACGGCCGAATCGCCGCGATGTTGAACGAGAGAGGCTGGCACCCAGGGAAAGGAGGGATGTTCACCAAAGACATCATCACCTGGATTCGGGATCACTATCGCCTCCGGAGTCGGTTTGACCGCCTCCGGGAAGCCGGGATGCTGACGCAGGTAGAGATCGCCAACCAACTGGGAGTGACCCAGTCGACCGTTCACAAATGGAGGCAAAGCGGGTTACTCAAGGCCCATGCGTACAACGACAAGCCGGGGTATGTGTACGAGCCCGTAGGCACAAACGCCCCACACAAGCAGCAAGGTATTAAGCGGACGGATCTACCTCGATTCCCGACGGCTTCCACTGAGAAGACGAAAGAGGTGCAAGATGAAGCCTAGCCCTTCCGGTCGTGCATCCCTTCCCCGAGCAGGAAGGCCCGTCGCACCCAGCGCGTCACACAGTGATACCAGCCTGTCACGGCAGGATCAACCAGATGGGCACGCGCAATCGTCATGGGCGGATCTCCTGGGATGATCCGCGCAAACTACCGAATCCAACCCGCTGAGTCAATACTGCTATGCATGTCCTCGATCTCATGCTTGCCAACTGGAGGCCAGGCAAACGCTTGGGGGACATCCCCTGTCCCAAGCTCGTGATCGGCGGCGAGAAGGACCCCTTGGTCAACGCCGTGATCGTGGAGAAGGCGGCCGCGGCCCTCGGAGCCCTTCGCGTGCTGATGCCCGGTGTCGATCACGGCCTGATCATCGAACAATCTGATACGTTCGCTATCTATGTAGCGAAGTGCATAATTACAATCAACCACCCGAAGAGCAGTGAGGCTAACACCGGGTGAGTGGAGGAGCGTGGCTGAGTGTGAACGCCATCCAGGACGCGCTGGACCAAGCTGGGGTTTTTTGCCCAACGCCGCAGAAGGTTCAATCCAGAATCAGGCCAAGGGTTTTTGCCTAACGCCCAATGGACGGAAAACACTTGTTTCTCGTCGAGTCACCCATGAAGCATTAACCAATTCTTTACCCTACTATACCTTTTCGGCGCGTTGGGCAAAAACCCCCGTTTTGGAACGGCGGCGATACCAGACTCTGTGGAAGCACATCTGGTTGGGCATGTCTCGACGGTCGGGCGACTCGATGTGATTGAAGGTCCATTCGACGATGAGCCGGCCCGGTTCTCGAAGTTGATCGAGCAACTGGGTCTCGAACTGATGGCAGGCTTGGGGCGTCAGTTCAGACTTGCGGAATCGGACGATGAGGCGACCGATCTGGGTGATCACCAGAATCAAGCGAACGGTCAGCGGGAACAAGGAAGTGGCGAAGTGAGTTGCCAAGAGGAGTGAGGTAACGTAGCATGGTCCATCGATCGTCCTTTCCAGGAAAGTGACGGGTTGAAAACCGTCCGATCACTTCACGAGAAAGGCGACTCTTTTTCAATGGTCGCTGAGCGGTTGAGGGAGGGACTGCCGCCGCTCTGAGCAGGAAAACCTCGCGGATTTCCCGGAAATCCTCGGCACTGGCGCGATCGCACCCTACGCGATTGAGAGGAGAACCGCATGCGTCCGTTGCTCGTCTTTGCAATCCTCTTCGGAGTCCCGTCTCCGGCCCCGTCTCAGGTTCGCCTGCGCGACCCGTTTAAAGTGGCCGCCGTCGAGTTCGATCCTCAATTCTTGACGCTCGATAAGAACTTGACGCGCATCGGCGCGGTTGTCGAAGAGGCCGCCAAGGCCGGGGCCAAATTGATCGTGCTGCCAGAGACGGCCACGGCGGGTTATATCTACAAGGACTTTGCCCAACTGAAGCCGTTTCTCGATCCCATCCCGGGCAAGACCACTCGCCTCATCGAGCCACTGACCAAGCAGTACGCTGTGCACGTAGTCGTGGGGATCTCCGAGGAGGACCCGGCCACAGGGCTGAGCTACAACACGTCGGCCCTGATCGGCCCCGACGGCTATATCGGCAAGTATCGCAAGATCGGCCTCAACCCGACCGACCAACTCTTTTTCAACCCGGGCAACCTCGGTCTCCCGGTCTTCGACACGCAGCTCGGTCGAATCGCGCTCAATATCTGTTTCGACGACGTTTACTGGGAACTCGGCCGTTTGCCGGCAGTCAAGGGTGCCGACATCATGGCCTACATCTCCTCCTCTGGCCGCGAGTTCAAGGACGAGCCGGGCGCCTGGTACAACCACTCGACCATCAGCATGGTGCAGTCGATGAACGCCTGGAACGGCATGGCCCTGGTGGCGACCGACCGGAAGAACACGGAGACCAACCCGGCGACCGGGACTGCGGTGTATTACGGCGGCGCTGCCTCGATCTGGTCGCCGACCGGGAAGAAGATCGCCCAGGCCCAGGCGACGTCCGCCCAGACACCCCCGCCGCCGGGCTCGCCTCCCTTGATCCTTTACGGAACGATCGATCCCAAAGAATATGACAATCCCATCAAGGCTCGCCTGAAAGAGCGCCGCCCGGAACTGTACCGTGACCTTGCGTACTACCGCGCCCCCTTGGACGAGCGCGCCAGCAAGCGGAGTCATCACGTGAACGCGGCTCTCGCGCAGTACACTCCTGTGCAGGGCGATACCCGGGCCAATTTCGAGAAGATCCAAAAGCTGCTTGATGCCACGGTGGAAAAGCCGAACCTGATCGTCGCGCCGGCCTATTCCTTGACCGGCGTCCCAGCCAACGCGGCGACGGCCAGGAGGTATGCCGAGAAACAGGATGGACCGACCCTGAAGCGCTTTGCCGGCCTGGCGATCAAGACCAGGATGCACGTGGTGTTGAGCATGGTAGAGCAGGCAGGCGACAAACTTCATCACACGGCTGTGCTCATCTCCGACAAGGGAACCGTCACCGGCACCTATCGCAAAACCCACCTGGATGAGGGGGAGAAGCGCTGGGCCGCTGCGGGGGACGACCTGCCCGTGTTCGATACGCCTCTCGGGCGGATCGGCATGATGTTGGGCAGCGACGTCTGTTTCCCGGAAGTGTCGGGCGTGTACGCAGTGCGGCGGGCCGACATCCTGGCGATCCCAAGCGACTGGCACGGACAGTACGGCGGACAGCTCGACGTCTGCGAGAAACTGTACGTCCGGACATATCCGAAGAACACGATGATCTACTGGCATGCGATTGCCCGCACGGCCCAGGCGTATACACTGGCCGCCAACTACGTCGGCGGCGCGGGGGGCTACAAGGGCAGCAGTGGACTATTCTCCCTCGATCCGGTCGAGGGATACGTCCCTGCGCGTGTGGCGAGTCAGGGGCGGGAGGAACTTTTTCTTGGCTCGTTCGAGACGCTGGGCCGTGAGGACTGGTGGATGAATCAGCGCCGGTTGATCATCGGCCGCAACGTCTCGGTCATTCCACCGCTAACGTTCCCCTTGAATCCCAACGCCTTCCACGAGTGGCAGCGCCGGCCTGGTTTTGACTTCACCGTCTGGGCTCCCTTTCAACAAGGGAACCAATAGTGTTCGGCACGCATTTTGCTCTGGCCCTTTAGTCAGTAGTCATGCTGCCAAGACAGAAAAACGAATCTGCTAATTTAATCTCTGCGAATGGGTTTGGCTGGAGGGGATTCGGGCGAGATCAGGCACACGGAAGTGTCGATTGAGCGCAACTCCGCGCAGCACGGAACACCGCAACCGGTTCCGGCGGAAAACCGATCCCGAGACAGGTCTGCCCTTGCTTGATTCTTGACTGGAAACGGGAGACTCTCATGGTGGACCAGAACCATGGCACGGGCGCGATTCCGCAGCGGCCGCTCGGTCGCACCGGCGTCAAGGTATCGGCGCTGGGGCTTGGCGGCCATCACCTCGGCGATCTCAAAACGGTGGACGAGGCCATATGGCTTGTCCACGAGGCCGTCGATGCCGGCATCACCTTTTTCGACAACTGCTGGGAGTACTGGAATGGCCGCGCCGAGGACTGGCTCGGCTTGGCCCTCAAGGGCCGCCGCGACACGGTCTTCCTCATGACCAAAGTCTGCACCCACGGCCGTGGCGCGGACCTGGCGATGACGATGCTCGACGAATCGCTACGTCGGCTCCAGACCGACCACCTTGACCTGTGGCAAATCCACGGCGTCTGCTTCGATAACGAACCCGAGCTGGCCTACGCGAAGGGGGGCGTCATCGATGCGCTGGACAAGGCCAAGAAACAGGGCAAAGTGCGTTTCGTCGGCTTCACGGGCCACAAGGACCCGAGCATTCATCTGGACATGATCCGCCGCGGCTATCCGTTCGACACCGTGCAAATGCCGCTCAACTGCCTGGACGCGACCTTCCGCAGCTTCGAGACGCAGGTCCTGCCCGAGCTTAATCAGCGCCGAATCGCAGCGCTGGGTATGAAGCCCATGGGAGGCACGGCAACCGCCGTCAAGTGCGGCCTGGTCAAGGCCGAGGAAATGCTGCGGTACGCGATGAGCCTGCCAGTCGCCACCACCATCGCCGGCATGGATTCCGTCGACGTGCTCCGCCAGAACTTGCGCGTCGCGCGCGGCTTCACGCCGATGACCACCGCGGAGATGCAGGCCCTACGCGACCGCTGCGCCGAGACGGCCGGGGATGGCCGGCACGAAGTTTATAAACTCTCCCTCCGGTTCGACAACCCGCAGGCCCGATGGTCGCATTGCATCCCGCTTGACGCCACTCAGAAGGAGGTCCAGGAAATGTTGTTCAAGGAAGCCGGCGGCCCGTAGCGGCAGCGCTTCGCTTTTTCGCCTGTGCCGCCCTACCCTACCGTCTCCTTAAAGATGGCGGATAGGTAGGAGGGGGCAAAAGGAGAGATTCTCATGAACGAATCCCACGAAAATCTAATCGTTCACAACCTAGGCCGACGCGGCTTCCTGCAACGTGCCGGCCTGCTTGGCGCCGGCGCGGCCCTGTCCGAGTCCTTGCTCCAACCCCAGGAGGGGGCGCCCCAACTCGAGTTGAGCAATACCGGCCCCGACAAGATCCCGCATAAGCCCTTCGGGCGCACCAAGGAGAAGGTTTCCATCATCGGGCTGGGTGGCTATACCTTGGGCAGCGCTCCTTCCCTCAAGGAAGCCATCATGATCGTTCACGAGGCGATCGATGCCGGCGTAAACTTTTTCGACAACGCCCGGGAGTACCACGAGGGCAAGAGCGAAGAGTGGATGGGCGAGGCCCTCAAAGGGCGGCGCGACAAGGTCTTCCTGATGACCAAGGTTTGCACGCACGGCCGCGACAAGAAGGTGGCCCTGCGCCAACTCGAAGAATCGCTGAAGCGCTTGCAGACGGACCACCTTGACTTGTGGCAGATCCACGAGTGCGTCTACGACAACGATCCCGAGCGGCACTTTGCAAAGGGCGGCGTGATCGAGGCATTGGACGAAGCCAAAAAGGCCGGCAAAGTGCGCTACGTCGGTTTCACCGGCCACAAACACCCAGCCATCCACCTGAAGATGCTGTCGTATGATTATCCATTTGACAGCGTGCAGATGCCTCTGAACCCATTCGACGCCAGCTACCGCAGTTTCCAGAAGCACGTACTCTCCGAGGTCAACGAGCGCGGCATGGCGGCCTTGGGCATGAAGAGCTTGGGGGGAAATGGGCAGCCGATCATCAAGGGTGTGGCAACTGTCGAAGAAGCCCTGCGCTACTCCATGAGCCTCGCCGTGGCGACCACCATCAGCGGCGTCGACTCCCTGGCGGTGCTGCGCCAAAACCTGGCGATTGCCCGCGGCTTCAAGCCCATGACGGCCGACGAGATGGAGGCGCTACAGAACCGCTGCGCCTCAGCCGCCGGGGACGGCCACCTGGAGCTGTACAAATCGACGATGAAATACGATGGCGAAGTGGGACGGGTGCAGCACGGTTTGCCGTCGCCCAAAGAGCTGCCGCTCTAGCCGCTGAGGATTCGAGTCATACCGTCGGACCGTTCAATCACCAATCACGTCATCACAGGGAGCTTTCCATGCCGGAAGTGCCGAGACGAGACTTCGTGGCGGCGGCCGCGGCGTTCGCGGCCGCCGCGACCGCAACGCCGGCAAGCCCGAAGCCGGCCGAGGCCGGCGACCCGAGCTTCCAGAACAACGTCCCTGATCCAATTCTCGCCGGAGACGAACTGCCGACCTTCAAATTCGAGCTGCGGAAGTCCGAAGGCAAGGTGATCGGCCACTGCTTCGACAAGGAGGCGACTGTCAAGCTACTTCCGATCTCCAAGGGGATCGCCGGCGTCTCGATGAAGCTCGAACCGGGGGCGATGCGTAAATTGCACTGGCATGCCACCGCTGCCGAATGGGCCTTCGTCATTGAGGGGAACCGTCACGAGAGGAGACCGTTATGAGCGACACGAGGGGGGATAGACATGGGATGGGCATGGGACTGGTCGGGCCGATGTCGAACTATGCGTCGCCACCGCAACCGGTGGAGAACGTGCCGTATGCCAACCTGGACGAGATGCACGCGTTTGCGCGGCGATGGCGCGATGAGCATCGGGGGCAGTGGTTCACGGCGGGCAAGCTTTCCGGGTTCTGCTTGCATAGCGGAAAATCGAGGCGCCTCCCGCCAGGCTGCGCCAGCCCGACGCCCTCAGCTTCAGCAAGGGAGGTTACAAGAGACATTGCCAATCCCGCTCCGAAAATGAAACGGCCCTGCCTCTCCCGGCCGGCAGCGCCGTTCCGGAATCCGCGACCCGGCGAATCAAGCGGCTGCCCTCAGCTCGCGGCCGAGCATCGCGGTCAGGTCGTTGACGCGCTTCATCTTGGGAACTTCGTCAAGGTCGATGGCGACGTGGTAACGGTCCTCGATCAGCATGATAACGCGGACCAGGTCCAGCGAGTCGAGCGCGAGTTCCTCGAGCAGCAATGTTTGTGGAGTGATCTCCGAGTGCTTGGACTTGGCGGAGACGGCATGGATCAGACCGACGACAACCGGAAAGAGCTCGCTGGACGATTCCACTGTTTTCAAGGAACTCATCATGGACCGCCTCGTTTGGGAACGGGAACAGGCCAGCTTCTAATGCCATGATCCAAAAGTCGTTGCGTCGGCCGAGGAATTGGAACAGGCCGGGGCCATCCACGCAGGGAAGAAAACCGAGAGATGGAAGATGGCCGCGAGAAAACGAACTGCCATTGCACTTGAGATCTTCGGTCGATCGATTCGCAGAACTTCAGTTTTTTTTGCGATTCTGTCAAGCACGATCGGCAAAGACGGTCCCCCGGCTCCACGGGCGAAATGGCCTTGCGGACATGCCAGTGGCGAGGGGTTCATTGACGCCGACAAGACGATTTCCTGATCTGCGCCTGGAGTCCCGAGGACGCGGGCTCTTGCCGGACCTCATGAGCGGCGCCTGTTTTTCGGCCGGAAAACGCACTGGTGCGTTGATGATAACGCGAAAAGCAACTATAATAGGCGGCCGTACAGGTGTGGCAGGTCATCGCTCGCACGGTTGTTTTCGCGTGCGGACCGGGGGCACGGGCCTTCGGTTTTCACATTACTTTCGGATGGCCTTGCCCGTCTGAGACCCCTCGAAGGAGCAACATCGTGACTAAGACGTTGAAATTCCAAGCGCTGGCGCTGGTTGCAAGCATGGGTCTGTGTGCGGCCCTGATCAGCGGCTGCAATCCTGAGGAACCGGCCAAGCCGGTCACTCCTCCCCCGGGTCCGGCCGTCACCAAGACAGCACCGGGCAAGATGGAGACGAAGGCCCCGCCTGCCGCCGTCACTCCGGCGAAGGAACCCGAAAAACCGAAGTGACACCGATCTCCCGCGGTCGAGCTCGGCTCGCCGCGGCGAGCTCAATTCCTAGAACCGGCTACGTATCCAACCAGGCCGCGTTCCCACGGGGAGCGCGGCCTGTTTCGTTGCTTCAGAGGCCCCTTTCCGCAAAGCTGGACTCTCAGGTGCCGCGCCCCTGGACGACCGGGTTCTCCAGCGTGCCTATGCCGTCGATCGTGATCCGGACCAGGTCGCCCGCCTGGAGGCTGAAATCATCAGGAGGCACGATGCCGGTGCCGGTCAGAAGGATCAGGCCGCCTGGGAAGTGATTGTCCCGTCCCAGCCATTCGATCAATTCCCCGAAGGAGCGGACCATCTGGCCGGCAGAGGTGTCGCCCGCGTAGATCGCCGTTCCCCCGCGGTCGATTTCCAGGCGGATCTCGATGTCTGTCACCGCCGGCATGAACGAGGCCAGAGTGATACCCGGCCCCAGGGCGCAGCAACCGTCGTAAACCTTCGCCTGGGGAAGATACAAGGGGTTCTCGCCCTCGATGTCACGAGCGCTGACGTCGTTGCCGATCGTGAAGCCGACCAGCTTCAACCCAGGTGAAATCACCAGGGCAAGCTCCGGCTCGGGAACGCACCATCGACTGTCGCCGCGAACCCGGATCGGCTGGCCGTGCCCCACCACCCGACTGGGAGTGGCCTTGAAGAAAAGCTCGGGGCGGGCAGCACGATAAACCTGGTCGTAGAACGAACCCCCCTGCTCTGACTCCTCCTGGCGTGCCAGCTTGCTGCGCTCATACGTGACCCCCGCGCCCCAGACTTCTTGACTGTCGATGGGTGCGTTCACCTGGATCGACGCGAGGTCCAACCGCTGTCGCGAGGCGGCCAGACGCGCCTGGATCTTGTGCAAAGAGTCCTCCGCGTGCAGAATCGCGGAGAGGGCCTGGGGCCCGGAGGCAAGAGGAACGACCTGTTCTCCCTCGATCAGGCCCACCTGGGGAGTCGAGTCGGAATCGGTTGTGAACTTGATCAGACGCATGCTCGGACCTTCCCGGTGAGTTGGTATCTCGCGAGCCTGCCCGGAAATGAGGGCACGGGGCTCAGCTTATAAAGTCGAACGGGTCCAGTGGCAAGATAACGGGCGTGGTCCGGTTCTGTCATCTGACGACTTCCTCGAGCATGGCAAAGGTCAGTCGGCGACTCGGCCGGCTTTCTTTGAGCTGTCCAGGAGACGGTCATGCCTGAGCGGATCTTCATCGTCGGACACGGCGCGGTGACCTGTCTGGGTCGGGACATGGACTCGACCTGGCAAGGGCTGCTCTCCGGCCGGTCGGGGATTCGCCGCCTCGCCGCGCTGGGTGCCGAGGCGTTTCTTCAAGACATCGCGGGGATTGTCGAGAACCTGGAGCCCGATGCCGGGACCGGCGATCGCACCCTGCATAAGCTTTCGGCCCGGTTTCTTCAGCTTTCCATGAAGGCGGCACGTGATGCCTGGGCCGACTCCGGGATCGATCGTTGCGGCGGCCCGGTCGACCGCAACCGGGTTGCCGTCGTGGTCGGGTCGGCATTCGGAGGAGTGGACTTCCTGGAAGCGCAGCAGGCCCGGATGAGAAAACGCCAGGACCTGTCAGTCAGCCCGTTCCTCGTGCCGGGCATGCTGATCAATCAGGCCGCCGGGCAGGTCTCGCAGCATCTGCGGCTCTTCGGCCCGAGCGTGGCGCCGAGCAATGCCTGCGCGTCGGGAGGGCACGCCATCATCCTGGGCGCGATGTATCTCTGGTCCGGCGATGCCGATCTCGCGCTGTGCGGGGCCAGCGAGAGCGCGTTCATGCCGGCGATCGTCAACGGGTTTTCCAGCATGAAAGCCCTGCTGCAAAGCAAGCCCGGGGACCGTTCCCAGGCCGATCCCGCGCAGGCGAGCCGGCCGTTCAGCATCGACCGCGCCGGGTTCGTGATGGCCGAGGGCGCCGCGATGCTCGTGCTGGCCACCGAAGCCGCGGTCCGCCGGCTCGGCCTCGTGCCGCAGGCCGAGTTGCTTGGCCATGCCATGAACTCCGACGGCTATCACATGGCCATGCCCAGTCAGGAGCGAATCACCGAGTGCGTGACCGCGGCCCTGGCCCGCGCACGCATCGCGCCGGGTGCGATTGACTACTACAATGCTCACGGCACGAGCACTGCGCTCAACGACCAGGTCGAGACCCGGGTGATCAAGACCGTTTTCGGCGATCACGCCCACCGCCTGCCCGTCAGTTCGATCAAGGGGGCATTGGGACACAGCCTTGGCGCGGCCGCGGCGATCGAGGCGGCCGTCTGCGTCCGGGCGATCCGCGACCAGTCGATCCCGCCGACCATCAACTACCGGCAGGACCCGGAGCTCGACCTCGATTACGTCCCCGATCATGCCAGGCCAGCCCGCCTCGCGAGGGTGATGAGCGCATCGTTCGGGTTCGGCGGGACCAACAACGTTCTGATTTTCGGCGAACCGCGACTCTGATTTCTCGGCGGTTCAAGTGGCCCTCGACGACCTGGCCCGGAAATGAGCCGGGTTTACCCGTCCAGGGCGTGATTCTTATAATAGAGCGGACCTGGAGTGCGAACTCCAGTTTCTCGAGAGTTGCCAACCGCGTCGGGGCATCAGCACAGGAAGAGGTCCTGCACATGGGAGTGAGTTCCGGTCGAGCGCGGGTTGCCGACCTCGCTTTTCAGGTTTTCAACCGTGCAGTCCATCCCGACTGGTTTGCAACCCGAGTTTACCGCCG
>Ga0187888_1004087_pt1 | contig 10937 bp, 10 predicted proteins | sample June2016WEW_7_40_FD_132987 | JGI IMG/M metagenome (GOLD analysis project Ga0187888, IMG submission 132987) | Peatland microbial communities from SPRUCE experiment site at the Marcell Experimental Forest, Minnesota, USA - June2016WEW_7_40 | ecosystem: Environmental > Terrestrial > Soil > Wetlands... | reverse complement strand
GGCGTATTCGTGAGTGTCACGTGATTTGATCGGCCCAGAGGTAGTTCCCATAGCTCCCAAAACCCGAGCAATACACACTGGCAGGTGCGCACCAGCGTGGCGGGGACGGCGAACGAGAGCGCCATCAATGACGAACGACGGGATGCCACGCTCCCTATCGGCGGCGAGCATGGCCCAGACCCGGCTGAGCGTCGCGAAGCAAACGCACCCGTCGCGAAGGACTTCGTAGCGGTCGGGGCGACGCTCTTCCTGGACGAGTCGGAGGATGACGCCACCCTCCGAGCCCACCTTTTCCGGCTCGAAACCCGCCGTGCACCAGTTCCACACGCGATGGATGCCGGGCGTTGGCCGCCCATCACGCGCTGAACAGCCGATCCGATTCACCGGGGCCGACCAACAGTCCTCTGGCGGAATGACCTCCTCCGGAGCAAATCCGCCGAGACGGCCAATCTCAGCGCGAAGGGCACTGAGGTTTGCGACGGGGACTTCAGGAGCCCAAGGTGAGAGCCGTTGATGTCCGGAGAGCCGCCCGAGCCTGGCTCGTAGGTTGAGCGGCACCAGGCCGAGGATGGCGGCAGTGTCGCCATCCAGACTCGTCCGGACGAGACGAGGTCGTCGGACAAAGTACCTCCTGGCAGGCCAGCGTGCGTCAATGCAAGCCTCCAGAACGCCCCCCTCGACCCACGCCCGCAGCACATCCCACCGCAGCGACCAATCCATATCGTTCCCGAAGGCCAGCTCCATGATCCGGAAAAGCTCAGCCTCTTGAAGACCGCTTACGCGGGCGGCAGAGGCGGCGAGGGCCGCAGCGAAGATTTCGACACCAGGGTGGGGCGATGCAGTCGGAGGTGAATTGGTTTCCTCGAAAATGGGCCGTCTGAGGTCGGCGTTTTCGCGGGGCAACCCTTGGACAGAGCAGAGCGCACGATAGCGTCTGTGGAGTGCAGTCGAGATTGGCTCAGTGTTTTCGAATCTGTATTTCGTAAAGCACTCCCGCCAGAATCTGGCTGCGCTCTTGCCCAAAGCCGCGCGCCGTGGCTCTGTCGGGGATTCTAGTCGGCCCACGAAGGTCAGCCGACGCTCTAGTATGTCCGCCCGCCAGTCGTACCCGGGCAGCTTGCCTCGGATCCACTCTCCGACCGCGGCACCCAGGTACACGGCTTCGTCTCGCTTGGTTGGGACGTGGTCGTCGGACGACCAGCACGGGAGGCTAGGCAGCAGGTCCTCGACATCGGAAGTGCGACCCTCGACGAGAAGGCGTTGCGTTTGAGCCGGGCTAGGGTCCTTGAACTCGGTATGGGCCGGCACGCGCTGAAAGAACACCTCACATTGGGTTTCGGGACAGTCCTCACCCTTTGCACTAATCAGCCACCGGCCAGTGAGATCTCCTGCTGGCAGTCTCCATGAGCCGTCTCCGAGGGACTCCAGCGCAACAGTCGAAGCGTCTGGTTCAGAAACGGGTCTAGCTAGTACCTGGGTGGCCCCGGGTGCCAGGATGTGAGGCAAGAGGCCACCAAGACCCAGAAAGCCCTGACCGACCCTGACGCCCGTGCCGTCCGCGACATCTACGTCGAATTCCCCGGCCATTGAGAGGGAGGAGTCGCGTTGCGGAAACTCAAGGTCGCGCACGAAGTGCCAATCGGGAAACTGCGATGGCACGGTGTCTCCGATCTTGGCCCCGACCCCCTCAATCCGTCTGTCGAAATGAGGTCGGGCGTTGGCGCGCACGAGCGCGACGGCGCGCCCATCTGCAGGAACCGTACGTGACCATTCCATGTAGAAGCCAGTCCGTGGAAACAACAGCGTGCCTCGCGATACCGCCTCCGAGAGAGTTGGAATTCGTATCTCCGCGGCGAGCAGCCGGCGTACCACGTGCTCGGGCTCGTCCGAATCATCTTCAAGAACCCACCGGCTGCCTGGAGCGCCCCCTTGCCACTCTCCCGCCCGCAAACCCAGCGAGGTAGCTTGGTCTTCCGTCCGAACGAGGAGAAACGGGTGGCAGACGTTGTCGCAGACACAGGCAAGCAGGCGCACCTGCTCGTCGGCGCCGGGGGGAGATGGCCTACGCCAGGCCCCCTGTACTGCGTGCCAGAACGGATGGCGGACCGTCTGCCGTTCTGCAAAATCCTCAAACTGGTAGCGAAAGACGTCGGTGAACGACTTCAGTTTGGATCCGACAGCTGCGAGAACCTCACTCACGATGGGCTGGATTTCACCGGCTGCGAGGTGCGCCAGGGCCTCGTCCAACCGCTCTCGATCACGTCGGCTTGGGAACGTCAGCGCTAGCGAATAGAATATGTTCCGCCAGCCAGCCGCCGGGCGGGCGGGAAGGTAGAGGGCGCGGAAGGCCTGATCGGGATCCTTGTCTGCTCGGCGAGCCGTGAGCCACGTTCGGAGCTCTTCCCAGAGGTCCGGCAATGGGGCGGTATCGTTGTTCATTCCGTTCCCGCAGAGCTCCTGGAACTTCTCTACGTAATTGTCTTCGCTCGAATATTCTGCAGCAGCGATGCAGGAAACAAACAGCGCCACGACACCGTCGGGCGGCTGCAATCGCTCTGGGTGTTCGGCGGGGTGGAATTCGGCTTGGAACGTTGCCTTGCGAAGCGCGTTCTGGAAGACAGAAATGAGGTCGCTTCGCGCTGCCTTCGGCGATGCGAAGGCGTTCTGACTCGCGACAAGGAGTTCCTCGTCGGTCACAACGAGGTAGTTGACCACCCGATCATATTCGGGACCGTCCATTGAGACACCGAAGTAGTGTCGGACCAGTCGGTCGGTCCACTGCTGGTAACTCAGAAGTGACACGCAGCACCTCCGCTCGGGAGCAGACTCCGGGTCGTCGCCCCGTGGCTGGGACCTGGTGGACGAAGATCAGTCGCCATGTCACCGCGCTCCTTGCGGCCGAATGCCACTTTGAAGCTCTTCCAACGACAGGATTATCCCCCGGCGCCGATGAACCATGGCGTGGCAGTTCGCGCAGAGGCATCTCACGTTCTGCGGAGTACCGTTCATCGTCGCCCATTCTCATCGCCACTCTTGTGCAGCGTCCGGCAGATGCTGACGACTCGTGTGACCACGCGTTGGTTCACAGGCCGACAGTCGTGTTCCCAGACCCGAACGACCGTCCAGCCAGCCTCTCGGAGCCGCGCTGTCTGGCGTCGGTCTCGTTCCTTATTCGCTTTGAGCTTGGGCAGCCAGTAGGCGGTGTTGGACTTCGGGTAGGTCGCATGTTCGGGACAACCGTGCCAGAAGCAACCATCAACCAACAGAACGACTTTCGGGACGGGGAACACGATATCGACGGCGATGCTCTCAATGCGCCGATGCAACCTGAAACGGAGCCCTGACGCATGCAGAGCGGAGCGGAAGGCGACCTCGGGCCCGGAGTTCTTCTGCTTGATCCGTCGCATGATCTCAGAGCGCGTCAAGGGCACATGTCGCGTCTCTCCTCGGCGCATTGCTCCCCTCATACGTCCGAGGCGCCCGGCGAAGCGTGGAACGCTAGTCGGAGGACTTTGTCCGGACGCCGGCGTTCAAGCTCAGTCATCGGGGCATCACTTCGCTTTCCGTGTTGCGCGACGTGATCCAAGAGCGCCTCCGCAAGTGCCCTGGCGAGTCTCGGTGGGACCGCGTTGCCGATCATCCGCCCGACCGCCTTGCGATTCAGCGTCTGGTCGCTCGGCCAGAACTCGTAAGAACGGGGGAAGCTCTGAAGAAGCGCCGCCTCGCGCAATGTGATGGAGCGGTCCTGCTCGGGATGACCAAACCTTCCGTTGCCGATTCCTGTGCAGAGTGTCGTCATTGTCGGCGACGGTTGATCCCACCACATCCGGCCGTAGATGGATCCGTATGACTTGCCGGACTCCTTGCGGTGGCAGTCGAGGACGAGAGAGTTGGGCCAGGCTCGACGACTGCCCCCGTTGTGGGGCGTTGCGCGGATGCGCTTCAGGTTCATCGGCGACAGCAGGGCTGCCACATGGAGCGGATCGTTTGGATCCACCTCCCCAGCAGCCAGCCGTGGGAGGTCGCCGATGGCGTTCCGCACGGTCTTCCACTGACTGGGATAGCGGCACCGTCCATCCGGAACCGCTATCGGTCCTAGACGGGACGCAAGCAGCACCAAGCGCCTGCGAGCCTGCGGAATCCCGTACTCAGCGCAGTGCACGAGCTTCCAGTCGACAAAGTAGCCTTGCCGCACTAGCGTCCGGACGAAACGATCGAAGACCTCACGACCTCGGTCCGCGAGTTCGGGAACGTTCTCCATCGTTACGAATTCCGGCAGGATTCCTGTGGCGAAGCGGCCGAAGTTGTCGAGAAGATCCCACGCCTCATGCCCACGCTTGCCGTTCGTCAGTTTCGAAAACGGCTGGCAGGGTGCACAGCCTGCAAGAACCCTGAATTTGTCAGTGTCGAACAGCTTCCTGATGCTCGTGCAGTTCTTGTGTGCAACGTCCCAGCAAAGGAATGTGGCCCCCGGATTGTTCTTCACGAAGGCGTGCTTGGCCTGCTCGTCGATGTCGATGCCTGCGTTGACATTGATGCCAGCCTGCAGGAACCCATGTGTGAGACCACCGGCACCGCAGAAGAGATCCACGGCGCAAATGGGGCTCGTATCCAAGGCACCGGCCAAGCGGTCGCTCATTGTCCGCTCCCCGATTCCGTACGCTTCGGTTCAGACATCCTTGATGCCTTGCCAGGTAGGTGACTTGGACAGCGCTGCGCGCCGTACAGGGTCACGTTCACCGTCCAGTTCACGCCCAACTGCCACCGTCGCCTTGGGCGGCCATCGCAGCCTCCCAGGCGCGGATTCAGCCATCAACCGCCTCTTTCTCGGATGTCCAGAGGCGCCCGATCTCATGACCGAGCATGCCTATTGTGTTTTTGGAAAGCCCGAGAGATTCAGCCATCTGATCCGCCAGAAGCCATCGGTCTTGCATCGGAGCTTGTCGATCGACGGACAGATCGGGATGGTACCACCACGCCGACTTTGGCGTCAACGCGACGGACACGCGCCGACGTGCTCGGCTATCTGTGAAGTGTCAAGTAGCCAGAAGAGCGCAGATCTTGTCCGAAGTCGGCGGGTCGGCCACCGGTCAGAGACGCCAGAGATCCATGGCTCCGCGTGTCTCGCCATGGGCTGATTTTGGGACTGGACGCAAGGATGTGAACGCCACGCCGAACGGAAGTCGTTCTCGTCTGACCCGATGAAGCCCCGACGCGCCAATCGAACGTGGCCGCCAGTTGAATCAGTCATCGCCGCGGGTCAAGTCTGACGCATATGCAAATCCAGCCCCGATTCGGCTATAAGAATCATGCAGGGAGAATCTTATCGCGGGTGGCCCTGTCCCGTCGCTGGCCACCCCGTTCTTGGGGGACACGTGTGCCTCGATGGTGCCCACCCCGCGAGAAAGGAAATCCCTATGTCTTCAACAAGATCAAGTCGAGGAACAGGTAGCCCGTTCCCCGACCACTACGAACAGACACACGTCGACGGGAAAGAACATCCCGCCGACGTCGTCATCAACAACCTGCCTGCCATCATCAGGTTCAAGCGACGGCTATCCAAGCTATCCGAGGAGCTGCGCCAATCTGTCCGAGACCCGAAGCCGTTCATGGCCTACGTAGACACACGCGGGTTCTACCAGTCCACTCGCGAGAATCTGTTCTTCAACGCCGGCTTTGAACATGGCCTTCTTGCTGCCCGCCAGGATTGCGTGAGGACTTCATCATCACTGCCGACGGCATCTTGCAAACCGGCGGTATCGGGATCAAGATCTATCAGGCGTTGGCGACTCAACAACAAAAGCGCATCAAGTGGGATGGCCTGGACATCATCATCAGGCCGAGAAAGGGAAAGCGGCCATGACCAGCATCACGCTGCTGCTACCGTGCCACAGCTCGAACGAGAACTACGTCGAGTGCAACATGGCGGTGGTCCACATCGACCGTGCAGCCCTGCTTCAGATTAAGAAGCGCAAGACCATCGCAAAGGCGACCAAGGCCAGGGACAAGGACTTCGTGGACGCCTACTACTGGGACGATGCCGAGTTCGTCAACGCCAGCGACGACGCCCTGGCTCAGATCAAGAAGACGGCAAGCGAGACCACCGATGATATGGTCGTTCTGGCCGGCATCGCCAAACTGCCCTTCCTGGCCACCGTCAGGACAGACTGCGTGCAGATGCGCGTGGGGGTTGACAACTACATCAGCTGGATGGCGTACGACCACTACACGTCCGACACGATGACCACGGACAGTGTGTCCATCAGCAAACTGAGCGAACTTTTCCTGCCCGGCAAGAGACGCAAGAATGGAGGTGCGTGATGGCCTATGTAGCGGGATTTCTGAGCGAGGAAGAAGAGCAGAACCTCAAGGCTCGCGGCTGGGAGATTGAACCTGCTCCCGCCGAACTTGTTCCGACTGACCATCCCACGTTTGCGCCGGACGACTACAACTGCCGGTTCAAGATGGTCTGGGTTGATGCTGGTATGTTTGAGATCATGAACGGTCCCGACTGGGAGAAAGGGAGGCAGCCATGCCGACGGTCACGGTGAGCGATATCGTCGTCACCACCCGCAAGGTCAAGCTGCCTGCCACCTGTCCCGGCTGTGGCGGGCGTTTGAGCACCGAGGAGGCGTTGAGTGTGTGGGGCTTTGTGGACGAAACAAGAACAGGCCGCCTGCCACGTGCCAGTGACGACACCATGGATGCCGTGGCGGGTGTGGTTCTGGGTGATGCCGGCTACGAGAGCGGCGAGACGTTCATCGACAACGTGAGCGTCGTGTGCCGCCGCTGCAACCGCGCCCTGGCCGAAGGCGCATTCACCGTCAAGCCGAGCCAGAAGGAAACCAGAGGCCGAATTCGACGTTCTCCGTAGGGCTGACAGCAAGCTGGTGATGGCTCGGTCCGAGATCAACGATCTGAAGGACGGTTAACAACCACCGTAACCCCGTTCCGCTGACAGTTGGTGGAACAGGGGCTACTTCGCAGGAGAATACCAAGTGGCAATAGCAACGCTCACACGGAAAGAACAGGAAGCACTTCTCAAACACGGCCATTTTGAGTACATAGAAATTGCCGTCTATGCATCAAGCGGAAACAAGCAACCAGAGAGCGTAACGGTCGAATGCACAAAATGTGGCACAGTCCTGGTGGAGCTGGTCGGTGGTAAAGATCAATGTGAGGTGGATTGATACGTGTGTTGCCTGTGCCACAAAAGGAAACCCGCCCTCGAGCTGCGCCGGCATCCAGGCCAGCATGTGTGCAAAGACTGTTGGGATGAGCGCTTGAGAACAACAGAATAATCCCAACTGCGCCAGTCCTATATAGCTTCCGCCGCATGTGAAGTCCCGTAGACGCCATTGCAAAGGTGGCTTGCCCGGGACCAAGCAACTCACCTTCAGGTGAGCAATCAATTGGGTCGGCTCGACCTGTACCAGCCGCCGGCACCAAGGCCACAGGTGTGCCCGGCGGACGCAATCAACCAACAAGAGAGGACAACCATGCAGACCGAATTAGATCTAATCAGACGCAACACGAACCATGGCGGCCAACCCCTTGGTGACCTACTGTGGTGGGAACTCGCCGCCGCATCTGTCAGCCGCCCAGACCTGGTGAAGCTCTGGGTACAGGGCGGCTTGCCCACAGAGCTGCTGCCAGAAGAGCCAACAGCCGAAAAAGCGTTCAAGACGGCGGCAAGAGAAACGCAGGTTGGTCACCCCGACCGACTGTTCCGCGTCGCCATGGAGACCGAGCAGGAAATCGTCATCGGCATCGTGGGCGAGGAACGCGATGGCACCGGCGGACTGCTGTATCACCAGGAAGCACGCATCACACTCGACCGGCAGAGCGACACTCTTCAATCCGATCAACCTGGCAACAGCTTGGTCCAGAAACTGTTCGCAAGGTTCGGGGAGCTGAAGACCCTGCACACCACCGACGACATTCGCCGGACGATAACAAGAACGCTGGACTCGTTTGCAGCCGTGACCTTGCGGCACATGGGTGGTGTCTACTGGGTACCTGCTCCCTATGCCAGTGCTCTCCGACAGCTGCAAGGTGTGATCGAAAAGCTGGGTGAGTCCAAGATGTATCTCGTTCCCATCACCGCAACGAAAGAGGGCCAGGCCGCTCTGGCTCAGGCTGCGAAGGCCAGTATCGAGGAGGAACTCACGGCGCTGCAGACCGAGATGCAGCAGTTTATCCAGACACCACCCGACCGAGCATCGACGCTGATGCGCAGGCTGGAGCATTTCCATGATCTGCGCCGCAGGGCCAGCCTGTACCAGACCGTGCTGCAGGCCCAGGTGGAGGGTCTTGCAGAGAATCTGAGCGAAATGGAACGGCAGGTGCACGGCCTGCTCGACAGCAAGAAGGCCAAGGCGGCCTGAAAAACAGGGCCACCAGGCCCAGAAACCCAGGAGGGGCAGCTCAGGCCCAAGAAGCCGGGGCTGCCCCTTCGTGCATTCAAGGAGACCCACATGAACCAGAATCTGACCAATCTTCGCAACGAGCTGAACAGCATCTTTATCGAGCGTGGCAACGTCATCGACGGCTGCCTCGCATCTGTCATTGCCGGCGAGCATGTACTTCTGCTCGGTCCTCCCGGCACTGGTAAGTCTGCTCTTGCCCGCGCCATCGCACAGGCATTCGGTGCGCGCTATTTCGAGACCCTGCTCAGCCGCTTCACCGTTCCCGAAGAACTCTTCGGGCCGGTCAGTCTGAAAGCGCTTGAGCAAGATCAATTCATCCGGCTCACCACCGGCAAGCTGCCCGAATGCGAGGTGGCCTTTGTTGACGAAATCTTCAAGGCCAGTTCGGCAATCCTGAACACGCTGCTGACCATCGCCAACGAGCGCGTGTTCCACAATGGTGGCCAGCCGGTCACTTGTCCACTGGTGACGTTATTCGCGGCATCGAACGAGCTGCCCGAAGGCCAGGAACTCGAAGCCCTGTTCGACAGGTTCTTGATCCGGTTTCATCTCGGCTACATGGTCCGCGAGGTTTCTTTCCGGACTGTCGTCACCGGTGCCGAGCCTGCCATCCAGACCCAGCTCGACCTGACCGCGCTTCAGCAGGCGCAGTGGGCAGCTCAGCAGGTCAAAGTCCCCGACGCCACCTACGACGCCATCATCGCCATCCGTGACGCCTGCAGGACCGATGGCATCGTGGCCAGTGACCGACGCTGGAAGAAACTCATCAAGTTGATCAAGGCGACAGCCTACCTGGCTGGCGAGAAGACGGCAGCACCGGAAGACCTGCATATCCTGGCTGATGCCCTGTGGCGTGACCCCAAGGACCGCTCGAAAGTCGCACGCATCGTCGGTCGCATCGCTGACCCGACCAGTGCGCAGGCTCAGGAAATCCTGGACGCCGCACGCGAGCTGACCGGGAAAGTGGCAGGGCTCAAGAGTGGCGACAGAAAAGCCTACCTGGCTGAGGCTGCCAACGCGCTTGAGCAATTCCAGGCCCAGACGCGCAAGCTGAACAAGTTGGCCCAGAGCGCAGGCCGCAGGGCCAAGACCGTCATCGCCGATGTGACCGCAGAAATCAGCTCTCTGCATGGGGAGCTGGCCAGGACCGTCAGCGTCGGGCTGGGTATCGGGAGCGGGACATGAAGAAGATCATATATGACGTCGGTCGCTGGCCTTGTTTTCTCCACCGGGAGGCACGGGGTCTGGAGATGGCGTCACCCAGTGACCATCCTCTCCGGCGTCTTGAAGATGAACTCTTCGAAAAGCTCTACGCCGGTGAGGCTGAGATGCTGGCCGACAAGGACCAGGACAGCAAGTGGGCCGAATGGGCGCGTGCCATCCACACCGCCTGCGAGCAGCTGCCAGCATTCAACAGGCTGGCCGACGACACCCGTGGGGATGCAGATGCGTCGGCTCTCGGTGTCGAGGAGCTGATAGATCAACTCAAGCCAGTCAGCGACGAGCAGAACGCAAACCAGCCGCAGGAAGAGACCGTTCGCAAGCTGGTACGGGAGGGAGCCGAGGCTGCGTCGGCTGCCGTGGAGGAGTATCGGGATGCGGCTGCCGGACTGCAGCAAATCATGTTTTGTGCCGGCGCGGGTAGCGGTGGCAAGCGGAGTGTTGACGACAGGAAGGTTGGTCTGGCCAGAAGACTACGTGCGGACCCACGGCTCAGGCGCATAGCTCAACTGGCAGGCAGGTTCATCCGCATCGCCCAGCAGAAGCGCAGAACCAGGGTGAAGCACGGGGCAGAAGAAATAACCGATGTCGAGCTGGGCAACGACATTGGCCGATTGCTGCCTGTCGAACTGGTGAAGTTGCGTCATCCGCGATTGCACGCGCTGGCGCTGCGGGACCTGCTCGAGCGCAAGTCCATGCAGTACGCGCTGACCGGGAAGGAGCAGCTGGGCAAGGGTCCGCTGGTGCTGCTGCTGGACAGGTCAGGATCGATGGAAGACGAAAAAGACACCTGGTCTACCGCGATGGCGTTGGCCCTCATGGGTCTGGCTCATGCCGAGCACAGGACATTTGCTGTTGTCGCGTTCACCGACCAGATCGTATTCGAGGCAGTGGTCAAGCCGGGGGAGCAACTCAACGAGGAGGCACTGAACCTGCAGTGCAACGGGGGAACAGACATCGACCTGGCAGTAGAACGCGGGCTTGATCAGATCGAAAGACATCCCGGTCGTCTCCAGGAGGCAGACCTGGTTCTCATCACTGACGGAGCTTCGCCTGCTGAGCGTGCTTCCGAGTTGAAGACCCGGGCAAGCAAGTTGGGAGCGACCGTGCTGGGCATCGGTATCGGGGTTGAACGCCGTCACCTCGAACCATGGTGTGACGTGATCGAGGCCGTCACGGACCTCAATTGCGTCGAGGACGGTGTGGCAGATGCGCTCTTTGCCGAGCGCACATGAACCAAGGAGAAAAGCGAAACATGGCAAGCAACAAGAAAGTGGCTCGGTGGGT
>Ga0187888_1004086_pt1 | contig 10937 bp, 11 predicted proteins | sample June2016WEW_7_40_FD_132987 | JGI IMG/M metagenome (GOLD analysis project Ga0187888, IMG submission 132987) | Peatland microbial communities from SPRUCE experiment site at the Marcell Experimental Forest, Minnesota, USA - June2016WEW_7_40 | ecosystem: Environmental > Terrestrial > Soil > Wetlands... | reverse complement strand
GGCCGGAGGGCACTGCTGTCACGTGACCAACCGGGGCAATGCGAGGGCCAAGGTGTTTCACAAGGAGGAGGACTTGGGGGCCTTTGCCTTTGCCAAACAGTGAGAATGACCACGGAAAGCTGCCCAGATAACCTATTCAGCGACGGGTAATAGCAATGTCCCCTTTGCCTTCCGCTTCGCAGACTCTTACGCTTCCGCGAATTCGGGATCGACCTGGTTGCTCGTCGGTTTCGGTTCCGGCCCGGAAATCCACCGCATCACCGCGGTGCTCAGGATCACGGCAACGCAGACCAAGAGCATGAGCGTCAGTCCGATGTTGAGCCAGCCCCGAATGACTTCGCCCTGGCCCGCCTTGATCATGTTCCAGAACTTGCCGGTGATCTCGTAATAACCGGTCGTGGATGTGGTGGTCGCGACGAAGACCAGAGGCAGCAGCGTCACCGCCGCGTAGCGGCCGCGGCCGGCGTTGACGAGCCCCGTCGTGACCACCGCCAGCGCGATCACGGCCAGCAACTGGTTGGCCATGCCGAACATCGGCCAGATCGTCTCGACCGAACCGGCCCAGATGAAGTAGCCCCAGCCGCAGACCACCAGGCCCGTCGCCAGCATCGCGGCCGGCAGCCAGTCCAGATCTCCCAGCGGCTTCCACAGGCGGCCCAGGAACTCCTGGACCAGGAACCGCGCAATCCGCGTTCCCGCGTCGATCGTCGTCAGGATGAACAGGGCCTCGAACATGATCGCGAAGTGATACCAGTACGCGATCAGCCAGCGCACGCCGGGAAGAGCGTTCGAGAAGACCCGGGCCATCCCCACCGCCAGGGTCACGGCTCCGCCCGTCCGCCCGTGAAGCGACTCCCGCACGTCCTGCTCCATCGCGACCAGCTCGCTCCCGGGCGCCGGGGCCGCGCCGTCCCCTGCCCCGTGGCCGCCGTGCGGGTCAACCTCGGACACCTTGAGGAACTGCGCGAAGCCGGGGTTCTTCGCCATGAACGTCGGCCGCTTGCCCAGGTCGATGTTAATGTCGTAGTACATCGCGTTGGGCAGTGCGGCCGCCGCGATCAGGGCGACCACGCCCACCAGTCCCTCCATCAACATCGCACCGTAACCGATCATCCGGATGTCGCTCTCCTTGCTGACCATCTTGGGCGTCGTTCCCGAGGAGACCAGCGAGTGAAACCCCGAAATGGCCCCGCACATTATACAAATGAACACGTAAGGGAAGATCGGTCCGTCGAAGTAGGGCCCGCCGCCGCGCGCGAAGTACGGGCTGATCATGGGTGCCTCGAGCTTCGGGTTGGCCACGATGACGCCGATCACCAGCAGAAAGATCGTGCCGATCTTCAGGAAGCTGGAAAGATAGTCGCGCGGGCAGAGCAGCAGCCAGACAGGCAAGACGGCCGCAACGAAGCCATAAGCCGAGAGCGCGAGAACCGTGCCGTCACGGGAGAGCGAGAAGTAGGGCTCCAGCGGCGAGCCCGGGACCAGGGCGCCTGCGACGGTGGCTCCCAGCACGGCCAGGCCGCCGATGATCGAGGCCTCGACGACCTTGCCCTTGCGGATGCGGTACATGTACCAGCCGACGAAGAGGGCGATGGGAATTGTGCAGGCGATGGTGAACGTGCCCCACGAGCTGCCGGGAACCAGCCGCCGCGCTTGCTCGGGGAGGACCAGTCCTTTGCCCTGGGCATCGGACTTGACCGTCGAGCCCGAGGGCACCGCCAGCCGGAAGGGCTCGTGAAAGAGCATCGCCTGCTCGGGCGCCTCACCGAAGCGGTACGTGGTCTGCGCGGGGACGTCGTAGATCCGCGGGCCGCCCCTCTTCATGGAGGTCACGATGCTCGATTGCTCCGGATAGACCAGGACCGTCCCCGCCTTGAGCGGGACCTCCTCGCCCCCGAGCGCCTTGACGACCACGATCCCCAGCCCGGCCAGCGCGATGATGATGATGTACAGGATGGCGATCGTCGCGGCGATACCCGCCGGCCGGCCAATCTCCTGGCGTGCCAGGCTGGCCAGACTCCGTCCGCCGCGCTGGGTCGAGAGTGCCAGCACCATCATGTCCTGCACCGCGCCGGCCAGGCAGACGCCGACGACCAGCCAGATCAGGCCCGGCAGGTAGCCGAACTGGATCGCCAGCACGGGGCCGATCAGCGGGCCGGCCCCCGAGATCGCCGCGAAGTGATGGCCGAAGAGGACCCAGCGGTTGGTAGGGTCGAAGTTCTGGCCGTCGCGAAATCGATGCGCCGGGGTTTCCCGCTGATCGTCGAGCACGGCGACGCGGGCCGCCAGAAAGGCGCTGTAGTAACGATAGGCGATCGCCAGGATCGCCAGTACCCCGAGCATCACCGGCATTGCGTGTAAGGACATCGTGGACGGATTCCCGAGGATCCTGTGTCGAAGAGAAAAAAGTCTCTACTTTCGTCTGGTCTTGTATCCAAGCGCCAGGAGCGCGGCGTCCACCGCCTGGATATGGTCGCCTTGCAGCTCGATGCGGCCTTCCTTGATTGTCCCGCCTGTGCCGCATGTGGCCTTGAGCCGGGCCGCCAGGGCGGGCAGGTCGTTGCCGTCGGGATCGAGGTTCCCGATGACGGTGACGATCTTGCCCCTGGCCCGTTTCTCCAGGCCGAGCCTGGCCGTCTGGCTTTCGGGCGGGAGCCGCTTGGACTCGGCCGCCGGCGGTGGGCAAGCGCATGCCGATTCCAGCTTGCCGCAGCGCTCGCAGGTCGGCGGGCGGTCCCAAGGTGTTCCCGTGAAGAGGCGAGTCACGCGTTGAGGCTCCTTGTCATGGATCTCCAGTCCGTCGCGATGTCCGTGGTCCAATATGAGTGCGGCCTCAGCCCCCGGACGGCCTTAGACCTCAGGTTCCAGAGGGCCTTGGTCGGGCAGGACGCAACGCAACGGACAACGCTGGCACCTGGGCGATCGCGGAACGCAGAACTGGCGTCCGACCTGTACGAGCCAGGTCGAGAGGCGGGCGATCTCCTCGCTGTTCCCGGCGGCCTGCCGGCTCAGCAGTTCGCTTGCCTGGTCGTATTCCGTCGCCGAATCGATCCAGCCATGGCGGACGAGGATGCGATAGGTACCCCGGTCCAGCGGATAAATGGGCTGGCCCATCGCCAGCAGAATTGCGTCGGCCGTGGCCAGCCCGACGCCATTGATGGCGGCCAGCTCTTCGCGGCGTCCGACCATCTTCCTGGCCGCCGGATCGTCGGCCAGCCCATCGTCACCGAAGGCCTTCGAGTACCAGCGGGCAAGGCGCACCAGCAGAGTCGCGGACCGTGCCGGCAGGCTCAGACCGGCGTCGCGGAGGGAATCGAGGAGCTCGGACGGCTCGATTCCGGCCAGCGTCCTGGGCTCGAGCAGACCGGACTGATCCAATGCCTTGAGGGCCGCTTCAGCTCGCGCAGGGTCGGCCGACCGCGCCAGAGCCGCGGCAAGCACGGCTTCAAGCGCCGAACGCCCTTGCGGAGCGAACTGCGGCTGGCCGTAGTGATCGGCCAGTGCCGCGAGCAGAGTGGGATAAGACTCGGCAAGTGAGGCCATGACGGTTCGGCCCGCACAGAAAGCGAACGGGGGCTGCAGCCCCTGTGTCGAGGTCGGCTCAGGCAGTGGAGTCGAGCGCTCAGGAGCCCTTCGCCTTGGCCTGAGCGGCTGCGCAGGCGCGGGCAAGCTTACTCTTGCGCCGGGCGGCCGTGTTGGGATGGAGCACGCGGCGTGAGCCGGCCTTGTCGATCTTGGCGACCGCGGCCCGAAAGTCGGTCTCGGCTTTCTCGAGATTGTGCTTGCTCACCGACTCGAGAGTCTTCTTCATGGAGGTCTTGATGACCTTCTTGGTGATGCGGTTGTGCTTCCGCCGCTTGATGCTTTGGCGCAGCCGCTTACCCGCGGATGGAGAGTTTGGCATGGCTCCTTAATGATCCAGCAATGAGGGTTGGGGGCGCGCCGCCAGGGAGACTCGGGCTTTCCACAAACAGACCGAGCGGTGTCCGACCATCGTCGATCGAATCCTGAGGGGGCGAATTCCCGAAGCGTTCTTCCGGACGAAAGAGTGAATCTACCATGAATTCCGGCTTCAATTCAAGTTTCGAAGTCGCTGAGCCACGTCGAGATAGGAGTAATCCTTGGCGGCGACTTCATTGTAATGCTCTTCGGCGGCGTCGGAATTGCCCAGAGCCTCGGCCACCCGTCCCAGGCGGTAATGCAGCGAGAGGAAGTTGGCGGTGTCCTCTTCCTCGAGACTTTTCAAGGCTTCGCTATAGGTGCGGTCGGCCAGCTTGTAGGCATTATTGGCCTCGAAGCTCAGCCCAGCCTGATAGAGCGCCTGAACCTTCAGTGTCGGGCTCGAACGGGCTTGCTGGAACTCGCCGATCGCCTCGTCGTGCAACCCGGCGCGGGCAAGGCAGAGACCAAGTTGGTAGTGCAGGTTCGTATCCTCCGGGCTCGCGGCCGAGCGGCGGCGAAATTCCTTGATTTCATAATCGCTGAGCAGCTTGGTGAGCTGATCGAGCTTGGCCTTGGCCGCCATGTCGTCGGGACGGTCCTGGGTGCGCTGGGTCCACGACTCGATCGCCCGTTTCATGCGCGTGATCTGAACATCGGCATAGGCCTGGACCAGCATCGGCTCCTTGGGATTGGCCTTCAGTCCTTGTGCCAGGATCTTCTCGGCGGCCTCGAGCTGGCTGCGATTGCGGTACTGCTCGGCCAGGTTAAGGTAGGGCCAGATCTGGTTCGGGTTCTCCCGGGTCTCCTTCAGCCAGCGCTCCTCGGGGGCGAGCTGCTCGGTCTTGAGCTGCTCGAGCTTGGCGGCCAGCTCGTCCTTGGTCTCGGCCGCCGGCGGCCTTGAACGCTTTTCCAGCGACTCCTCCAGTCCCGCGCGCTGGATCGTCGCGCTGGCCGAGAGGGCATTGATCTGGCGGCTCGAGCTCTCGTCATGGGGATCGAGCTTCTTGACCTGTTCCCAGCTCGCGATGGCCTTGTGCCAGTGCTCGTTGCGCTCGTGCACGCGAGCCGCGTGGCGAAAGAAGTCGGCATCTTTGGCCTGGGCCTGCACCGATTCGATGTACCACTCGGCGAGAATAAGAAAGCCCAGTTGCTCGGCGGCCTCCGATGCTTCTCTTGCCGCCGCGATGTCCCAGGGATTGTGCGTGAACGCCTCTTCGCAGACATCCAGCGCATGGGCATGGTTTCCCTTCGATCGGGCCGACCGAGCCCGCATCCGGATCGGCTGGTTGCGGGCGCCCGCAAGCATCCCGACCTTGGAGGGATCGTTGTTGAACTTCCGCCGCTGCACCCCGCGCAAGGCTTGCCGATAACTCAAATTATCAGGAGCAAGTTTGCAAGCCTGCTTGTGCATGTCAATGGCATAGTCGAGGTTCGACTTGAGTGCGGCATCGTTGCCATACTGGAAGAATGTTTTGGCTTTCTGGCGGTCCGGCAAGTCCGAATCCGATGGCATCGCGAGCACTCCTACCAACGAGAGCCCAAACCATGATGAAAAATGGCGGCAGGATTGGATCGTATCCTCGACCCCCTCATTCTAGTGGATCAACGGGCGCCCCACCACAGTTGAGGGATGCGGAAAATGGGATGCGGAATGCAAGGGGTAGAGAGATTGGGTATCTTGGGAGCGAACCGGGCCCGCGAGTCTTGTGTCCCTCACGCGGTGTGCGGCCGACCGAGCATCAAGCAGGAGCGGAGGTTTTTCGATCATGATCACGATCTTGAGAGACGCCGGTCTTTCCCGCTTGATCGAAAGCGACTCACTCGAGCGGCTCGCGGAGGGATTCCAGTTCACGGAAGGGCCGCTCTGGTGTTCAGACGGCTCGCTTCTGTTCCAGGATATCAAGACCGAGCGGACCTATCGCCTGGGCGCCTCGGGCGCTCTCGAGGTTGTCCGCGAACAGACCGGGGCCGCCAACGGGCAGACGTTTGCCCGGGACGGCCGGATCGTCTGCTGCGAGCAAAATGGCCGCAGGGTCTCCCGGATGAATCGGGATGGGTCGCGGGTCGAGACCGTGGCCGAGACCTGGTCCGGCCAGCGGCTGAACAGCCCCAATGACATCGTTGCCCGGTCGGATGGGCTGCTCTGCTTCACGGACCCTCCTTACGGGGTCGAGCCGGCACAGCGGGCGCTTCATTTCCAGGGACTCTATGCGCTCGATCTGGCTGGGACGGGCCCCGCCGCGGTTCGCCTGCTCGCCGACGACTTCGAGAAGCCCAACGGACTGGCGTTCTCACCCGACGAGCGGATTCTCTATGTCTGCGACACGGCGCGATACCATGTTCGGGCATTCGAGGTCGAGCCCTCGGGAAGCCTCAGAGCCGGCTCGAGTCGAGTCTTCGCGCGGCTTGACCCTGGTCAGCCCGGCGGGCCGGACGGGATGAAGGTCGATCGGCAAGGCAGGGTTTACGTGGCCGTCGCACTGGGTGTCTGGGTCTTCGAGTCCCATGGCAAGCTGCTGGGAATCATCGAGACCCCGAAGCGCCCGGCGAACCTGGCCTGGTGCGACGCGGACGCCCGGGGCCTGGCAATCACGGCCGTTGATGCCGTTTACAAGGTGCGCCTCAACGTCCCGGGCTGCCTGCCTCCGTTCACGCCTTGACCGCCGCTCGAGCTCCCTTTCAGGGCCGTTTCATTTTCCCGCGATCAGGCGGTTTATCCCTTCTCCCACTGGGAGAAGGTGCCGCGAAGCGGCGGATGAGGGCCAATCGCCCCGGCCCGGGCCGCCCCTCACCCGGCCTTCGGCCCGACCCCGCAAGCGGGGTTCCCCCCGCTCCCCGCGGGAGAGGGTTCGAAAGCCCCAACCCTGCGAAAATGAAACGGCCCTGAGCTCCCTTTTCTGGCCGCTGTTCAATCCTGATCAGATCGAGTAACATACTCCAGCCTCCGCCGGGTCGGCGCGAGGCGATCCCAGGCCGGCCCGCTGGCGAGTCTCGAGGCCTCTTTCCCCCGCTGAGGCCCGGCCGACCGCGCCAGATCGAACCCGGCGGACAGGACATTGAATTCTGCGTTCCGACCAGCTCCGCGCCTGGCCGGCGCTGCTCGTCACAGGAGATCCGCGTGCCCAAAGAAGAACCGATCAGAACCGAAGGACGGATCGTCGAGGCGCTTCCCAATACCCAGTTCATGGTCGAGCTGGAAAATGGTCACCGCATCCTCGCCCACATTGCCGGCAAGATGCGCAAGAATTTCATCCGGATCGTCCCCGGCGACCGGGTGACCGTCGAGATCACTCCTTACGATCTCACCAAGGGGCGGATCGTCTACCGCGAACGCTGAACCTGTTCGCTTTGGCCCGACGCCTTGCCCTGCCTTGCCTTCCATCTGGGCTCGCGTGCCCCCTGGGCCCGCTCCCGCCCGCAGCCGCTCACTTGCGTCGCCACCAGAGATCGGGATCGAGCCCGCCCGCCAGAGCAATCGGCTCGATGGCGCGGCGGAACCGCGCTGCGTCCACCGGATAGCCGGCCGTGGGCAGAAGACCCTGCACCCTGACCGTCCAGTAGGCGTTGAACACATCCATCCAGACCTCGCGGACGGTCTTGCTGACGATGGACGCCAGAGCCACCAGCCCGTTGTTGCCATCAGCGCGGGGCGAAAGGCTCAGGCTCAGGCTGCGACCCCGATCGCGAATCTGGTACCGGCTCAGCGCGGGACCCTCGACCCCGCGGTCGATCCAGGTTTCGGGGAAGGCCTCGACCAGGGGTTCGAGGTAATAGTGGCGGCCGCCGTGCTTGTCGCCCTGAACATCGGTCGGCGTGCCGTCGGCCGCGAGGTCCCATACGTGGCGAAGCAGCTCGCCAAAAGCGGTGAAGTGGACGCTTGCCTTCGAGCCGAGCGTCGCCAGCCGGCCGTTGAACCGCTCCGGGCCCAGCACCACCGAACGCACCGCGGTGATCCGCCAGTCTCGATCGGCCGGCTCCAGCGGCTTGCACGCCAATCGGTTCCCAAGGTCCTGGAGCAGGCCCGCGGGCGGCCACGAGACCGCAGCGCCCGAGCCGCCCAGCCAGCGCTCCAGCTCGGCCGCTTCCGGCGTCCCGGCTCCCAGAGCGTCGAGCAGTTCCGCCTGGTCCCGCGGTAGCTTGCGTCCCACGGCATCGAGCAGGGCCAGACACGTCGCCTCGAGCCGCTTGCGGCCGTGGCCGCCGCGCAGTACGACCTTCGAGTCATCGACCCAGAATCGACCGGCATCTCCGCCGCCTCGGACCACCGTGGCGGCGAGGTCGCGCCAGAGGTCGGGCGTCGGGCGTTCCCGGCGGTCGCGCGGAGCCTCCGCCGCGTCCCGGCTCTCCGCGATGACGGCCGTCATCACCAAGGGCCCAAGGTTGGGACCATAACCTGCCTCATCGATACCGACCCAGCGCACTTTGGCTTACTCCTTTGACCTCACCCGAGGTGAATGCAGCCTAAACTTCGAATGGATCAAGAAACAGTGGTCGCTTCCGGAGTTCCACGCCATGCAGTCCCGCTTGGATCCGAAATCGTCTCGACCGGTCGTCGAATTCCTGGAAGGGCGATCACTGTTGAGCGGTTTCAAGCCGCTCGTCCCTTCGGGTCTCCGGCCGGCCATGATCGGCCAAATCGATCGGACGACGGAGCCCGGTAACAATATCTCGAACGTGGCCAGCTTTGCCCCGGAGTCGTCGATGATCCCGATCGGCGTACTCAAGTCGGTTTCCGCGACGCGTTGACGTGGTGGCACTCGATTCTGCGGTTTCCTCGGGCCCCAATGTCCCGGGGCGAGTACAATCTCGGTCATCTCCCTGGCATCGCTGGGGGCCACTCCGATCCCACGAGTTGCTGCGGATTGATGAGTCGGCTGCTCCTTCATCAACCCGAGGGCCGCCTTCGTTCCGGGGTACGCAATGCTCGAATTCCTGCAGATGGTGACCGGCATCTTTGTGGTGGTCCATGACGGCCAACATGCCTTGAAGTTCCACCTCGGACGAGCCATTGGCGTGGTCGGCCCGGGCGTCCACTTCAAGATTCCGATCATCCAGCGGTTTCAGGTCCAGCCTACCAAGGACACGACCCTTGACCTCGAGCCGCAAGTGATCCAGTTGAGCGACGAACTCGTCTACGAGGTGGGCGCCAAGGTTGTGTACCAGATCGTCGACCTTCGCAAGGCAGTCGTCGAGGTCGACAACCTGGCGGAGGGCCTCAAGAATCGACTGGTCATCATCGTCCAGAACGTGGTCAAGGCCCAGGACCGCTCCACGATTCGCGACATGGCCCGGATGGTCGACGACGTCAAGGAAGCACTCCGGCCCGTCGAGCAGCAATGGGGCGTCAAGGTGCGTGAGTTCGGCTTCTCCACCTTCTCACCCACTCCCGAAACCCTCGAAATCACGCAGTTGCAGAAGCTTGCGGACGAGAAGCTGTCGCTCTACCGTCAGTTCCACGAGGAGCAGAAGCTGAGCTCCGAGGCCGCGGTCTCATTGATCTCGGGTGCGGTCATGGCCCTGCCCGCGCAACGTCCGCGGGTACCCGAGCAGGCGCTGCCGGTCCCTGCCAGGGCGCCGACCTCGGACCGGCGGGCCGGCGCTCCTTCCTCGCCAGGAGACTCGAGCGCCCATGTCGCTGAATGACCTGTTCCATCTGTCATTCAGAATCCTCGGGTGGGTCTGGCACGTGCTTCTTCAGCAAGCCCAGCAGCACCCCTGGGCCGTTGCGGCGGGACTGTGTGGCGAAAACAAGCCGGCGTTACCATCCTGGGACGCGCCGACCCGGCAGGACGACCGGCACGCTCAGGAAGAAGCAGAAATCCCGCTCGTCTGCCGTGGTTGCGAAGCCGGCAACAGGCTCGACGCCAACCTTGCCGGCCGCGGCAACGACTTCTTCGCCAACATCGACCTCCAGGGCGGCTTTGAAGCCATCGCGGAAGTGGGTCGGGACTCTCGGGCGGACTGGAATCTCGCGAACGAGTCACCGAAATTCCCAATGATTCCGATCCTCATACTCTCATGCTCCGGCTTGGCGGGCGTTGATCCGGTCCTTCGGTTCAGGCGGCCGAGGCGGCGTCGGTTTCCGGAGGGGCAGACTCGCTGGGGGGCGGCGTGTCCGTCTCAATCCCGGGTTCGGCCCAGATGGCGGCGGGCGCACGGCCCTGGATCTCGGCGGCGAGAGAGGCGTAGTCCTCGGCGCCTCGGCTGTTCGGAGCGTACTGGAAGATCGACTGGCCGAAGCTGGGGCATTCGGCAAGACGGATGTTGCGGCGGATTCGGGTACGGAAAAGCTTCGCCTCGGCCCACGGGACCGCGTTGTTGCGGCGCGCGGCGAAGAATCCCTCCAGGTCCTCGATGACCTCGCTGCCGTGCCGGGTTCCCGCGTCGTACAGGCACAGGATGATGCCCCCGACCTTCAGGTCGCGGTTGACTCGCCGGGACACCAGGTGCACCGTCTCCAGCAGTTTCGACAGTCCGTGCAAGGCGAGAAAATGGGCCTGGAGTGGGATGAAGACCTCGGTGGCCGCGCACAGGGCGTTGAGTGTCAGGACACTGAGCGACGGAGGGCAGTCCATCAAGACGTAGTCGAACGGCTCGCTGTCCGCTGCGAGCTGGTCGCGCAGAATCACCTCGCGGCCGACAGTTCCCAGCAGCTCGAGCTCGGCCCCGGCCAGGTCGATGTGGCTGCCGCAGACATGGAGATTGGGAGCAACCTGACGGCGGACACTCGCCATGCTCATGTTGTCGGTCAGCACCTCGTAGAGCGAGGGCCCGGAACGTCCCGGAAGCAGCCCAAGATGAAGCGTGGCATGCGCCTGGGGATCAAGGTCGACGACCAGGGTCTTGTGTCCGTCGAGCGCCAGAGCTGCGGCCAGGTTCACCGTCGTGGTGGTTTTGCCCACGCCGCCCTTTTGATTCAACACCGCGATCCGCCGCATCGTGGTTACCTCCATGGAAGAATGCGACCGAGCTTCACTCGTTTGATCGAATGCCGG
>Ga0187888_1004085_pt1 | contig 10940 bp, 10 predicted proteins | sample June2016WEW_7_40_FD_132987 | JGI IMG/M metagenome (GOLD analysis project Ga0187888, IMG submission 132987) | Peatland microbial communities from SPRUCE experiment site at the Marcell Experimental Forest, Minnesota, USA - June2016WEW_7_40 | ecosystem: Environmental > Terrestrial > Soil > Wetlands... | reverse complement strand
GGCATCGAGCTCCCACTGCAAAGTCGAGGAGAAAGGAGAGCGGAAAACGATACCGCCGAGATGATCGGGACGGAGGACCAGCTCGACTGCGCAGACATGCACATGACAACCCTTTTTGACCCAATCATCGCCAACGGGGGAGATCCGGCACATCACTTACCTGAAACCTTGCCCTCCAAGGTTCGGGGCAATGATTCCGGCCAGCCCCGTATCCATGCGTGCTCGAAGCTCGACTCGCGCAGCTCCTACTTGACCGCCTCAATGTATTCTTCGATATCCCGCCTCATCTGGTCAAGCCGCCTTGCGGTCTGGGCCTTGGCCTCCGCGAGCTCCGTCGGTCCTTTCACCTCGGTCCGAGCAAAGAGATAGAACTTGATCTTCGGCTCGGTTCCCGAGGGGCGGGCGGCGAATCGAACGCCCGGCAGATCGGTGTGAAAGATCAGGAGGTCGCCGGAGGGCTGGGGCAGGGGGCGAGTACTCCGCGAGCCGGCCAGATCACGAATTTCGTGGTTCTGATAGTCAAGGACCTCGGTGACGGCAAGTCCGGCCATGGTCCGGGGCGGGTCGGTCCGAAATGCCCTCATCAGCGACCGGATCTTGTCGAGACCCTCGCGGCCCTTGAACGTCTGGTTGATCAGGTGCTCGCCATAATGCCCGACGTCGACATACAGGTCGTCGAGATATTCCATGACGGTCTGTTTGCGATCTTTCACAGTGGCCGCCAGCTCGGCGAAGAGGAGCGCGGCCACGGCGGCGTCCTTGTCACGGGCGTAGGTTCCCTTCAAGTACCCGTGCGATTCCTCGAACCCGAAGAGGAAGCCCGCGGGCCCGGCCTGATCGATCCGCTCGCCAATCCACTTGAAGCCGACGAGCAAGTCGTCCTCGGTGCGGATTCCCTCGCGCTCGGCAAGCGCCCTGGCCATCTGGCTGGTGACCAGCGTCGTGATCAGGTAGTGGTCCGTCCGCAGCCGGCCCAGGGCCTCGGTTTCTTTCATGACGAAAGCCGCCAGGAGGACGCCGATCTGGTTGCCGTCGAGGGTCGTCCACTCTCCACTGGGATCGCCGCTGCGGGGAATCGCCACGCCAATGCGGTCGGCGTCCGGGTCACTGGCGAGCACGAGTTCGGCGCCGGTGGCCCTGGCCTCGACAATGGCCGCCTCGAGTGTCCGGGGATTCTCGGGATTGGCCATATGCTCCGGAACATTGGGGAAGTCGCCGTCGGGGGTCCGCTGCGAGGCCAGAATGTTCACCCGCCGGAATCCCGCGGTCGTGAGAGCCGCTGCCACGGAGGTCTCGCCGACCCCGTGCAGCGGGGTGTAGACGATGGAGAGATCGCGCGCATGGCTGACCGACTCGCCGACCACGGCCGCGATATAGGCCTCGTCCACCTCGCGGCCTGGTGCGACGATCCGGCCCTCGGCCACCCCTTGCTGGAAGGAGATTTCCGGGATCTCGCGATCCGACGCCGCCTTGACGCACTCGATAATCCCCTGGTCGTGTGGGGGAATCACCTGGCCGCCCGTCGGTCCATAGCACTTGAAGCCGTTGTCTGAAGGTGGATTGTGCGAGGCAGTGATCATGATCCCGGCGTCGCACTGAAGGTGCCGGACGGCAAAGGAGAGCAGGGGGGTGGAACGGGCTGCCGGGAACAAGAACACCTTGAATCCGGCGGCGGCCAGCACGCGGGCGCAGAGCTCTGCAAACTCCGCCGAGTTGTGGCGCGAGTCGCGCGCGATCACACACGAACGGGGGTCATCGCGTCCCTTGTGAGCCGTCACATAGTCGGCCAGGCCGCGGGCGCTCTCGGCGATCGTCCGTTCGTTGAGCACATTCGTGCCGACCGGGTACATCACGCCTCGCCGTCCGCCGGTGCCGAATTCGAGGACCGCGAAGAACGCGTCGTCGAGGACTTTCCACTGGCCCTCGTCGATGTCCTGAAGCAATCGAGGCCAGTAATGGGCAAAAGGGGTCTCGGTCAACCAGCGGCGAATTGCGGCCGCGGCCGCGGTGGAAAGTTGTGAGGACGACTCGGCCTGGGCCACCTTGGCGAGCGCAGCGTCGACTGTGATCATGGTCTCTGTACTCCGCGCCATGGCTCTCGAGATCGTTCCCAAGGCTAATCCTATTGGCTGCAGGGAGCAAGCCAGCCGAGAGCCGCCAGCGCGGTGAAACGGCCCGGACACAGAGCCTGAAGGGAACCTGTTCGGTCGTCGTAAAGTCATACTTTAGAAAAACTTTTGCAAAAGGCCCCGGTCGGTTTTCGTTGTAAATTGCGGCTTTTTGTAAGTTCGTCTTGACAGTGGATGCAGCCGGTGGGTACTTCCTCCCTCCCGTTCATTCAGCCGGGCAGGCAGGTAGTCGCCCTGGCCTCGGAATATAACCTGCTCGATTACGGAGAGTTGGGTCTGCGCCAGCGGCCCGGAAGCGACTTCCCGGCCGATCTGGCACGCAACTTGCTCTCCCATTCCACGCCGGTCCAAGAGCGACAGCCATTTAATCGCAGATTCTTTTTAAAGTCGCCACGGGCCTTCGCCAAGATCTCCGAGGGAAAGCGGAGATCGCCGAACGCGACCGGGAGCGAGTGCCCTGGTCGAAAGCCGATAGACAGGGAGGTCTGCCATGACCCGGCCGAATTTCCGACGATCGCTCCGCTTCGAGAACCTGGAATCACGCGAGCTGTTGTCGGGCGGCATCGCCGCACCCACAGCCCAAGAGCAATACATGCTCGAATTGATCAACCAGGCCCGGATGAACCCTCAGGCCGCCGCCGTCCGCGTCACGAGCAACCTCACTCCTGATATCACGTCCACGCTGGTTTATTACAATGTTGATCTGAACGCGACCGAGCAGGCAATCGCCAGCGCTCCAGCCCAGCCCCCGCTGGCCTGGAACCCGGATCTGGCCGCCGCGGCCCAAGCTCACAGCCAGGACATGGCCACGAACCAGTTCCAGTCGCACACCGGGTCCGACGGATCGACGGCAGACCAGCGCATGCAGCAAGCGGGCTATACCAATGCCAGCTCGACGGGCGAGAATGCTTTTGCCTACGCGACCTCCATCGACGAGGCGATGCAGGCATTTCTCATCGACTGGGGCGTCCCCGATCAGGGCCATCGCCGCAATATCCTCCAGCCCGACGTTTCCTCGAGTAACGCCTATCAGTCCGTGGGCATCGGGATTGCCAGCACAACCAATTCCAAGGTCGGCCCACTGGTGATCACCCAGGACTTCGGTAGCCAGCCCAATCAGCAGGCGGACCTCGTGGGCGTGGCCTACTACGACAACCAGCACACAGGCCTGTACGAGATCGGTGAAGGCCAGGGCGGAGTGCAGATCGACGCCACGAACCTTGCCACGGGACAGACCACGTCCACGCAAACCTGGAGCACGGGCGGATACCAGATCGCGCTCAGTCCCGGTCAGTACCAGATCACCGCGAGTGTCAACGGAACGGTCTTCCAGACTCTGCCGGTGACGATCGGAACCCAGAACGTCGAGCAGGACTTCGTGCTCAGCAATACCTGGGACGGCCGCTCTCGCGACCAGGTGATCAACTCCCTGGTTCCGGCTGCGACGACGTCACAACCCACCGCCCCCGTCTCGACCCCGGCCGTGAACCCGCTCCCAACGTTCTCGGGCTCCTGGACCTCCTGGCAGGCCCAGGTCGACTGAGCCGGATCGGGGACTTCCCGTCCACCGGCGATCATGAAGGCCTCTTGCCGAAGGCGGGTTCCTGACCCGCCTTCGCGCATTTTCTACACTCCAGAAGACGGCCGATCGGCAAGCAATTCGTAGTGCATGCACACATGAAACAGGCGTCTTTCTGGAACGGGACTCGCGGTTGCTCAGTCTCCAAGGACAGTGATCGTGAGCCGGCGGCGATGCGGAGTGGTCCGGTGCTCCCAGAGGAAGACGCCCTGCCAGGTTCCCAGTTCGCAACGTCCATCCTCGACCGGCAGGGAGATTGAAGCCTGAGTCAGGATCGACCGGATGTGCGCCGGCATGTCGTCGGGGCCTTCGAGATCGTGCACGAAGTCGGGATCGCCGTCGGGGACCAGTCGCGCGGCGAAGACTTCGAGGTCGCGGCGGACGGTCGGGTCGGCGTTCTCGCAGACAATCAGCGACGCGCTCGTATGCTTCAAGAAGACGTTGCACAAGCCTCGTTTGATTCTCGACCGGCTGACGACCTCCTGGATGGGCCCGGTGATCTCGTAAGTTGAACGGCCTCTGGTATCGATTGTCAGACTCTCGCGATGAACCATCTGTCCCTCCGGGGCTCGTGGCAAAACTCTCCGATAGAGCCGATTTGCGGATCTTTCAGGGTGATGCGGGATTGATCGGCCCGAGTCAGGCTGGGAAAGACCTGATGGCGTGCCAACCGAACATAAGGTTCATTATCAGACCCAACTCTGAAGAGAGTGCGGATCACGGCGACTCTGCCTCGGATCTCTGGCGGCACCGCCCGTCCGAGACCACGGCCCGAGTTGCCGGGAGGAAGCCCGGGCCGTGGCAGGGTTAAAGGGTGGGTGGCGGCCGGTGCACGAAGAAGAGCGCCACGATGATGGCCGCGCCGATGAGAAGCAGCAGCACGATCAGGGTCGCGACGCCGTAGATCGTCTGCATGCCTTCGTCCGGGCGCTCGCTGTCAGGGAGGATCTGGGTGGCAATGACCGAGCAGACCCAGTTCCAGTGCAGCATCAGATGGATGAGGATTCCGAGGGAAAAGGTGCACAGCGTCGCGAACTCGATGTCGCGGCACTGGTCGTAAGTGAGGCCAAACAAGGTCCAGCCCCCGGCCAGGGTGGGCGCCGGGAAGATGAACTGAAGAGTGGCCGACTCCCAGATCAGCAAAAGCAGCGCCGCCAGGATGGCCACGTCGACCCAGAAATTCACGACTGACATGGAAACACGGCGCTTGCCTCGGGGTTTCGCGGGCTCGTCCGTTCGCTTCGCCGCCGCGGCTCTTGCTGATTCCGCCGCAGGAGTGGCCTTCAGTGGAGTCACTATCGCCTCGTTTTTCTCGGTCAGTCAAGAACAGGCACCTGGGTCGCTGGCGCGCCGAAAACTCGAACGCGAACCATTCTTTTTTAGAGCAACACGACCGAGCCGACAACTCATGAGTGCCCGACCAAGCTGCCATCATTGTGTTTCTGGAAGGGGAATTTGCTCAAGTTCAGCGGCGCCGCGATGAGGCGTGCCCGGACCAGTTCTGAATCAGGAGGCTTGAAATTGTCATTAACGATCGTTAAGGTCGGGGCGAAATGGCCCCGGTTGGAGGCGATCGCGAAAGCCACAGGGTGGGTTGATCGGAGCATGTTGTCGCGCGACCCACCGCGAAGGCTGGGGCAGACCGGTGGTTTGGGTCTCGCTCCGCCTGGCTGGACCCTCCCGACGAACTTCTGACGATCGTTTCTTGGATCTGCAACAATCATTCCGCGAAGGGTTGCCGCGGCTGGCGCCCTTGTTTGCATCGTCTCGAGCAGAGAGGGCAACAGTGAGGGACCGCATCGCGATCGGGGCGACGATCTGTCACCTGGCTTTCCTGGCCGTGGGGTGTGCACGTCTGCCCGAACCTAGCTTTACCATTAGTTCCCAGACCCAGACGCTCAAGCCCGAGTTTCAGAAGCAAATTGCCAGGATACTCGGCGAGCGGTGCGGCAGGCCGCTTGCTCCCAAGCTTCTGGGCGGCACAGGTGCAAGCGCGTCGCTCTCACATCTGAAGCGGGGCGCCGAAATCTACTCGCGTTACTGCGTTCAATGCCACGGGGTGAATGGAGACGGCCGCGGCGTGGCCGCGTCTTACATGATTCCCAAGCCAAGGAACTACCTCCTGGGTATCTTCAAGTTCACCTCGACGACCTACGGTTCCAAGCCGCTCCGCGAGGACCTGATTCGCACGGTTCGTCGAGGCGTTCGCGGCACCTCGATGCCCGCGTTTCCCCTGCTGCCTCCCAAGGACCTGGAGGCCGTCGTCGATTACGTTCAGGCCCTGACTCGCCGTGGCGAGCTGGAGACGAAGCTCGCGGAACAGGCCGAGTTCGACGAGCAGATCGACGAGGCGAAAGTTCCCGAGGTGATCACTGGGATCGTCAATCGGTGGGATGCGGCGAGGGGTCTTGTGGTCTATCCTTCCACGCCCATGCCCACCTTCAAGCGATCCAACGTGGATCAGGGCAAGCAGGCTTTCCTGACGAAGGGATGCTCCAAGTGTCACGGTGATGACGGCCGCGGCATGATGCCCTCGAACGTCGGGACGGATGCCTGGGGCAACCCGACGAAGGCCGCCGACCTGACCTCGGGAATGCTCCGCGGCGGGACCGAGCCGCTGGACATTTACCGTCACATTGACTCCGGGATCAACGGAACGCCCATGCCGTCATTCAGGGATACGCTCAAGGGCGAGCCGGAGACCGTCTGGAATCTTGTCTCCTACGTTCTGCAAGTCGCCGACATCCGCCGCGAAGGCTCGATTCCGGATTCTGGGTTCCTCGAGGACGGCCTGCTCAAGACCCTGCCCGGCGTGAAGCCCGCTTCCTCGGCACCGGCACCGACACCCGCCCCGGCGCCGGCCACGACACGTTCCGAGCCGCGGCCACGCGGAGCCACTGCTCTGGTGGTCCGCTGAAAGAGGCGCGAATTGAGGTCCCAAAGCACGTGCGTCATCGGTTCGCACAGTTCACGAGGGGTTAAATGGCAAGAGACCTGGAAGCCAAGTTACAGGAACTCGAAGCGCTCAAGGCAAAGGTCGAGCGGCTGGAGAACGAGATCACAACCGCTCGATCTGGCCCCGGCTGGCGAGCCACAGGCTATTACCCGGCTTACCACGCGACGGCAGGCTTCCTGCTGGGCAGCCTGGGCGCCATCGTCAGCCTGCTGTTTAACATGCTCGGTGCCCCGCTGGCGGGGAAGAGCCCGCTCGAGCTGATCCGGGTCTACCTGACCTTTCCCCTGGGCGATAAAGCTCTCCAGCTCACCCAGGGACAGAATACCTATGCCGTCAATGACCGGGTCATCGTGGCCTTCGGCTGCTGCCTTTACCTGGCGACGGGCATGCTTTGGGGCATCCCGGTCTACATGACCCTGGCCCGGTTCGCCGCCAGCGGGGGCCTCATCAAGCGGCTGGTCGTGGCGAGCATCGTCTCGCTGCTGATCTGGGGGATCATGTTCTACGGGATCCTCTCGTGGTTGCAGCCGCTCCTGGTGGAAGGAGCTCCGGGCAACTGGATCACGAACACAGCTTACCTTCCCTGGTGGGTCGCCGCGGCCACGCATCTCGTTTTCGGCTGGACCATTGCCCTGCTCTATCCACTCGGGGAATACCGTCCGTATCGGCGGTTCGCCGAAACGGCCGCCTGAACCAACGCCGGCGCCGACGCAGGCGGCTGGTCGCGCCCCTTTGTTGATGTTTTTACTCTTCTTGTCGATTTGCACCAGAGTGAGGAAACGACCTTGGAAAAGGAATTGCCTCGCCACGGCGACCTGGTTGACGAGCGCCTGGTCTACTGGCATTTCATGGCTGCCTTGATCTTCATGGGCGCTTCGATGCTGGGCGGACTGCTGATGGCCCTCCAGCTTTTGCGGCTGAACCCTTTCAACGGAATCGAGCTCCTCTCGCCGGGCCGCTGGCGGATGATCCACACCAACGCCATCGCCTACGGGTTCATCGCCAACGTGTTCCTGGGCGTGCTGCAATGGGTCGTGCCCCGGCTGACGCTTCGGACAGTCTATAACCCGAAGATTCCCGGCCTGAATATCGGCCTGTCCTGGGCGATCTTCTGGGCCTGGCAACTCGTGGTAGGCGCCACCGCCGTGGGCTTGATTCTTGGCCAGGCCCAGGCAGTGGAGTGGGGCGAGACGCCGGTCTGGATCGACCCGGTCGCCCAGCTTGGCCTGCTCCTGGTGGCGATCAATTACATTCCGCCCATCGCCAAGGTGGAGGGGCCGCTGTACGTCAGCCTCTGGTATTTTCTCGCCGCCTTCGTCTGGACCTTCCTGACCTACGCGATGGGGAATTTCATGCCCCAGTACTTCGTCTCGGGAACCGCCGCCGGGGCCGTGGGAGGGCTCTTCATTCACGACCTGGTCGGCCTGTTCGTGACCCCCCTGGGCTGGGGCCTCATGTACTATTTCGTGCCGATCTTGCTCAAGAAGCCAATCTGGAGCCACGGGCTCTCGCTGGTCGGCTTCTGGGGCATCGCGTTCTTTTACCCGCTCCAGGGAATCCACCATTTCCTCTACACGCCGATTCCGATGTTTCTGCAGTACGGGGCGGTGATCTCGACCATCGCCGTCGAGCTGGTGGTCGCGACCGTCATCTTCAATTTTCACGCGACCCTGCGGGGCTCGACCGGCGCGCTGACCACAAACCTGCCGATCCGCTGGTTCTATACCGGGATGTTCTTCTACTTCCTGACCTGCCTCCAGTGCGCCTTCCAGGTGACCCTGACATTCCAGCAACTGATCCACTTCAGCGACTGGGTCGTCGGCCACGCGCACATGGTCATGTTCGGCGTCTTCGCCATGTGGCAACTGGGAATGATGACCTATCTGATCCCCCGGTTGCTGAAGACTCCGTGGTACAGCCAGCAGCTTCTGGAATGGCACTACTGGCTTTCCTTCATCGGCATCGGCCTGATGTCTGTCGACCTCATCACCCTGGGAGTCTTTCAAGGCCTTTCCTGGTCGTCGCTGCTTCCCTGGGAGCACTCCCTGGATATCTCGATCCCGTTCTGGGCGGTCCGAGCCGTCGCCGGGCTACTCATGATCGGGGGCTATCTCGCGTTCGTCGTCAACATCGTGCAAACCTACTTGACCTCGAAGCCAGCGCCCCAGGAAGCGGCCGTCGCAACCGTCTGATCGGCGCAGATCTCACCTCAGAACCGGCTTTTTCGCCACGAGGATCTGGAACCCATGTTGGAATCGAAAGCGGGAGTCCTGTTCATTGCCGGCCTCGGCTTCTTCGCCCTGGCGTTTCTGTCGAACGCGATGGTGCCAGCCTTGATGTATCGCGATCTGCCCGAGCAGACGGTCGAGCAGTTGCTCCGAAACAATGGCAACCTGAGGTTCCAGTTCGAGGACCTCGCCCGCAGGTTTCCGGAGAGCTTCACGGCCGCCTACGGACATCCCCCCGAGGGCTCTGCCGAGCGCGAGAAGTGGCTCGACACGAAGAGCCAGCAAGCGCTGCAACTGGGCCACGATGTCTACGTCGCCGAGGCATGCTGGCACTGCCACAGCCAGTTCGTTCGTCCCGTTTCCAACGAGGACAGGAGATTCGGTCCCGTCTCCAAGACCGAGGAATACCAGAACGTGCTCCAGCGGCCCGTGCTCTTCGGAACCCGGCGGGTCGGTCCCGACCTCTGCCGTGAGGGGGGACGGCGGTCGAACGACTGGCATGCCGTCCACTTCTTCAAGCCGACCACCCTGTCCATCGGCTCGCCCATGCCCGAGTATCCCTGGCTGTTCAACGGCGCTGCCGACAAGCCCAATGCCAAGGGCCTGGCGCTCATCACCTACGTGCAATGGCTCGGGTCGTGGCTGGAGAGCTATCCTTATTACGAAGACTACCAGCCCTCGCCGATCCATGGCCTGGCCGAGAAGGGAAAGGACCAGAAGTAATGAATCCCGCCATCAACCAGCGCGGCACGACCTCGCGGGCGCAGGTGCTGACGACCATCGGCTTCGCGCTCTTGATCTTGGTCCCCAGCATGCTCGGCTTCGCCAACAAGTTCCGCGAGTTCATCCTGCTCTATCGCGGCGATGTCGACGGCGTCTTCGCCATCACGCCGATCGTGAACTATCTCCTGGCCAGCCTGGGGTTCTTCTGCCTCTTTTTTTGGGCAATCTGCCACGGCATGTTCCGTGACATCGAGGCCCCCAAGTTCACCATGCTCGAAAACGAGCGGAAGCTCGATGAAGAGGAATGACTTCGAGCCGGCAGCGCCCCGGCGCGACCCGCAGAGAGGATTGATCGCCCATGTCCCACACAACTGATAAGCCGCCCCAGGTTCCCGCATCGTCAACCGCCGGCGACCCGACCGCGATGGCCGACGACCTGCTCTCGGTCGGCGGCGCCGTCCCGTTCGACAAGACGACGCCCGAGGAAGAGAACCGATACCACCACTACACCGGCAACGCCATTCCCTGGTTCCTGAGAGGCATCTGGATCATCTTCTGGTGCTGGGCGATCACTTACGTCGTGCTCTGGCTGCTGCCGTCACTCCAGTCGGAATTGCTGACGCCCCCATGAGCCCCGTGCAACCCCAGCCGCGGGTTTGCGACTACTGCCAGTCTCCCCTGCCAACGGGCTGGTGGGGCCGGCGGGCCGATCCGCCCGCAGTCGAGGCGGCCGAGCTCTACTGCTGCCTGGGCTGCCGGATGGCCGCGGCCATCGTGCAGGAGAAGGGCGAGGCCGGCGCCGCGCGGGGAATGCTCACCCGGCTCGGCCTTTCGATCTTCTTCTCGATGAACGTCATGGCTTTCACCATGGCGCTCTGGACGACCGACGTCTACGAGGCGGCCGGACCGGGGAACCAGCTTCTGATCGTCATGCACGGGCTGTTCCGCTACGTGGTCTTGCTCTTCTCGTTACCTGTGCTTTTCCTTCTGGGCATCCCGCTACTCGGCGGCACCTGGCAGAACCTCCGCCGGGGTGTCCTGTCAACCGACGCTTTGCTCTGCCTGGGAGTGAGCGCCGCATTCGCCGCGTCGTTTCTCTCGGTGCTCCGGGAGAGCGGTCCGATCTACTTCGAGGTCGGCTGCGTGATCCTGGTGATGACCACGCTGGGCCGCTGGCTCGAGGCGACCGGCCGGCTGAAGGCGACCTCGGCGCTGGACGCGCTCACCCGGCTGCTGCCGGTCGATGTCCGCCGGCTGGACCCTGGCTCGGAACATGAGCACTTCGTCCCGCTCGCGGAAGTCAAAGTCGGCGACCTGCTGCGGAT
>Ga0187888_1004083_pt1 | contig 10943 bp, 8 predicted proteins | sample June2016WEW_7_40_FD_132987 | JGI IMG/M metagenome (GOLD analysis project Ga0187888, IMG submission 132987) | Peatland microbial communities from SPRUCE experiment site at the Marcell Experimental Forest, Minnesota, USA - June2016WEW_7_40 | ecosystem: Environmental > Terrestrial > Soil > Wetlands... | reverse complement strand
TCGACAGTGGCGGGAGCAGCCGTGGTCTCCGGCAGTCTCTTTGTCCCCATGGTGCACGCGGGGGGCAGCGGCACGATCAAGGTCGGGCTGGTCGGCTGTGGCGGTCGCGGCACGGGGGCGGCCGAGCAGGCGCTGACGGCTGATAGCGGCACCCGGCTGGTCGCCATGGCCGAAGTCTTCGCCGATCGGCTCCAGGAGAGCTTATCCGCCCTCAAGGGCTCGAGCGTCGGTCCTCGGGTCGATGTCCCCAAGGACCGCCAGTATAGCGGCTTCGACGCCTACAAGCAGGTGATCGACCAGGTTGATGTGGTGCTCTTGACCACGCCCCCCCACTTCCGGCCAATTCATCTGGCCTACGCCGTCGAGAAGGGCGTGAACAGTTTCGTCGAGAAGCCGATGGCGGTGGACGGACCCGGCCTGCGCAAGTTTATCCAGGCGTGTAAGGACGCCAAGGCCAAGAACCTGTCGCTGGTCAACGGCTTCTGCTGGCGTTACAACGAACCCCGGCGCCAGACCATGAAGCAGGTCTTCGACGGCAAGATCGGCAAGGTCGTCGCCATCGAGACCACCTATAATTCACAGGGCGTTTGGGAACTTCGGAAGACGCGCCAGGAGTGCGCTTCGGAGATGGAGTACCAGTTGCGTAACTGGTATTACTATAGCTGGCTCTCGGGCGATCACATTGTCGAGCAGGCCATCCACGGTATCGACACGATGAACTGGGTGATGGGCGACAAACCGCCGGTCCGCTGCTGGGGCGTGGGCGGCCGGCAGTCGCGCACCGATCCCAAGTACGGCAACATCTGGGACCACTTCGCGATCGTTTACGAGTATCCCGAGAACGTTCGCGGCTATCATCACTGCCGCCACTGGGTGAACACTCCCAACCAGGTGAAGGACTATATCCTTGGCGCCCAGGGCACGGCTGACGTCTTTGGCAGCGCCATCACGGGCGAGAACAAATGGCGGTATCGCAATTCCACGGTCCGTGCAGGGGAAGCCGGCAGTGAGCACCCCAATATGTACCAGGTCGAGCACAACGAGATGTTCGCCGCCCTTCGCGCCGGCAAGCCGATCAACAACGGCGAGCAGGCCGCCGTCAGCACGCTGCTGGCGATCATGGGCCGCGAGGCCGCTTACACGGGCCGGATCATCACACCCGAACAGGTGCTGAACTCCAAGCTCGACCTGAGCCCCGCGAACTACACGTTTGGCCCGAATCCTGTTCCCCCCGTGCCCGTTCCCGGAGTGAACAAGTTCGCCTGAGGCAGCGAATCTGGAAAACGGCGATTGAGCCCTCGACGTTCTTACGCGAATGGTGAGGCAGAATCCGCGACTGATACTCGCGGGTTCGGGCAGGGTCGGGTTCGGGCAGGGTCTCCTAACCCGGTTGTTGCCCCCGACCAGGTACGCCTGGGTCACGCACCGCTCTGGATCTGAGATCAGTTGCTGATACGATCCTACGGTGATCGATGCCTCGAAGATACTTCCCTCGATCGCCCGGAGCGCCTGCTCCGGCGTGGTGTTGGCGACGAGCCGGCCCCGGCGGATGATCGCGAAACGAGGGCAAAGCTGGGCGACATCCTCGACGATGTGTGTCGAGAGCAGGACAATTCGCTCCTCCGCGGGGTACTGACGTCATCGTCCTGGATCTTACAGGGGCATTCGACCCGCGCCTGCGATTATTGCGATCTCCGGGATCGACCGCCAGAGCGACGTGGCCGCGTCAAAGCCGGCGCCTGGGCGCGTCGGAAAGGAACCCCTTGGGGCTCTCTTGCCCCTTCCTTTTTGAGGATTCTTCGAGGAAGATTTGATGACGTGAAGCGAACATTCCCATGGTTTGAGATCGAAACCTATGGCCAGCTACGATCCCGAGTTCGATCATGCGCCGAAGTTCTCGCCCGAGTATGACGATTCACGCCCCAGGCAGCGCGGCTGCTTCTTCTACGGCTGCGTGATCGCCAGTGTCCTGGCCGTGCTGCTGATCATTGCGCTGGCGGTGCTGGCCTTCGTCGGCATGCGCTTCTTCTCCGGTCTGGTCGAGGAATGGACCTCGCCCGCACCGGCAGAATTGCCCCGGGTCCAGGTTTCCGACGAAGAGCGCAAGTCGGTGCGGGAGCGGGTGGACGCTTTCAGAAAAGCCCTGGAAGAAGGAACGGCGGCCGATCCCCTGGTACTCACCAGCGACAATCTTAACGCGCTCATCGAGGAGAACCCGGATTTCAGGGGCACGGTGTTCGCCCGGGTGGAAGGCGACAAGCTCAAGGCGCAGATCAGCATTCCCCTCGACAAGCTGAAGATCGGCATGCTCAAGGGACGCTACTTGAACGGCGAGGCCGAGCTCAAAGCCTCGCTAAGAGACGGCATTCTGGTGGTCACGCTGGAGACGCTCGAGGTCAACGGCAAGCGCCCGCCGGAGAAGTTTCTGGCGGAGCTGCGCAAGCAGAATCTGGCCAAGGACGCCTATGACAACCCCAAGAACGCCGAGATGATCCGCCGGTTCGAGAGCCTGGAGATCAAGGACGGGACGATCATCCTCAAGCCGCGCATCCATGCGAAGACCCCGGCGGGCGCTGACGGTCCGCGGGCGCCGACATCTCTTCCGCCATCTTCCAAGCCCAAGCTTCCGCAGGCCGAAGCTACCGAGCGCGAGACCCAGACGCCAACACCAAAGGCAAAGTAACCGAGTCCGCAATCCTGAGGTTCGATGATGTCCAGATGTGCTGAGGAGCCGGCATGCCAGGCGGGCAAGGCCGCCCTGGCCTGGCCACGATACCGAAATCCGCCCGGTTTCGCATTCCCCGAAATCCAAATTCTGTGATTCTTTCATGGGGAAATCTCATGAGTTTTGCGTTACGTCCATGCGCAGCGTACTGGCTCGCGGCCTTGGTGCTGGGCCTGGCTATCGGGCCAGTCACCGCCGGCGCAGAATCGCCACCGCCCAGCAAGGTCGCCTCGGTCGAGGGTATCACGGAGTATCGCCTGGCCAACGGGCTGCGGGTGTTGCTCTTTCCCGACCCATCACGGCCCAAGGTCACCGTCAACCTGACGGTCTTCGTCGGCTCACGTCATGAGGGTTACGGCGAGACGGGCATGGCGCACCTGCTGGAGCACATGGTGTTCAAGGGAACGCCGGACCATCCCGACATCCCCGCCGCGATGAAAGAGCGGGGAGCTCAGTTCAACGGCTCGACATCGTTGGACCGTACCAACTACTTCGAGACCCTGTCGGCCAGCGACGAGAACCTCGAGTTCGCCATCAAGCTCGAGGCCGACCGGATGGTGAATAGCCCCATCAAGGCCGAAGACCTGGCCACCGAGTTCTCGGTGGTTCGCAACGAATTCGAGATGGGTGAGAACTCACCCGAACGCGTGCTGTCGCAGAGGATGGCGGCCGTGGCCTACGAATGGCACAACTACGGCAAGTCCACCATCGGTAATCGCACGGATATCGAGCGTGTTCCGGTCGACAGCCTGCGGGCTTTCTACAAGCGGTTCTACCAGCCCGACAATGCCATGCTCGTGGTGGCCGGAAAATTCGACGAGCGGAAGGCGCTCGAATATATCAACAAGTACTTTGGCGCCCTGCCTCGCCCGGAGCGCAAGCTGCCCGCCACTTACACCGAAGAGCCTCCCCAGGACGGCCAGAGGGTTGTGACCCTGCGCCGGGTCGGCGATGTCGGACTGTTCGGTCTGCTCTATCATGTACCCTCGGGAGCGCATCCCGAATTCGCGGCAGTGCAGGTGCTGGCCAGCATCCTCGACGCGGAACCCTCGGGTCGGCTGTACAAGGCCCTGGTGGAGACGAAGAAAGCGGCCAGAGTGTCGGCAGAGCCCGAGGCTCTGCACGATCCCGGCATGCTCGAGATCATGGCCGAGGTCAACACCAAGGACCTGAGGACCCTGGAACAAGTTCGGGATGTGATGTATTCGGTCCTCGACGACGTGATCCGCGCGGGCGTCACTCAGGAGGAGGTCGATCGAGCCCGCCAGAAGATGCTCAAGGACCGCGAACTCGCCTCCTCCGACCCCGACCACGTCGCGATCGCGCTGTCCAACTGGGGCTCGCAGGGCGACTGGCGGCTCTACTTCCTCAGCCGCGATCGCCTCGAGGAGGTCACCGCCGCGCAGGTCAAGGAGGTTGCCGCCAAGTATCTGACTTCCAGCAACCGAACCGTCGGCTACTTCATCCCCAGCGCGAAACCCGAACGAACTGCCGTGCCGCCGACGCCCGACGTCGCCAAGCTGGTCGAGAACTACAACGGCCGCAATGTCCAGTCCACGGGCGAGTCGTTTGACGTTTCCCCCCTGGCCATCGAGGCGCGCGTCCAGCGGCCCGACCCGATCGAGGGTCTCAAGCTGGCACTGCTGCCCAAGAAGACCCGGGGTGATGCGGTTCACGTGCACCTGACCCTGCGTTACGGCACGGCAGAGAGCTTGAAGGGAAAGGTCGAGGCGGCCAGTTTCCTGTCGAGCCTGATGCTGCGGGGGACGAAGAACCTCAACCACCAGCAGATCCAGGACGCCCTGGACAAGAACTTCGCCCGGCTGGGCGGCGGCATGGGCTGGATGGGCGGCAGGCGAATGGGCGGAGGCGGGGGCGGCGCCTCGGTTGGGACCGTGTCGTACTCGGTGCAGACCAAGCGGGCCAACCTTCCCGCCGTTCTCGAGATCCTTCGTCAGGTCCTGCGTGAGCCCACCCTGCCGGAGAGCGAGTTCGCGATCATGAAGAACGAACGGCTGGCCGGGCTCGAGCAAGGCCGGTCCGATCCCATGCGCCAGGGCATCAACCACCTCCAGCGGCTGCTGTCCCGCTATCCCGCCACCGACGTCCGGTACGTGCCGACGATCGCGGAGGACATCCAGCGCACCAAGGAAGTCACGGTGAAGGATGTTCGATCGCTCTATCGCGACTATCTGGGAGCCAGCCACGGCGAATTGACCATCGTGGGTGACTTCGAGCCCTCCGAGGCGCTCTCGGTCCTGGCGCGGACATTCGAAGGCTGGAAAAATCCCCAACCCTATGCACGCGTCGAGCGACCGTTCCAGCCCGGTCTGAAGCCCACCCGCGAAACGATCTCGACACCCGACAAGGCAAACGCCAGCTACTTCGCGGGCCTGACGCTGGAGATGAAAGACAGCGATCCGGACTATCCGGCGCTGGTCGCCGGCAACTACATCCTGGGCGGCGGCGCGCTCTCATCGCGCATCGCCGATCGCTTGCGGCAAAAGGGCGGACTCTCGTATACCGCCGCCACGAACTTCGCCGCCAGCCCACTTGATCCCAGGGGCAACTTGCTGATTATGGCCATCTACAATCCGGTCAACGTCGCCAAGGTGGTCTCCGGCGTCGATGAAGAGCTGGCCGGGATACTTCGCGACGGAGTCACGGCGGAGGAGCTCAAACGTGCCAAGGACGGTTACCTCAAGCAACTCGAGATCAGTCGGACCAACGACAACATGCTTGCCTCGTCACTGGCCGAGAACCTGTTCATCGGCCGGACCATGCAGTACGACGCCGATCTCGAAGCCAAGATGAAGGCACTAACCGTCGAGGACGTCAACGCCGCCCTGCGCAAGTACATCCACCCCGAGCAGCTCTCCGTCGTCACGGCGGGAGATTTCAAGGGGCAGTAGTCAGTAGTCAGTAGTCATTTCTGAAGAGCCTTGGTTCCTGTCTCCTCTTCCCTGGCTACTGGCTACTGGCCACTGACTACTGGCCACTGGCCACTGACCACTGACCTGGGTTATGATCCGTACTGGACCAAGCAGGTCCTGGACGGCTTCAAGATTCGCACCCAGCCCGACCGCTGGCCGGCGGGTAAATTCATTCATCCTCACGACGCCTGTTTCGACAAAAATGGGAATATCTTCGTAACCGAATGGGTTGCGATGGGCCAGGTCTCGTTCCTGCGCCATGTCAGTTGAAAGGGTTGCAAACTCGTGCAATTTCGCGCTCGGTTCTCGACAACCGCCGCGCCGCGTGGTTTCATGAGCGTGCGGAGCCGGGTTGCGCTTCGCTCGAAGCCGCGGCAGGGTTCCCTCTCCGGGTTCCTTCCGCGGTATGGCAGTCTCGGGACGACTCTGGTTCACCATGGAATCACTTCAAGGGCAATTGCTGATCGCTTCCCCGACGCTGGCTGACCCCAACTTCGGGCAGACGGTGGTTCTGGTTGCCGTTCACGGTAAAGACGGAGCCCTGGGGCTGATCCTGAACCGTGAGCTGAACGTGCGGCTCGATGACGTCTGGAGTCAGGTCAGCAAGTCGCCCTGCCTGCGTTCCGAGGCGGTGCGGCATGGCGGACCGGTCAGCGGCACTTTGATGGCCCTGCACGACCGCCGGTCGATGGCGAACCTGGTGGTCGCCGACGAAGTCTACGTTGCCACCGAGCTGAATGCCATGGAGTCGCTGGCTGCCACGGACGAGGGACGGGTCGTCTTCTTTCTGGGTCATGCGGGCTGGGGTGCCGGCCAGCTCGAGAACGAGCTGGCTGAAGGGTCCTGGCTGCTCCTGCCCGCCACTTCGGACCACGTTTTCGGAGACCTTGATACTGTCGCCCTGTGGAAGCTGGCCATGACCGACGCAGGCCGCCGTCAACTCCACGCGATCGTTCCCGTCAAGCACGTCCCCGACAACCCTCGGGCCAATTGAGGGAGCCGTGCCGCGGGCGATTACCGCTTCCAGCCATGGCCGGCGGCACATCGAGTCTTCAAGGAGACCTGGGCTTTGGTGGGGTGTGGAGATGCGCGTTGATAACCTGACAACTTCAGCGCCTTGATTTCACGGTGCTCAAGGACGGAAACCTTCGCAGCGGGTCACTGATCCGACCTTGTCTTTTTACGGCCCGCCGCGTATGCTGCTCGTGAAGCGCAGCTCACATCAGCGATTCATAGAGCGTAATCCATTTCAGCAGAAAGAGTTACGGCAAAATCTCGGTCATGTCTCTTTGCTCGCGCCGAAGGTTATCCGACAAAAACGGCAAGACTCGCTCAAAAAGTAGGATCGGGGTGCCGATAGGCTCGACACGTGACTTTCGGGGATGATGAGGTCCGCAGTCTCGTGGCCATTTGAAGGCCTCGGCGCTTTGAGAGTCGGTGGGATCTCGACTCTGATGGAGTGAGGACAGGATGTCAATCTCCTTGTTGCGTCACTGGGCGGCTGGGTTTTTCTCCCGTGGCACTAGCCGAACCGCGCGGCGTCGCGCACAGTCATTTGCGGTCGAGACAATTGAAGGGCTGGAGCAACGGTTGGCGATGAGCGCGACGACCGCCGCGACGCCAGCCATCCAGATGCTCTCAGCCACCACCACCGATTCCAAGAGCGTCACGATCGAGTACCAGGTGAATCAGGCTCCTGACGCCGCGAACCCGATCCAGTTCGGGGTCTATCGCTCCAGCAATGGTCAATTCGACTCGAGCGACTCACTGGTTGACACAATCACGCTGACCTCCCCCGGCTCGGCTTCAGGGCGGAGCGTCATAAGCCTCGACCAGAGTGGCCAGCCCGCCACCGCTGTCGGCGCCCACCAGCTCACCCTCCCCTTGGCCCAGGGCTTGCCGCCATACCCGGAGAAACCCTACGTGCTGGTCGTGGCCGACCCCAACTCACCCTCCGCGACCGCCGACCCCGAGCAAACCGCGTCCTTTCGCGTCTACACCATCGGCATTGTGACCCATGGAGGAATCCAGGACCCGAGCTGGACACACGGGCCTCCCTGGGAGCTCGAAACCGCCTACATGATGAGGCGCGAGGGCTTCGACGGGGTCATCGGCTACAACTGGGCGCTTCAGAGCAGCACTCCCGGTGCGGCGATCAAACAGTCGCCGAGGCTGGCGCGGATAATCCTCGACGTCGCCAGCAACTTTCCAGCCAACGATCCGGTCGACCTCGAATTCATCGGCCATAGCGAAGGGACCGTGGTCAATACGTACGCCATCGTCACCTTGGAAGGCAAGATGACCCCACAGCTCAAATCGGGCTACATCGAGGATATCCTGCTTGATCCTCACGCCGCCAATAACAACGTCCCCGGACAGCAAATGAGCTTTGGCGGCGCACTTGGCGGACTGGCCAGGGCCATCGTCACGAACTACCAGGCCGAGTCGAAAGATCCCCCCGCGTTCATCCCCTCGGTGGTCGATGAGGCCCTGGTTTTCTTTGAGCACTCACAGGCCACGGCCAGCGGGATCTACAACCTTTGGGGCCAGGTGCCCGTCAAGAGCGACGGGCCGGTGGTGCATTACTACAATCTGACAGACATGGGAGTCACCCACTCGGGCAAGACTGGAGTGAATTACTGGTTCAGGGACTTCATCGCTCCGACCCTGGGCAGCCAGGCGCCTCTGGTTCAGGAGCTTCAGTTGAACGGTCAGATCGATAACGCCGTGCCACCCACGACAACTTCAGTCAGCCAGAGCACCCTGGTACAGCAGGCTAACAACGCTCGCGCCGATCGTGTCTACGGACCGGAGCAGGTCGTACAGACGAATCAGCCGGAGTTCTCCGGCACGGCTGCGCCCGGTTCGATCATCCGGCTCGTTCTCAGCCCCGCGGCGAAGCCGATGAACATCACGCTGGCGGGCGTAACCACCGCCAGTAGCACCGGCCAATGGTCGCTCACCACAGGCCACCCGCTCCGGAACGGACAGTACCGCACGCTCGTGACAGCCTTCTCTCGCACATTGACCACCCGACCGGGGTTGGCCATCGTTCCGACCCAGCCACTAGGACGCCTGGTTGTCGACGCACCGCCCGGATCATGAAAGTGGGCCCCACAGGGGCACCTCACGACCTAAACGTATTGCGACGATCCCGAGCCGTCACGGTTCCAGATCGAGCACGATCGTGAGAAGCGGCTCTTCGAGATCAAGGGACCGTGCCCCGACCTCCCTCATGCTAAGAATCAGTGTGTGGATGGGGGGTTCGGCTGAAATGGAATCTCCGTCTGGCTCCAGTCACTGACCCTGGCGGGAATCGCAAAACCTAACCAGGCTTCGGATTCCTTCTGGATCGACCTGCCTCGAGAGATCTGATTCCAGTCGGCATCAATCTCGATGAAGCCGAACCAGCGCGCGAAGCGCACCTGCCTGTAATACGCGTACCAGGCTCTTCGGGCCCGGTCCTTGGTCCGTCGACTTCGATGGGCGTCCATGATCGTTCGTCCTGATCCTCGGTGGGTTGGGAAGGAAAGCGCATCATTGCTTGAGGTGTGGCCGACGTTCTCTCTTCCTGAAATCTAGGTCATGGTTCCAGGGATATGCACTTTTTTTCCATTTAGGAGCGTTCTCGGGATTGCAAGAGGCCGAGCCGGGAAATACTCGATGTGGGCTGGGACAGGATCGATGGGTCCGCCAAGGGAGCTGGAAAGATGGATTGAGCAGGCGAAGGTTCGGCACTGTGCCAGATCAAAGGACTCTTGCAGTGGGGGTCAGCATGCGGGTGGACGGACAGGCAGTTCCTCGAGAAGTTCGCGTCACGTCGCGACGCATCCGCCGAGGCTGCCTTCGCCGCGCTGGTGGCTCGGCATGGGCCCATGGTCCCGGGCGTCGGTCGCGACCAGGTGCGCGATCCGCACCTGGCCGAGGACGCAATTCAGGCCGTCTTCCTCGTACTGGCTCGCAAGGCCCGGTTCATTCGCGACTCCGAGCTGCTGGGCAACTGGCTTTCCGGAGTTGCCGTCCGCACGTCTCGCAAGGCGAGCTACACCGGTGGGACGGCCGCCATCGGCCGTCATCAGGCCTGGCAGCCGAAGGCGGCTGCCCCACATTCAAGGCAATGCATTCGCTGGATTGATCAACTTGATGTTTCGCGGTGCCTTACCTGCTTGCCACGGCGGGAAGCCGCGAAAGTGAAGATGAGGCCGAAACCCTCCGCCAGGCCTGCATCACGAGGCCCGGCGAAAGGCTCGCCCTCCCTTCTCTTGTGATGAGTTCCGCAGTTTCGTCCGTGCTAAAATGGAACCTTAGCCGATGGAAGCGACTGAGCTTTCTGGCACCGATCCCCGCGCCGGATTGCACGGGGCAGATCTCGATGAGGCCAATATGATGAACATAAGATATAGTGTTACCATGTTATGGATCAGGCCGGCGGCGATTTTCCTGGTGCTCAGCTTTTCGCCAGGCTGTGGTGATCGAGGCGCCGCGCTGCCCGCCGTCAATCCGGCCGCCCCAACGATCCGCCTGACCAGCGCGGCTTTCACCGAGGGAGGGATGATCCCCCGGGAGTTCACCTGCGACGGCGCGGACAGGTCCCCGCCCTTGGAATGGTCGGGCGTTCCGCAAACTGCCCGCTCGCTGGTCTTGATCTGCGACGATCCCGATGCACTGGGGGGAACCTGGTCGCACTGGGTACTCTACGACTTGGCGCCCAGCATCACGGCTCTCGACGAGGGAGTCGCGGCGGATCTCGTGGCGACGCTCGAGCCAAGGACCGGCGTCCAGCAGCCAAAGCTCACAGTCAGCCAGGGCAGGAACGATTTCGGCAAGATCGGTTACGGAGGCCCCTGCCCACCGCGGGGAGTCCATCGCTATTTCTTTCGCCTCTACGCGCTCGATCAGCGAACCGAGCTCGCCCCGGGTGCGACCCGTAAGGCGGTGTTCAAGGCCATTGAGGGGCACATCCTGGCCGAGGGGCATTTGATGGGCAAGTACGCCCGGTGATCGTGAACGACGAAGCGGAATCGGAGAGTTGCTCTCGTGAAGCTGCTTTTTCTTCATGGCTGGACGTCGGTGCCGGGCGGCGTGAAGCCGGCCTATCTCGCCGGGTGTGGCCACACGGTCATCAACCCGGCGCTGCCCGATGAAGACTTTGCGGCAGCCGTCAAGATCGCCCAGGCCGAGTTTGACAGGCACCAGCCCGATGCGGTGGTCGGCTCGTCACGCGGCGGAGCGGTGGCCATGAACATCCAGGCTGGGGCGGTCCGGCTTGTCCTGCTCTGCCCCGC
>Ga0187888_1004077_pt1 | contig 10963 bp, 7 predicted proteins | sample June2016WEW_7_40_FD_132987 | JGI IMG/M metagenome (GOLD analysis project Ga0187888, IMG submission 132987) | Peatland microbial communities from SPRUCE experiment site at the Marcell Experimental Forest, Minnesota, USA - June2016WEW_7_40 | ecosystem: Environmental > Terrestrial > Soil > Wetlands... | reverse complement strand
TTATTGAGCACGTTTTCGGAATCTTTGCGGAATTCGATGTAGTTCCCACTGGTGGCTCGTGTAATCGCCTGGCGCAACAGATCCTGGTTGTTGGTGTAGGGCTGCAACGCATTCAACCGGGAGTCCAGGCTGAAGACTCCGCCATACGTATTGGCGCGAAATTCGTTGGCGAGGAACTCGGTGGCAGCCGTCTGCGCTAACCGGCGGCTGACTGGTCCCATGCGCTCGAAGACGATGGTCACAATGTTGAGATTGTGGAGCGGGTTGAGCGCGGGACCCTGCGGCGCAACGGGCGCGCTCGCGCCGGACTTCGCGCCCGGCTGCGCGGTGGCGGGCTGCTGCTCATCGACATCGGTATCGGTGAAGCGGAAGGTCTGCAGCTTCTGCGGAACGCCGTCCTCCAACACGCGTACCTCTTCCGGCTTCAGATTGCGGATGGGGCGCTCTTTCTTGTCCCGCACCACGGCATCCAGCAGCACTTCCCGCGTGGTACTGCGGATTACCGGAACGTTGGCTTCCTGGGCCGCCAGCGGCAGATAGGCCAGGCCGGCGCAGACGAGCAATACGATTCGCATGGGACCCTCTCTCTTTAAGCATAGGACAAAAAAAGGCGCCCGGCTCGGCTTGCTTGCGCAGGCAGGCGCCAGCGCGTTGCGGCCGAGCCAATCAAGATCCGGATCGGCAACCACAACAAGCAGGCAGCCTACGAAGGGCCGTTTAACCATGAGCTTGCAACCATTGTGAAACGTGCTATCGTGGCTAAGCCACAGTCATGACGCACAAGATGTTGCTGCGGGAGGCAATACAATATCGGGCGGTTTCGGGCCGGTTGATCTCCATCCCTGCGGTACCGCACGCAGCGGAAAGTTCGGGGCGCGCGCAATGATCCGGCTCGGAGTGGTGAGCGCGATCCTGCCGGAGCTATCGCTGGCGGAAGTCCTCGACCTCTGCGCCAGGGAGCGCTTCGAATGCGTGGAATTGATGTGCTGGCCGGTCGGCCCTGCCGACCGCCGCTACGCCGGAGTGACGCATATCGACGTAACGGCGCTGGGGGAAGACGACGGCGCCAAACTGAAACAGCAACTGGCGCGATCCGGCGTAGCTGTCAGTGCATTAGGCTATTACCCCAACGCCCTCTCGCCCAACCCAGGGGAAAGTGAGGCCGCACGGGAACACCTGCGACGCGTCATTATCGCCGCGCAGGCGCTCGGTATCGGTCTCGTCAACACGTTCATCGGACGCGATTGGACGCGTTCGCTTCGCGAGAATTGGGGCCGGTTCCGCGAAGTGTGGCCACCCTTGGTCCGATTCGCCGAAGAGCGCGGCGTGCGCATCGCCATCGAGAACTGTCCCATGCTGTTCGCCGAGGATGAGTGGCCCGGTGGTAAGAATCTGGCCGTCAGCCCGCGCATCTGGCGGCAGATGTTTGAAGAGATTCCCAGCGCTTCGTTTGGCTTGAACTACGATCCCTCGCACATGATCTGGCAGCAGATGGACCCGATTCAGCCCTTGCGCGAGTTCGCCGCGAAGATCTTTCACGTGCATGCCAAGGACGCCCGTATCGACCGCCGAAAGCTGAACGAGGTGGGTATTCTAGCGCATCCCGTGGAGTACCACGACCCGCGATTGCCCGGCCTGGGCGAACTCGACTGGAGCGCTTTTTTCGCCGCACTGACGGAAGCCCGGGGCGACGTTTCGGTTGCCATAGAAATGGAAGACCGGGCATACGAGGGCTCGCTGGAGGACCGGATTCTGGGTCTACGTCAGGCGCGCCGGTTTCTGGCTCAGTTCTGCGCGCCATGAACACCCTGGTGCTGGTGGCCAGCCATGCCGTTCCCTACCGTTTTGACCGGCTGGACCACGATGACGGATGGTATCTCAAGCCCTTTCAAGCGGGAGAGGGCTCTCTCTACCTGGATCATGTGAAACGCGGCGTGGAAGTCGCGGCCGGACAAACGGACAGCCTGCTCATCTTCGCCGGAGGTCAAACGGATGCCGCGGCGGGTCCGCGCAGCGAAAGCCAGGGCTATTGGCTGGCCGCCGATCACTTGGACTGGTTCGGTCATCGGGGAGTGCGCAACCGTGCGACCACAGAGGAATTCTCTCTCGATTCGTTCCAGAATCTGCTGTACGGAGTGTGCCGGTTTCGGGAAGTAACCGGCGGTTATCCCATTGGCATCGTTGCGGTGGGCTGGAAATTCAAAGGCGCGCGCTTCGGTCTCCACCGGCGTGCCCTCCGGTTTCCCGAAGCACGCTTCCGCTATGAAGGTGTAAACGATCCGCCGGCGCTGGAGGAGAACCTCCCGTTTGAGCAGGCGCGCGCCCTTCTCTTCGAACAGGATCCTTACGGCGCGACGGCGGAGCCGGCGAGGAAACGCGAAGCCCGCAACGTATTCCGCCGCCATCACGGGTACGCCCAAAGCTGTCCAGAACTCGCCGCGCTGCTGGGACATCGGGGCCCGGAGCTGTTTGCGGGGCCACTCCCCTGGTCTTCACTTGACGGAGCGGCCGGCCGCGGATAGGGCTATTTGTGTGGGTAAGCCATGTGCCGGAGTAAGTAACCCGCCGACAGAAGCAGAAGCCGACTTGCACGAAGCCGCCGGCCCGGCCGCATTGAGTTGAGCCCATCTCCCGGACCACACCCACTGCCGAAGACTGGGGCATGATGCCTCAAATGCGTGTCGGGGCAACCCAACCAGAGCCTCCTGGCAGTGGCTAAACCCAATCATTTCAGCCGGATTAAAGTGGCACGACGGATGCTTTCCGATGGCCGTGGCTCGCAGATTGTTCTTCGTCGCGGCGTTGCTGGGTGTAGCACAGCTTCAATCCGCCACCCTCCAGCAGCTCTCGATGAGCGACTTGATCGCGAAATCCACCGCCATCGTGCGCGGGACGGTCCAGGGTTCGTACACAGCCTTTTCCGGCCCCGTGATCTTCACGCATTACCGCATTCAGGTGGCGGAGAAGTGGAAGGGCTCGACGGGCGCCACGATGGATGTGGCGGTGCCCGGCGGTATTGCCAGCGGCGTGCGGCAGACCTATGCGGGTGCGCCGCAATTTCAGCCGGGCGATCAATATGTGCTGTTCCTGTGGACCGGCAAGTCGGGCATGACGCAGATTATGGGGTTCTCGCAGGGTGCGTTTGCGGTTGTGCCGGACGGCTCTTCCGATCCCAGCTTGACGCGGAGCGCCAGCCATGAGCTGATGCTCGACCCAGCAACCCATAACCAAGTGAACGACCGGCCATTGACCATGCGGCTGAGCGCGTTGCGCTCGCTGGTGGCGAGCGCCTTGGGGGCGGCGAAATAGTGCGGCGGCGGGCGGCAATGCGGGCGGTGCTGGCGGCAGCGGCGGTGTTGGCGATGAGCGCTCCCGTCGAAGCCTACTATCACTACACTTTTTACTCCAGCCATAGCGCGCCATTCACCCCCATCCGCGCCCGTTTCAACCTGCCGGCGCTTACCAATGGAACGCTCAACGTTTTCGTCAGCGATGCCGGCCCGGTCAACTACGCCTCCAATGACACCTTCGGCTCGGTTCTGGGCGAAGTAAAGCAAGCCGTGGCGGCGTGGAACACCGTACCCGCTTCGGCGTTGCGGCTGAACTTCGGGGGGCTGGAGAGCGCCAGTCAACCACCCCAGGCTACGCCCGCCATCGAAGTGGTCTTCGCCGAGATGCCGCCCGGGCTTTTGGGGTATGGTTCGCCCAACATACCTTTCCCTCCGGTGTTTCAGACCGGATCCGATGGGCAGCCGCTAGTGGCCATCACTCACTCCGTGGTAACGCTGACCAACGACACCACCAGCGGTGCCGGCCCCAGTGAACTGCCGGACTTCTTCGCGACAGCGGTTCATGAGCTGGGGCACGCGCTCGGCTTGCAGCACACCTGGACCGGCGCGGCCATGTCGCAGGGAGTCATCCGCAACACCACCCGGACGCGGCCCATCGATGCCGATGACGTGGCTGCGTTCTCCCTGCTGTACGGCGCCGCCAACTGGACCGCGAATTACGGCTCCATTTCCGGCCAGGTAACCTTCGCCGGCAGCAACACGGGCGTCAACCTGGCTTCGGTGGTGGCCCTGCCGCCTGCCGGACCGGCGGTTAGCGCGCTGACCGATCCCGCGGGTTTCTACAACATCAGCGGCCTGCCGCCGGGAAGCTACAAAGTCTACGTTCATCCACTGCCGCCCGACGCTATACCTACTAATTCCCAAGAAGGTCTCCTATTGCCATACGACGCGAACGGATTTCCGTTCGATCCAAGCCCGGATTTTCAAACGGTCTTTTATCCTGGCACCACCGACCCAACGGCAGCCACCACTTTCCCTGTCGCCGCGGGCGCCAGCTTCACGGCCAATTTCAACGTGCAAGCGGAAGCCTCGGTGCCGATGTACGATGTCATCACGCGCGGCTACCTGGATCCGATAACCCGCGATTACACGGTCAATGTGCAGCAAGACAGCGACTGGATGTCTCCGGCGTTCATCAACGGAACCCAGGAGCAATCGGTGGTGGAGACCCTTTATTCGCCGCTGGTGATCCCGCAAACGGTCTCGATTCTGGGATTCGCTCCCGCGCCCATCTGTACTGCCGACTCGCCATGCTTCGAAGTATCCACACCGCTCTCGGCGTTGTTCGCTTATTTCGACGCTCCGGCCAACGCCGGCACGGGTTTGCGGCACTTGGTGTTCAATTTGAGCAACGACATGTATGTGCTGCCCGCCGGAGTGAATCTGGTCGATAAGCAGCCGCCCTACGTCGATTCCGTTACCAGCAACCCGGATGGCACCGTCACCGTCACCGGCACCGGTTTGGGACCTGACAGCACGGTATATTTCGATAGCCTGCCGGCCTCGGTCACGCTGAACGGGTGCCCCAGCGGAACGTCCGGAGATTGCCCGATTACGGTCACGCCACCTTCTGGCGCCAGCGGGCAGACTTCCGACGTCACGGTCTTTAACGCCGACGGGCAGAACTCGACGTTCCTGCAGCAATGGCCGAACATCCCGACGTACAGCTACCCGGCTATGAACACGCCGCAGTTGCAAAGTGTCAGTCCGTTGTCGCTGCCGGCCGGCGGCGAGGCCATGGTGGACATCACCGCTCTCAACACCAGTTTTGTGAACGGGCAGGTGACGGTGGGTTTCGGCACTTCGGATGTCACGGTGATCGGACTTTGGGTGCTCAGCCCGACCCACCTGTGGGTCAACGTCATGGTGGCGGCGGACGCGGCTCTGGGCTCTTCGGAGATCAGCGTGATCTCCGGGTTTCAGGTAGTGACCCAGTTCGGCTTCCAGATTGTGCCGGCCAATCCGGCCGCGCCGGCGATTCTGGCGGTAGTGAACGGCGTTTTCGGCCAAGCCACGATTTATCCGAATGCGGTCGCCACGATCTGGGGCGCCAACCTGGCCAACCCGCAGATCACCATCAACGGCCAACCGGCGCAAGTCTACTATTCGTCGGGCGATCAGGTGAATGTCGCGGTGCCGCCCGGCACGCCCACCGGGCCGGTGGTTTTGAACCTGACCACCAGCGGCGGCTCGGTCAGCCTGGTGGTGCCGATCGATTACGCACCGCCGTCCATCCTCGGCATCGCGGAGCCCTCCGGCGCGATCGTCAATGCCACTAACGCGGCTGTGTCCGGCGATCTGCTGACGATCGCCATCAGCGGCCTGGATCCTACGGTGACGCTCGCATCGGGCCGCCTGCAAGTGATGGTCGCGGGCGTGTCCATGCCCGTCCAGTCCATCAGCGCCAGCCAGATCCAGTTCACTTTGAGCCAGTCTTTCAATGGCGCGCAGGTGCCGGTGACGATCGTGGTAGACGGTTCCTCCAGCGCGCCGTTCACGATCCTGGCCGAGTAGCCGCGCCGATCGCTCCACCAAAGCTCACCGCGCCAATGAAACGCGAGGTCAAAAACGCCCGTCGCTTCTATTTCATGGGGCCCCGATTCGTTGTTCTATTGGTAATTCTTTCCATCGTACGGGCGCAAACGCAGGATGCGGTGCTGCAAGATTCCTCCCAGCCATACATCATTCGATCTTGACGGCCAGTCGGCCGGCATCACCGCCTGGGGAACCATCCGCGCGACGCCGGCCGGCCGCTTCAACGCTTCCCTTACCGCCGACCTCGGCGACCTCGAGCAGAACATCACACCGCTCATGCGCTCGGAACTGAACCGCTCCGCGCGCTGCGGCGACCGCTTGTCGGTGGACCCACGCCTCGCTGGTCCCAGCGGTTCCCGCGGCGGCGGCCTTCCTTACCGGCCGAGCGACGCCACGTAAACTTGGAATGGCGCCCAATAATAAGGGCGGGCGAAGCGAGCCGAGCTGAGCAGCGCGAGCTTGGCCTGGCGCATGGCCGTAACCGGGTCCGCGCCCGCAGCCATTCGCCGGTAGAACTCGTTCATCAACTGCTCGGTGGAACTGTCGCTCACATCCCACAGGCCGGCGGCTACGGCGCGCGCACCCGCCCGCAGAAAAGCCCAGGCAAAACCCACCAGTCCTTCGCCCGCGTACGTCCGCGTGCCCGCGCTGTTGCAAGCCGAGATGGTGACCAAGCCGGCATGGATGGGAATCCCAATGACATCGCGCGCGTAAAGCTTGCCGTGAGAGAGAATCACCGCCGATTCGAGTGGCCGCTGCGAATTGGCTTCCGCATGGGCGGCAAAGTGGATCAGCGAAAAGCGCTGCGGACCGGCAAGGCTGTACACCGCCGGAGACGCCTGCGCGCCCAGATAAGCCTGCTGCATCCGCCCCGGAAAATCCGCTTGAATGTCGCGAATCTCGCGCTCCGCATTCGCGAGCGGCCGGTAGTGGCTGCCTGCATAGTCGGGTGCGCCAATCAGCAACAGCGAAGCGCTCTTCCCCGCCCCCGCTTGCGGCGGCGACGCCAGGATCTCGATCGAAGGCGACACGGCCAACTCCACGTCCTCAACCAAGAAGTGCGGATGCGGCGTGGGCGCCACCAACGTCTCCAGGTTTAACCGGTGCAAAGCGCCATCGGGAATGACGATCAGCCGTTCTCCTTTGCGGATGTGCGGCGCAACCGGCGCCACCAGCGTTCGCCAGAGTTCGGAGCCGGCGGTGCTGGCGGTGAGCGGATCGCGCACCGAGTGCTCCACCGTGTCGCGATAGTTCGTCACCAGCTTCTCGATCGCGCCCGAGCCCGGCAGTTGGAACCGTTGCACGCCGCGGCCGTTGATGAGCCATGCAAACGAACGCTCGGGCGCCAGCCAGAATGAGAGGATGCTCGCGTGCGCGTCGCGCGCCACGCGTTCGAACTCGGTCAAACCGCGCGGCGGGGCGGCCGCGGCGTCGCCTTCCAACCGCTCGGCCAGCACCCGCGCGCGGCTTGATTCCACCACGCGCAAGGCCCGCACGTCGTCTTTCTGCCGCCACAAAACATCCACGTAGGCGCGGTAAAACGGCATCAGCTCCGAAAGCAGCGTCATGCGGTGATTTGGATCGAGCAGGTCGCTGCGCGTGGCCTCGATGATCCGCAACGCCTGCTCGTAGCACCGGTCAGCCTCCGCAAAACGGCTCGCGTCGGCGGCAAGTGCGCCCAGCAAGTCCCACGCCGCCCAGCGGATATTGGGTGGGGTGCCTGCAGAGCGCAACAGATCCTGGCCGATTCGGGCGGCCGCCTGGAAATCGCCGCGGCCCTGGGCTATTAAGGCGCGATTCCGTTCCAGGAACGGAGATGTGTCGCGCGCGTCCAGCGCACGGGCGAGCTCCGAGGCGCGCTGGTTCCATTCCGCCGCCTGGTCCCACTGGCGGGCGTCGATCAAAGTCAGCGCAAGATTTCTGGCGTGGCGGGCGGCCTCGTCCCTGCGGCCGATCGCCAGCGCGAGATCATACGCCTTCCGGTAGTTGGAAATCGCATTCGGGAAGTCTTCGTCGCCATAGTATGCCGATCCCAACTCGCCGAGCGCAATCATCAGATCCGCCCGCGCGCCAATGGCCTCAAGAGTGACGATCGCTTGCCGCTGGTGCTCGAAGGCGCTATCCAGGTCGCCCAAAATGGCGTACGTGGAACCCAGGTTGAGGCGCGCCAGGGCGGCCACCCGGTGCGCGCCGAGTTTTTCCGCCGCGGCCAGAGCGCGCTGGCCGGCATCGATCGACTCTTCATACCGCCGCAGTTTCTTCAGCGCATACGACAGATTGTTCAGCGACTGCGCCTGCCAATAGGGGAGCCCCTCTTTGGCAGCCCGGTCGGCGGCGGCGCCAAACGACTGCCGAGCCTCCTGCGGCTGGCCAGCTTTCATGGCGGCCATACCTTCGGTGAGCTCCAAGCGAATGCGCTGCTCGGGATCGCGGACTGCGGCGCGTGCCTGGGCCAGCATCCCGGGGATTTTCGCGGCATCGCAGCCGAGCTGAATATCGGCCGTTGCCAGATCGATCAGGCGCCGCACCTCTAACTGCCTCAGCTCTGGCTTGGCCGTCAGGGGGGCCAGAAGAAGAGTGCGAGCCCGATTCCACTGGGATTGCGCGCCCAGCACCTCGGCATCGAGCAGCTTGAGACTCAAAACCCAGTATGAATCGGGTTCCTTTTGCGCGCGCGTGGCGTAGGAGGAAGCTTCGCGGCCGGCCGCCTCCAGGTCGCCGGCAACGTATGCGGCCCAGGCACGCGCATACGCTTGCCGCGCCGGCTCGGTCCGGGAACAGGAAAAGAGCGGAAGCAGAAGGCCCAACACAGCGGCCGCGGCGAACTTAGTTCGATCTGCCGTTCGACTGGCCGGAGCGGACCGCGCCGGGACCGCCCGCATCCGAACCGATCGCCAGCCGTACCAAGGTGACGCAGCGGCCGTTGCCTTTGACGTGGACCTCACCGAGAACGATTCTACCGAAACCCTTCCAATGAATGGCGTAGCCGTCCACGCAGGTCGATTGCGTCCCTCGGCAACTCTGTGGCTCGTGCACGACCGGCTGGCCCTCGAGTTGTACCCGGCCCAGATCTTCGCCAGCACCGAACAACGGATCGCGGCGGGAGTTCTGTTGATCGGCTGCCTGTTCGCCGCATAGCTTTTCCTTCCGCAGACGCAAGGGGCGTACGGTGACTGGCGGGCGCCTGCTCTACTCGCGGCTCGCCACAAGTCTCGCGACGGCCTTTCTGTATCACGAGGTCTCCGACAGCAGGTTGACCGTCGCCTGAGGAACCGAAGGCGCAGTGCTGCTGGCGGCCGGCTTTCCGCCGCGGGACGGTACGCTGCACCTATCCGGCCTGTCGCTCTGCCCGATTTGCATCGGAAAACTGTTCTTCTACGATTTGCGCGAACTCGAAACGCTTTACCGCTCTTGTCATTCTTCGTCTTTAGGTGTGATCCTGGTAAGCGTCTCCTGGCTCTATGCGCGTCTTCGCGACCGCATCCAGCGGTACTTGTAGGAGATAATTGCGTGCAGCTATTCGGACCCCTCCACATTTCGTTGCTGATGGCGATCGCCTTGATCGCAGTCGCATTTCCGTCGCTATGCCGGCGGGGCTTCGTGCCGATGCGCGGCGCCCGCCTGACCATGGGGTGGATGCTGACCATTAACGAACTTATCTGGTGGATTTATCGCTACTCGCGGGAGGGCATCCACGCCGCCAACCTTCCACTGCAATTATGCGACCTGACCGTATGGCTGGCGGTATTCGGATGTTTCACGGTTGCCCCCACCCTCGTGGAATTGGCCTACTTCGCGGGCGCTGCCGGGGCCGGCATGGCGCTGCTTACTCCGAACCTGTGGTCTCCGTGGCCGAGCTACCCGGCCCTGTATTTCTTTGTGGCGCACGGCGGCATCGTGATCGCAGTCGCGCTGCTGGCCTGCGGCGGCTTCGCGCGATTCCGTCCGGGCGCGGTTTGGCGCTCCTTCGGTCTCGTGCTCGGCTATGCTGCACTGGTCGGTGCGGTCAATGCCGCCTTCGGCAGCAATTACATGTTTTTGTGCCGCAAGCCCGACCATCCATCCTTGCTCGACCAGATGGGACCGTGGCCCTGGTACCTGGCCGCCGGCGCGGCAGTTGGCCTCGCTCTCTTCTGGCTGCTGTGGCTGCCGGTGCGGCACTGGGGCGATAGGGCGTAGGGTTCGCGCAAGTCAATGGCGCTCGACAGTAACCACAGCAGTCCAGAACCCGGAGTTGTCCGCGTAGTTGTCGTCGTTCACACCCAGGAATAGGCGGCCGGCGGACCCTGCCGGCACGGTTCCGTGAACGCCAACCTCGAAGATCGTCCCTCCCGGACCCACGCGGCCGATCAGCGACCAGCAATTCAGGTGCGGCGCGGGAACCGCCGCGACCGGCTGGCCAAACAGTTGCCGGGCCCGGCCGCAGTTTGGATAGAAACCGCCGGGTTGCTGCACGCCAATCCGCCGGTCTGCCGCGACCCGGATCTTTCCGTCGGCTACGATCACTGCCGTGTCGCTGGCGCGCAGGTCGATCCCCGTATCGGTCCACGCCCGGCTCGAATCGACGCTGACCGTCCGTGTAGTTGGCGGCAGAACTCGCACCACCGGCTGGGGTGCGATCTCCGCAGGAGGCGTGGCCGGTGGTTCGAGCGGCCGCACGGCGTTCTCCGCCCGCGCTACGGGCGTCTTCTCCGCCGGCGGCGGCTCGCCCGTTTCCACCGGCGCTCCAGCCTTCGGCACAGCTTCCTGACGAGAAGGCGGATGCGAATCGGCGTGGGCGGCCGGTGCAGGCGCTTCACTCTCCTTCTCTTTCGGCGGGATGGGCGGAGCGGGCGTTCGGCTTGCCATTCCCCCGCTTGGACTGGCCGCCGGAGGCCGCAACTCTTGCGCCTGACGCCCCGCGAGGTCTCGCAGTGCAGGCCAGAATCGGTAGCCCGCCGCCCCAGCCAGCGCCAGAACCAGCAACGCCGCCAGGACGGTCATCAGGCGGCGAGCGCTGCGGGCGGGGGTTCGGGGCGATGGCTTCGCAGCCGTAGGCACCGTAGCGTGCAGCGCCGTGTCCAGCGCGGAGACGAATT
>Ga0187888_1004071_pt1 | contig 10981 bp, 1 predicted proteins | sample June2016WEW_7_40_FD_132987 | JGI IMG/M metagenome (GOLD analysis project Ga0187888, IMG submission 132987) | Peatland microbial communities from SPRUCE experiment site at the Marcell Experimental Forest, Minnesota, USA - June2016WEW_7_40 | ecosystem: Environmental > Terrestrial > Soil > Wetlands... | reverse complement strand
GCGAAGGCCGGGGAATCGCTTTGGTGGCTTCCCTCGGAGGTGGGTGACAACCTTGGCGGTTGGTGATTCTTGACCAATTCTATATCACATTGATGTTAAACGGTTTATGCCTTAACTAAGGGCTATTCGGGTCAGTTCCTAGCATGTCAACATTTTGCTTGCCTCTGTTCATAAAGCCGCCGATTAACTGATTTCCATGAGCCTATTGCCAGCCGGTCACAAATCCAAATCCATTTGAGCGGCATTGTCGTTTCCCGCCGCAGCCGCCGCGCCGGGGCGGTCTTGATCGGGTCGCCCTTGCGCCGCAAGGCCAAATCAGATTCCTTCCAGCGCGCCGCTTTCAATCCCACAACGCCACCAAGTGCAACGCTTTGTCCTCCGCGCTTTCCCGGCGCTCCTGTCCGTAATAGTGTTGCCCCATGGTGGAGAGAAACACAAGGCGTCGGCGTCTTCCAGGAAGACTGGTTCCTGACGGTGCCCGCGGCTCATCAAGTGATAGATGGCCCCTGGATACTGGAGGCGAAGCCTGCGCGCCATGCCGGGAGAATCCTCTGTTTCGCCCGTCCTGTCAACCTAAAATGCGGCATTGCTGGAAGTGACCCCAATGGTGACCCCAATGGCTATGACGCAACTCCAAAACAGCAGTTTTGGGACTGATGGGGAACACTCTTCAATCCTTAATTGGTCAGCCAGAGGGCGCGGTAAAATCCGGGGCGCGGTTTATTGGTGATCAGATTGAATCCGGGCGAAGTCAATATGTTGGTTTGGAACGGAATCCACGTTCCGCCGGTCAGCAAGGAGTTGCTCTGAATCTGGTAGGTCGTATTGGTTGTTCCAAACATCCCAAGTCCGTTGACGAGGTCCAAGGTCAGCCGCGGGTTTGCCACCGTGTAAGTGACTACATTGGTCAGAATCAGGCCAGGAACGACCGTGACGGAGCGGTTGGTCGGAAGATTCCAGCCAGGGATCGGTTTAAACTGCACCACCAAAGTACTGGTGGTGGTCACCTCCTGCAAAGAGGGGTTTCCCGTGGAGTAGCAGCTATCGGGCTGGTTGGTCAGCTTCCAAGCCGCCCCGGCTTGCACCGCCGACGGCGGCCCGAGTTCCAACATCAAATAGGCTGGATTGCTCAGGCTGACCGCCTGACTTGGAATGATGGTGATGAAGTTGCCTCCCGAATTGTTGGTGCCGTAATCGCCAGCTTCCGACGCCATGCTGATCAGGTTCACCACGTTGCTGTCAATCGCCCGCACCACCGAGGCGTCAGGCGTGCTGCCGTTGAACAAGGTTCCCAAATAGACTGCCACCGGATAGTAGAGGCCGTTGTTGGCGTACTGCACACAGAGCGGTCCGCCGCTGTTGCCCGGGTAACTGAATAGCCACGAGGCGGCGTAAACCTGGTCGTTGGTTTGGACAAAGGCCTGGTTGTCCAACGGGGTGGCGTACATCCCTCCGGGCGAAACCACCTGGTCGAACATGGAGCCGTCCACCGGGTAGCCTACCAGCGTTTTAAGTGCGGAGCCGGTCAGATAGGGGTTGGGAACGGCGTCCGAGGAAATGAAGCCGCCAAAACCGGTTCGGGCCGAATAGGTCAGGAAATAGAGCGCCGCCACGTCCATGTCTTGCGACTGCGGACTGGGTTGGTCGGGGACATAACTGTTACTGGTAATGTCCCAGTCGCGCTGGGCGGCGTAGCCGGAGAGAACGTACCAGCCTCGGGCCGCCTGGGGTTCGGGTTCAAAGACGCCCGCCTGCTCCTGGAACGACCACCAGGCGTTGGTAACATAAGAAAGCGTATTGTCGTTGAACACCATGTGCGCCGCTGTCAGCACCACGTTGGCCGTCACCGCCGCCCCGCTGCCGGAGCCGGCGTCGGTTTGCAATTGCCCGCTGAATCCATAAGGCCCGCTCGTATAGTTCAAAATCTTACTGGTCGAAAGCAACTCCGGCAAGTCCGCTCCGGTCGTGTTCCCCGGCGCCGGGGTGTAATTCCCCGACACCGTCACGCTCATCCCGTTGGACACCAGCACCGCCAGGCTCGTTGGGGTCGTATAGCCGATCACCTGCTCAAACGCCACCAGATAGGTGCCCGGCAGCAGATTCCCGGCGGTGGAACCGCTGGCGCGCCAGGCCGTCTCCCCAACAAACTGCCAACCCGCGATGGCGGTCAGGTTTGCCGGTGTCACATTGACAGTCAGCGAACCCACCACGGCGGAACTCGCCGGCTCACTCGAGTAATACTGGTTGGTCGCCACCGTCGTCTCCCCGTTGGTGACGATGAAATCATCTGTCAAAAGAATGGCCTCGTAGCCGGGGACATCGCTGAATTGGACCGGATAATCGCCGGCCACCAGATTGCTCGCCGTGCTGCCGCTGTTGCGCCAGGCATACTCCCACGGGAACCGCCATTGCTCGCCCGCCTGGGCCGGCGGCAGCCAAACCGTCAACTGGCCGTTCATGGCGGGCCGGTTGGTGGGTAAAACCTGGGCCAGCAGGGCGTTGGTGGCGGCGCCCGAGTCGTCGCGAATGATCGTCACCGTCGCCGAGGAGGGACTGCCGATCGAACCAACCGTGGGATTGAGCAGTTGCACCTGGAACCGGAGGTCCGGCCCATTGATATAGTTGTCAATAATCGGAATACTGAACGCCAGGGAACTCTGCCCGGAGAAGCTCAGGTTGCCCTCCGTCGCCGTGTAATCGCCCCCGACGCCGTTGCCGCCATGGGCGCTCCCATCCACCGTTTCATAACTCACATAACCCGTCAATCCTGCGTTATTGACAACTGTCAGAGTCACAGTGGCGCCGTTCTCCTGAACGGAGTAAGTGGCGCTGGCAAAGGTGAACTGGCTCGCGGGCTGGTTCACCGTCAGTGTGCCAGGGACCAGGCTGACCGCGTAGTTGGTCTGGCGGTTGGACGGGTCCACCAGGGCCGGCACGATGGCGTAGTTCCCGGCCGCGCAGTTGGTGGTCGCGCTGCAACTGTACGTGGCCGTGATGTTGTCCCCGTTGGTCAATCCTGTGATTGTCCCCGTGAATGCCGGGTTGGGTTGGCCATACGCCCGGCTGGCATTAGCCGCCGTTACGGTCAAGGCTCCAGGCGCAACCCCCAGGCTCACACTATCGGTCACGCTGTTGTAATCCACCGTGTCGGTCGGTGTGAAGGTCACTGAGAGGTTTTGGTTGATACCAGCGCCCAGAACAGTGCCCGCCAGTGGATTGTAGGCAAAAGTGCCCTGCACATTGGCCGTGGCATTGAGTTGGCTGGAACTCAGGGCCGCGCCGTAGGTGATGCCCGCAGGCTCCGCCCAAGTGACCGTGGGCGTTGCCTTCTGGACGGTGATGGCCACTGTGGCGGTCGTGTTGGAATAGTCGGTTGTGTTGGACGGCGTAAACGTCACCGACAGGCTCTGGTTGCTCCCGGCGCCCAGGACAGTTCCGTTCGTCGGATTGTAAACAAACGCGCCCTGCACATTGGCGGTGGCATTGAGCTGGTTGCTGCTCAGGGCCGTGCCGTAGGTGATGGCCGCGGGAGCCGCCCAGGTGATGATGGGCGCTGCCCGCTGCACGTTGATCGTCACGGCGGCGGTGGCGTTGGAGTAATCGGCCATGTCGGTGGGGGTGAAGGTCACCGAGAGGGTTTGGTTGCTGCCGACGGGCAGCATGGCGCCCGCCAGCGGATTGTAGGCGAAGCTGCCGGCCACGCTCGCCGTCGCATCGAGTTGGTTGCTGCTCAGCGCGGCGCCGTAGGCGATGGCCGCGGGAGCCGCCCAGGTGATCACGGGCGTGGCCCGCTGCACGTTGATGCTCACCGTCGCGGTCGCGGTGGAGTAATCGCCCGTGTTTAACGGGGTAAACGTCACCGAGAGCGTTTGGTTGCTGCCGGCCCCCAGAATGGCGCCTGCGGCCGGATTGTAGGCAAACGAGCCGGTCACATTGGCCGTGGCGTCGAGTTGAGTGGAACTCAGGGCCGTGCCGTAGGTGATGCCCGCCGGCGCGGCCCACGTAATAATGCTCGCGGCCTGGAGCACGTTGATCGTCACGTTGGCCCCGGCGCTGAAATAGTCGGCGGTGTCGGCTGGTGTGAACGTCACCGCGAGGGTTTGGTTGCTCCCGGCCCCCAGGACTGCGCCCGACGATGGGGTGTAGGCAAACGACCCGGACACATTGGCGGTGGCATCCAGTTGGTTGCTACTCAGGGCGGTCCCGTAGATGATGGCCGCGGGAGCGGCCCAAGTGATCACCGGCGTGGCCCGCTGCACGTTGATCATCACTGTGGCGGTCGCGTTGGAGTAATCGGTTGCGTCCGACGGTGTGAACGCCGCGGAGAGGGTTTGATTGTTGCCGGCATACAGGATGGTGCCCGCCGAGGGAGTGTAGGTAAACGACCCGGGAATATTGGCGGTGGCATCCAGTTGGTTGGAACCCAGGGCGGTCCCGTAGGTGATCGCGGCGGGAGCCGGCCAAGTGACTACCGGCGCAGCCTTCCGGACGTTAATTCTCACGGTGGCGGTGGCGGTGGAGTAGTTGGTGGTGTCGGAGGGCGTAAACGTCACCGACAGGCTCTGGTTGCTCCCGGCGCCCAGCATGGTTCCCGACGCCGGATTGTAAACGAACGCGCCTTGCACATTGGCGCTGGCATTAAGTTGATTGGTGCCCAGCGCGGTCCCGTAAGTGATGCCCGCGGGAGCGGCCCAGGTGATGACGGGCGTTGCCTGCTGCACGTTGATGGTCACTGTAGCCGTCGCGGTGGAGTAGTCGCTTTTGTCGGAGGGCGTGAACGTCGCCGAAAGGGTTTGATTGTTTCCTGCGCCAAGGACCGTCCCCGACGGCGGATTGTAAACAAAGGTGCCCGCCGTGTTCGCGCTGGCATCAAGTTGGCTGGAACTCAGGGCCGCGCCGTAAGTGATGGCGGCGGGAGCGGCCCAGGTAATAACGGGTGTTGCCTGCTGCACGTTGATGGTCACCGTGTTGGTGGCGGCGAAGTAGTCGGCTGTGTCGGAGGGCGTGAATGTTGCCGTCAGGGTTTGGTTGCTGCCCGTTGCCAGGACGGCGCCCGGCGGCGGATTATAAACAAACCAGCCAGGCGCATTGGCCGTGGCATTCAGTTGGCTGGAACTCAGGGCCGCGCCGTAAGTGATGGCCGCGGGCGCGGCCCAGGTGATGACGGGCGCGACCCGCTGCACGTTGATGGTTACTGTGCTGCTGTTCGTGGAGTAGTCGGTTGCGTCGGAGGGTGTGAATGTTGCCGTGAGGGTTTGGTTGCTGCCGCCCTCCAACACAGTGCCCGCCGGCGGCCTGTAAACAAACGAGCCGCCCACATTGGCGGTGGCGTCGAGTTGGGTGGCACTCAGGGCGGTCCCGTAGGTGATGCCCGCGGGAGCGGCCCAGGTGATAACGGGGGTTGACCGCTGCACGTTGATGGTCACTGTGCTGCTGTTCGTGGAGTAGTCGGCTGTGTCGGTGGGTGTGAACGTCACCGAGAGGGTTTGATTGCTGCCGGCGTCCAGGATGGCGCCCAGCGGAGGAGTGTATGCGAACGTGCCGGGCACATTGGCGCTGGCGTCGAGTTGGTTGGTGCTCAGGGCGGTCCCGTAGGTGATGTTGGCCGGCGTGGCCCACGTAATCACGGGGCTGAGTTGGCTCACCGTCAACGTGACGACGGCGCTGGTGGCCGAGCCATACAGGTTGGTGATGACCACCTGGTAACTGCCCGTGTTGCCCGCCAGCGCGCTGTTGATGGTCAGGATATTGCTTTGCGAACCGGTGATTTGCGAGTTGTCCGTCAGATTCGTGCCGTCGAAGAACCACTGGTATTCCGCGGCTGTCGAGCTATACGCCGCGACCTCAAACGTTACAGTCGTAAAGGCGGGATTTGTCTGGCTCTCCACCTGAGTGAGGTTGAGAGGTGGAGTGGTGAGCCCGAGCGCGAAGACCGTGCCTTGGTTGTCACCGCCTTCAGACGTCGTCCCATACAGGGTGTTGCCCGATAAAACCAATCCGCCACTCGGATTTCCGCCGTCGCTGCCGTTAGTAAAAGTATAAAGGGTCGCAAAGTCCGTGCCATCAGTGTTGACAGCAAACACCGTGCCAAAGATCGCACCGCCCCCTTCCGCCGTCCCATACAAGGTGTTGCCCGATAAAATCAATCCCGCATGAGGGTCGCATCCGTCGCTGCCGCAAGTAAAGTAGTGCAGGTTTGTAAAGCCCGTGCCATCGGTGTTGACCGCGAAGATCGTGCCATCCCCGAGGCCGCCAGCAGACGTCGTCCCATACAGCGTGTTGCCCGAAATAATCAATCCCGCATGAGGGTCGCATCCGTCGCTGCCGCAAGTAAAGTAGTGCAGGTTCGTAAAACCGCTGCCATTGGTGCTGACCGCGAACACCGTGCCACTGCCTGAAATACCGCCCCCTTCCGCCGTCCCATACAGGGTGTTGCCTGATAAAATCAATCCCGCATACGGATTTGCTCCGTCGCTGTTCGTACTATTATTAAGTGCGCTGAAAGTATGTAGGGTCGTAAAACCGGTCCCATTGGTGTTGATTGCAAACACCGTGCCATCGCCCGACCTGCCGCCCGCCTCCGCCGTCCCATAGAGGATGTTGCCCGATAAAATCAATCCCGCATACGGAAGTGCTCCGTCGCTGTTGGTATTATTGCTTAACGCCGAAAAATTATGCAGGACCGTATAACCCGTGCCGTCGGTGTTCATCTGGAATACCGAGCCTTCCCCCGAACCGCCCCCATTCAATGTCGTGCCGTAGAGGGTGTTGCCCGACAAAATCAATCCGGCATAAGGCTCTTGACCTGCGGTGCCGGTATTAGTAAAACTGTGCAGGATCGCATAACCGGCTCCATTGGTGTTGACTACGAACACCGTGCCCCGCCCCCCCGAAGTGCCGCCTAAATACGTCGTCCCATAGAGGACGCCTTCCGATAAAAGCAATCCGGCATCCGGATTAGCTCCGTCATTGTCGCCTGCCTCAAAACTGTGCAGGGTCGTGAAAGTCAGCGCCGGGATGAACACCGTCAAGCTCACACTATCGGTCACGCTGTTGTAATTGGCCATGGCAGTCGGAGTGAAGATCACCGAGAGGGTTTGGTTGCTGCCGGGGTTCAGGATGGCCCCCAGCGGAGGATTGTATGCGAACGTGCCGGGCGCATTGGCGCTGGCGTCGAGCTGGTTGGTACTCAGGGCGATGCCGTACTGGATGGCCGCGGGAGAGGCCCAGGTAACCACCGGCGTGCCCTTGCTTACGCTTAGCACCACGTTTCCGCCCGACACCGAGATGGTTGCTTTTCCCTCAGCCGTTCCTGTGGGCGTGGGATACGTGCCAGACTCATCCGTGATGCTTCCGCTGGTTTGCTGGATCACGTTGTAAATCCCCGGCGGCACCGGTGACCCACTCGGTGAGTTGATGGTGAATTGATTCCCATTGAGCACCAATGTGCCTTGCGGAATCGTCAGCGCAGGCGTTGTCCCGTCGTAGATCAACGTGATGGCGGCTGAGCCTAAGCTTACCGTGCCTCCAGCCTGGCCAATAATGCTGGCGGCGGGGTCTCCACTGGCGGTCAGCGCGGTGTTGCCGAACAAGTAGGCCGCCTGGCTGGACACATCAAAGGTTGCTCCACCGGCCAGGCTGATGCTTCGCGTGCTCAGCGAACCTGTGGCGCCCAAGGCCAGGGTGCCCGCGTTGATGGCCGTGTTGCCGGAGTAGGTGTTCGCCGCGGTCAAGCTCACCTTGCCCGTGGTCGCCAAACCGTTGCCGGAGCCGGAGACCACACCCGAGAGCACCACACCGGAACCCGCGTCACTCACCGGCACCATCGCGGCATTGAGAGTGATCGGCACAGTCAAGGTTTGCGGATTGGACGAAAGGTTGGTCACCCCGCCAGTCAGGGTCAGGGCGCTGCCGCCCGAAGCGGTGAGGTTGAAGCCGCCCGCCCCGCTGTTGAACGTCACCCCGGCCATGGTATAGTTCAGGTTTATCACCGGGTTCAGAACGGTCAGACCGTCGAAGTAAAGATTGTCGCCAAATCCCGGCGCCACCCCGTCGGTCCAGTTCCCCGCCGTGCTCCAATTGTTGTCGCCACCCAAACCGTCCCATGTTTGCGAGGAGGAACCGCTCGTGGCTGATGGAGCAGCGACCGTCACGGTCAAATTGGATATGGCCAAACCGCCGAGAGCATCCTGGGCCATGACAGGCAAGGTGTAGGCGCCGGGAGAGACGTTATAGGGCACGGATTGGGTAACGGCATAGTTGTTGGCGCCCTGCCCGGTTAGCGCCACGCTGGACCCAAGGCCGATCGCTGCCAAATTCACCATCACACTGTTAACTGGGTTTGGGTCGGAACCCTGGGTCACCGTCGCGTTGATGGTCAAGGTTTGATAGGCTTCCACCGGATTCGGACTGGCGCTCGCGGCCGTGATTTGCGGGGCTCCCATGCACGCAAGAAGCACTTCATTGCCACTGACGACAACCTCGTAACCATAACCGCTCGCGGTTGTCGGCGTGCTGGCCAGCCAGACCGGAAAGCGATTGAAACTGCCCGAAACGCTCCCGCCGCCGGTCAAATTGAAAAGCACGTAAGGATTCCCTCTGTCCAAGGTGGCGCCACAACTGATGCCCACACTCACCCCATTGGGCGTCAGCATACTCCCCGCGCCGTTCAGAATGATTTGATCGTTGTCGCCGCCGGTCGCGCTGCTGGACAGGACAAAATTAGCGTTGGCCGGGACGGCCGCCCCGGCAGTATAAGTGAGATTGCCGCCAAGGGTATTGGTGCTCGCTGCGCCGCCGCCGCTCGGGTAGGTCTGTCCGGTGGCGCCCACCGTCACGCTTCCGGCTATTGCTCCACCGCCGGCCAATACGCCGTTGACGTTGACATTGCCCGAACCGGTGGCGCTGCCGGAGGTGTTGTTGACGTTCACCGTCGTATTGGTCCCAATGGTCGTGGCGCCGCTGTAGCTGTTGCCTGTCGGCGAGTTCAAATTCAGCACGCCACTGCCTGTCGAACTGATCGTCGTGAACCCGCCAGGTCCTCCGTTGCCGATGGAATTATAGAGCGTGACGGTGTTTCCGTTCAAGTCCAGTGTGCCGCCGGCGGAGTTGAAAGTGACTGTCTGGCTCGAAAGATCAGAAGGGGTGTTGGCGGGCCACTGGAAGGTGCCGCCGCTGAAAGTGTATCCGCCAGTGCCAAGAGAGCCGGTCGTATAGGTCAGGACACCGCTGTAAAGCACCACCCCGCCGCTATAGGTGTTGGCCCCGCTGCTCAAAAGCACTGTGCCGGTGGCGTCCCATTCCGTAAGGTTAGCCGTGCCGGCGCCAGTTCCCGGAACCCGGCCGATCGTGCTAAAGGAATTGGCGCTGGAGGGCGGAATGCCAATCAGCAACGGGGCTGACCCGGTGACCACGCCGTCCACCGTCAGCGTGCAGTTGGCGCCGGCTCCCAACCCGCCGCCGTTGTTGCTCAAGAGAATCGGGCGTGGAGAGGCGCCGGCATTGTCCAATGTCACACTATTGGTCGCTGCCACGACAGCGCCACCATTGAGGTACACCGTTCCCGTGTTAACACTGTTCGTTCCAAAAGAGTAACCCGAGGTGATCGCCGCAACGCCATTGTTGAGGTAGGTGGGCCCGGTATAGCCATTTGTTCCAATATACAGAATTGTTCCCGGCCCAGCTTGCACGAAAGCGCTGCCATGCTCCTTTCCGTCCCAGAGAGTCTTGTTGTCAAGTTGCAGAAATCCCTGGGTGTTGTTTTGCCAGAGTATCAGCGAGCCTGCTTGGGAACCGTTGCGCGCGCCCGGTTCCAGAGCGCCGCTGACGCCGCTGCCGTCAATAATCTCAATGTTGTTGGCCCCCACATTCGGAGTCACCAAGAGACTGGCCCCGGTCACCTGGTTAATTGTGACACTGGAGTAGGCGTTGGCATTGAAACGCCAGCCCCCATACTGATAAGCATTGGCGGGCAGAGTAAAACTTCCAACCATATCGTAGCAGGTGGTAAGGTTTGCTTCGGTGGCGGTCGGCAAGGTGCCATTTGCCTCTATATAACCTCCGAAGCCAGCCGTGCCGGCGGAGCCTTGCGACATGCCGATGACCGTGTAAGGGGAAGAGCTAGTTACCGTCGCGAAATCATACAATCCCACCGTCGCATAGGCGGTTTCATTTTCATTTAGTCCTGTTCCCCCGTCGTTGAACGGCTGATTGACCGTGCCAGTCGTTGTGGTGATCGTCCCCGTGGCGGTTCCCGTTCCCCCTCCTCCCCCGTTTCCTGACGCGGTGGTGGCTGCGGTGATTGTCGCCGGGCCGATGAATTCCACAATGCCGCCGACAGGTGGATTTCCGAAAGACCCAAGGTTGACAGTCGTCGTGCCGCTTCCCGCGCCATTGACAGCCGTGATGACATTCTGCCCGGCGTTCAACGTCGTCGAGGTGAAAGTCTGCGTGGTTGCGTTGTTGGCAAGGCCTAGCACGGTCAACGAGCCGCCGCCCAGCGACAAGACCTGCGAACCCAGCACGGTGGAGGCCCCACCCGAGTAATCGAGCGTGAGCGTGCCCTGGCTTACGTACACATTGCCAGTCAGAGTGTTCACATTGGTCAAATCCAGAGTTCCAAACCCGGCTTTCTTCAACCCCTCACTGCCCGCGAGGATGGCGCCAATGGTCACTTGTTTGCCGGCGCCCAGGGCGTTGACTACAACGTTGGAAGGCCCCTCCATTGTGAGTGTGAGAGTGTTGGCGGCGTTCCCGTTGTTGTCGAGCAACCAGCCCGCGGCGGTGTTGGTGTTCAAGTCGCCAAAAACCAGGCTGCCGATGGTTTGGGGCGAATTCAAATGCACGACGGTCGGGTCGCTAGTAATGTCCACCGCGTTGAAATAGGCGGTGTAGGCGCTGCCGGTGGCCACCTGCCCGTTGAGCCAGTTTCCACTGTCGCTCCAAAGCCCGTCACCGGCGGCGCCGGTCCAAGTGCCGTTTT
>Ga0187888_1004070_pt1 | contig 10982 bp, 4 predicted proteins | sample June2016WEW_7_40_FD_132987 | JGI IMG/M metagenome (GOLD analysis project Ga0187888, IMG submission 132987) | Peatland microbial communities from SPRUCE experiment site at the Marcell Experimental Forest, Minnesota, USA - June2016WEW_7_40 | ecosystem: Environmental > Terrestrial > Soil > Wetlands... | reverse complement strand
CTGACGTTGCCCACCATGGTATTGGCGAATGTGAGCGAGCTCTGTGACGGCATCAGCGTGGCCAGCGGCGCAATGTTCGAGGGCGAGGCCACCGTGACCGGAGTGGAGCTGCCCGTCAGGTCGATCAGGTCCGGGCTGGAACCCGCGTCACTCTCAATCACCAGCTCGCCCACATCGGCAGTCGAGACCGGCGGACTGGAGCCGGCCGCCACCTGGTTGATCGGCGTGTAGCTGAGCGTAACCGTGCAGCTTGCTGCCGGCGCCAGCGTCGCTCCGCAGGTGGTGGTGGAAAGGAACGGCCACTCGCTGGTGATGCGTCGGATGGTAAGCGTCGCGGTGGTCGAAGCATTGGTCAGTGTGAGAATCTTCTGCACCGATTGGCCCGACGGCGCCTGCCCAAAGCTCAGCACATCGCCCGGCTGCAGTCCTCCCGTCACCGCGAGCGTTCCCCCTCCGATGCCGTATCCCTCCACGTAGCCGATCCCGTCCAGCGTGGCCGAGCCGTCGGTCGGCGTGGCCTCGGCGAAGAGCGTGCCGGTCAGGTCGCCGTTGTCCAGCGGCAGGAACGCAACCGAGAAGTTGCAGCTTGCATAGGGCGCCAGTCCAGCGCACGGCGCGCCGCTGAGAACAAACTGGCGCGGCAGCGCGATCGTCAGACTGAGCGACTTCGCCGTGAGGTTGTTGATGGTGAACTGCCGCGTCACGCCGCTCGCTCCGGTCGCCTGAGGGCCGTACTCGGCGTCGCTGGCCACAATCTCCAACCCTTCGTCCTCGGTGGTATACGCGCCGGTCAGCGGCACCGTGTAATTGGTCAGCACAGGCGCTCCACCCACCGTGCTGGTGACGGGGATCGTGAGCGTCCCCGCGGCCTGTGCCGTCGCCGGAGTGAAGCCGACCGCAATTGCGCAGGTGGCTCCCGCCGTGAGCGTGCCGCAGTTGCTGCTTGCGCTGAAGCTGGTCGCGCTGGAGCTTGTGGTCGTCGCAACAACCGCGCCAACCTGTTCCGCGCTTGTGCTGGTGTTCATCAGCGTGACCGTCTGCTGTGTGGACGTGCTTCCCGGAACATTGTTGAAGACCAGAGCGTTGGGCGTCAGCGACAGGCCGGGATCGGCCTCGCCGTATCCGGTCAGCGCGGCGGTCGCCGTCGTGCTGCCCGCCTGCAAGCTAAGCGTGCCGGTCAGCGGCCCGGCGGCGGCAGGCGCAAACGCAATCTCCACAAAGCAGCTTGCGGTGTAGGCCAGCGCGCCTCCGCAGGTTGCGCCGCCACTAACCGCGTTCGAGAGCGCAAAGTTGCCCGTGACCGCAGGCGTTGCCACTGTCACCGAGCTGCCGCCCGCAACCAGGTTCGTCACCGCAAACAGTTCACTTGCGCTCGCGCTGTTGATCGGCACCGGGCCAAAGTCCTGCACCACCGGCGTCAGCAGAAGGCCAGTGAGCGGCAGACCGTTGCCGCTGAGCGAGAGAACGTACGGGCTGCCCGCTGCCGCCGAACTAATCGTCAGCGTGCCCGTCTCCAGCCCCGTCGCAGGCGGTGTGAACTGCACGCCCACCCAGCAGTTGAGGCAGGGCCCCGTCGCGCCGGTGGTGAACGCGCTGCTGGCCGGCTGCCCATGCCCGTAGCCGATGTCCTCAACCAGAATGGCTGTGTATGGCGCGCCCAGCGTAGTCGAAGCGGTTGCAACCGTAAAGCTGGTAAAGGGCTGCGTGATCTTGAACCACTCGACCGATGGCTCGCCCGCGATCACTCCGCCGAAGTTCACTGTGCCGTTGTTGGCGGGCGAGATAATTCCTGTGCCCACGCCGGAGAGCGCAACGTAAACCGGCGTCGTTCCCGCGCCCGCGGTGACGGCAAGCAGCCCCTGGCGCGTGCCCGGTTGCGACGGCACAAATGTAAATGCGACATTGCACGATGCGCCGCCAAGCAGCGTCGCGCCGCAGTTGGTGCTGTCGGTGAAATCGCCCGAGAGCGCAAGCGCAAACGCGGTTGTGCCAGTGTTCTGGATGATCAGCGTATGTGTCTCGCTAGAAACTCCCGTAACCACCACCGCGTTGGCGAAGTTGAGCGACGTTGTCGAGACGCTGAGGTTGGGGTTGACGCTCGCACCATTCACCGCGGGCTGCGGCAGCGAACGCCCCGTCAGCAGCGCCGTCAGTCCCTGGTCCAGCGACAGCGTCTCCGCGTCGGCCGCGGGTGTGTGCGCATTCTGGTACGCCAGCTTGAGCTGGCAGACGGTCTGTGGCTCCAGCGTCGAGGGGCAGTTGTCCGTAACCGAAAATGGCGACGCGGCAGGCAGCGTAACCGCGCTGTGCGCAAATCGGGTGGTTGAGTTGTTCGAGAGATAGAGGAAACGCCCCGGCCGCAGCCCGCCCGTGTACTGCGTGCCGAAATCGATCTCCGTGGCCGAAAGCGACAGCGCGGCGGCCTGTCCGTAGGCCGTCATCTGCACGTCGCGCGCGCCGATCAGCCAGTTCTGCTGGACTGAGCCGTCGTTGGTCGCCGTGCTCGACGCAGTCAGCCCGACCGTAATGTGGCAGATTCCGTCGGGCGCCAGCAGGTAGTTGCTGCCAGAGAGCGTACAGTCGCTCGTCGTCTCCGCGAACGTGTAGGGCAGCGTCGTCCGGCTCCCAATGTCCCACTGCGAGGCGAAGCTCTGGCTCTGCTGCGTCAGGTTTGTCACCGTAATGGTCCGCGTCACCGCACCCGAGGCCGCACTCACCACGCCGAAGTCCAGCTCCTTGGGCGAGAAGACAACCGGAAGCTGCACCACCCCCGAGGCCAGCGCGGGCAGGGGCTGCGTCTGCGCGGCGGAGTTCGCGGCCGAGACCGTAATGCTCCCCGGCCCCGTGCCCGTCAGCGCAATGCTGCACTCGCCGCCCGCCGCCAGCGTCGCGCCGCAGTTGTTGGCCTGGGTGAACCCGCCGCTCACCGCGATCTGCACCCCGCTCGCCTGCGCCGAGCCCAGATTGCGCAGCGTGAGGTTGGGCGAATCGTCCACCGAGAGCGCCAGCGCCGACGTTGCCGCCGCCGCGCTTGCCGGAATCGTCAGCTTGGCCAGATACGCCGCCGCGCCTGCGCACAGGCTTCCGTTGCAGGCCGACACCGGAAGGACCGCGCCGCGCACCGTCGACGGAAACGCTGTGGTCGGCGCATTGTTCAACGGCAGATCGAACGTCTGCGTCGCCAGCAGGCTCTGGCTGGCGGATGGGGCGAAGCTGCCGCCAACCAATGCGTCTCCGCTTGCGTCCACCGCGACACCGGTCAGCGCGACCTGCGCGCTTGCGCTATTTGGGTTCGACGTCGCAATTCCTCCAAATCGCGCCGTCTGGTCCACCAGGTTTGCCGCGTTCACGCGCACCGCGAAGCTGTTGCCAATCGTCGAGAGCGCCGTCAACGGCAGCAGCGGCAGCCCCAGGCTCCCATCCACCCACGCCGTGCCGGACGCGCCCGCCGCCACAAACGACTGCGTCCCCGGCGCAAGCACGGTCGATCCCAGCACAGTGCTCCCGTCCATCGTCATCCGCACCAGCACCTGGTAGCTCACCGCCGTCAGCGGAGTGGAGACGCTGGCCACGGGGAACTGCCCCAGCGAGACCGAGCCCGAGAGCAGCAGGTTGTTGGCCACCGGATCAATCGCCAGCGAGCTGATTCCCGCGCCGGGAATAAAAGTGGAAAACGTGATCCCATCGCCCGCGGGCGTCAGCTTGGTCAGAAAGCCCGTAGTCGCGCCCAGCGCCTGCGTGGCCAGAACATTCGGCACCAACGCCGCAACCGTGGGATAGCCCGGCGCGGTCGTCGTCCCCGCGATGTACGCGTCGTCTGCGCCGTCCGCCACAATGGCCGCCGGAGTCGTATTGCCGCTGGCGCCGCTCAGGTACGTCGCGTAGAGCAGGGAACTGCCCGACGCGGAAAACTTCTCCACAAATCCATTCCACTGGCTGTCGAACGCCGGCGCCTGAATGATTCCCGCCGCCGTCACCGGCAGGGTCGTTGCGTAGATTCCACCCGTGATAAACACCGCGTCGCTGGTTGCCGCAATCGAGCTGGCCTCCATGGACCCGCCGCCGCAGAAGGTAACAAAGGTTGGGCTGCCCAGGCTGGCGCCGAACTTCGCAACGAAGGAGTTAATGGCGCTGCCGCTGGCGGAGCCGAAGGCCGCTCCGCTGGTCGCCGTCAGAGTGCCGGAGTCGGTCGTCCCGGTGACGTAGACATTGCCCGCCGGGTCCAGCGCCATTGCCAGGCCGATGTCGCCCTTTGCGCCGATATAGGCCGACGCCAGAACAGTGCCCGCGGTCGCATTGGTCTCGACCACACGCACGCCGTCGCCTTGATTGATCAGCAGATAGATGTCGCCCGCCGCATTCGTCTGCACCGCATTGATCTGGCCTTCGGGCTGGCCTTGGCTGCTGAGCACTGCGCGCAGACCCGCTAAAGAGAGCTGCTGCGGGCCCGTCGTTTGCGCCTCCTGCGCGTCCAGCGCGGGTGCCACTCCACACACCAGCCCCCACAGTAGCCCCAGGGCCACTCCCCACCCGAGCCACCATCCCGGCGCCCCAGCACGTCTTCGCGTTCCACTGGCCGCCGGTCGCGAGCGCACCCCTCCTCGGATCGCCTCATCGTCTGTGGCCGCGTCCGCAGGCTTGACGGTCTGAACGGATTTCATCATGGTCATTTGGCTGCGGCGTTGTTCTGAGTGCAGCCTGCCCTCAATATCCATGGAAACGATCAGGTTAGGTTGTCCTAATCTGAGAATTTCTAATGCGACGCAACTATACCGCGTCTATTCAGGAATGGGTACCGTTACTTTGCCGCGCGCCCGCGTTCCTCTTTGCGCTCCCGGCTGCAGCAGACCTCCGCCCCTCGCCGTCCAGTCCCACGTCCAGCAGCCAGCCCAATCCACGTCCCCGCATCTCGCTCTCGAATGCGTCCTGAGTGGTGTAATGCACGGCCTGCATTCCGAACTCTGCTGCGGCGGCAATGTTCTCCTCGCGATCGTCAATAAACAGGATTCTGCCCGGCTCAGTCTTCAGCGCCTGCGCCGTCTTCAGGTAGATCGCCGGATCGGGCTTCGCCATCCGCAGCGCGTGCGACCAGGCGCAGTGGTTGAAGCTCGCCAGCCACGGCAGCCTCGCCACCACACCCTCGCCAACCGCGTCCCCGATGTTGGACAGCACCCCGGTCCGCACTCCAGCGCGCTGCAACCGCTCAGCCCACTCCACCATGGGCAGGTTGAGCGCGGTCCACACGTCGATGTCCGCCGCCAGCAGCGCAGCCACCTGTGCGCCGTCGAACCGGACCCCCGCCTGCGCGGCAACCGCGTGCCAGTAGGCAGTCCCGGTCAGCGCGCCGCGGTCGTAGTCGTGGCGAAACTTCCAGTAGGCCGCGTGCAGCCGCTCCTCGTCCAGCCCGCTCACCGCGCGCAGCCGGGCCCACGCCGCCGCATCGGGAGGCCCGGAGAGCACCTGGCCGTAGTCGAACAGCACTGCTTCGACGCGCACCGCAGCCTTCTCCGCACGCTTCGCGGCGTTCTCCGGCCGCTTCGCTTCGTTCGCAGTCGCAAGGTTGATGTTTGCTGATGTGGAGGGGAAAGTTGAATTGTCCATCTCCTTTAATTGTAGGCGATCTGCCCGAAGGAACTCGGTATACGGAAGAGTTTTGAAAGGGACGGGCTTCAGAGGTTGCTGAATAACTCCGTCTTGCTTAAGGGCACGGCTTCAGCCGTGCCGTAAGCGCAGCAAAATCAATGGGGCTTTAGCCCCTGAGGGAATATAGAGTGATGCGAATGCACTTGTTCAAGGCTCTCCTCAACCAGGCAGGCCTCGACGTCGTCGCCTTCGCCGAGGCACAAACCGGACTCACGATTGTTGTTGCGCGTCGCATCCCATCGCGCCCACGCGCGTCTGCTAGCCTAATATCAATGGCCTCAGGCAATCCCACGCGCGGCTCTCTCGAATCCCCCCCCGATGTTCCCATCTCCCAGGTGCGCCCCGTCGTCCACCACGAAGGGCTCTGGCCGCAGATCGTCGCGCTCAGCCGCTACATGGTCCGCACCGAGGTGCATACCTACGCCTTCTCGGTCGCGGCCAACGTCATCCTCTCTCTCTTCCCCTTCATCGTGATGATGATGACAATCTCGCGCCAGGTCTTCCATTCGGAGACCATGGCGCGCATGGTCGGGCAGATGATGTCAACCTTCCTGCCCTCGGACCTGACCCTCAACCACTCGTACATCATGGTCAATATGCTGGCGATTGCATATCCGCGCAAGGGAGCGCAGATCTACTCCGTCATCATGCTCCTCATCAGCTCAACCGGCGTCTTTCTTCCGCTCGAAGTCGCTTTGAACGGGGTTTGGGGAGTGTCCAAGAACCGCTCGTACATCCGCAACCAGATCGTCTCCCTCGGGCTCGCGTTCTCGGCGGGTGTGCTGGCCATGATCTCGGTCGCGCTGACTACGGGACAGCAATCGCTGCTCAAATTTTTCTTTTTCGGCCACACCGACAACATCGCCTACCGCTCTCTCACCGGCGCGACTTTGCAGGTTCTCGCGCTGGCCGTCAGCATCCTGATCTTCTTCCTCATCTACTGGGTCCTGCCCAACCGCAAGGTCCCCGCGCGCGCCGTTCTGCCCACCGCCGTCGTCATCGGAGTCCTGTGGGAGGGAGCAAAGTACCTCTACGTCCTCGCGCTCCCGCGTCTCGACTTGCACGCCATCTATGGCCCGTTCTACGTCTCGGTGGGCCTGATGATCTGGGCCTTCCTCTCCGGCCTGCTGCTGCTTGCCGGAGCGCACTTTTCGGCCACGCGCTATGCTCTCTCTGTGGCCCGGCAGGACGAACGCACCGAGCGCGAGCAACAGGACGCTAGGTCCACGCAGTAGAATGAGGCCCATGCAGAAGACGCATCCATCCGGCGCCCGGCACAGCCGGCCGGCTTCCGCGACGCGCACCTCCCGTTGGTGGCGGCGACGCCCGCCCACCGGCGTGGCCGGCGCGGTCTTCTGGCTGGCGCTCGGCTTCGGTCTGCTCTGGCTGCTGCGCCTGGCGCCCAGCGGCGGCAGAACGCTGCTTGGCTGGATGCAGTTTCTGGTTGGGCTGGCGTTCTTCGCGCTGGCCGTCCCGCTGGCCTGGCGTCTGCTGCACCGCCATCTGCTCTGGAGCCTGCGCAACAAGCTCATCCTCACCTACCTGCTCATCGGACTCGCGCCGGTCGTGCTATTTGTCACCCTGGCAACAATCTCTGCGTACATCGCGGCGGGCCAGTTCTCCATCCACCTGGCCGACACGCGCATGCACCAGCAGTTGGACGTGCTCGGCAGGGAGAGCTCGGCCCGCGCAACGCGTGAGGCGCGCAACTTGCGCGATCGCGCCCTGCAGCCGATGGGCGCGCGTCCGCCGGGCTTTCAGCGAAGGCCGCGGCCCAATGCTCCGGGCGCTGCCGGTGGTGCTGCACGATCTGCCGCGCGGCGTTCGGCGCTCGCTGCGCAGACCGCATCCGACGCTGCTGCCGCGGCACTGGCAGCCTCCCAGTCCACCAGCCAGACTGCGGCGTTGGGCGAGACTGCTCCCGATCCGCTGCTCGCACGCCTGCACCCACACACCTCGCTCTATCTGAATGGAGCGCCCTACACTGCACCGCAATTTTTCGCTCCGCCTGGCGCGGCCGGCGCAGAGCCCAACTCCACCGCACAGCCAGCCGCCGCGCCGGAGTCCGCCCCCGGCCAGCCGGCAGAGCCGCTCGGTCTTCCTCCCTGGGCCGCAGACCTGCAAGGCAACCAGTTTCGCCGCCTGGTTCTCGACGGCCAGGACCTCTACCTCGTTGCCATCGATCAGCGCCATATCGAGGGCACCGGCCTGCTCAGCGTCGTCACCAGCCTTCCCGTCGACAGCGCGCTGATGGACGTGGTGGCCGAGAGTCTGGGGCGAGTGGGTCTCTACGGCTTGATGACCGGCGGCCCGCAGGCAAATCCCGTCCCCTCTGTCAACGCGCCAGCCGCTGCCGCTACAAACAGCGGTCCCCGCTCCCTCGACAACGACCTCAAGCGCACCTCGGTCTATGGCGGCAAGGAGCCCGTTGCCGTCAACTTCTGCGACTTCGAGGTCCCGTTCCTCTCCACCATGGAAATTCGCAACTGGGAGACGGGCCTTCGCGATAATGTCCCCATCCGGGTGTACTCTCGCCCGTCGGTGCTCTATAGCCAGCTCTTCGGCAGCTCGCTGGGCGGCATCGTCACCAGCTACATCCGCTACGGCCTGGTGGGACTGTGCATTCTGTTTGCGCTGATCGAGTCCCTCGCTCTGTGGGCGGCGCGGCGACTCAGCCTCGCCATCACCTCCTCGGTCGAAGAGCTCTACGCCGCCACCCAGCGCGTCGATCGCGGAGACTTCGTGCATCGCATCAGTGCCGCGTCCGCCGCCAAGAGCGACCAGCTCGGCGAGCTGGCCCGCTCCTTCAACCGCATGACCGGATCGCTCGAACGCCTGCTCATCGAACAGCAGGAGAAGGAGCGCATGCAGGGCGAGCTCAGCATCGCCCAGGAGGTGCAGGCCAACCTCTTCCCGCAGCGCGTACACGACCTGCCCACCCTCCAGTTGTATGGCCTCTGCCGCCCGGCGCGCACTGTCTCCGGAGACTACTACGACTTCCTCATCTTCCATCACCCCGACCATCCCGACGGCACGCGCGGCGCAGAGTCCGGCGTCGGCATCGCGCTGGGAGACATCAGCGGCAAGGGAATCTCCGCCGCTCTCCTCATGGCCACTCTGCACTCCGCCGTGCGCGCCTACCGCCTCGCCAGCGAGGACCTGGTCTACAGCGAGAGCGCCATCGCCGCCCTCACCGCCAGCCGCGAAGACCTCGCCGGAGACAGCGGCAAGCTCTTCGAGTCGCCCGGCCGCATCCTATCGCTGCTCAATCGCCATCTCTATCGCAGCACCCAGCCGGAAAAGTACGCCACCCTCTTCCTCGCCCACTACGACGTGGCCACATCGCAGCTCACCTACTCCAACGCCGGCCATCTGCCTCCGCTCATCCTCAACCGGGAAGGGAAGGTGGTCCGCCGCCTCGACCGCGGAGGCACCGTCGTCGGCCTGATGGACGGCATGCGCTACGAGGAGGCCCGCTTCCGCATGAACTCCGGCGACATCCTGGTCGCCTACTCCGACGGCATCACCGAGCCGGAGAACGACTTCGGCGAGTTCGGCGAGGAGCGCATGATGGAGATCGTCGCCCGCTACCGCGACCAGCCGCTCGAGGTCATCTCCGACCAGGTCCTGCTCGCCCTCGACACCTGGATCGGCGCCGCCGAGCAGCCCGACGACATCACCCTCGTCCTCGCCCGCCAGATCTAGCCCTCGCCCGCTCTCGCCGGGTGCCCCATTCATCGCAGTTCTATCGCGATGAGTGGGTAGCGAGCGCAGCTCGACCGCCGCATTCCGCCTCAGTATTTTTCCTGCATCGCCTTCACCACAATGTCATTGGGAGAGCCGCTCGCCGGCAGCATGGTGAACAGAGTGGCCTCGCCCTTCTTGTTGGCCGTGCGAATCACCGTCACATCGCCCGACTGCGCGTCGGCCGCCAGCAGCAGGTGCTCGTCGGCGGAGAAGGCCAGCGCGTCCGGCGCGTGTCCAGTGCGCACGCTGCCGGCCATCCGTCCGTCGTCGATGCTCCACAGGTTGATCGAGTCGCCGCCGAAGTCCGACACCCACAGCGTTCCATTGTCCGAGCTGACAACGCTGTACACCGGCTTGCTCCCGATGGTGTACGTCCCCGCCACCTCATTGGTCCCGGTCTCAATCTCGCTGATCGAGTCGGACCCGAAGTTGGCGCAGAAGATCTCGCCCCCGTCCGGCTTCAGCGCCAGTTGCACCGGCGTCTGGCCCACGTCCATCAGCGCCAGCATGTGGTCGGTCAGCAGCGTCGGGTTCTGCTTCGCCGCCCACGACTCCGGCGCCGCGGCCAGCGACACCGCCATCACCTGGTGCCCGCCGGAGCAGGCGATAAACGCCTTCGACGAGTCGTTCAGAATCACCGCGTCGGTCGCGCCCGGGCAGCCCGTAAACACCGCGCGCAGGCGCGGCAACTCCTCCTTCGCCTCGTGCTTCGGCCCGGCTTGATGCCCGTTCACTCCCGTTGCGCCTGCCGCCGCGTATGGCTCGACTCCGAAGATTGAGACGCTTCCGCCGCCCCGGTTGGTCACCACCAGCGAGCGCATGTCCGGCGAGATGCGCGCCAGCCCGGGCTGCTCGCCGGTCCCCACCACGCCGATCTCGCGCCGCCGCGCCAGGTCGATCACGCTCACCGTGTTCGATCCGCTGTTGGCCACATACGCGCGCCGTCCCGCTGCGTCCACATCGATGAAGTACGGCAGCTTGTGCACCGCAATGGTCGCCGCCACGCGGTTCGCGTCCGTGTCGATCACCGTGACCGACCCCGTGCCCGTGGCCGGGCCCGCGTTCACCACGTACACCTCGTTCCGCTTCGGGTTCACCGCCATGCCGGTGGGCTGGATGCCAACCTGCAGCGTCCGGTCCTGCCGCACGTACACCAGGTCCAGCACCGAGACCGTGTTCGACCCTCCATTCGAGACGTAGGCAAACTCCCGGTAGCCCGCCGGAACATCGGGAAAGCGGCCGCGATGGCAGCCCGCGCACAGCAGCAGAACAGCCAGCGCAGCCGGCCCAACTTTTTGCATGATTTTCATCTCTGCGAGTCTAACGGCGCTGCTCCGCATCGGCAAGCCACCGCTTCCCGCCGGAAAATAAGTCGCCGGCGAAACTTTTCAGCGTGTCTCGGTTTTAAGGAATCGATGCAAGGTTCTGCCCTTCGGTCGGAATCTTGGCATCAATGCAATATCCTCGGACAACGAAACCGGGGAAGCTTCTCGGCTTCGTTGCTTTTTTACCGCCTCAGAACTCTTCGTCCTCGCCTGTATTGAGCGAGAGGTCCGGCTGCAGGTTCTTCCCGGCGCGCACCCATTGCCACG
>Ga0187888_1004068_pt1 | contig 10983 bp, 8 predicted proteins | sample June2016WEW_7_40_FD_132987 | JGI IMG/M metagenome (GOLD analysis project Ga0187888, IMG submission 132987) | Peatland microbial communities from SPRUCE experiment site at the Marcell Experimental Forest, Minnesota, USA - June2016WEW_7_40 | ecosystem: Environmental > Terrestrial > Soil > Wetlands... | reverse complement strand
TTCTATCTCCGCCAAGCCCCCGATCCAAAGACCAAACCCGTCGTTCTACTACACTCCCCGGTCTTCTAAAAAATTCTCCTTTTGATCGCACACAAAATTCCACTTTTGAAATCCTCACGACATCTCCACCGATTTTCGTGGCATTGGCCATGAGATTCCCCGAATATCGCGGAGCCATGAACAAGAAGATATGCCAACGGCTGCACGATGTGTCCGCGAAGTTCAGCCGATGGCTGCCGCCCGCCTGCGCAACAGGATTGTTATGTCTGCCGTTGAAAACGGGGGCTGCGACGGCGTCCAACCAGGCGGTCACACCCTTGCCATTGCGTGCCGCGGCAACCACGAAGATCGAACTGCCGGCCGTAACCGCCGCCGGACTGATACTGCATGTGGCACCGGGAGGAGATGACAGAGGAGCGGGAACCGCGGACAAACCATTTGCCAGTCTCGAACGCGCGCGAGATGAGATTCGGGACATACGCCAAAAAGGGGCCCTGCCACGGGGGGGTGTCAGCGTTCTAGTGCATGGCGGGGAGTATGTCGCTTCCAAGACCTTGCATCTGACCCCGGAAGATTCGGGGAACGAAGGCGAGCCGGTGCGTTATGGCGCGGTGCCGGGAGAAAAAGTGTCGTTCCGAGGCGGTCTGCGATTAAGCGGATGGAAACGGTTAACCGACACCAACCTGTATCCGTTGCTGCCACGGAACTCGATTGGCAAGGTGTGGTACGTGGAGATGAAAAGCGCTGGTCTCACCAATCCAATGCCGTTGAAGCTGGGCGGGTTCAGCAGCGGCAATGGATTTACGACCCATCCGGCGCATGAACTGTTTTTCAATGGAGCGGCTCTGCAACTGGCGCACGGGCCGAAGGAAGGATTCCTGCATATAGCCGGTGTCGTGGTCAAAGATGGCACGAAAGGTTATGACCGCGAGGGGAGCAAAACCGGGATATTCACCTACCAGGGGGATCTTCCCCGCAAATGGGTGGCGGAGCCGGATTTGTTATTATACGGGTATTGGTTCTGGGACTGGGCGGATGCCTACGAGCGTGTGGCCGGCATTGATCCGGATAAGCGGGTGATCACCCTGGCCAAGCCGTGGAACAACTACGGATTCAGCATCGGCGCGCCCTTCTATGCCTTCAATGCCTTGAGCGAACTGGACCAGCCGGGAGAATGGTACATGGACCGCTTGCACGGGCGCATCCTGATCTACCCGCCTTCAGATCCGAATGCCGCCACCGTGGAAGTATCCACCTTTGCCGCGGCGATGGTGGAACTGGAGAACGCCTCCAACCTCCGTTTTGAGGGATTAACCTGGGAATTGGGCAGCGCCGATGCCATCCATCTGCAAGGGGGCAGCAACTGCCTGTTTGCCGGTTGTACTATCCGGCATTTTGCGGGCAATGCCATTGAGGTGCAGGGAGGATTGAACCATGGGGTGCTCTCTTGCGACATTTATTCCATGGGCCGCGGAGGAATCTCAGTTTCGGGTGGCAACCGCAAAACTCTCAGTCCGGGCGGTCATTTTGTTGAGAACTGCGATATCCACGATCTTTCACGCATTGATCATACCTATACACCTGCCATTATCGTGGACGGGGTCGGAAACCGGGTCCGGCATAATCGTCTGCACGGCATACCGAGCAGCGCCATCCGGCTGGGTGGCAACAATCATACCATAGAATACAATGAGATTTATAATGTGGTGACCGAATCTGACGACCAAGGCGGGATTGATATGTGGGGGAATCCGACCTATCGCGGCAACGTCATTCGCTTTAACTACTGGCATCATATTGGCAACTGGCAGGGCAGGGGCGGCCAGCCGAAGTGCGGACAGTGCGCGATTCGCCTGGACGACGCCATCTGCGGCACCTTGATCCAGGGAAACATCCTGGAGCGATGTTCCGCCGGCAAGCTTGGCTTTGGCGGTGTGCAGATCCATGGCGGCAAGGATAACGTGGTCGAAAACAACCTCTTTGTGGATTGCATGGCCATGCTCAGTTGCTCGCCCTGGGATGAAAAACGCTGGCAGGAATTTGTCAAATCAGCCCTGGACGACCGAGGGATAGACCGGGAGCTTTACCTCCAAAAATATCCGGAATTGGCCGGGCTGATGGAAAACGCCAATCTCAATCATGTGCGCAACAATCGCACCATTCGCTGTGAAGAACTTTACCGTCGCGCTCCCAAGAACCTGGATGCCAGGAACAATATCAAATTGCCCGATGGCAAACTGACGCTGCTGCCTGGCAATCCCCTGTTCAGCCAGCCCGGCTTTGAGAAGATTCCGGTCGAGGAGATGGGAGCTTATGCCGACACCTGGCGCCAATTATGACAGGATCAGTTTCCAGTTTTGGTTTTTGAATCCGACTCGTAATCGAAGGATTCTTTTGCCGTTGACGGGCTGGGGTCGAAAGTTTCGTATTTTTCGGTGATCGAGCCTTTCATTTTTGAACTCATGGCCTGCACGGATTTCATCATTTCCCTCATTCGGGCGATGGCTTCCGGTGTAGTCTCCTGACCGGTCGTGCTGAGGGCCTTCTTTATGTCCTCGTCGGTCATTGCCGGCATTTTCATTTCGCCCCCCAAGACCATTTTCTTTTGTTTGAGCGAGTAATCCCGGGCGATCCAGAAGATCAACTTTTGTCCGTTGACATCGCCAGAAACGACGTAGCAAAGATCGTTGCCGATCTTTTCCTCCGGCAGCAGGGAGAGGTTCCCCAGGCTTTGGAACTGGTTGGTCTGGCGTTGGAAAAACAGCGGGGGCAGGGTGGAGGCCACGCCCCCGGAAACCCCGGTGGCGGAGGCCAATGCCATGTCCATGCCGCCCTGGATGCTCTGCTTCTTGCCGGCCAGCAAAAGGAAGTCTCCCTGGCCGCTGGACCAGGCGGCGCCTTTCTGGGTGTAGCTGTCGGTAATCATTTGCGACCACTCGATGCGGTACAAATCGGGCTTGGCCAGGCGGACGCTGAAGGTGGTCACGCTTCCCGGCTTGCCCAGATCATATTTCAATTCGTCGGGCTTTGGCGCGGCGGCGGGATTGTTTCCGCCGGACGTGTCAATGTCAGTAATGACCCGGCCCGTGACCGCCAGGCTGGTCAGCCCGGCATATTTGGCGGCCAGTTTGGCCATGATTTCCGGGGCGGTTGGGACGGCGGCTTGCCGGGCCTGGGCGCCCGCGCCAAACCAGGCGCCACCCAAACTGAGGAGCGCGACAGCGATTGATTTTTTCATAAGCTTCATTGTTTCAATTTGCCCGTTGACTGCAAAGTGCTTGTTTGCCACTGCCGCCCTGGAGGCATTCCGGGTCACACCCGATCCGGACCAGCGGCCGTGAGAAAGGTTACAGCAGGTTTGGTGGAAAGGAGAGTTATTTCTGGCCGGGATCGCCAGATGCGGCGCATTTCACTTTTTTCGGCGCTTCCTTGCCTTGGGCAGGATTTCTGCGATTCAAAGGATTGAAAATTGGTCATTGGGCATGGGTCATTTGTCATGTTAACGGTATCGCCAATGACGCCCCAGGAACTCTCCGATCGGTTGTGCAGTTTGCCGCTCGCATCGCCAAAGTGGTGGATGCCCTGCCGGACACGCGCGTGGGCCGGCACGTCGCCGGCCAGATCGTCCGCAGCGGGATCGCGGCCGCGCCCAATTATGACGAAGCCCGTTCCGGCGAGAGCCGCGCCGATTTCGTTCACAAGGTCAATATCGCCCTGAAGGAACTGGTCGAAACCCGCGGTTGGCTCAAATTCATCATCCTGGCGGGGTTGCTTCCGGCCAAGCGGGTCGCCGTCTTGGTGGATGAATGTGGCCAACTTTGCCGCATTTTGGGAAAGTCCGTTGCGACGGCCAAAGCCGACCGAAAACCGCAGCCAGGAGAGGGATCCAACAAACGTCTTCCAATAACCAATAACAGATCTTCAATGACCAATTCTCAATCGAGAAGTCCGAAATCTTGAAGCATCACGTCGCCGTCAGGAGTTTCACAAGAAAGTGAAATGCACCTCGCCAGGTGAGGCGCGGCTTGGCAGGATGGCGACGGTCCGGCATGTCTTTGATTATGGATCCAGGAAAAGAATACGAAGCGCGGCTCGCCCAATGGAGCCGCAGGGTTGATCGTTATGAATTGTGGCACCGGCGGACCGGCAATCTGCGGTTGCTTTTTGCCGCCGCCCTGGTGCTGGTGGCCGTGCTCCTGAGAAACACGGTCGCGGTCGGATGGCTTTTTACTGGAGTCTTTGCGGGCCTGTTTCTCAGCGGCATGGTCCATGACCGGATTCTGGAGCGGAGGGACACGGCGCGGCGGCTGGCGGGATTTTACACGGGGGGGCTTGACCGCCTCGGCTACCGCTGGGCCGGGAAAGGGTCCCCCGGAACGGAGTTTCTCGACAAGCAGCATCCGTATGCGGCTGATTTGGATTTATTCGGAACGGGCAGTCTTTTTGAATTCGTCAACACCGCGCAAACGCGGGCTGGGCGGACACAACTGGCGGAGTGGCTGCTGAATGGGGCGGCCCAGGGCGACATCGCGGCACGGCAGAAGGCGGTGGCGGAAATGCGCGGCAAGCTGGATTTGCGCGAGGAACTGGCCGTGCGGGCGGGTGATCCGCAGACGCAGATTGATACGGATGCGCTGATGTCGTGGGCGGCCAAGCCGCGCTGCCTGACAGGAATGGCGGCGCGCCTGGGCGTCTTTTGTCTTCCCCTGGTGACATGGTCTCTTTACCTGATGGGCGAGGGTCAGCTTTGCCTGCTGGCATTGGCCGGGCAATGCGGGGTGGCGCTGCTTTACATGGGGCGGACAACGAGGACGCTGGCGGCGATGAAGCTGCCGGCGCGGGATTTGCGGTGGCTGTCGGATCTGTTGGGCCGCCTGGAGGGGGAGTGTTTTCAAGAGGCCCGATTACAGGAATTGCAGGGGAAATGGAAACGGGACGAAGTTGGCGCCTCGGCCAGCCTGCGCCGGCTGGCCAGGTTGGCGGACTGGGTGGACGCCCGCAACAATTTCGCATTCGAACTGATCGGGAAATTTTTCATGCTGGGGACGCAGTTCGGCTTTGCCTTGGAGGGGTGGCGCGCGCGGCACGGGCCGGGGATAGAGGCGTGGCTCAAGGCGCTGGGTGAAATGGAGGCGCTGTCGTCCCTGGCGGGCTACGCCTTCGAGCATCCGGCGGATGTTTTTCCGGAGTTGGCGGTCAATTCGAATTCACCATTGATCCAGGCGCAAGGGCTGGCCCATCCGCTGATCGCGGAATCCCGCGCCGTGCGAAACGATATCGTGCTGGATGCGAATCAGCCCTTGCAGGTGATCAGCGGCTCGAACATGTCGGGCAAGAGCACCTGGCTGCGGGCGCTCGGGGCCAACCTCGTCCTGGCCAGGGCCGGGGCGCCGGTGCGGGCGCGGCAATTTCGGATGACCCCGCTGCAAATCGGCGCCTCCATCCGCACGGTGGACTCGCTGCAGGAGGGAGTGTCGCGGTTTTACGCGGAGATCACCCGCCTGCGCCAGATCCTGCAATTGACCGGGCAGGGCGGGCGGGTGGTTTTTCTGATTGACGAAATGTTGAGCGGGACCAACTCGCACGACCGCCGGATCGGGGCGGCCGGTGTCGTCAAAGCCCTGGTGGAGCGGGGAGCGGTGGGATTGGTCACGACCCATGATCTGGCGCTGACGCAGATTGTGGAGGAAGTGAAGCCGCCGGGCGCGAACTTCCACTTTGAGGACCAGTTGGTCAATGGAAAACTCAGCTTCGACTACCGGTTGCAGCCCGGCGTGGTGAAAAAAAGCAACGCGCTGGATTTGATGCGCTCCATCGGACTGGAAGTTTAACATTGAAGAACAGGAAGGGCGCGCGGCGATGGCATTGCCGCAGGAATTCTATGGCTTCCGCGAGCGAGCAGGAATTGAGCCGTGTTTTTCCCCACTCTCTCTCGCACGCTTCTTGAGTCTCGCTATTAACGCCGTACTGCGCGCCTCCTCTTGCGCACGCTCCTCGGTTGAGGCTGACGACAAGCTGCCAACTCCAGTTTTTGAGAAAAGAGGCTCGGGTTTGTAGCGGTGATTGTTCGCCAGGACCTCCTCGAGGATGTCCTCGTCGGTCAGATGCTCCAGCAAATCCAGTCTCAGCTTCATTGTTCATAATTTAGCCCATTTTGCCCCGCCGGCCAATAGTGGAATGATGCCATTTGGGATGGCCCGCATCTTAACCCAAGTTGGGCGGGTCAACGGGCCTCAACGCCGCCGAGCGCGCCGACCAGTTCGGCCACGATTTCGGCGGGGGTTTTTTCGCAGCCAAAAGTCAGGGCGTCCGCCGGCGGCTCGAAAATCTCCAATTGGCTGGCCAGCAGGGAGGGGGCCAGGAAATGCCCGTGCCTGGCCTTGAGCCGTTCTTCCAGGACAGGGCGCGGCGCAGTCAGGTGGACGAACTTGACGCGGGGATCACCGGCCTGGAGTTGATCGCGATATTTGGATTTCAGCGCCGAACAAGTTAGAACGGCGAATTGACCCGCCGCCAGCGAACGGACAATGATTTGACGCAAAGCGGCCAGCCATTGCGCGCGGTCGGCGTCCGTCAAAGGCACGCCGCGGCGCATTTTCCCGACGCTTTCCGGTGAATGAAACTCATCTCCCTCATAAAACGCCGCGCCGGTCGCCTTGGCAAAAAGGGACGCCACCGTCGTCTTGCCGGAGCCGGCCACGCCCATGAAAATGACCACCAGCGGACCGCGGATGGACACAGGTTTCATAAAGCTTCCAGAACGCAGTCAACAATTATGTTGCCGTCCGCTTTGGTCTGGCGTTGAAAGACCTGGAAATCGAGGGGTGAGGAAAGGGTGAGCGTGACCGGCGCGCCCCGCCCCGCCGCCGGAAAAAATCCCGCCAGCGCGACCAGGCAAAGAGAAAAACGCAGTCCGTTAATCATGAGACAGATGGAGCTAGCTCCCCAGGAACCGGCTGCGCTTAAGAAGTTCGTGTCGCACGCGGTTGACGAATCAGGCGCCGCACTGACTGCAAGTCCTCACGCGTTGGAGGAGAAAGCTCAGTCTGTTCAGCATCAACCACCTTTTGCTCCATCCAGGAATCATCTTCCATCTTGCGCCGGACGGCCTCCTGAATAAGTTCTGCGGCCGAAACAAACGCGCCTCCGCGCACGCGTTGATCCACGTAGGCGGCAAGGTCAGGCCGCAATGTGATTTCCATACCAAAAAAATTATACCCTTTTCAATCTCTCGCGCAACAGGAGATTGGCGGAAAAGGCGCCCACTCCATGCGCGCGGCGGCGGGCATTGGCAGAAATGAACGTCGCACTGCTGTCGTGCGGCGGGCAGGGGACTGCCCGCCCTACCTTTCCTACCCCACCCATGACTGACTCATTACCATTAGCGTCCATCCCAGCGGAAGGTTTTGCCTTTGGATAGGCGCACGTCGCGGGTGGCGGAGCCGTAGCGCAGGCGGGCGGGATTCCCGGCGAGGGAATGGATGACGGCTTCGGTGAGACGACCGTCCTTCCACGCCATGTCCACTTCGAAGCCGCCGCGGGCGCGGAGCCCCTGGACGCGCCCGTCCGGCCAGGCCTTGGGCAGGGCGGGGAGCAGCTCGATTTCGCCCCCGCCGCTTTGCAGCAACATTTCGGCGATGCCGGAAGCGCCGCCAAAATTGCCGTCTATTTGGAAGGGCGGATGAGCGTCAAACATATTTGGATAGGTGCGCTGGGGACTGAGGAGAAATTTCAAAATCTCGAAGGCATGGTCGCCGTCGGCCAGGTGATCCCAGAGATTGATGCGCCAGGCGGTGGCCCAGCCGGTGGCCTGGTCGCCCCGAATTTGCAGCGACTTTTTCACGGCGGCGGCGAATTCCGGCGTGCCGCGCAGGGAGATGTTGTGGCCGGGGAAAAGGCCGTAGAGATGGGAGACGTGGCGATGGTGAATGTCGGGGGCCTGCATGTCCCAGTCTTCCAGCCATTCCTGGAGTTGTCCGGCGGCGCCGATCTGGTTGGGCGCGAGGCGGGCGCGGGCGGCGGCGGCTTGCCGGCGGAAGTCTGCGTCCAGACCAAGGATCTCGGCGGCCTGAATGGTTTGCGCAAACAGATCGCGGAGGATTTGCATGTCCATGGTTGGTCCGGCGCAAACGGCGGTGCCATAGGGATGAGAGTGTTCGGGAGAGAGGGACGGATTGGTGACGAGCCAGTGGTGTTTGGGTTCCTCGACCAGCGTGTCAAGAAAAAAGAGCGTGGCGCCTTTCATGGCCGGATAAGCCCTGGCGAGGAATGCTTTGTCGCCGCTGAACTGATAATGCTCCCACAGGTGGGTGGAGAGCCAGGCGCCGCCGGTGGGCCACATCCCGGAGTTGGGGCCGTCAATGGGCGCGGCGGCGCGCCAGACATCGGTGTTGTGGTGGACGACCCAGCCGCGCGCCCCGTACATGGCCTGGGCGGCGTGGGCGCCGGTTTGGGCGAGGTCCTGCACCATGGCGATGAGGGGTTCGACACACTCGGCGAGGTTGCAGGTTTCGGCGGGCCAGTAATTCATCTCGGTGTTGATGTTGATGGTGTATTTGCCGCCCCAGGGCGGCGACATGCTGTTGTTCCAGATGCCCTGGAGTCCGGCGGGCTGGCATCCGGGGCGCGAACTGGAGATGAGGAGGTAGCGGCCAAATTGGAAATAGAGCGCCGCCAACTCCGGATCCTCGCCCTGGCTGAAATTGCGGATGCGCTCGTCGGTGGGAAGCTGCATAGCCGGGCTGGCGCCGAGGTCCAGGGAAACACGCCGGAAAAGCCGCTGGTGTTCGGCGATGTGGGCTTTGAGCAACTTGTCAAAACTCTTTTTGCCTGCCGCGGCGATTTGGCGGGCGACGATGGGCGCGGGATTGCCACTGACGTCGTGGAAATTCTTGAAGCTGGTGGCCGCGGCGATGAGGAGGATGGCGGAGTCGGCGTTCGTCACGGAAACACTGTCGCTGGCCGTGCGGATGGTTCCACCTTGCGAATTGATGCTTATGCGGGCTTCAAATCTCAACGCGCCTCGAATGCCCTCGGCATCGCCGTTGGTTCCACGCAGAACCAACATTACCGGGAGTTCTTTCCCCGGTTCCGGCTTGCCGATGGACTTCAGTCCCCCGGTCATTTCGGTTTCAATCGCCGCCTTTTGCGGCGTCTTCATCGTGGCGGTGAATGAAATCTTCCCGCGCTGGTCTGCCGTGAGGCGCACGACGATGACCTGATCCACCGGACTGGAGAAAATTTCGCGGGTGAACTTCACGCCGTTGGCGGTGTAGCTGACGGTGGCGACGGCGGTATCGAGGTTGAGGTCGCGGCGGTAGTCCTGCACGGGGGCGGCGTCGGGAAAGTCCAGGAGCAAATCGCCCACGGTCTCATAGGGCAACTGGCGGAGCGGCTTGGCCATGATGCTGGCGCTGATGAGTTTGGCGGCGTCGGAGTATTTGCCGGCAAAAACCAGGTTTCGCGCCTCGGGCAGCGCGGCGGCGGCCTTAGGATTGACCGGATCATACGGTCCGCCCGCCCAGAGAGTGTCCTCATTCAACTGCAACCGCTCCCGGTTGACGCCGCCAAAGATCATGGCGCCGAGGCGGCCATTGCCGATGGGCAGGGCGGAGTTCCAGTCGGGCGCGGGCTGGCGATACCACAAAGTCAGTTCCTGGTTTTGGGGAATTGGGGTGGAACCGCCCGGCGCGTCGCGGGGGAGCAAGCAGAGGAGCGCGGCTAAACAGGTGTTTTGCAGGAATTGTCTGCGGGTGCAAGGGGGTGCTTTCATTTGGCAGTTCTTCTTAATGAGTTTGATTTAACCACGGTTTGCAGGGATTGCACGGATAATTCTCCGAACCCGTTGGCGACCATGACCTTGAAGTGAATTGGCCAGGGATTAAACGGGCGGCGGCCGGCCCGGGGTTCCGTCGCTTCAGGCTTGTCGCCGCCCGGCTCTTCCCATTAGATTGGCCCGACTCATGAAAATCAAAGCTTCGTCCGCAAACCGCAAAAGCAAACCGTCTCCGCGCGCCCATTCCGCCATCGTGGTGGACGGGCCGGAGCGCGCCCCCAGCCGCTCCATGCTTTACGCCGTCGGCTTCAAAAAGGAGGACTTCAGCAAGCCGCTCATCGGCATCGCCTCAACCTGGAGCATGGTGACGCCGTGCAACGCGCACATTGATCAATTGGCCCGCGAAGCGGAAAGCGGGGTCAACGGGGCGGGCGGCAAGGCCATCATTTTTAACACCATCACCGTTTCCGACGGCATCTCCATGGGTTCGGAAGGGATGAAATACTCGCTGGTCTCGCGCGAGGTGATTGCCGATTCGATTGAAACGGTGGTGGGCTGCGAAGGACTGGACGGGTTTGTGGCCATCGGCGGTTGCGACAAAAACATGCCGGGGGCGTTGATCGCGATGGCGCGGCTGAATCGTCCGGCCGTTTTTGTTTATGGCGGGACCCTTTTGCCCGGCTGCATCGCGGGCGATGCCCGCAAGCTGGACATCGTCTCGGTCTTTGAAGCGGTGGGGGCCCACGCCAATAAAAAAATTGACGACGCGGAACTGGAACAGATTGAATCCTGCGCCATTCCCGGTCCCGGTTCCTGCGGCGGGATGTACACGGCCAACACCATGGCCAGCGCCATCGAGGCCCTGGGCATGAGCCTGCCCAACAGTTCGGCGCAGAACGCCGTTTCCAAGGCCAAGCAGGATGATTGCCGCCGCGCCGGCGCGGCGGTCCTGGCCATGCTGGCCCAAGGCATCCGGCCCTCGGACATCCTCACCCGCCGCGCCTTTGAGAATGCCATCACCGTCGTCATCGCCCTGGGCGGTTCGACCAACGCCGTGCTGCACCTCCTGGCCATGGCCCACGCCGCCGGCGTCAAACTCGTCCTGGATGATTTCAGCAAAATCGGCCGGCGCGTCCCTGTCCTGGCCGATCTCAAACCCAGCGGCAAGCATCTCATGTCCGAACTGGTCGCCATCGGCGGCATCCAGC
>Ga0187888_1004062_pt1 | contig 10992 bp, 12 predicted proteins | sample June2016WEW_7_40_FD_132987 | JGI IMG/M metagenome (GOLD analysis project Ga0187888, IMG submission 132987) | Peatland microbial communities from SPRUCE experiment site at the Marcell Experimental Forest, Minnesota, USA - June2016WEW_7_40 | ecosystem: Environmental > Terrestrial > Soil > Wetlands... | reverse complement strand
TTTGGCGCACCGCCGAAAGTGATTCTCGTCACCAGCGCAATGCCGCAAGAAGGAAAGACCACCGTCAGCGCAAATTCAGCTCTGGTATTAGCGCAGCGCGGAAGCCGTGTTTTGCTCGTCGATGCGGACCTTCGTCGACCTGCTATAGGAAAGCTGTTTGGCATAAGGTCTCGTGGAGGCCTCAGCACCCTGATCAGTGGATCCGACAAGGTCGAAGATGTGGTGCTCCCTTGCCCCGAAGTTCCGAACTTGTGGATTTTGCCCGCCGGTCCCATTCCGCCACAGCCAGCCGAGTTGCTGGGCTCGGCCGTTATGAAAGATCAAATCGCTCACTGGCGTAACGTTTTTGACCACGTCATTATCGACACACCCCCATGCTTATCTGTGACTGACGCAGTTCTATTGTCTCCTGAGGCAGACCGAGTCATTCTGGTCGCGCGCTCGGGGCAGACGACAAAGGCCGGCCTGCGGCGCGCTTGTGACCTGCTGCTGCAGGTCAACGCCAGGGTTATGGGTATTGTCCTAAACGCGTTTGATCACCGTTCGGGCGACGGCTACTACTACACTTACGGCGGTCGATACGCAAATCACTACTACCATGAGGAGTCGCCGGAAGATAAGCCAACGGCGGCGGCCAGCAAAGTTTCTTGACATGACTCGCTGAAATTTGCGTGCAGCCGAGTCGCCGGCTCAGAACATACCTTCGGCTGTATCGGTGTAGATTCAGATGCGGATTGAATTGCGATCCCGACTTCGGAGATTTTCTTTTGCAGCCGCCTGCTTCATGGTCGTAGCACTGTACCTGCAGTTCGCCCTGCGAGCCTACCTCGCGTCCCACCTGGCAGCGACTCCGGACTTGCCGAATCTCAACAAAGCCACTCGGCTGGAACCATCGAACGCTGAATATCGCGAGCTACTCGGCCGAAGTCTGGCATTGTCCGGCGCAAATCTGGACGAGGCTATTTCAGATTATCGGACGGCAGTACATTTGGATCCTTACGAAGCGCGGTACTGGCTGGATTTAGCGAGCGCCTATCAGGTGGCTGGCCACACCAACGAGCAGGAACAGAGCGTCGAACACGCGGTCGAAGTTGACCCGACGACACCGAATGTCGCCTGGGAAGCTGCCAACCTCTTCCTGGTTCGGGGTGATCAGGAAAGGGCACTTCGTAATTTTCGCGTTGTTATCGCAAACGACCCGGAGGCGGTTGACTCTGCTCTCCAGCTCTGCTGGCGTGCAACCGGAGACGCGAATCAAATTCTTGATCGGGCGCTGCCGCGAAGACCGGATCTGTACCTTTCGTTTCTACGTTTGCTAATTGTCAAACAGGAAGTAGCCGCCGCGGAAAATGTCTGGAACCATCTGATCGCATTAAACCAGGAGTTTTCGACGAAGCTTGCGTTTCCCTACTTTGAGTTTCTCATCGATAGGCAGGAAGTCGCAGCGGCACAAACTGCATGGCAACAACTGGCCGGCGTCAATCGGTCTCTTCAGCCCTATCTTCCGTCTCGTGAGAACCTAGTCGTAAATGGGGGATTTGAGGAGAACATGCTGAACGGCGGCTTTGACTGGTGGTACGGATCGAACCCCCACGCGGCCCTAGCCATAGACACGAGTGAGTTTTACGGCGGAACAAGATCACTCTCCGTCACCTTCGATGGGCAAAATCCAGCCGATGCGGGAATCCTTCAGTTCGTCGTGGTAAAACCACACACCGAGTACGAGTTTAGTGCCGAGTCCAGGACCCAAGACATCGAGAGTGCCAGCGGTCCGCGGTTTGTGATCGTGGATGCTTACACCAATGCTTCCTACGTTCTCACGGATGATTTACTAGGCACCAATCCCTGGCGTGTGCAACATGCACGATTCCAAACGGGCCTGAACACTAATCTAGTATTGTTGAAAATTGTCCGCCAGCCGGCGGGGCCCCTGATCCGGGGCAAGCTTTGGATCGACGATATCAGGCTAGGAGTGCGTCCGAGTATTCAACCGTGAACCGCTGATTTGGATTGAAACTCACGGGGTAGATATGCCAAGTTTCAGAGCATGGGGAAAACCTACCGCGCCTTGCAAGGGGAGTGGGCCATGATCTGTCTCACGCACAACATTCTGAAGTTACACCGGCTCTGCTATGGATAGAAGAGAGCAAGAAAGGCCACTCATAAAGGTGAGAGCTGCTCTCGGAAAGCCCTTCTACAAGCATTGCTCCGAGCTTCGTAAGGAGAACTCTGACTGGCTGTTTTTACAACTCGGTTCTCGGTCGCTGCAGCGCCTTTCAAAAAGCAATTCCCGGACGGGCTCCTAGTGGAGAAATAGAATAAGGATCGGCGAAGTTGAAAATGTCATCGTTTGCGATTGTCGATGCGACTGATTCTATTGATCTGGAGCGCCGGCGTGGTCGCGAGCCCGAAGTCCTGCAGTGGGTGCTCGTTCTCGGCCTATGCGCCCTTTTAGTTTTCGCGGTGTTGGCGTTCGGTGCCGTCAATGAGTGGTCGACTTTCGCCTTCGAGTCCGGTGCGGCAGTTCTATTCCTTGTTTGGGCGGGAAAGCAGTTTGTTTCCAAGCAGGTGGGGTTGTCGAAAAATCCTCTGTACCCGCCAGCCTTATTCTTTTTCGGGCTCATCCTCGCGCAGGTTGCGCTGCGTAGGTCAGCCTACGGTTACGTTACCAAATATGAAGTCCTTCAGTACGTCTCATACGGGATTGTCCTGCTCATTGCAGCCGAATGCGTCCGAGACGAAGATGCTCGGAAGAAATTTGCTTTCGCACTGATTGTTTTCGGGGCGCTTTACGCCTTTTTCGCGTTGGCGCAGGATCTGACCTCTAACGGCAAGATCTTCTGGGTCTATACTGCGCGATTCAATGGCTCAATCTACGGAAGCTACATCAACCACGACCACTATGCCGGCCTGATGGAGATGCTAGCACCGTTTCCCTTGGTGGCTAGTATGGGCCATCTGCTGAAAGGGGGGAAGCGGGCCTTGGTCGCCTTCTGCGCCGTATTGATGGCCAGCACGATCTTTCTTTCCGGCTCGCGTGGAGGAATGATTGCTTTCGTTCTCGAAATTGTCCTGTTTGCTGCCCTCACTCTCGTGCAGAGAAGAAATCCTCGGGTCGCAGTCGGCTTGATCGCGCTGTGCGTCTTAGTTCTCGCGTTCTTGGTTTTTGTGGGCAAAGGGCAAGTTCTGGGCCGACTCGGAGACCTGGGCCCCGGTATCCGTTTGAATATCACTAAGGACTGCTTGAAAATGTTTTCCCACCGGCCGGTGTGGGGATGGGGCTTGGGAACTTTCCCCACCGTCTATCCCAGTTACCGCAGCTTCTACACGAATCTGTTCGTGAATGAAGCGCATAACGACTATGCCCAGCTGCTCGTGGAGACCGGCTTGCTCGGCTTCGGGCTAATGCTGTGGTTTCTCGTGCGCCTGTACCGATACGGATTACCGACCTCTCGCCGCTGGGAATTCAAATGGGATGGGGCGGTCTCTCTCGCCGCTTTGCTGGGGTGTACGGGAATTCTGCTCCATAGCTTCGTGGATTTTAATTTGCAAATTCCGGCGAATGCTGCGCTGTTCTATGTGCTTTGCGGGCTGGCCGCTTCCAGGCCTTGGGCTGAATTATCCGAGCCCGGGCGGTCTCGAACCATCGGGGATGAAGAAGGTGGAGGCCGTCGCATTCCGTCTGACAATGGCGACTCGTTGGTACATCGATATAATTGAATTTTTCATCCAATAAACGTAAGCTTCCGTATTCGATAGTTCAACGAAAGAACCTGTGGTGGGAAAGGACGCGACGAAAAAAGGGCCGGCTAACCTAGCCTGAAACTTGTTTCGCAACGAACAGAGGGCAGGAGGAGAAATGTCGCTGAAACACCTCATCATCGGGACTGTGGTGGCAGTTTGTACCTTCGTGACACAGGCCGCAGCGCAAAAGAACGAATTGTCCGGGATCCTTGGGCGCACCTTCATTAGCGATCAGGGCATCCAAGGTGCCCCTTCTTATGATCCCGACCTGCGCTTCGGCAAAGGATTAACCTTCGAAGTGAACTACGCGCGACGTGTCATGGGTGGAGACGTTTGGTCCCTTGCCCTGGAAGTCCCCTTCGTAGTGAACCCCGATGAGCACCTGCATACGTACACTTACCCATTCCCATTCTTGGGCTACCGGTCCTACTTTGTCACTCCCGCGGCGCGACTGAATGTTTTTCCCGAGGTGGCAGTATCGCCGTGGGTCAGTGTTGGTGGTGGATTCGGCTATTTCAGTGCAAATTCTGCCGGTAACTCGAGCAATACTGCAAACACCACCGGTGTATTGCAGGCTGGTTTGGGACTCGATGTGAAGGTCTCCGGGCGCTTCAGCTTGCGCGGTGAAGCTCGAGACTTCTGGTCGGGTGTGCCGCAACTGAATGTGAACACGGGCAAGAGCCGCCAACACAATATTTTCGTCGGCGGCGGCATTGTCTGGCGCTTCTGAACGGAAGCGTATGCCCGGATTACTCCCCGCAGGATACGTGCAACCACTGTACGAGCAACGCCGAAGAGAGGATGGACACGAACTAGACGATTGGCTGCAAGCAGAGTCGGAGGTGACTCAGCAGAAGGCGAAGACAGTCGCCGCATAGAGCCAGCATTCGCGCAGGGCTCACTCCCCCCTGAAGGACGCCCCAGCAGACAGGAGTGAGCCTTCAAGTTCTTGACCGATCCCAGGGCGGTTACTGGGACGGCGAGAGGCAGTGAGCGGCAATTTCTGGCGGCACCGGGTTGTAGAAGAACCCGGATGCCCACTCGAACCCGGTCACGCGGGCAATTTGTGGCAAGATTTGCAAGTGCCAGTGGAAGTCATCTTCGATCGTGCTCCAATAGCCATCCCTCGGGTGCAGAAAGGGTCTGTCCTGGAGCGATAAGTTGTAGGGAGGCCCGCCCAGGGTGTGGTCCAACTTCTGCAAGACATCGCGTAGAATCCGTGCTAGGTTTTCGATTTGCCCGGGACTGATCCGGCTGAACGCGCTGCTATGAGATTTGGGAACACTGCCATCTCGAACGGAAAGCGCGAGGCGAATGGAGCAAACACGACAAAATCGGCATTCTCGGCAATCAGCCGCCGGCCCTTGAGCTCTTGTTGGACTACGTCGCAGTAGATGCACCGTTCCTTCAGGGCAAAGTAGTCGCGAGCGACTATAAGCTTTGTCTTAAGTGAGCGCGGAGTTACAGCCATGGCCATCAGTTGCGAAATGGAATGACTAATGGTGTGCGCGCCGGCTTCTTGGCCGTGATTCTTGAAGATGAGTACGTAGCGCATCCGCTTATCCCCGTCCAGGTCGATGATGCGAGCCACGTAAGCTCGAATGACGTTAGAGAGTTCGTGGACCTCCAATTCGTGCAGGCTACGGTCGTGTCGGGGCGTTTCCACGTTTCCACGATGATCTCGTGAGCATAGTCACAAAGCGTTACCCCACTCGTCAGACCACGAGGCTAGACTTTGGCCCGCACCGCCACCGATTCGCGCTATCGAACTCTCATTCAACATCTTCTCGGCTTTTGTGAACATCTCCAGCAACTTTGCAGCGTCAGGATCAGTCGCAGCGCGAGCCGCGAGCAGGGGGCCGACCTTCTCGGATAAAGACATGTTTGCTTCTCCTCCACCGAGTTTAGTAAACGGGTCAAAGGAGAACTGTCCCCTATTGCTCAAGAAAGCACACCTAATTTGATGAGACCCCCGCACCGGATCACGAGTAGATTCGCCGCCCGATTGCCGGGCTTCGGCATCCTCGCGCATGTAGGTCGGAAGTCAGGGAGGGTCTACCGGACTCCAGTGAATGTTTTTCGAGCGCCGGAGGGATTCCTCATTGCGCTCACCTACGGTCAGGAAAGCGAGTGGGTCAAGAATGTTCTAGCGGCCGGCGGATGCGAAGTTGAGGCTCGCGGCGCGAGGTATCAACTCTTTGCGCCAACCATTGTGCATGATCCCACTCGGCGACGGTTCCCCCTCCCCGTGAGGATCGTACTCCGGCTCATTGGTGCGAACGCTTTCATGCAGGTTTCAACCTCTCGCGCACAAGGTTAAGGTTTACTCGACGTACATCTCGTAATGCGTGGAGCACGGCTCCAGTTCGAGAAGGAAATCTTTGTCGAAGTCGTAGTATTTCGCCACGTTGATGTCGTCTCCCGCAAAGGCTCGGATCGCCTCCTCCGAATCCCAGAAGGTGATCATCAGAAAATGCGCGGTATCGCCCTGAATGCGACGTAGCGCATACGCACCCTTGTTGCCGGGGGTTGAGCGGTAATCGGGTATGGCGACGGTGCGCATCAGGTTCAGGTACTCGTCGCTCTTGGATGCCGGGGTCGCACCATGCCAGATTCGGGTGACCATGCGGAACTCCTTGCGTGCCGTTGCGTCCAGAACATTTTAGATGTCGCAACTGGAAGTTGGCACTCACGACCCGGTTACGTCAGCGATTGCCACTCAGCCGCATGGCGAGAAGTAGGAGTGAAAACCCAATGGCAGCAATGCCGTTGGCCCGAATCAAACGATAGCTTGCTGCCCAAGGGAACATCAGTATTTCGAAGAGTGGCATGAATTTGTCTGGCCAAAATAGTGCTGCCAGTCCGAAAGCCAGACCCAGTTGGACACCAACGCACAGCCCCAAATGATTCACAGTAAGGATTCCAATGCGAGAACTCCTTTTCATTGGAACGTGAGCGGGGCGTTGCTGAAAAGTTACGAAAGATTTAGCTCAGCCATGATCGTTTACTCCGTGCGGGGCAGGCCGCGGAGGACGCGAGCGTCCTCCGCGAGAGTTTCCCAGGCCTTGCGTGTGTGCGCCGTTACTGGTTGTTCGTCCTCTTCTTGGACGCAGGCTTGGCTGACTTCTTCTTCGCCTCGCCTTCCCGGCCGCCGATCAGAGTCAAAGCATCCGCGGCATTGAATGGGAATTGACGGACCGACGATTGGCCAGTCGTGCTCAACGTGATATCCACGCGGCGATCGCTTGCAAGAACAATCGTCAGCATGTTTCTCAAAGCCCTTTGACGCTCTTCTGGGCTGAGCTGAGGATCATTCTCGATCGCATGCTTCACTGCAGCTTCGGTCAGAGCATGTAGCACGCCGTACGCCTTGGTATCAATGTTGTCCTTGGGAACGCCCTGTTCGACCAGGAAGCTCTTGACGCGGCCGACACGGCGCTCGGAAAGCTTCTGATCGTATATAGTGCGGCCCCGCGGGTCGGCGTGGCCCTCCAGGAGCAAGTGCGCCTCCGGCTTACTTTCGAGATACTTCTTGAAGTCGGCGGCTAGCGCAACCAGAGTTTGCTGTTGACTGGCAACTAGCCCGGCATTGGGATTCTCGATCGGCGGCATAGACGTCGGGAAGTAGATGCTGTGCAGGGCTAGGCGAGCCTCAGTCACTTCGATCTGCGGCTTTGGCGGAGGTGGAGGCGGGTTCTCCACCATGACCTCGGCCGAAGCTTGAGCACTCAGTCCACGCGAGTCGGTGCAGCTTGCGCTCACGGCGATTGCTCCCGGCGGCACTCCAGCGGTGTTAAGTGTGGCCGAACCGCCAGTGCCGGAAACGGTTCCGCCGCTGGCCGTCCAGCCGGTGACAGAAACTGGAACGCCATCCGGGCTGGTGCAGTTGGCCGACAAGTTCACGGTTCCACCAGCCGGAACGCTCATCGGGCTGGCCGAGATAGACATAGTGGGTGGATTCTTCGGCGGCAGCGGCTTCACAGTGAAGTTAGCCGTGCAGCTCGCTTCATTGTTCTTCTTCTCTTTGGCGTCGGTCACATGGATGGTAACGGTGTAGCTGCCAGGGGCGGCGTTGGTGGTCTCGATCTGGGCCGTCGTGTCTTCCCCGATGACCTTACCTCCTCCGTGGCTGGGGCTCCAGACATAGGTGAGCGTGTGCTTGGGATTGAAGTTGCTGGCAGTGACGGTTGCCGTGACGGGTTCACCCACCAGGACTTCATTCGGCTGCACGGAACAGGTGGCAGCCGGGGCTACCGTGCCGCCGGGATGTAACCATTGATATCCAACAAAGAAGTCCGATTGGGGAGTAGAGTCGTTCTGCGCAAATGCACGACTCGAAATGAGCGATACCGCCAGAACTATCAACATTCCTGTAACTACACGGCCCCTATTTAGATTAGATCTGAGCGACATTTTGGCCTCCAAAGATTTCTGCAGACTCCTTGGTTGGGTGCGCTGGCGGCGCTGACAATGTGGGCGTAGAGTTAGCAGTCCGACTTGTACTTCAGCCTGGAAACTCGCAATTGTAATTCACAGCCCTTAAGCACGTGAGCTAGTGAAAGCGCTCAGTCGAACGAGGCGCTATTTGGAAGGGCTGACGGGCTCGTCCCCGCGGCATAAAGCCCAGCAAGTAAGTATGCCGATCGTGGTGATCCCGACTCCCTTGGCCCAAGTGGTGTTCAGAATGGCTGTGGTGGCGTTAACTCCCTCGGCAGGCTTAGCCGGCGTACCACATCGTTCCTCGCGTGTTACCTGCTCACCTTGATGTACCGTGACGTCGGAGAATCCTGCCAGTTTCGACCGCCGGGTAGCCGCACCCTGGTAGTGGATCTTGACATCGTTCTCGTGCGCCGCCACCATCGCGTTTCCATCTACATCGATGACGTCGTAGCGGGTCCACTCTTGCATCAGGGGAATGACGGTCATGCAATTCACGCGCACTCTCATTCCTCGCGAGGTGTTCAGTTGCAAGCTTCCATGGTCGAGGACAAGTTCGTCTCCCTCGAATTGCACAATGGTGTCAGGTTGAACCGTGACTGTGGACCCGTCAGCGTCGATTTTCGCGAAATTGCCCATCTGCGTCTGCACCAGGTCGTGCAGAAAAATCGCGGAGGAATTGGGCGCGGGGGTCCCATTCAGCCAGACTCCTCCGTCATTGTGGAGCATCGCCCGGGCGGAGTCCTGGGCCACCAGCGATGTCGGCAGAATGACAATCATCACGCCCCAAACGAGTTTGCCCCATTCAAGCAAATTGACTCCCGCCTTCTCCTGACAAACTGCTTGCGCAAGAATAACTTGCGGAGTTCTTGCCGGCTATTGACTTGCGTGGTAACCGGGGACGGGAGGTAGCGGAATGTTTTCCATCGACGATCCGCAGTAGACCGTAGGCGGTGCAGCGGCGTGGAGAGACACGAGGTTGACGGGCAGATAGCTTCGCACCCTAGGCCACACAGCGGTCCCGAAATTAAGAGTGATTCTCTTTAATGGAAAACTGCACCAGGAATCGGTGGAATTCTCAGCGCAGTTAAGACGCGCACGAAACCCTAACTAGCAGTTCATGGCTGCACTGGACTCGCTGGATGTTCGCCCTGGAGTAACACCCATACTGTCACACCGGTAATAACGCCCGCGCTAATTCCGACTGTCACAGGAGAGTTCAAAATCCCTTCTGCTGCGCCAGGAACCATTCCAGCTGCTCTTTTCTTCTTTTTCTTATTGTCCGTCTGAGACTGCGAATCGTTCTGCGACTGTGATTCGTCTCGAGTGGTCTGCTGGCCTTGTGCGAGCGTAGTGATCCCGCTGTCATCGCTGATGGTCAGGTCGCCCTTTCGCGCCGCGATCTGAACCCTACCATCCACGTCTCTGACTTCAAACTCGGTCCAACCACTAGCGACCGGTGACACGGTGACGCTGCCAGCGCGAGTCGCCAGCAATTTCGAGGTCGATATGGTTACGCCTCCGTGCTCCAACTTGAGAGTGCTGCCCTCATACTGAACCAGCGAGTCATTCAGAATCAGTACGCTCGAACCTGTAGCATTGATGTTGGCAACGGAGTCCGCATTCGTCTGTACCAAGTCGCCGGAAAAGATAGCCGATGATCTTGCGATGCTGTTGCCATTAAGCAAAGCGGTTCCGTGGCTGTAGAGCATGGCAGTAGATTGGTCCGCCGCAAACAAGGCAGCGGGGAAAATCATGACCATCGCGCAGCTCAGGATCTTCAAGTATCCAGCCCTCATCATTGCAAGCACTTCCGTCCTTCAGAGATAAATTGGGATGCTGGTAATCCGAAAGGCTGTGGCACGCAAATTACGCTCCCGCGGAAAGCAGACATGGCAGTCCCACACTTGTTAATAAGCAACTAGGTGACCGTTTGTAGAATGGTACCCTGCTTGCTATTGTCCGTCAATGCCTTTTGTGCCTGGGAAACCGCTTTCCAGTGGAAAACTCATCTATCGATTCCCGGTGCTTTCCGCTCCGGGCGAGCGTCGCTCAACGCCACCGCTCGACAGCGGTCCACCATAACAGCCGCAGCCATTCGTCCACACAGGTCTTGGCCCACTGTCGGCGGGTCCACCAGCGGGTTCGGGGCTGCGTGTCGTCGTAAGCGGCGGCGACCGAGAACGACTTGCCTTGAATGTCATGCCGAAAAATGCTGGGCGCGCGGCGGGTGTGGAAATCTGGAGTAATGATCAGAATTCGACTGGAGCCGCCTTCGCCGCGTTGCCAATATCTGCCTTCCCTGCTGACAACCCCGACCTCCAATCGGTGCTTGAGTCAAATAGCCAAGATGCATGACGAGAACGTGAAGCCGCTGCAGGACCCGATCGCTTTGCCCTCGATCGCGGCCGAGAACCGCAACTCGCGGTTTATCACACTGTTGCGGCTTGCCTGTGTGGGCTGGTAGGTTCTCTGCATGGGTTCGGTCTTCCTGGTTCCCGTCCTAACTCCACACGGCCACCTCACTTTGATCGAGGATCGCGACGCATTGGCTCTTGAGCCCGAGCTTGCTCAACGTTTACAGGATGCCTTCGTGCGTGGATCGGGCCATGGTCTGCTCCAACTCGGAGCCAGTGAAGTCGGAGTCGCGCTTCCCCCCGTCTTCTCCTATTGGCGAGAATTCGCCGCGCGGTACGTGACGGCCCTCTGCACTCTGCCGGATGATGGGGCCCGGTCCATAAAGAGGCATATTCCATCTCCGCCCGATGCGGAACTGGCTTGGCTGGCTCTCGCGGCGCCCCCGATGACTGG
>Ga0187888_1004060_pt1 | contig 10995 bp, 13 predicted proteins | sample June2016WEW_7_40_FD_132987 | JGI IMG/M metagenome (GOLD analysis project Ga0187888, IMG submission 132987) | Peatland microbial communities from SPRUCE experiment site at the Marcell Experimental Forest, Minnesota, USA - June2016WEW_7_40 | ecosystem: Environmental > Terrestrial > Soil > Wetlands... | reverse complement strand
TACCAGTTGATTTCCGTCCATCTTCGGCATGGCAAGGTCGGCCAGCACCAGGTCCACCTGGGTCTGGGCAAAGATGCCGATAGCCTCCTGACCGGTGCAGGCCGAAACTACCCGGTATCCATTGGTTGACAGCATGAACTTGAGCAGGGAAAGCTCCTGCTCGTTGTCGTCTACGTAGAGAATCACTTTCTTGGGCCGCATGTCTTGGTAATCTCCTTAACCTTGCAATTCGTTCTTGCCGTGCGTTTAGTAACATTCCGCCCTTGCCCGCTCTTGTGGAGGGTTGGCGTGTCGTATTTCCGGGCCCGGCGACCGGTTATGTGTCAGCCTTCTCCGGGTTGATCTTGCAGGCCGGATTGCCTGGTGTGCAACGTATAGCATCCCTGGCGGGCGCTTCGGTCTCACAAATCGGCAAACGGCTTCCGATTCACAGGAGGCCACCTTCGGTCGCAGTAAAACAGTGTAGGATGCCTGGGGCAAGACCGGCATGGAAGCCGGTTAAAATTGTTCAATGAATCGCAAGAGTACGAGGATTGGAAAAACGTGGAAAGAGGGAAATGTAGGCGAATATCCAGGCTGAAAATCCATGTGAAAAAGTGAGAATTAGCTAGAGCTAACACAGATCGTCACTTGCGAAGATGAAAACCTGTTGAAAGCATGTGCATCACGGCAGGAAAAACCGTCCTTTTGCAACAACAACAGTGCTGCCCGACCCGCGCGCATCGGCCACCCTCGACGATTCGATGGTTGCGCAAAGGAATATATCGCCGGCAAGCGGGTCACCGGTCAGCGGCGTATCGGCAAAAACATCCATCACGAAAGAATCCAGTTCCATATGCCCCTGCCCAGGCATCGCTTGACACGGCTTCGCCCAGACTCTAGTCTACGAATACCCGGTGAGCGGCGGCTTGGTGAATGCGCTCTCCGGCAAAGGATTCTTGTGACCCGGATCTTCACTCCCGCAACGTGTCTGTGCTGCTGCTGTCAAAGCTGCTGCGCCGCGCGGGCGTGTTCTCTGGGCTAGATTTCGAAAGCAAAGAATCTCCAGACGACCCACCCGCCACAAGGCGCGGTGGGTTTTTGAATTTCAGTGGTCAGTGGTCAGTGGTCAGTTGTCAGTTCTCGGTCTTCAGCTTTTACTGACAACTGATAACTGAAGACTGACAACTGTTTTAAGCACCGGTGGCGAAGCGGTTAACGCGCAGGTCTGCAAAACCTGTATACGCGGGTTCAATTCCCGCCCGGTGCTCCAGAATTTAGTTTCAATGCGTGGTTGATTTAGTTTTTGCGCAAATCAGAAGCAGAGCCTCAGAACAAAGGGTTCTTCTATTCCCTGGTCCCTAGTCCCTAGTCCCTAGTCCCTAGTCCCTAGTCCCTGCTTTTTTCATATCGCGATCATCGGCCGCGGCAGCCGCGCCTGCGAACTGTCGAGGAAAAGCCTCATGCGCAGAGCCTCTGACCGCTGCATGGCCACCAGCCGCATCTGCCTGCGGATATGGTCGCCGTCTTCAAGCATGGCCACCAGGGCCTCGTCGTGTGCGGCATCCCTCTCCAGCCGAGCGATTCGCTCTTCGATGGTGCTGCGAAACCGGGGGCTGATCTCAAATCCATCGTTGGCGGCGCAGTTGGTGATCACGGCAGGCTCCTCGGGAGGAATTCTTGAGGCTGAAATATTTTCGCGGGCGGCCTCAAGTTTTTTTCGCTTGTGCCGATCTTATAGAGCGTTAACTATGCGCGCCAGATTACTGTTGATCAAACCAACGTAATAAAATGTCCTAAAACAGGACAGTCAGAGGCATTTCTCCTCACCTTTGCACAACTCATCCACTCCGGCTGAGGTCGCAGCAGCTTTCTCATCTCTTCCAGCAATAAATAACAGTTACCGAAAACAGATTTTTTAGCTGGCCACTATTCCCTAGTCCCTAGTCCCTAACCCCTATTCCCTTCCCCCCGTAGCAAAGTACCCCTTCCGCACCTGCACCTTCATTCCATCCCCTCGGCATTCCACGCCCAGCCGCCGGAAGCCGCCGTCCAGCCTGGTGTTCGAGGGCGTATAGCTGGCCACATACTGGGTCCGCAACTCGTCTTCGATCTGCTCAAAGGCCGCCTCGAGCTTCTTGCCGTTGTTGCCCACGTCGATCAGCCGGCCGCCGGTCTCCTCGGTCATCTTCTTCATGGCCGTATAGCCGCTGTAGCCAAAGGCTCCGTAAAAGCCCCGGTCGGCGATCAAAATCACGTAAATCGGAGCGTTGGATCTTTGCGCCGCGGCGATGGCCTCGCCAATCTTTGTATGGCTGCCCTCGTCCTCGCCGTCGCTCAGCAGGATCATCGCCTTGCGCCCCGTCTCCTGGTTCATCACCTGGCTGGCGGCCAGGTAGACCGCGTCGTAGAGCAGCGTTCCCTTGGGCTTTCCGATGGTGGGAACGGTGCCTCCGCCGGCTCCCGGAGTACCCGCCGCTCCATTGCCGCCCGCGGTATTGATCTCCGCCTTGTTCATGGCCCGCGTCAGCAGGTGCAGATCGCCGGTTATGTCCTGCAACAGGTCCACGTTCACGTCAAAGGAGAGCAGAAAGGCCTCGTCCTTGGGCTTGAGTATGCGCTCCAGAAACCGGCTTCCCGCCTTCTGCTCCAGAGTCAACACACGGTACTGGCTGCCCGAAGAATCCAGCAAAATGCCCAGGGTAAGCGGCTGGCTGGCTTCGGCTGTAAAGCTCTTGAGCTTCTGCGGTTGCTGGTCTTCGCTCACGGTGCAGTCTTCCCTGGTCAGGTGAGGAGCCGGTCTTCCGTCCTTGTCCCTGACGGTAAAGAACACATCCACCAGGTTGACATTGACCTTGAAGGTCGCCGCCGGTTCATCCCCGTGCGCCGGGGCCGGCGCAGCGCTCACCGGGGGCGCGTCCGGCGAAGGGGCAATCTGAGCCCATCCCGCCATGGACCATGCAGGCAGGCTGAACAAGAAAGCGGCAACTCCCCATCGCACACGCATATCGGCCGGTTAGACGGAAATGGCACTGCGAACAGCATACCTGAACTCTTTCCCGGCTGGAGCGCAACCTGCGCGGCGCTGGCGCGTCTGATACTCTGACGAGTACAGTGTTTAGTGGTCAGTGGTCAGTGAACAGTGGTCAGTTGCCGGTTGCCGCAGGCCGGAAGTCGGCTTTCAAGGCCAACTCGCAACGGTTCACGGACCACTGGAAGCGCCGGATTCATCTGTGATTAGGGATTGTTTTGAACTGTTCACTGTTCACTGTCCACTGTTCACTGACCACTGACCACTGTTCACTGACCACTGACTACTGGAGAAATACCTGTGAAGCTTGGTTTGACGGCAATCGCGCTGGCGGCGCTTCTGAACTTGAGTCCAATGTTGAGACCGGCGGCTGTGGCCCAACAGCAACCCGCGGTGCCCGATGCTCCTTCGCCCCAGGCGCCCCCTCCGTTGTCCGGCGTGGACGGCCCCATTACGCCCGGCAAGGGCTCCGGGGATGAGCAGCCGGGATCCAGTACGTCTTCTACCGCTCCGGCCCCGCGGCAGCCTGCGCCCAGCAGCCATGCGCCCTCCATCCCAGGCAGGGACGAGATCCAGACCGTTCCTCCGGAGATGCCTTTGACCGGCGAAGGGGTTTCAGCAGTCGCGCGTTTCGTCGTGAACGTCAACTTCGTTGAGGTCCCCGTCACCGTCAAGGACTCCAAGGGAAAGCTGGTCGCCGGCCTCACCTTCCGCGACTTCAAAGTCTATGAGAACGATACGCGCGAGCCGTTGCGCCTCTTCACCGTGGATCCCTTCCCTCTCTCCATCGCCTTTGTCATCGACCAGAGCCTGACCTCCGACGTAATGGCCAAGGTCAACAACTCCCTGGGCGCCATCCAGGGCGCGCTCACCCCCTATGACGAGGTTGCGGTCTTTTCCTACAACAACGGAGCTCAGGAGCGCACCGGCTTTACCGGCGCCCAGAGCAGCCGTCTGCCCGCGGTGCTGGCCCTTACCAAGGAGACCGGCAGCGAGATGCTGGTGCCGGTCAACAGCGGTCCGCTGGCCGGCTGCAATATCCGCGAGAACGGCAACTGCGTGGACCCCAACCTGCAGCCGGGAAAATCGGCCGGCGGCAACGGCAACTGGATGAGCCTACCCAAGGATATTCACACCCTCAACGACGCCATTCTGGCCGCGGCCAAGGAGCTCTCCAGCCGCCCCAAGGGCCGCCGCCGCATTATCTACGTCATCTCCGACGGCAAGGAGTACGGCAGCAAGGCCACCTTCAAAGAGGTCATACGCTACCTGGAGACCAACAAGATCGCCGTCTATGGCACGGCAGTGGGCGACTCCGCCCGCTGGGGCGAGGGTTTTGTGAGCCGCGTCCACCTGCCCTTCACCATGTACGACAACATCCTGTCCAAGTACACCCTGGCCACCGGCGGCACGCTGGACTCCGAGCGCGGTGTGGACGGCATTGAGAAGAGCTACGCCAGGATCGCCGAAGAGGCGCGTACCCAGTACACGCTGGGCTACCTCAGCCACCAGCCCTTCATCGACGGCAAGTTCCGCAAGATCGATGTGCGCGTCGACCGGCCCGGCCTGGAGGTAATCGCCAAAACCGGCTATTACCCCTCCGCGCAGGACGTTCACTAGTTAGGATCTAATGAACTCATCGGGAGCCGCGGCCGGCCTGGGACTGATGTCGGCTGCCACCTGGGGCGGCTCGGACTTCGTCGGCGGCCTGGGCGCGCGCCGTGCTCCCGCCCTGCTGGTAGTCGCCTCCGGCCACATCTTTTCCATGCTCCTGCTGCTCGCCCTCTGCCTTGGAATCCGGCTTGCCCTCCCCGGCTCCCCCTATCTCTTCTATGCCGCTTTGGGCGGCTTTGAGGGTTCGCTGGCGCTGGCCGTCTTTTATCGCGCCCTGGCCATGGGCGCCATGGGGCTCACCGCGGCCCTCACCGGCCTGCTCACCGCCCTGGTTCCCGTCCTCTTCTCTCTCTTTCACTATGGCCTGCCCACCCCGGTGACCGCCGTCGGTTTGGCGATGGGCCTGGCCGCCATCTGGCTAATCACCTGCTCACCCGCAGAAAAAAGCCCTCAACAGGCTGCGGAAAAACTCATTGCGGAAGGCAAGAAGTGTCAGGGCACGACTTCAGTCGTGCCGCAAATGCAGCCAAATGAAGAAGGGGCTTTAGCCCCTGAGGGATGTCTTGTGGATAATTTGACTGAAAGCCGGGTGCCCCATCCTTTTCGCGTTCTTTGCGAAAAGGGTGGGAAACCACAAAACTCCACCACCCCGGTTTTTGACGTAAGAACCACCCTAACAACCAAAGCGATCGCCACGCCCCCAACCGCCCTACTACTAGGCGCCCTGGCGGGCATCGGTTTCGGCACGCAGTTGATTCTCTTCAAAATGGCCAGTCCCGGCGGCATCCTGTGGACCATGACCTCAGCCCGCGCCGCCGGCTCTATGGCCATGCTCCTGGTTCTACTCGCCATGCCCCCCAAAGCAAAATGGCGCGGCTTCTGGCTCACCGGCATCCTGGCCGGAGCTCTCGATACCATCGGTAATCTCTTCTATCTCCGCGCCACGCAGGTAGGCCGCCTGGACGTAGCCGCGCTGGTCTGCTCGCTCTATCCCGCCGGAACCATCCTGCTGGCCGCGCTGGTCCTCGGCGAGTGGCCCTCCCGCCGCCAGTTGGCCGGCATGGCGCTGGCCCTGGCTGCCGTGGTGCTGCTCAGCGTATAAGGCGGAAAGAAGCTGGGCTTGAATCGCGGCGGTTCCGTAGTTCCTGTATCGGGAGTCAGCTGGTGAGAAAGCCGTGCTGCTACTGCTGGGCCATGGCGGCTGAGTGCAGTGCCGGATTGTTGACAACATGCGGAAATACTCGATCCGGAGGGAGGCGGGGGTTTCAACCCCCCGCATAGAGCCAACAGAATCAACGCGGGCTTTAGCTCCGGAGAGACGCTTTCCGCCAATTTCACCCCCAAATCCCGAGTTTTTCCGCATCCTCTGGATGCGCTCAGGTTTTGCAGAAAATTACCTTCCAGTGGCGCACTATGTACACAGGTCAGAGCGGGCAAAGAAATCGAGTAGGAAATCAGTTCGAGCGGTAACGGGAAAGCACTGTCTCTCCGCCCCGGTCCATACCAGGGATGTACCCCCCTACCCCCCTATCCAGTAGTAACCATCCAGAAGTAACCATGCATTAACTAAATAATAAATAACCAGAAAGTAAACGCCTCGGCCAACGCCACGAGTGGAGAATCTGCACCACAAGGAGGCATGAGAATTGCCAGGTTGGGATCGGGTTTCTCTGGGTACAGCAGCCCTCGAAAGGCCGTAAACGCAGGAAAGGCCTGAGCATCCGCACAGGCCTTTCGCGTATATGGCTTTAGCGGTCGAGGCTTTTACAATGCCGACCGGTCAGGCGAGTGAGCAACCCTGAACCATTGCCATCAGTCTTTGCGTATGATTTGCGGCTCGACCGGCGTCGATACCGGCGGCGGGGGAGCCGCACTCTGCTGTACGGTTGGTGCAGCAGCGGGAGGATCGGTCACTCCCTTGATGCCTTCCCTGAAGCCCTTCAATCCCTCGCCCAGACCCTTGCCCAACTCCGGGAGCCGTTTGGCGCCGAACAGAAGAAATGCCACCACGCCCAACACCACCAGGTGCCATGGCTGAAGTAGATCGCCCATTGTTTCATCCTCCGCGCGCCGCGCTTAGACCGGCACGCATTCTCAGTAGTTATTGTCGCACAAAGCCGTATGCCCGCGCACGAAAGCTCTTCAGTGGACAGGGAACAGTGGACAGTCATCGGGCTTTTACTGACAACTGATCACTGACAACTGACAACTGTCTCTATCAATTCACCTGCGCCGGCTTGCCCAGCCGCTCCGTCACCATGGTATAGAAGGCGCGCAAATCCTCCTCTTCGCCCACCGTCAGCCGGCGGTAGACCTTCATCAGCGGAAACAGACGCGAACCGCGCGCCTCGACGGCCGGAACCGCCGCCACGCCGCCCGGATACTGGGTCATCTCCCAGCTGCCGGCATAGCGCCGCCGCAGCACCTCGCCCAGGTAGCTGCCCCAAAGCCGCACCTCGAAGTCCAGGTCGAGCTCGGGACTTTCGCCCACGCGGACCAGGATCTCGTCCAGCCCGTCCACCGATTCCGAGGTAAAGTCCAGCTTCTGCCCGAACTCGCGCTCTGCGCACTCCGCCGCCGATTGCGCGTAGCCTTCCATCATCGCTCCCAGGTCGGGGTAGGCCGCCGCTTCCAGACGCTTGCGCAGATCGCTCATGCCGCTACAGAGTATATGCCACGGAGCCGGAACCGGGCATGAGGATGGAACAACGCCGCGCTTTTGTGGCAGACTGAGAGCTGTGTGGAGGGTTCCCCCGTTGAAGACAGTCAAGCTTCTCGCCCTTTCCCTCGGACTGGCCCTTGCCGCCGGCACGGCCAACTCCACCGGCCGCGACATCTATCCCGATCCGGCGCAGGCCAAAGCCGACATCGCCGCCGCCCTCAAGACCGCCGCCGCTACCAACAAGCGCGTCCTGCTCGACTTTGGCGGCAACTGGTGCGGCGACTGCCAGGTGCTGGATCTCTACTTCCATGACCCCGGCAACCTGCCCATTCTGGAAGCCAACTTCGTCCTCGTCCACGTAAACATCGGGCAGATGGACGCCAATCTCGACCTCGCCAGCCGTTACCAGGTCCCGCTCAGCAAAGGCGTGCCCGCCCTGGCCGTCCTCAGCGAGAAAGGCAAGCTGCTTTACAGCCAGAAGGGCGGCGAGTTTGAAGCCATGCGCCGCATGGAATCCTCATCCGTGACCCAGTTCCTGGTGCAATGGAAGCCCGTCCAGCCCGGCTGCTCGACTGTGATGGTGAACTGCTGACCTAGACAACCAGCTTGTCCAAGGCAGAGCCGTGTACGATGCCGTTCAACCGCTGGTATGTCATGAGAGCTTGGGCCTCTGTCATTCCAGCGATCAGATCTACAACGACTCTTCGCACCGCGCTTGGGGTTCCTCCAACTTTCTGCAAGCGCTCTCGATAGTAAGGCGGCAAAAGCCTGGACGGAGACTTCTTGGTTTCCTGAAGAAAGGCATTGAACAAGTAACGAATGATCTGACGGTTGGCATGCTGTTGCGCAGCCAATCCCGGAGAGTCGATGACGTAATACCGCGTCAACTGCTTGAGAAGTGTAATTTGCCTCTGATAATCATCAACTATATGAACCACTCTCCCATCTCCACTTGGCTCCATGAGCGACAACCCATTAATGTAGCGCCCCACGAGTTGACTTGTAAAGGTACGCAACCTTGTGCGATCTTCGCGCGTACCCTCATAAGGACCAGAGAGCTTGAAGTATGCAAACAGCAAATCGGCAAAGATAGCCCTAATGTCCGAGTCGGATATGTTTTCGATCCCTTCCAGCTTCGTCTTATTGGCCACTACATAATCCAGGAACCGCTGACCCTCCGCGGTAAAATCTGGTTCGCCTCCTTCACGCGTTCCTTTGGGAAGCAAGAGGTGCAATGGAATCAGACCTGCACGATAAAAATCCTCAGCGTCGTGAATTGCATAGGTGAGATCGTCCGCCCAGTCCATCAGTTCGGCTTCAGCTGAGCAAGGAAAGGGGCCAGTTCCAGATTCTCCCACCGCCAATTGAAATGAAGTCAACTCCGAATCATATGAGCCCCACTTGTTACGCTTTTTCTCGGGGCGCCCACGATAAGTCCAAGGATACTTGAGGATGGCGCGAAGGGTCCGGTTGGTCAGATTCAAACCGCCGTACTTGTCGTCCCGGAAGGCAAGCTCCGTGACAATGCGAAAGCTCTGCGCGTTGCCTTCAAATCCCTGCGCCTCATCTCCAGCAAGCCTGTTGAGCACCTCTTCCGCAAGATGGCCGAACGGCGGGTGTCCAAGATCGTGAGCGAGACATGCCGATTCGACGACATCCTCGTTCACCGCATGCATGGCAGCCAGTTCGGGCTGTTTGATTTTCAGCTTTTCCGCGAGTCGGCGGCCCACCTGGGCTACCTGAAGCGTATGGGTGAGACGATTATGAAAGACGTGGCTGAATTCGCCAGAGACAACCTGCGTGGTTGTCGAGAGGCGCTGCAGAGCGGAAGAATAGAGAATAATGTCCCGGTCGCGTTGAAAGTTATCCCGGTCATCCCCCTGCCGACTCTCCTCCGTAAAGAGCCGCTGAACGCTTCCTGGGGGGTCTGGTGGCACTTATCTTTCCTCGACACTCTCCGGGGAAGGTGCGGGTTTCAGAGTCAAATCGGGCATCAAAACCACGTCGCCACTTTCGAGCAAATCGGAAAGCGCGTCCTGAATATCCGTGTACGAATATTCGGTCCCAAGTTCGCCGAGGAGCCCGGTGGGTTTCAAGGGAGATTGCTGAATGCGGTCAAAAACTGCCGTTCTGCGAGATGCAATGCACGATCCGGTAGCCATTTTCATTCTCCTGACTTGGAAGTGAAATCGTAACACGAAAACAATCACCTGTCATGATGTCTAAAGATGTACATCGGCTCAATGTGCAAATCTCTACACTAATTCAGCGGCGCCAGATGCTTGGTCATCGAGTAGGTATAAACAATGCGGTGCGCCACGGTGATGGTGGAGAGCACGGCCAGCACCCACAGCACCGGGGCCATCACGCCCCAATGATTGAACAAGGCGCCCAGAAGGATCAGCACGATCCGCTCCGGCCGTTCCATGAAGCCCACCTTGCACTGGCCGATCAGCGCCTCGGCGCGGGCGCGCGTATAGCTCACCATCAGCGAGGTCACCATCACGAAGGCCACCAGCACTACATAACGCATACGATTGATGCGCCCGTAGTAAACCAGCAGCCCGAAGAACAGTACCACGTCGGAGTAGCGATCGATCACCGAGTCGAAAAACGACCCGAAGACGGTGACCTGGTTGTTGCGCCGCGCCACGCGGCCGTCCACCATGTCGAAGATGCCGGCGCAGAAGATCACCATGCCCGCATAGAAAAACATGCGCCCGGAGTTGGTTGCGTTGGCGTGGCCAAACAGAAACGCGGCCACGATGTTGATGATCAGGCCGATAAGGGTGAGTACGTTGGGGGAGATGCGCGTAAGCGACAGGCCATGCACAATGCGGTCGAGAAGCCAACCGCAGCCGCGGCCGAAAGCGCTGGTCCAGGTCATTCCTTTTCTTCCTTACTTATCTAAGCCGGCGGCGGTTTCGTTTTCCTCGTCGCCTTCGCCCGCGTCATCGTGGATGGTGGTCAGTTTCAGCACTTCAAGCTCGCGCTTGCCATTGGGGGTGACGATGGTGGCGATATCGCCCACCCGCTTGCCCACCAGCCCGCGCCCGATAGGCGAGGTCGTCGAGATCAGCCCCTTGGAAACGTCGGACTCCTCGCTGGTTACCAGACGGTAAACAATCTCCTCGTCCTTGGTCGAGTCGTAGACCACCACCGTAGAGCCGAAGCCGGCCCTGCCCTTGGGAATGTTGGTCAGGTTCACCAGCGACAGCTCGGACATGCGCTTCTTGAGCTGGCCCAGCCGCGCATTCACGAAATCCTGGCGCTGCCGCGCCATGTGATACTCGGCGTTCTCCGAGAGATCGCCCATGGCCACGGCCTTCTTGATCTCGGCCGGCAGCTCGTGAGAAAGCTCGTGCTCAAGGAGCGCAATCTCTTCGAGGATCTGCTTTTTGATGTGCTCTGGCATCTTTGGTCCGTGGCGGGGAGCGGGGTTGCTCATTCCGCAAGAGATAGAAGAACTCGACTTTTCATTATACGCGGGGGAAAAGACAGGGACTAGGGACTAGGGAATAGGGAATAGAAAAGCGGCGAACCGGCACTCAACAAGACAGGGTCTCTGTGAGTGGATTGATCTTTTTCAGTGGTAACAGTCGGATACTCCCTAGTCCCTAGTCCCTAGTCCCTGCTTCTCGTCCATAAACGACTGCAAAATCAGCACAGCAGCCACCTGATCCACCACCCGGCGGTGCTGCTGGCGTGC
>Ga0187888_1004051_pt1 | contig 11030 bp, 8 predicted proteins | sample June2016WEW_7_40_FD_132987 | JGI IMG/M metagenome (GOLD analysis project Ga0187888, IMG submission 132987) | Peatland microbial communities from SPRUCE experiment site at the Marcell Experimental Forest, Minnesota, USA - June2016WEW_7_40 | ecosystem: Environmental > Terrestrial > Soil > Wetlands... | reverse complement strand
TGGCTCACCGGATCATGACGGTCGAAGCAATTGGCGCCTTCGCGTGACCGGTGGCGGGGATCGCTCGGCGGCTCCGACAGCATCCCGCCCTCGCGCAGCAACTCGCGGGCTTCCACCAAGCGGTTGAGCGAGTCCTGCAAAGCCGCATCCAAGTGCTGACGATTCCGGCCCCACTGGTTGCGGCGGGGACGATGCTTAGCCGGCAGATGGGGCTCCTCAGCAACGATGCCCTGATTGTGGCGGTGATGCAGGCGAATGGACTGTCCAAGCTCGCCAGTTCCGATCAAGACTTCGACCGCATACCCTGGTTGTCGCGGTATAAGCCCATCTGAGACTGAGGACAACGGGTGAATTCCGGGGACACCCCACCTGACTTTGAAAATCAAGCATGCTGTCCCCGGAATTGCGAAAGTTAAGTATGCTGTCCCCAGAAGCTTAACTCGTCTTATACCCTCCACAGGTGGCGATATCGAGAAAGTGCAGGATTTCGCGTCCCCGCGCGCCTGATGGCGGTGCAACCCGATTCTCGATATCATCGTTTGACACAATCTGAATCCCGAGGGGAAGCTCGAATCATGATGGCGGATCTGAGACGCCAAATCCTGGTCCTGATACTGTTCACGGAGATGGTGCTCCTCGCGGGCTCAACCGGCCAGGCCGTTGCGCAGGAGAGGACCCCGATTCCCGAATACACCGGCGACCGGGTGTACATAGAGGACGTGCCCGGTTCGTACCAATCGCTTAAAGAGACCGTCAAGCAATTGCAGCGGTCATCGCCTCAGTCCTATTTCGTGGCGGCGCAGGCCGGCATCCAGAATCAGATGATTCTCGCCTTGGCGGCCTCACTGGTCGCGGTCGGTCTGATCGTCGCGGCCTTGATCTGGCTGGCTCGGCACCGGACCCGCAACACGGTGGAGTCGAAGATCAAGCAATACAAGAAGAACGCTGTTGACGTCATGGACCGGCTCGATGCTCTGAAGGCGCGGCTCAAGAAATTGCCCGTGGAAGATCCGGACTTCAAGGAGCCGATCAGCGGCGAGACCCTCGCCGTGTACCAGAAGATCGAGGGAAACCTCACCGGGCTTTGGGATCGCTGGCTGGAGGTCATGGACGCTCTGGACAAGGCCCAGGCGCTGGCCAAGAAAGACACCGCGCTGGGGACCGAGAAACTGAAGGAAGCCGAGAATCTCGTCTCCGATTCCAAGGTCTTCGAGCAGATCGAGGTCGAGGCCCAGAAGTGCGCGGCCAGCATGGACGAGATCAACCAGGCCCACGAGAATGCTCGGTCGGCGGCCGGCGTCGTGGTCATCACCCAGAGGGAAATCCTGACCGGGGTCGAGAAGGTGGAAAAGGAGGGGTTGCCCTCGGTCCCTTACAAGCCGGAGATCAACGGCATCGCCGCCCAGGCCTCCCGGGCCAAAGAGATCCTGACGGCCGATCCGATCGGAGCCAGGCACAGCCTCGACAAGGCGCAGGAACGTGCCGTGGCGCTCCGGGATCGCGTGCACCAGATTCTCGACCGGTACACGGAAGGCCGCAGGATATCGGCGGCACTGACGGCACTCGGGCAGCAGGTGGCCAACCTGCGCAAATCGGGGCTCCGACTCGATGAAGATGGAGGCAATCCCGATCACCCGATCGGCCAGACATTCCAGAAGCTCGAGGCCCTGCGCAAGGCCGTTCACGACGGAGACCCCCAGGCTGCGCTCGAGCATCTTCAGGCGGCGCAGGCGCTATTGGACCAGTCGCAGCAGACGCTCGACGGAGTACTCAAGGCCAAGGATCTTTGCGAGCAAGGCCAGCCCGAGCGGGTGGGAGAGACCCAGCGATTGCGTGAGGCCCTGGGCCAGTACGAGGCCTTCGAGACCGAGTTGAAACGGAGCTTCGCGACCACGTCATGGCAAGCCGTGGCAGGGAACCTGGCCCAGGCCAGGACACTGCTTGGCACGTTCGACCGCAAGGCCCAGGAAGTTGCCGCGGCCGCGTCCCAGCAGAAGTACCTGCAGTGCGCTCGCCTGCTAGGGCAGCTCACCCAGGAGCAGCAAGCCGTCTTCCAGCTCATGAGCGGCGTCGGGGATCAGCTATCGGCACTGAAAGTCCTCCGGGAGGAATGCCAGAACGGGGTACGGGGCCTGGAAGAGCGAGCGCACGCGACCAACCGCTACTGCAGCCAGAACTCGCAGGTCACCGGCGCGATGGCACGCGGCACGCTGGCCTCGGCGGAACAGTCGCACCAGCAACTCGAGTCGCTCCTGAACCAGGGCCTCCCCGACTGGCCAAAGGTCCGCCAGGTGCTGGCTCGGGCGCTCGAGGAATATGCGATTGCCCAGAACCAGGCGGAAACCGACGTGCGGCTCTATCAAGAGCTGTCCGCGACGTTCGATCGGGTGCGGCAGGATGCCAGCAGAGTCCAGGCCTTCCTGGCCGGTCACGAGGAAGACCGGCTCGCGGCCAACCAACATTACCAGGCCGCGGAAAACGCCCTCAGCCAGGTGCAGAGCGAAAGCGCCGGTGCCGGCGGCGAATGGGCGCGGCTGCTCGAGCAGGTCCGCGGCGCCGAGGCCGACCTGGCCCATTCCGAGCGGCTGGCCCAGGAAGATGTGCGGCTGGCTCGGCAGGCCGAGGCCGAGATCCAGGAGGCCGTGCTAACCCTCCGCAAGGCCAGGGCCTACTTCTCGATGGGCGTCACCCTGAATACACAGGGCGCCGAGAGCCAGGTGTCACAGGCCGAGCAGGCTTACCGCTCGCAGAATTACGAGCAGGCCATCCGGACCGCGGGCGCGGCGATCCAGCAGGTCCGCCAGGCCCACACGGTCGCCGTGCAGCAAGCATTCTGGCGGCAGATGCAAATCGACGCAGAACGGCGCCGCTATTCCGCGGCAGCCGGGCCGGGCATCGGGCTTGGCAGCGCGGCGGCCGCGGCGGCTGGCGCCGCGATCCTCGACGCGATGACCCCGTCGGCCCGGGGACTCAGCGCCGCGGCTGCTCCTCCATCAAGGAATCTGGCTTCGACCCAGCCAGAACCGTCCACGGCCTCGGGCTCGTGGTCCAGTGAAACCGCGGAGCGAGGCTGGTGAGCGAGTGAGCCGGCCATCCCCTGCCGGTCCCTGGGCGGCAGGCCCGATGGTCGGCGCCGGCAACCAATGCGTGGAAAAAGCCAGGGCGATGCACTAGGATATCGATGTCGTTCGGACATTCCTCTCAGCTCGGATACAGGTGAACCATGATTCTGGGAAAAATCTGGAAAGCCCTCGCGGCACAGTTCAACAAACTGGGCAACTGGTTCAGCGGCTACGATCCGATCGCCGAAATGCAGTACGAGTACGACCGATCGGTCGACCAACTGCGTGAAGGCCGCGAGGGCCTGGCCCAGTATCGCGCGCTGGTCGAGCGCGTGACCCGGCAAGTGGATGGGCAGCGCAAGCAGGTCGCGACCATCGAAGCGAAGATCAAGGCGTATCTGTCGGCGGGAGATCGTGACACCGCGGCCAAGCTCGCCCTCGATCTGAAACGGGCCAGGGAAGACCAGGCGGAAAACGAGCGGCAACTGGCCCTGCATGAGCAGGCCTACAGCAACAACCTGCTCAAGATCAAGCACGCCGTCGAGAAGCTCGAGGATGTGAAGCACAAGATCACCAAGTACGACGCCGACCTCAAGATGAGCCGCGCCGAGGCGGAGATGTCTCAACTTGCCACCCAGTTCAACTTCAACGTCACGACCGACTTCGGCCAGGCCGAACAGATTATGCAGGATCAGATCGACAAGAACCGGGCCCGGGTCCGCGTGGCGGCCGATCTCTCCGGCGAGGGAGTCGAGGACGTCAGGCGCGAGATCGCCGTCGAGAAGACGATGGGCGAGGACGCACTCAAGGAGTTCGAGAAGGAGATGGGACTCGCCACCCCCGCGGCCGCTCAGTCCACCAAGCAACTTGGACCCGCGACCAAGAGCCTGGAAGCTTTGCCGGAAATCTGAATGGCCAGGGCCCGAAGCCGCCCGGCGAGCCCCGATGAGGCAAAGAATCCATCAAGCGTGGCTTGCTCACTCGAACGTGAACGTGTCACCCCGTGCAAGGCTGACCGATCGTCCCTTGCGCAGACTGGGTCTAGCTTTTTCCAAGGTACTGGTCAGGAGACTCGACCCGTGGTGAAGGGGAGTGAAGAACCCGAACCGGTGGCCTCATCAACGTCCCCCGCGGGCCTGCCAGCAGCCGCGCCGGCTGCGCCGGCGCCTTTGCCGGGAGAAGGCACCAGGGCCGTTCCGAAATGGTGGCCCGGCTGGGCCAGAGAGTTCGCCGAGCAGTATTACGCCGATATCACCTGCCTGTTCATCTTCCACGGCAACGTCCACGACCTGGTCCGCCAGGAAGATTCGCAGCCGGGAACCTACGGCTCGGTGCCCGACTTCCTCGCCACCCAGCTCTTCGGCACCTGGGACATCGTGCTCAAGCACGACCTCAGCCATGGGCTGAGGATGGCTGGCACCAATCGCGAGCGGCGCCGGAAGATGTTCGGCCCGGTCTCCGAGCGGATCGGCGAGCCCAAGACCTGGCCCAAGGATCCCGACGCCATTCTCGCCCTACTCGAACAGCTCTTCCAGAACGTGATGGAGGAGAACCCGGAGAAACGGGTCAACGTGGGCGTGATCTTCGATCATGCCCAGTACCTGATGCCCACTTCCGAGCTCAGCCAGATGGCCGGCCCCCAGGGATCCCGGCTTGTCCGCCTGCTCTCATGGGCCCAGAGCCCGTACATCAAGCGCTGCAACATTGCCGTCTGCTTGCTCTGCGACCGACTCTCCGAGCTCAATGAGCGCCTGGTCGGCAGCCCTCATGTGGCCGCAATCGAGGTCTCAATGCCCGACGCCCCGGCGCGGCAGGCGTTCTCACAATGGTTCGACGGCCGGGACGGACACCTCGGCAACCTGACCAACTTCACTCCGACGCAGCTCGCCGACCTCACCAGCGGCCTGAGCCTGGTCAGCCTGGAGCGGCTGCTGGCACGAGCCGAGAAATCCGGGATCAAGCTCGACGCCAACAGCCTGAAGGTCCTCAAGAAGGGACTGATCGAACGGCAGGCGCGGGGGCTGGTCGAGTTCGTCGAGCCGCCCCACACTCTCGACGACTTCGTGGGCAACGACGGGGTTCGCAAGCGCCTGATTGACGACGCGGCCCTGCTGGCCAAGGGCCGGCTCGACGCCGCTCCCATGGGTTACCTGATCTGCGGGCCGGTCGGCACGGGCAAGACGTACCTGGCCGAATGCTTTGCCGGCTCGGTGGGCGTTCCTTGCGTCAAGCTCAAGAACTTTCGCTCGAAGTACGTGGGGGAAACAGAAGGGAACCTCGAGCAACTGCTCACCGTGCTCCGCGCCATGGGCCCGGTCGTCGTTGTGATCGACGAGGCCGACGCGGCCCTGGGCAACCGGGAATCGGCTGGAGATTCCGGCACTTCAGGCCGGGTCTTCTCGATGATCGCCAGCCAGATGGGCGACACCCGTTACCGGGGCAAGCTGATCTGGATGCTCCTGACCAGCCGGCCGGACCTCCTGCCCATTGACCTCAAGCGCCAGGGCCGCGCCGAGGTCCACCTGCCGCTCTTCAACCCCATCGACGAGACCGAGGTGCGGTACATGTTCAAGGTCATGGGCCGCAAGAACAAGGCCGACCTCAACCCCGAACTCCTGCCCGACGGGCTGGCCGGCAAGAATCTCAGCGGCGCCGACATCGAGAGCGTCGTGCTGACCGCCAAGCGCAGCGCCTTGATCGAGGGCCATGAGAACATCATGCCCGACGACCTGAAGCAGGCGATCGAAGAATTCATCCCGTCGGCCCAGGGACTGGAAAAAGAGAAGCAGGAGCTCGCGGCCGTGCTCGAGTGCACCTCGATGAGCTTCCTGCCTGAAAACTGGAAGGAACGGCTGGCCCATCCCAACGAACGGGCCAAGCTTCAGGAGCGAATGGCGGCGATCCGGAAACTGATCGACGATTGAGCTTGTTAGCAGTCTTGACCACATACCCAGAGGACATCGAGACCAGAAGGGCGATGCTATGAGCAAGGATCACGGACACTCACACTCTCAAGGCCACGGCCGCACTCACTGGCTGGACGAATCGACCGACGCCCCGCTGATTCACGACTACGCTCATCGGCTCTCCGGCTTCATGGAGGCGATGGCCGACGGCAAGATCGAGACCCAGGAGCTGAAGGACCAGGAAGCGCGCCTGGTCGCCTTGATGAAGAAGGTCGAGCCCGAGTTGAACGATCACCTCCACGAGGATGTCACGCATCTGCTCTGCGAGTTGACCGCGTACAACATCATGCACACCCTGCACGAGCTTCTTGCTGCGCGGCCCAAGACCAAGTTCCGGGGCTGATCAACGATCACGAAAGTATGTCGGGGACTCTGCGTAGGGTGGGCGCAGCCGAGCAAAGCGAGGCGCGACCCACCAATCCGCTCCGGCTCGCGCGGTGGGTCGTTTGAAGCGACTACCTACTCCGCCCGCACCATGCGGCTATCGAGGTCCGGGGATCTAGTCCCGGGTTGCCGTTGATGGCGATCGTCGGTCGGGCACTTTTCGCCTCGTTGCTCGCTGGCTATCATCTTGAAGCAGGCCGGGCTGAAGGAGTGAAATTGTGTCGAAGCGCTATGCGATCGTAGTTGAGAGGGCAAAATCGAACTATGCGGCCTACGTTCCGGACCTGCCCGGGTGCGTTGCCACGGGAGCCACGGTCGAGGAAACTGAGAATCGCTTACGGCAAGCCATCGTGATCCATGTCCAGGGTCTGCTAGAAGATGGCCTTACCGTGCCCGAACCATCGAGTGTTGTTGACTACCTCGACATACCGGCTTGACCATCAGGTGTGGATCCGCTCTGCCGAGCGTTTTCACTCCCCGGCGGGGTCGGACGGCTTGACACCCTTCTGGTGTGCGCCGAAGCCAAAGCACAGGGGCGTGTAGTCGCCGACAATCGTCACGTCGCTCTTCTCGGGGATCTTGCCTCCTATGCCGATAGCCCAGTAGCAGGCGTTGACGAGCAAACGGCGGGTCCCCTCGCTTTGCAGGTCCTGCAAGGCGTGCGTTGCCGTCCGCAGGCCGACGATCGGCCGGCCGGAGTCGACGTAGTCGGCGATCCGCTTCATCTCGTTGTCGGGCAGATCACCGACCCGCTCACGCAAACCGACTACGACCGCGTCATGGTTGGCGACGGAATCGCCGATCTCCCGAAGGTGATTGCCAACCTCCGTTCCATCGGCTACCACGGACCGCTTTCTCTCGAGCTGTTCAACCGCGACCTCTGGGAATGCGACCCGGAGACGGTCGTCAAACGGGGTCTGAATCGGGTCCGCCATTTAGTGGAAACATGAACGTATGGCCTCTCGTCCGAGATACACCTCCAACCCAAGGGCGAACCAGTTGTTCGGGCCTGAACCGAGACCGACTCGGCGGGAGCCCCGTCTTCCCGGAACCTGGCCGCCGCGATCAGTACTTCGCCAGGTTCGTTTCCACTTCACCAGGATTGACCTGGCGGACGGCGTCGGCCGCGCCGTCGCACTCTCACTCCCGGTCAGGCTGTTCCACGATCGTGACAACCGTGTTCCCCGAGAATCAGGAGGACAACATGATCCGCGGTGTTCATACGATGTTCTACTCGTCGCAGCCAGAGGAACTTCGGGCTTTCCTTCGCGACAAGCTTGGCTTTCCCTGCTCGGACGTCGGCGGAGGGTGGCTCATCTTCGATCTGCCCGAGGCCGACATGGGATGCCACCCGTCGGACCCCACCGAAGGCGCACCGTCCGGAACGCACAACATCTCCTTTTGCTGCGATGATGTCGAGAAGACCGTCGCCGAGCTCAGGTACCGTGGCGTCGAGTTCACCGACCAGATTACCGACCGCGGCTACGGCCTGGTCACCCATTTCAAGCTGCCGGGCGACTTCGAAGTCCAACTTTACCAGCCACGATACACGAAACACTCCGATGCCCGCTGAGAGGCCTGAGAAGATCCATGCGCGTGAGTTTGGTTACCGAAACGTACTTTCCCCAGGTCAATGGTGTTTCCCGGACGCTGGGCGAACTCGTCCGCCATCTCACCGAGCGCGGCGACCGGGTCCAGTTGATACATCCCAATTATGGCGAGCCGGCCGATCGGCCCGACGTTCACCTGGTCCGTTCGGTCAACGTCCCCTTTTACAAAGAGCTGTATCTGCCGCTGCCCCCGTTCGGATCGGTACGCCGCGCGATTGACATGTTCCGGCCCGACCTCGTCCATATCGCCACTGAGGCAACCCTGGGGCTGACCGTTCTGCGCCATGTACTCCGCCGCAAGATGGTCGCGGTCTCCAGCTTTCACACCAACTTTGACCAGTACAGCCGCCACTACCGGATCGGCTGGGCCGACGGGACGATCTGGCGCTATCTGCGCTGGTTTCACAACCGGACAAGGGAGACCTACGTTCCGTCGCTGACCACGATCAAGGGCCTTGAGACCCTTGGTTTCGAGCGGCTGGTGCTCTGGCCTCGGGGTGTCGACAGCACCCTCTTCCGTCCCGACCGGCCGGGACGCCTGCAAGTGCGCCAGGCGCTGGGCTGGGGGCCGGATGACCTGGTGATCAGCTACGTGAGCCGGATCGCCCCGGAGAAGAATGTCTCTTACCTGGCCGATGCGTTGGCGATCGTGGCCGCCAGGCGGCCCGACGTACGCATTCTCTTCGTGGGCGACGGGCCGACGCGGAGCGATCTGGAACGGAGAATCGGCGCGATTGCCCGATTTGCGGGCTACCGCATGGGCGAGGACCTGGCCGACCATTACTCGGCCGGCGACCTCTTTGCATTCTCCAGCCTCACCGAGACCTTCGGCAACGTGGTCCTGGAGGCGATGGCGTCGGGCATGCCCGTGGCGGCTCTGCGTGCCGGGGGCGTCGGCGATACCGTGCAGCCAGGCAAGACGGGGCTGCTCGTGGAACCCACCGAGCCTCCGGCCCGGTTCGCCGAGGCCATTCTTGCACTCATCGCGGAGCCGGCCCGGCTCCGGGCGATGGCCGCAGCGGCCCGCGCCTACGCTCTCAGCCAGAGCTGGGACGCCATCATGGGCGAACTCCGGCAACGCTACCAGCTCGCCATCGACTTGCAGGCGAGTGCTTCGCCCGAGGCCGCGGCGAGCTCTGAACCCGATCCCGGCGCGGCCCCGTGAAATCGCTCGAATGCGTTGAAATGGCCGCGTTCCACCCAGAGGCCCAATCCGTTTTGCGCTGGCACCAGCCCGGAGGGCAGGTAGCGTTCCCGGAGGAAGGCACGCAGGGCGGGAAACGGCGCATACCCAACGAAGATCAGGGCAGGGGGCCTTTCCTGGAGGTCCGACATGATCTCGGCGATGCGCGGTTTGATCAGCGGATGCTCCCGCTCGGCCTGGTCGCGCAGCAGGTTGTCGACGAAGAAGTGGCGGGTGACTCCATCCAGCTTGCCGTAGAAATGGAGCGGGCTTTGCCAGCCCCAGATGTAAAGATGGGGATCAGGCCAGACGCTCGAGCGCCTCGCGAGCTCCTGGCCCAGGGCCCGGAGCACGACCCACTGGCCGCCTCCCTTGTAGCGGACCGTCAACTCTTGCGGGGGAACCAAAAGGTAGCTCCGAACCTGGATTACCAGGGTCGCTCCGATGGCCATCATCAGAATCAAGGCCGAGCCCAATAATCCCGCGACCGCCCGCGCGCTTCGCCGCGACGCACTGCTCTTCCGCTTCGAATGACCGATCAAGGCGCCCAGGCAATCTGCCAGTGCCGTCGCCACGACCAGGGCGATGCCAGGGGTCGGCAAGAGATAGTAGTGCTGCCAGAAGAGGCCGGGAAGGACGACCTGCAAACTCGCCGCGATCGTCCAGGCGGCAACCAGGCGGCGGCTCGCGGACGAGCTGGGTGCGAACAGCAGGTAAACCGTCGCGGGGATCGCGGCCAGCCAGAGCGGCCAGCTTCCTGTCCCCCACCAGACGAGATACGTCGTCGAGCCGAACGGCCAGGGGAGCTGACCCGACGGATCCGCGTTGCCGGTCAGCCAGCGAACCAGGCTCGAAGGTGTCCCTCGCTCAGGGAGAGTGTCGGTCGCCAGCGCCCGACCATACGGCATGATGTCTTCGTAGGCCGCGGCTCCAGCGCCCTGGGCCAGCAGGATGCCGGCGGCCAGGCCGACGGCAAGCATCAGCCCCAGCCCCATGGCGATGATGTCGCCGACCCGCTCTCTCCAAGCTGTCCGCTCGTGGTCCGAGGAATCTCCCCGGCGCCGCAGGGCCAGGGCGGCCAAGTAAACCAGGGCGGGCAGGATGGCCACTTGCTTGACCAGCGTGGCCGTACCCAGGCAAACCCCGGCCGCGACGATCGGCCAGCGGCAATTGCGGCTCCATGCCAGGATCAGCAGCGCCAGCGAGGCCACCGAGAACAGGTTCATGAAATGTTCCAGGTTCGATCCGTTACCGAACAGGTAGGGATCGGTGCTCAGCAGGGCGAATAGCCCGGCGGCCAGGCAGGCGGCGAGCGAACCGGCAAGGCGCCAGCCGATCCACCAGACCAGGGCGATGGAAAGCAGCACGGCGGGGATCGGCAGCAGACGAATGGACAGCTCGTTGTACCCTCCGATCATCACCGCCAGCGCATAGAGCCAGTAGCCCAGAGGGGGCTTGTTCTCGGTCAGGTCGCGGTACAGCACGTCGCCCCGCAGCAGGCGGTGGCCGATGTAGGCATAGGCTGCCTCGTCGCAGTCGAGCGGCTCCGAGGCGCCAACTGCTGCTGGCCAGAGACTCAAACCGCTCGCTGCGGCAATGGTCGGCGCGAAGGTGTGGGCCCGGTACCAGAGCAACGCGACCAGGAGCACGACCAGGATGACGATCGACCATCGCCTCGGCGATTTCGACCCGCTCGCGTCCTTGACTCGTCCAGCCGAATTCATGAGCGCGCCTCTCAAGGAATCCGGTAAAGCTGGACCGGGTAGAACGGCAGTTCCCGCGGCGAACGGTAGAGCTCGCGGGCAGAGGTCAGCCCCAGCGTCGA
>Ga0187888_1004049_pt1 | contig 11034 bp, 10 predicted proteins | sample June2016WEW_7_40_FD_132987 | JGI IMG/M metagenome (GOLD analysis project Ga0187888, IMG submission 132987) | Peatland microbial communities from SPRUCE experiment site at the Marcell Experimental Forest, Minnesota, USA - June2016WEW_7_40 | ecosystem: Environmental > Terrestrial > Soil > Wetlands... | reverse complement strand
CGCAAACTGCGCCACCGTGGACGCGCGTTGGTGGAATGGATGTTCACGCTGGCGGTGAGCGGCTACAATCTGGTCCGCCTCTCTCGACTGTCAGTTCAGACCGCGTAGGCCGGGGGAGAAGTGTGCCCAGATGGGCACAAAAAGCGCCGCCACGGGCCCGCAACCCCACGATCCCGGCGTAGGAAAACCCCGGAAGCCCCTCCGGAACGGCTATGGACCTATCAGAGACTTACTTTTTTAGCAGCCTCTAAAGCATGCCGTGCCAAGCAGCTACAAATTCCTCTTGCATTCTGTATACTGTATGGATACACTATACAATTATGAAGACAGTTCCCCGGATCGGTATTGACCTCCCGCGGCGTGCGATCTGGCCACCGATGGGAGTTATCGCCCTGGTTACGGCGTGGCTGTTATTACCGGCCCCACGGCTGCTTGCGCAGGCCGCGAAAGCGCCGGAAGAGGTCGCCAGACAGACGATTGTCCGCCTCGTGGATGGAAAATACGACGAGCTCTATCAGTCGTTCTCGGCCGAAATGCGCACTGCGCTTTCGCTCGAAACCTTGAAATCCCAAGTCGGTCCACAGGTGAACGCGCTTGGAAAGCTGATCGAGACGCGCAAACCGGCCGTCCAGCAAATCGGCGGCAACACCGTGCTGATTGTGCCTGCCAAGTTCCAGGCCCTGTGGATCGATTTCACGATCACAGTGAACGGCTCCGGCCAAGTCGCAGGACTCTTCATGAAGCCCGGCCAAGCACCCGATTCGGACTGGCATCCGCCCGCATACAGCAAGCCGGATTCGTTCAGCGAGCGCGCTGTGACGGTGGGCACGGGCGAGTGGAAGCTGCCCGGCACGCTTACCGTTCCGCGGTCGCAGACGCCGGTGCCGGGCGTGATTCTGATTCACGGCTCCGGGCCGGAGGACCGCGACGAAACCATATTCGGCAATAAGCCATTCCGGGACCTGGCGGAGGGGCTGGCCTCGCAGGGCATCGCCGTGCTCCGCTATGAGAAACGAACCAAGGAGTATGGTGCGAAGATGGCGCAAATGCGCAATCTGACGGTGCAGGACGAAACCGTCGCGGATGCGGTCGTCGCCGTGAGTCTTTTACGTGCCCAGCCCGGCATCGATCCGAAGCGCGTCTTCCTGCTGGGCCACAGCCTGGGCGGCTACCTGATGCCCATGATACTGGCTCAGGCCCCGGAAGCAGCCGGCGGGATTGTGCTGGCGGGGACCGCGCGGCCCCTCGAAGATGTCATGCTGGACCAGTTCGAGTACTCCGGATCGCTGCCCGGCGGCGACACTCCCGAAGCCCGCAAGCAACTCGAGGACGCGCGCAAACTGCTGCTTTCGGTGAAGGCCTTGCAGCCCGGTCAGGAAGATGGACCGGCGATCCTGGGAGCCTGGCCGCACTACTGGCTCGACCTGCGCGGCTACGATCCGGTGGGGCAAGCGGCCAAGATTACGCGGCCGTTACTGATTCTGCAAGGCGAACGCGATTACCAGGCGACGATGAAGGACTTCGCAATCTGGAAGGCCGCGCTGGCGGGACATGCGAACGTCACGCTGAAGAGTTATCCGGCGCTGAACCACCTGTTCGTCGAGGGTGCAGGCAAAAGTGTGCCCGCGGAGTACATGACGCCGGGGCACGTGTCGGGCGAAGCGATCAACGACATTGCGGGGTGGATTCGCGAGCACTGAAGGTGATTCGAGGGGCCGGTCGGGGACCGGCCCCACAAACTTACTGGCCGGCGGGTTGCGATGCCACGGCCGCGGGATAGTAGCCGTCGCGGGCGCGAATCACGACGCCGGGCAGAGACGGGATCAGCACTTTGATGTGATGGTAGGTTTTGGTCTTGGCGTCCGGGGCGTATTCGGGCACATAGCGCAGGATATATTGCGTGGTGATGTCGCCGACGATGCCCAGGATGGCGTTAGTAATGGCGCTGGATATTTCCGCGGCGTAACCGCCGGTGCCGGCTTCATAGACGTAGTTACCGGCATCCTTAGGGTTTGAAAGGTATCCGGAGACATCTTTGTACAGGTCCTTATTCAAGGGGTATTCGACGTGGCCGCCGGTTTCGCGCGTGAGCCGCTCCAGCTCGTCCTCGGATGCATTGCTGAATCCGTACGACTGGGTGCTGACGGCATATATGGTCACCAGGCTGCGCTTGGCCAGCTCGATCACCTGCTCGAAACTGATCTTCTTGCTGGCAGTGTCGTGGCCGTCGCCAATCACGATCAGGACGCGGCGCGGTTCGTAGGGTTCGCCGTGCACCAGGGTGCGGTTGGTACAGGCCATATAGATGGCGTCGTAGAAGGCGGCCGCGCCGCCGGGCTTGGACTTGCGCAACACGTCGGTGATCTTGTCGGCATCCTGGGTGGTGTTGACAGCCACTTCGGCATCGTTGGCGAAAGTGATCAGATATCCGCTGAAGCGGCGGTCGTCGACGGGCAGCAGGTTCCACACCAGATCCATGGTGGCGTCCTGGAAGGTATTCCAGTAAATCCGGCTGGAATTGCTCAGGTCGACCAGGAAGCCGACCACGACGGGCTGCTTGGTATTGTGGTTGAAGTAAGTGAGGCGCTGTTGCTTGCCTTCGTCGAGCACCTGGAAATCTTTGGCCTCCAGGTTCGACACGAAGCGGCCCTTCTCGTCGGTGACGGTGACGGGGAGGATGACCTCGTTGGCCTGGACGGTGAATCGCGCGGCGGGGGGCTGCTCCTGCTGTGGCGCCTTAGCCTGATCCGGCGCGGCTTGCTGGGGGAAGGCCGCCCGCGGCAGCAGAACGCACAGGGCCAACACCGGCACGATTCGACGAAGCATGGTTTTCTCGGCTTGTCCCCATTTTAGCGCGCGCCTGCTCCTGAGCGACGGCTGGTTTGGTAGGACAGACGATCGGTTTTTGTCGTCTGTCAAGTCGTCGTGCTCGGGCGAGGCATGACAGACCACCAAAGGCGATGGTCTGTCCTACCACCGAGCGCGCATCGTAGAATGGGTTTAGACCGGAAAGAAAAGCCGAGACGAATCTCGGCTCAGCTGGCTCGACAGCCTGCTCCACGACTAAGGACACTTCTTTGCACCCTCCGATCAAAGTGCTGATTGTGGACGATGAAGCCAGCCAGCGCAGCGGCCTGGCGGGGATGGTCTCGGCCTGGGGCATGACGGCGGAAACGGCGGCTGAGGGCGAAGAAGCGCTGCGCAAACTGGCCACCTTCCACGCCGACGTGATCCTGACGGACCTGAACATGCCCGGCCTGGATGGCTTCGGCTTTCTGATTCGGCTGCGGGACGCGGGCGAAATGCCGCCGGCGATCGTGCTGACCGCGTACGGCAATATCGAAACCGCGGTAAGGACGGTGCACGAGCTGGGGGCGTATTGGTTTCTCGAGAAACCGATCCAGCCGGGGCCGCTGGAGATTCTGATCCGCCGCGCCGGCAGCCACGCCGCGCTGCGCGCCGAGAACCGCGCCATGGAACGCAACCTCGGTTACAAGGGCGCGGTGGGCGACCTTGTGGGGACGTCGCCCCAGATGCAGGAGATTTTCGCGCTGCTGCAACAGGCGGGGCCGAGCCGGGCCTGCGTGCTGATTACCGGGGAAAGCGGCACGGGCAAGGAGCTGGTGGCGCGCTCGCTGCACGCGCTGAGCACGCGGCGGCACGGCCCTTTCGTGGCGATCAACTGCGCGGCGCTGCCGGAGACGCTGATGGAGAGCGAGCTGTTCGGCCATGAAAAAGGCGCCTTCACCGGGGCCTCGGAGCGGCGCGCCGGCTGCTTCGAGGTGGTGCAGAACGGCACCCTGCTGCTGGACGAGATCGGCGAAATGCCGCTCGCCACGCAAGCCAAGCTGCTGCGCATTCTGGAAGATTCCAAAGTGAGACGGCTGGGCAGCAAGACCGAATTCGAGGTGGACGTGCGGGTGGTGGCGGCCACCAACAAAGCGCCGGAGGACGCGGTGCGCGAGGGCCACTTGCGGCAGGACCTTTACTACCGCCTGAACGTTTTCCACGTCCACCTGCCGCCGCTGCGCACGCGCAAGGAGGATATTCCGGCGCTGGCGGAGGCGTTGATCGCCAGCCTCAATCTAAAGCACGAATGCCGCGTCACCGATTTATCGTCCGCGGTGCTCGAAGCGTTTGGGCGGCACGATTGGCCGGGTAACGTGCGCGAGCTGCGCAATGTGCTGGAGCGGGCGGTGATTCTGGCCGGCGAAGGCACCGTGGAGATGAAGTACCTGCCCGCCTTCCTGCAAAGCCGCCCGTTGGCCGCCTCGGCGCCCGGCGCGCCGGCCGCCGAGGATCGCGACATGGTCCGCTTCCCGATCGGCGCCACCGTTGGCGAGGCGGAAAAAGAACTCATCCTGCGCACGCTCGAGCATACGAACAACAACAAGACGCGCGCCGCGGAGATACTGGGCATCAGCCTCAAGACGCTGCACAACAAGCTGCGCGAGTACAACGCGCGGGATGAGAGCGGAGCGGCGGGGTAGGCTGGGGCCGCAACCGTGCCGCGTGTCGCGCAATGGGCCGTCTGGTCCGTGACTGTCTACTTGACCGCGGCAGGATTTCCGGGGCACGATGGGTCGTGGCAGACAATTCGATTAGTGGGAAGCGGATAACAATCCGGCAGCTAGCAGAGGCGGCAGAACTTCTTCGGTATCTGACGCAGCGCGACGACGTCCTAACAGTTGAGTATAGGAGGAAGGACGGAGGCGTGGGGAGGCTCTCGAAGATCCGATTCGGGCTGGCGGCAAGCGGACGACGCACCAAACGGGTCATCGACTGCCTCGACGATAATGTCGAGAGGTGCTACGACAAAAACTATGACTTCGAGGTGCTTGCGAGGCTGATAAACGGGAAACAAATGCCCTGAAAGGAGTCGGAATACATCGGTTGGCCCGCCTCCTTTTTCGAGCGCCGGCCTGTCCACGCCGGGTCCATGGAGGCCGGCTCGACAGCCTGCTCCACCTAGAAGTTGACGATGGAGGCGAAGCCTGCCGGGTCGAGGCTGGCGCCGCCGACCAGCACGCCGTCGATCTCGGGCTGCGCCATCAGGGTCTTGGCGTTGTCCGGCTTGACGCTGCCGCCGTAGAGGATGCGGACGGAGTCGGCGGCGTCCTTGCCGTACTTCTCGCGCACCTGGGCGCGGATGACGCGATGGGCGTCGGCGGCGATCTCGGGGGTCGCGGTCTTGCCGGTGCCGATGGCCCACACCGGCTCATAGGCGATCACGATTTTTGCGAACTGCGCCGCGCTCAATCCGGCAATGCCTTTCTGAAACTGGCTGACCAGGACGGCTTCGGTCTTGCCGCTTTCGCGCTCTTCCAGCCGCTCGCCCACGCACACGATCGGCGTGAGCCCGTATTCGAGCGCGGCTTGCGTGCGTTTGAGGACCGTCTCATCGGTTTCGGCGAAGTATTGGCGGCGTTCGCTGTGGCCGACGATGGCGTGCGTGGCGCCGGCGGCGGCGATCATGGGCCCGGAGATCTCACCCGTGAAAGCGCCTTCCTTGGCCCAGGCGATATTCTGGGAACCGATGCGAATGGCGGTGCCCTGCGCGGCGGCGACGGCCGCGGCGAGATTGGTGAAAGGCGGCGCGATCACGATCTCGCAATGCCCGGACGCCGCAACCAGCGGCCGGAATTTCTCGAAGAATGCGGTGGTTTCGGCGGGGGTCTTGTACATTTTCCAATTGCCCGCCATGACTGGTTTTCTCATAAGAGTTCCTTTAAGAAGCTGGCGCCATGATCGATGGAGACGCCGAAATTAGCGGCCACGGTCTGGCCGATGTCGGAAAGCGAGCCGCGCAGCCCGAGGTTGACGCCGCCGCGCACTCGGGGGCCGGCGGCCAGCAAGGGGACGTACTCGCGTGTGTGATCGGTGCCGGGGACGGTCGGGTCACAGCCGTGGTCGGCGGTGAAGACGGCCAGATCGCCGGGGCGCAACGCGCTTTCGAACTCCGGCAGCCAGGCGTCGAATTGCTCGAGCGCCGCGCCGTAGCCTTCCACATCGTTGCGATGGCCGTACTGCTGGTCGAAATCCACCAGGTTGACGAAGATCAGGCCGGCGCCGGGTTCCGTCATGGCGGCCAGCGTCTTCGCCATGCCATCCGCGTTGTTCTTGATCTTGACGCCGTCGCGGATGCCGCGGCCGAGGAACACGTCGAAGATCTTGCCTACGCTGCGCACCAGGACGCCGTGCTCCTCGAGCCGGTCGAGCAGCATATCCTTGGGCGGCGGCACGGCGTAATCGTGCCGGTTGGCGGTGCGTGTGAAGTTCCCCGGCCCGCCGATGAAGGGGCGAGCGATCACGCGGCCCACTTCGTGCGGGCCGCGCAGAATCTCACGCGCCGTTTCGCAGATTTTGTACTGTTCCCAGAGCGGGATGACCTCTTCGTGAGCAGCTACCTGGAAGACGCTGTCGGCGGAGGTGTAAACGATGGGCGAACCGGTGCGCATGTGCTCCGCGCCCAACTCACGGATGATCTCGGTGCCCGACGCCGCGACATTGCCCAGCCAGTGGCGGCCGATGTGCCGCTCGAATTCGTCCAGTACTCGGACGGGAAAACCGTGCGGGTAAAGAGGAAACGGTTTGGCCAAGTGAATCCCGACCATTTCCCAGTGCCCGGTGGTGGTGTCTTTGCCGGGTGAAGCCAACGTGCAGCGCCCGTAAGCGCCGGTGGGAGCGGCAGCGGGCGGGACTCCCGTAAGCGGCTTCAGGTTGCCCAGACCCAACCGCGCCAAGTTCGGCAGGCGAAGCCCGCGCAAGCGTGCGATGTTGCCGAGCGTATCGGCTCCCGGCGGATCGTGAAACTCGGGCGCGTCGGGCATGGCGCCCACGCCGACGCTGTCGAGCACAATCCAAACGATGCGTTCAAACACCAACTTTCGAGATTAGCATGCGGCATTCGCCGGGCCGCTCAGGCTGGCAATGCCGATGCGGCGGCTGGTGTACACGGATGGTGTGCGGGCCCGCAGCGCAGTGGCCTCGCGTCAGGTCGCAGAAGCGGCAGCCGCCGACAACTGGTTGTTGGTAATAGTCCAAATCGACTTGATGTTTCCTCCTGCGCCTATGAACATAGTCGCCGCCGCAAGGCAGACAAATGCGATCAGGAGGGAATGCTCGATCAGATTCTGCCCCTCGTCTTCCCTCCAAAAAGTGCTCATCGAGGCGCCAAGTTCTCCAAACCAGTTTTGCATAGCAAATAGCCTTTAATCATGCGTCCGGGCACCTCGGCCGTGCTGCTGAAGCCACGCTCGTGGATGCCGCCATCGCTAGTACTTTCGATATTAGGTTACGGCAGCATCCGTCCCCGAATCCAGAGTCTCTTTGGGTCACTTGAAATCGCTAACGGATGAATGACTATGGTGAATTGACGGAAGTTAGCAAGCGAATGCTAGCCAACGTGATTGTCTGGGGCCGCCAGCGACATTAGAGTATGTAGCGGCTGAGGTCCTGGTCTTTCACGATGTCGGCTAGATGCCTGCGAACATACGAGGCATCCACCTTGACGGTCTTTTTCTTAAGGTCCGGCCCCTCGAAAGAGACTTCTTCGAGCAGCTTCTCCATGATGGTGTGGAGGCGGCGCGCACCGATGTTTTCGGAGCTCTGGTTGACTTGCGCGGCGAATTTCGCCACCTCTTCGAGCGCATCGTCGGCGAGGAGCAGCTTAATGCCCTCGGTTTCGAGCAACGCGACGTACTGCTTGGCCAGGGCGTTTTTCGGCTCTTTGAGGATGCGGATGAAGTCTTCGACGGAAAGCGACTTGAGCTCGACGCGGATGGGAAAACGGCCCTGCAGCTCCGGGATGAGGTCGCTCGGTTTGGAAACGTGGAACGCGCCGGCGGCGATGAACAGGATGTGGTCGGTGCGCACGAAGCCGTAGCGGGTGTTGACGGTGGTGCCTTCGACGATGGGCAGGATGTCGCGCTGGACGCCTTCGCGGCTGACATCGGGGCCGTGGCCGGATTCGCGGCCGGCGATTTTATCGATTTCATCGAGAAAGATGATGCCGCTGGATTCGACGCGCTCGAGGGCGGCGCGGGTGACCTGGTCCATATCGATCAGCTTCTGCTCTTCCTCCTGGACCAGGTAATCGAGCGCCTCGGCCACGCGCATTTTGCGCCGCCGCGTCTTCTGGCCGAACAGATTGGGCAGCATGTCCTTGAGGTTGATGCCCATTTCCTCGATGCCGGCGTTGGTGGTGACTTCGAGCGTGGGAGCGCGGTCCTTGACGTCGATCTCGACCATCCGTTCGTCGAGCTTGCCGGCGCGGAGCCGTTCGCGGAGTTTCTCGCGGGTGCGTTCCACGCTTTCGCTGGGCTCCGGCTGGGGCGGCATCAAGAGGTCCAGCAGGCGGTCTTCGGCGTTCATCTCGGCGCGGTCGGCCACTTCGTCGAGGCGTTCCTCACGCACCATATCGATGGAGATATCCACCAGGTCGCGGATCATGGCTTCGACGTCGCGGCCCACGTAGCCGACTTCGGTGAACTTGCTGGCTTCGACTTTGAGGAACGGCGAATTAGCCAGCCGCGCCAGGCGGCGCGCCAGTTCGGTCTTGCCGACGCCGGTGGGGCCGATCATGAGGATGTTCTTGGGCATCACCTCGTCGGCCATTTCCGGCGGCAGCTTCTGGCGGCGGATGCGGTTGCGCAAGGCGATGGCCACGGCGCGCTTGGCATCGGATTGTCCGACCACGTGCTTGTCGAGCTCGCGCACGATTTCGCGCGGCGTGAGCTCGTCGAGCACCGGCTCTTCGTCCACGGACTGGCTCGGCAGATAAATCACCATGGCTAGCCCAGCTCCTCGTAGGTCACGTTCTCATTGGTGTAGATGCACATCTTGCCGGCGATCTGCATGGCCTGCTCGGCGATGTGGCGCGCGGAGAGCTTGGTATTGCGCGCCAGCGCCAGCGCCGCCGCGAGAGCGATCGGGCCGCCGCTGCCGATAGCGGCGATGCCCTCGTCCGGCTCGATGACGTCGCCGTTGCCGCTCACCAGGTAAGTGATCGTCGGGTCCGCTACCAGCAGCAGGGCTTCGAGGTGGCGCAGCACGCGGTCGGTGCGCCACTCCTTGGCCAGTTCGACGACCGAGCGTGGCAGGTTGCCGTTGAATTGCTCGAGCTTGGACTCAAAACGGGCGAAGAGGGCGAACGCATCCGCGGTCGAACCGGCGAATCCGGCCACGATCTTGTCGTTGTAGAGCCGGCGGACCTTGCGGGCGGAGGCCTTGATCACCTCGTTGCCGAGGGTCACCTGCCCGTCGCCGGCCATCACGACCTTGTTCTCCCGGCGGACGCAGAGCACCGTGGTGGACTTCATTCTCGACTGCATGGTTTGCGCGCCTTTATTGTATCGCACGGACTCCGCGCGGCTGCCGGCGGAGGCGATATTACAGCTTTTCGAGCACCCGATCGAGCAATTCGCGATGGGCTACGCTGCCCTGTGCAATACGGGAGCTTCCGCCGCCGCGGCCGCCAGTTTGGGCGAGCGCCGCTTTGAGCAGCTTGCCGGCGTCGATGCCGGAATCGGCGGAAGCCGCCAGCAGCACGGAAGGCGGATCGTCGAGTGCGGCCACGAAGACGGATTTGGGCTGCCCGGTGAAGCTCTGCGCCAGCGCTCGCAATTCGTCCAGGCCGCCGCGTTCCAGGCGCCGGGTGTGACGGCGCAGGCCGTCGGCGTCCGGGGCTGTTGCGGCGTATAGCTCCCGGCCCTGGAAAGTGGCCAGTTCCAATTCGAGCTTGCGGCGGGCTTTGTCCGCGGCGCGGGCGGTTTCGAGATGCGCAGCCGCTATCGCGGGCAGGTAGTCGAGAGACACGGAGAAGAGCTGCGCGGCGGCCGAGAGCGCTTCGAAGTCCGCGCGCGCGCGGCGGATGGCGCGGCCGCCACAAACAAACTCCACGCGGGTGGTTTCGCGAACCTTCTCGATCTTGCGGATGAGGATAGGCCCGATCTCTCCGGTGGAGCGCACATGGGTGCCTCCGCAGGCGCTGCGGTCGAGGCCCGCGATGCTGACGATGCGGAGCGTGCCTTCGCGCTCGGAGGGCTTGCGGAGACCGCTGGCGGCCGCGGCATCTTCGAACTCGACCGCCAGCGGGCGGTTCTCGAAAACGACCGCATTGGCGCGGCGCTCAGCTTCGCGCACGCTGGGCGGGTCGACCGGTCCGCCCTCGAGGTCGATGGTCGCGCTGTCCGCGCCCAGGTGGAAGCTCGCGGTGCGCAAAGCGAAGGCTCCCGCGAAAACAGCCGAGAGAAGGTGCTGGCCGGAGTGCTGCTGCATGTGGTCGAAGCGGCGCTCCCAGTCGATGGCGCAATCGGCCACGCCGGCGTCGAGCGGCGCGCTCAAGCGGTGAGCGATGCGCTCGCCTTCATCGACGACGTCCAGCACGGCGCGGCCCGCAATCGAACCGGTGTCGCAGGGCTGGCCGCCCGAAGCCGGATAGAACGCGGTGCGGTCCAGATACACGGTGAGGCCGTCGCCAGCTACTTCCACCACTTGCGCGCGGAACGAACGCAGGTAGGAATCGGCGTAATACAGACGCTCCGTCATGGGGACACCGCTATTGTGCCAGAAGTAGCGGGCACTCGGCTTGCGCTGCTACCGCCAGGTTGGTTAAATTGAATAAAGCCAACCCCAAAGCGCGCCCGTAGCTCAGTTGGATAGAGCGTCTGGCTACGAACCAGAAGGCCGGGTGTTCGAGTCACCCCGGGCGCACCACTAACCAGTTTATTTATCAGTTCGTTACGGCAGACTTGCCACACGTACCATCGGGCAAGTCAAACTGAGTGTGCCCAGAACTGTGCCCACCCTTTACCACGCGGGCTTTTTCCATCGCGGCGAGGATTGTCTGCTCTTGCGGGTGAACGTACCGCTTCGTGATGTTCATATCCCTGTGTCCCGCCAGGTACGCGAGGGTCCACGGGTCCATGTGTGGCGCCCAACGGGTGAGGCAGGTGTGCCGGAGTGTGTACAACTCGAAGCCCGCGAAACAGCGCTTGGGATCGCTCGTCTCTTCCCGAAGCATGCGGGTGGCCT
>Ga0187888_1004046_pt1 | contig 11038 bp, 7 predicted proteins | sample June2016WEW_7_40_FD_132987 | JGI IMG/M metagenome (GOLD analysis project Ga0187888, IMG submission 132987) | Peatland microbial communities from SPRUCE experiment site at the Marcell Experimental Forest, Minnesota, USA - June2016WEW_7_40 | ecosystem: Environmental > Terrestrial > Soil > Wetlands... | reverse complement strand
TCTGGGTTCGCGCGGCCTTCAAGGAATGGTTGTGCGCCACCGCCATCTGAATCGCCTGCTCGAGGTCGATCCGCACACTCGGCGGCGATTGCTGCGCGGCAACGGTTCGACAGCATAGGATGAAGAAGATAAAAGCCTTGGCCGCAAGCCAAAGTCGAGACCGTGCCCATTCGTGAGGTATTTGCATATCCGGCATCCTGGCAACACCACGTACAAACATTTGGTTTGGCCTTGAGGAGTTATCAAGACGTCAATTCCAGGCTCGGCGGTGACAAACCGCGGCCCGGCATGCAGACTAGGAAAGAGGCGGCGCGCGCGAGAGCACAACGGTCGACTGGCAGAAATGATAGTCAGCCGGGCAGAAAAGAAGCAGGCGGGATATCGAGGCCGCAGTGTGCAACGCTTGAAATGCGGTCACCGGCACCGCCAGACTGTGGCGGAGGATCTGACACACGTTGCAAGTCAACTCTGTGGCCACGGGTGGACGCGGCTGCGAACCGCCTTGACTGACCGCAGTTGAAGCTCTCCGGGCGAACGCCGTTAAAGCGTGTTGATGAAGCATCGACAGCCAGAGAAGGTGGCCCTGGAACACCAAAAGGCAGTAAATAAGAGCCGCCCTCACAGGCCGTCGTCCGAGAAGAACAATCATTGCCAAGTATCTTATCACAATCGGCGCAAGTCCAGCTCTGCCCGCAGAGCAGGAGAGGAGATGCCGTGACCGTTACCGTAAGGCGGACGCCGTTATCGCCGCCCAGAATAGGGTGCTCTGACCCGTTGCATTGTATACGTAAGGAGTCGGACGTATAATTCCTTCGGGGCATAAGGTCACAATCGAATTTCTTATAGTTTCGGGCTTTTTCAATTCAAGACTCGAGGAGGAACCTATGGCAACGACTGCCGCTCGCCAGGAAACACACGTCTCCGTCAGTGCAACGAAACTTCTTATTAACAATCGATGGGTGGAAAGCGCATCGGGCAAGACATTTCCCACCGTCAACCCGGCTACCGGCGAGGAGACCTGCCGCGTAGCGGAAGCCGATGCGGCGGATGTGGACAAGGCTGTGCACGCTGCGCGGGCGGCTTTTGAAAAAGGTCCCTGGCGCAGAATGGCGGCCGCCGAGCGAGGAAAACTGCTTTACAAGCTCGCCGATCTGATCGAGAAAAACGCTGACGAGTTGGCTCGCCTTGAAGCCCTCGACAACGGCAAGCCCTATCATGTCGCCAGAACGGCCGACCTGCCACTGGTCATCGGCTGCTACCGCTATTACGCGGGTTGGGCGGACAAGATTCAAGGCAAAACCATTCCCATCGCGGGGAACTATTTCTGTTACACCCGGCATGAGCCCGTGGGGGTGGTAGGCCAAATCATTCCCTGGAACTTCCCACTCCTCATGCAGGCGTGGAAACTGGGGCCGGCGCTCGCAGCGGGTAACACGGTGGTGCTGAAACCTGCCGAGCAGACTCCACTCACTGCTCTGCGCGTGGGCGAACTGATCGTCGAAGCAGGCTTCCCGGCGGGCGTGGTCAACATTCTGCCGGGATACGGTCCGACCGCGGGCGCCGCGATCGCGTGGCACAACGGAGTCGACAAGGTGGCTTTTACCGGCTCCACAGAAGTCGGACACCTCATTATGGAAGCAGCCGCCAAGACCAACCTGAAGCGCGTGACCCTCGAACTGGGCGGCAAGAGCCCTAACATCGTCTTTGCGGACGCGGATATGGATCAAGCCATTGAAGGCGCCCACTTCGCCCTCTTCTTCAATCAAGGCCAGTGCTGCTGCGCGGGCTCACGACTTTTTGTAGAAGCCAAAGCTTATGACGAGTTCGTGGAAAAGAGCGTGGCGCGCGCCAAGAAGCGCAAGGTGGGCGACCCCTTCGACCCCACTTCCGAACAGGGTCCGCAAGTGGACGACGTCCAATTCGAGAAGGTGATGAGTTATATCGTGGCGGGAAAGACCGAGGGCGCATCGCTCGTGGCGGGTGGCAACCGCGTGGGCAATCGCGGCTTCTTTATCGAGCCCACAGTTTTTGCTGATGTCAAGGACGACATGAAGATCGCCAAGGAAGAGATCTTCGGACCCGTCATGAGTATTATGAAGTTCAAAGACGTCGAGGAAGTTGTGGAACGCTCGAACCGCACAGAGTATGGTTTGGCCGCCGCCGTCTGGACCCGCGATATTAGCAAGGCTCATGCCATCGCCAACAGCGTGCGGGCCGGAACGGTTTGGGTGAATTGCTACGACGTCTTCGACGCCGCGGCGCCCTTCGGGGGCTTCAAGCAGTCGGGCATCGGACGAGAACTGGGCGAGTATGGCCTCCAGCAATACACAGAGGTCAAGACCGTCACCGTGAAACTGCCAGACTAATTGAAAAACGGTCCAGGGTTCTGATTCCGGAGTTCGAAAAAAGAGGGCTTTGGTGGAATTCACGGGGCCAGGGGGTCAGCCTGTCTGCTCTTCGCCGGCTGCCGTCGCGACTAAGCACGGCTAGAATGCCCGGCGCTATGGATGACTTGAACCCTGCCGACTTTACCGCCCTGCAGCCTTACCTTGATCCCGTGCGGGTGAAACTGGGACTTCGTGAGAAGGTCCTGGACGATGCCTCGGGTCAGTTTCCCTGTGCGCTGGTCCTCTTTGAGGACAATTGAAACGTCTGCTCCAGGGGCCACGTCACTCCGGTTCTGTCCAACCATGAAACTTACCCCTTCCCGGCCTCGTCAAGAACTTCATTCGGGCTACATATCACAATAATCCATGGAGACAACAAAATCATCCCGGCATCGGGGCTGATGGTAGATCCCCTACCCATAAGACATTACCCCAGACGCCCTGCCCTAACGCGAGCGTGGACTCCCTGCCACACCCACCTGACGTCGAAATCTCAGAATCCTACACTCGCTCAATGGCGGCCGGGGCTTTGGCCTAACGGTTACGGATATCTTTTGATTACGGCCTAACCCACTACTTGACCCGGAAAAGCGCCTTCCCACGCCTGAAACCAGCCAAAAGCCAGGATTGTCGATGGGAAGGTGACTTTTCATTCTCAATCCATAATATTGGCCGAACGCCCTGACCGGCAGTAACTTGCGCTGCGAAGGCGATTAGCTTCTTCGGCGCCCGTACACGAGTATTTTCCATGTGGACGATAATACGTTCAGGAGTCCTCCGGCCGGCGATGCGGAGGCAGCTTTCGAGAACCTCCGATTTGTTAACATGGTGTTCGACGTGTCGTGCTAAGATTCTTAAGGTATTCAGGGGACCTCCCAAATCATGATTGGAGCGACGGTTTCGCACTACCGCATAGTGGAGAAGCTCGGCGGCGGCGGGATGGGTGTGGTTTACAAGGCTGAAGATACTCGCCTCCACCGGTTTGTCGCATTAAAGTTCCTGCCTGAAGCCGTCGCCAAAGATCCCCAGGCGTTGGCCCGTTTCCAGCGTGAAGCGCAATCTGCCTCAGCGCTGAATCATCCCAATATCTGCACGATTCACGACATCGGCGAATACGAAGGCCAGGCGTTCATCGCCATGGAGTTTCTGGATGGCGTGACGCTGAAGCACCAGATTCAGGGCCGCCCCATGGAGTTGGAACGGCTGCTGGAGATCGCCATCGAGATCACGGATGCCCTCGATGCGGCTCACAGCCAGGGCATCATCCATCGCGACATCAAACCAGCGAACATCTTCGTAACCAAACGGGGACATGCCAAAGTGCTGGACTTCGGTCTGGCCAAGGCCACAGCGGCGGACAGCCCTTCCGGTCAGGGTGCAAACTTGAATGGTCTAACCGCAGCCACGGTGGACGAGCCGCATCTAACCAGCCCCGGGACAGCGCTGGGGACGGTGGCCTACATGTCGCCGGAGCAGGTGCGGGCCAAGGAACTGGATGCACGCAGTGATTTGTTCTCCTTTGGCGTGGTGTTGTACGAAATGGCGACGGGGATGTTGCCCTTTCGCGGTGATAGCTCAGGCGTCATCTTTGAGGCCATTCTGAACCGTACACCTGCATCTCCGGTGCGGCTGAATCCTGATTGTCCCAACGAACTCGAACGAATTATCCACAAGGCTCTGGAGAAGGACCGCGAGTTGCGCTACCAGAGCGCCGCAGAATTGCGCGCTGATTTGAAGCGTCTCAAGCGCGATACGACCTCGGGCCGCTTGGAAGTGCTGGCGTCCTCGGCGTCGGCCGCAGGGGCGACGCACGCGCCGCGGCAAGAACCAGCGTCCGATTCCGTCATCATCGCCAGCATCATCACTCGGCACAAGACAGCCGCCATGGGGACCGTCGCAGTAATGGCGGGGCTGGTTGCCCTGGCGTGGTTCGTGCTGCACCGCCCTACTAAGCTTCCAGCCGGCCCTTCAGCCGAGCTGACGCAGAAACGCCTGACTTTCAGCTCCAGCGGAAACGGTCCCCGTGGCTCTGCCATTTCTCCTGATGGCAAATACCTCGCCTATTCCAACCCAGCCGGGATTCACGTTAAGCTGCTTTCAACAGGGGAAGAGCGGCTCATCCCCAGTGCGGCCGGAGTTCCAGCTGGCGAGGCCAATTGGGAGGTCGAATCGTGGTTTCCCGACAGCACACAACTGCTCGTTGACGCATCCGAAGTGGGCGGCCAACAGAGCATGTGGAGGCTCTCCGTGGTGGGCCAGTCTGCCGAGGAGCTTCGCGACGGTGCATTGGGGTATACCGTCTCGCCAGACGGGACACGCATCGCTTTCAGCCCACGCGGAGCCTCGGGTCACGGTCGCGAAATCTGGCTCATGGGCAGCCAAGGAGAGAACCCGCAAAAGGTGCTCGCGCTGGGAGAAAATGAGAAGCCGGAGATCGTCCGCTGGTCGCCGGATGGACAGCGCCTGGCGTACAGCAGAGAGGACGACACTCCCGGCGGGAGATTCCAAACCTCTATCGAAACCTGCGACCTGAAGGGCGCGAACCGGACGGTGATTCTCTCGGAACCTAACGGGTCGCTGGGAGAGTTTTGGTGGTTTCCGGACGGCCGGATCGTCTATGCGGCGTCAGAAACGCCAGGCTGGAGTGACGACAATCTCTGGCAAATTGGCATTGACAACAATACGGGCGCGCCAACCGGCAAACCGAAACGCATCACCCAGTGGACTGGAACTGGTATTTGGTATCTGAGCGCCAGTGCGGACGGGCGGCGGCTGGTGCTCGAGAAGTTGACAAATCGGCGTCAGGTGTACGTGGGTCAACTCGCGGCAGGGGGGACGCGCATGAATCCCCTTCGGCCGCTGACTAATGGTGAAGCCTTCGATGATCCCACGGCATGGACGCCGGACAGCAAAGCTGTATTGTTCCGATCAAACCGTGACGGCCGATGGGGCATTTTCAAGCAGGGCCTCACCGAGGACACAGCCCAGCCTGTGGTCACAGGGCCTCAAGACGTCGGCTTCCCGCGCCTCAGCGCCGATGGCTCTTGGATACTCTACCTGGAGGTCCCGAAAACACTCGTTGGCCCCTCGACTCCGCTCCGCCTGATGCGCATGCCAGTGAGCGGTGGAGTGCCTCAGTTTGTGCTGGAGACGCGGAATGACCAGGACTTTTACTGTGCCCGCGCCCCGGCAAGCCTATGTGTGACCGAGGAGACGAGCCAGGATCAAAAACAGCTCATGCTCACAGCATTCGATCCCTTGAAAGGCAGAGGCAAGGTGCTCCGGACCCTAGACGTAGATCCCACGGCGTCTTACCACACCCAAATATCTCCGGATGGGGCCACGTTTGCGACTTCAAGAGGTGGCGAGGCAGAGATTCACATTCGCTTGCTCTCGCTCTCGGGTGGCTCCGAGCGCGAAATCACCGTGAAGGGTTGGCCGAACCTCGCAGGTCTTGACTGGTCCCCTGACGGAAAGGGGCTTTACTGCGGGTCTATCTCGCCCCAAGGCCGCACCCTCCTGCACGTGGACCTGGAGGGGAACGCCAAGGTGCTATGGCAGGACAAGGGACAGGGCGGTGCAATTTGGGGCATACCCTCACCGGACGGCCGCTACCTTGCCATATCGGGCACTGAAGTCAGGAACCTCGACATTTGGATGGTGGAAGGTTTCTGAGTGGCGCCAGGGCAGCCGGAAACTCTTCGAGTGAAGGACCTGTTCAAGCTCCAGTTGTTCGAGACGCCGCCTGATTACCAAAGCCACACTCACCTTGAATAGGGTTCGCGCGGCGTGTTTGCTGAAGAGCGGGAGTGTCAATCCGCTATCCAGTGGCAGCAGGCAAAGCTTCCAAATCACTCCACGCGCAACGCGGCCATGGGGTCGAGCTTGGAAGCACGCGTGGCAGGCAACCAGACGGCGAGCAGCGCCACAGCGGAGAGAATAAGCGGCGCAGAGATAAACACCGCCGGATCCCACGGCTTGACGCCGAACAGGATAGTGGCGATGAGCCTCGTGAGGCCGAAGGCTGCGGCGATACCCACCGCCACGCCCACCAGAGACAGCCTCACGCCCTGCCAGACTACAAGCTTTCGGATGGCGGATGGGTCTGCGCCCAGCGCCATGCGGATGCCCATCTCCTGGGTGCGCTGCTCGACGGAGTAGGCGATCAGGCCATAGATGCCGATGGCGGCGAGAACCAGCGCCACGGCGCCGAAGATGGTAAGCAGCAGCATGTTGAAGCTCTGGCGGGCCGTGGAACGCCCCATCACTTCCTCCATGGTGCGGATATGAGCCACCGGATTGCCTCCGCTCGCCAGGCGCAATTGCTCGGTGACGGCACCGATGAAGCGATGGGGGTCACTCCGAGTACGCACCACCCAGATCATCGCGGAAGTGTCGGAATAAGCCGCAGCATACCAGTCCACGACCTGCGCCGTTGGAACCATCATCATGGGATCGGGAGGGTTGCCGAGGCCGTTGTTATGGGTGTCGCCGACCACTCCAATGATGGTGCGCAGCGGCTCCTTGTCCCCCTGCCCGACCTGGAGGTGCTGCCCGACGGGCTCTTCGTTGGGCCAGTATTTGCTGGCCAGAGACTGGTTGATGAGCGCCACCCCGGGAGCGCCGGACGTATCGGTTTCGCGGAAATCCCGGCCGCGCAGGAGGGGAATCTTGAAAACGCTCAGATAGCCGGGCGAAATACTCATCCATCGGCTGACCTTCCAGCCCGTTTCGGGATGGCCGGCAATATGGAAGCCCCCCGCGTCATCGACCTGGTTGGGCAGCCAGACCGTCGAGGCTGAGGCCTCCACTCCGGGGATGGCATCGAGCCGATTGCGAACGTCCCGCGAGAGCTGCGCGATGCCCGCCGTCGTATGCAGGCGGGCGCCGGTCATGGACATCTCGGCCGTGAGGACGTTGTGGGAATCGAAGCCCGGAGACACCGCGCGCAGGGAAATGAAGGTGCGGATCAGCAGAGCAGCGCCGATCAGAAGCACCAGGGCCAGGGAGACCTCGCTGGTGACCAGCAACGAGCGGGTCTTGCCCGCACGGAACCCTGTGCCGGACCGATTGCTGCCCTCCTTCAAGGAAGTGTTCAGGTCGGTGCGTGAGGCGGCGAAGGCGGGGAAGAGCCCGAACAGAACACCCGTGAGCAGCGCAACGGCGAGGGTGAAGGCGAGGACATGCCAATCTATCGCCACGGCGGAGCCGTTTTCACCGAGACGGGGTAGACCCGCGGGGCTGACCGCGAGCAGTGCGCGCACGCCGGCAAACCCCAGAATCAGGCCAAGCGCGGCGCCCGCAACCGCCAACAGCACACTTTCCGCCAGCAACTGGCGGATGATGCGCCCGCGACTTGCGCCCAGCACGGAGCGGATGGCCAACTCCCGTTTGCGTCCGGAGGCGCGCACGAGCAGCAGGTTGGCGACGTTGGCGCATGCGATCAACAGCACCAAGCCCACTGCTCCGAGCATGACCAGCAGCGACCTGCGCGCATCACCGATGATCAAGTCCCGCAGCGGCTCAGCGGCAAATATTTCCCATTCGTTGCGGCTGCGCCGCGGGAAGAGGCGGTAGAACTCTTCGGTCGCAAGCTTCATTTGCGCGTTGGCGGCCGCGAGCGTGATGCCGGGCTTGAGCCGTGCAGCGGCTTGAAAGTACTGGTTCCCGTTCGTGCTTTCGGGTTCAAACTGAAAGGGCAGCCAGATGTCCGCATCCGGGTCGGAAAAGAACTCCTTCCCGATGACGCCCACGATCGTATAAGGCTGATTGCCCAGCGAGAGCCATTTCCCGACGATGGCCGGATCGCCACCGAAGCGGCGCTGCCAAAATCCGTAGCTGACCACCACCACCTTGCCGCCGTTCGGCGAATCCTCCAGCGGCGTAAACGTGCGGCCCAGCATGGCCCGCGCGCCGAAGAGACGGAAGTAGGCTTCACTAACGTGAATGCCGTGAAGCTGCTCGGGCCGGTCACCGGTGAGGTTGAAGCCGGGGCTGGTGAAGTCGTAGGCCGCAACGTCCTGGAAGACGCTGGTCTGCCGCTCGTAGAGATGAAACATCGGAATCGAGGCAAGGTTGTTGGCAAGCAGGCTGCCGCCGCTGGCCGGGTTGTGAAAGAACTCGACCATACGATCGGCCTCAGGATAGGTGAGGGGCTTGAGCAGAACCGTGTTGACTACCGTGAAGATGGCGGTGTTGGCTCCGATACCCAGCGCCAAAGCGGCAAGGGCGGCGATGGTAAAGCCGGGGTTCTTGAAGAACATGTGGAGCGAGTGCTTAATTTCATTCCCGAGATTGCCCATTCATCCACTCCATTTTCCACTCAGAATCTCAGAGCCAGACTATAGTATAAGGAAAGAATTCGACAATTTGGCGAAGGGATGATTCGGACGGCGGGGGAGCACCCAATGAAGGATGGTTTTCTTCTGGTGACACTATGTGTAATCACGCCTGCATATGGTTCAACGGCATTTTTGGCTGAATCTTCTTCAACTGATCGCCGGGTGCGTCAAGGCGATCGAGGCCGGCTACGCGGTGGCGCGTCCGGCGATCCACCCGGGCGCGACGGAACTTGACGTTTTCAAAGAAATGCACGGTGAAATCGTACGCCATGCCGGTTACAACCTGAAATTCGAAGCTGACTTTACGCGGAGGCCCTGCAGGGTGGCGTGCGTCTGGAATGCGACTATGTCGTGCGTGAGAATGGCCTCGAGAACCTCCCCTCTTAACTCTACGCGATTCATCTTAACCTTCGTCGCGCGGTCAATTGCGTGTGTGCGCGCGCACGTAACGCTTGGGAGCCGATCAAGCCCGAAAAATCGCCTTCTTGGCTAGTGTAGTGCGTCTAACGCTTCTTTACATTTGGCGACTTTCGTCAGAATGCGTCCGACCGAGGCACTCCAAACGAAGATGCGTGGGTTCTGGTTATGGCCATCGATGTAGTCATCAATGGCCTGGGTTAGTTCGTTGAGGTTGTAGAATGAGCCGCGACGCAATCGCCGCTCGGTTAAGTTTCGGAACCAGCGTTCGACCAAGTTGAGCCATGAACAAGACGTAGCAGTGAAGTGCAAGTGGAAGCGCGGATGGCGATGCAGCCAGCGTTCGACCGGCGGGTGCTTGTGGGTGGCATAGTTGTCCACGATCAGGTGCAAGTCGAGATCGCTGGGCGTCTCCTGGTCGATGCGCTTGAGGAAGCGGATGAATTCTTGATGCCGACGCTGCGGCATGCAGTCGCCGAGGACAGCGCCGTCAAGTGTACTCAGAGCGGCGAACAGAGTGGTCGTGCCGTGGCGCGTGTAGTCGTGGCTCAGGGTGCCGCACCGGCCGGGTTTCGCGAGGCGGTTCACCTATCGGATACAGCCTCGTGCTGGGTTGATCAGATTGGTGCGACAGAGTTTTCTTCTGTCCGGAACAGATTTGAGGCCCATGGAATTTCGCACCACAATTCAACCACTGCCGACCACGTGTGGTGTGGGACACCGGGCTGACGACGCCGTCTCGCCAGCACTGTCTTCCTTCCGCATCAGCAAGCGCAGGTTGAAACAAGTCGAATCCATCGAACTCATTCGGGAACAACGCGAGCGCCGCCAGCAGCAACTCGCCTTGCACGCCCGACCCTTTGTCTTCTGCGGTCTCCCGCTCCGTCGGCCTCCTACTGACCAATTGCTTTACTCGAGAAGCAATGGAAAGTTCTTCCTTCAGGTCCTCGGTCACCCCCAGTTCGGATTACCGTTCGGCGAGGACCGCCTCATTCCGATTTGGATGGCGACGCTTGCGGTCCGTCAGCGCAGCCGGATTGTGAGATTCCACCGAGCCTCGGAGATGCTCGACTTTTTCCGCCTCTTCAAAGACGGCAAGAGGTGCCACCGGATCATGGAGGGTTTTCAGCGCATCTTCGCGTCCACCATCTTTTTCGGATGCAGCGACCGGCCCGAGGGTAAGCTCGTTCTGGACTGGGCGAGATTCCACTTTTTCGATCGCCTTCACCTTTGGTTCCATATGGATGAAACCGATCCACCTCCGACTTCCCCTGATGAGAACGTCGTCGTTCTCAGCGAGCCATTTTACGAGGAAATCGACGCGCACCGCATTCCGGTCGAGCGCGAGGTGGTAGCCGCCCTCGCTAACGCACCAGGGGTGCTGGATCTTCACCTCTGGCTCGTGTGGAAAACCTGGTCGCTGAACGGGCATTCGGTTCACATTCCCTTGTTCACCTCAGGAGGGCTCGCCGACCAGCTTGGCTCCAGGGAATACTCTGCCGACCGTTTCTTCCGGCGCAAACTCAGCCGCTGGCTCGCTGAGGTGAAGTCCATCTGGCCCCAGTGTCCAGCGCAAGTCTCCCCGGATGGCCAATGCCTCATTCTCCACTCCTCAAGGAAAGCCCCTGCAATCGTCTCGCTCCCGTTCCCTGCAAGGCATGAAATGCCGGGCTTACGAAATATTCTTCAAGAGTGATAGTCCGCATCATGATTTCAATATATGACCTGCAATAGACGTGAGGTATCCTGTAGCCATGGCAAGCCATGCAAGAGTTGCAATTGTCACCGGCGGAGGCCGGGGGCTTGGCCGGGCCATGGCGCTTGGCCTGAGCCGAGCCGGCTTCCGCGTGGCCATTACGGCTGCCCGGACGCGCGATGAGGTTGAGGCCGTCG